>Ga0209208_10005535_pt1 | contig 17589 bp, 15 predicted proteins | sample S1TSphfallax_3_FD_187694 | JGI IMG/M metagenome (GOLD analysis project Ga0209208, IMG submission 187694) | Host-associated microbial communities from peat moss isolated from Minnesota, USA - S1T2_Fd - Sphagnum fallax MG (SPAdes) (version 2) | ecosystem: Host-associated > Plants > Peat moss >... | reverse complement strand
CATGAGCAATTTCTTGTCGTTGAACGTCTGTAATACCATTTGCCCAATCAACAAATGGTGTTATTCAACGATGACAATGATGTGCAAGAAGTGGCAACACGGTCAGCCATTTCCAGAACGATGCTGACGGAATGGTTCAAAACAAATCAAGAATTAGAAGTTGCACGAAGCCTTACGTTCGATTAATTCCCTTAGCAATGGGTGTGGAATCGAAAGTTGAAATGATGGACAATGCGCAAGAAAGGCTTTGCCATTGGTCGCATATATTATGCACACCTGACATCGGGTGAACGTTATTATTTGTGGATGTTGTTGAACTATGTCAAAGGTGCCACATCCTACAAGCATTTGCGGACAATGGATGGCACAAACCCCAACACATTCAAAGATGCATGCATTGTAATGGGTTTACTTATAGACGACAATGAATGGCATCAAGCCTTGGAAGAAGTTAGTCTTTGGGCCTCAGGACGATAATAGGACGACATGTTTACCTCCATGCTAATGTTTTGTGAAGTGACAAATCCCAGACAACTATGGGATGCACATTGGGAATCTTTGAGCGATGACATTGAGGCAATGACATGCCACGAGCATGATGATCCAGCCGTTACCCTTTCTGAAGATGCGTTGAAGGATTATGCATTGTATGAGATCGATCAGGTTCTCATCCACAACGAACACTGCCTAGAAGATTTTCCAATGTTTCCCAAGTCTAATTACATCCCTCCTATTCATGGAGGAAACCAATTGGTCCAAGAAGAGTTGGCTTATGATTAGCATTCATTAACCACAGATGTAAACAATGCATAAGATAGGCTCAATGATGCTTATCGCAACGCATACGAAATTATTCTGAATGTCGTGATAAATAAAGAGGGCAAATTGTTCTTTGTGTATGGCAATGGTGGAACCGGCAAAACATTTGTTTGGACAACATTTTTGTCCCGTCTACAAAGGCAAGGCAAAATCGTGCTTACAATTGCCTCATCAAGAATTGCATCTTCGTTGCTTTTGGGCGGCAGAACCACCCATTCAAGATTCAAAATTCAAGATTCCAATTGATCTACACGATGAGTCGACTTGCAACATCACACAACAAATGAAAGTGGTCAAGTTGGTGCGTAAAGCTGATTTGATCATTTGGGATGAAGCACCGATGATGCATAAGCAATCAATAAGATCTTTGGTGGGAAAACCGTGGTCTTTGGTGGGGATTTTCAACAAATCCTACCTTTTGTTCCCAAGGGAGGACGAAAAAACATTGTTAGTGCATCATTTCCTCAATCACATCTTTGGCAACATGTTGTGATTATTTGTCTTCATATCAACATGCGAGTCATGGCAGCCAATTCTAAGGAGCAGCAAGAGTTTGCCAAATGGGTGTTGAATGTTGGAGACAGTAATCTTCCTACCATTGTAAAAGAAGAAGGTGTCGATCCAGATTGGATCAAGAGTCTGTCCCATATGAGGCTACCAACATAAGATTACAGCTTAAGAGGATTAATCCAAACCATCTATCAAGATCACCAATGCCACTCTGGAGATGCCATGTATCTTATGCAACGCAACATTCTAGCCCCCAAAAATACTTATGTTGATGAAGTCAACAATGTAATTCTTGAATCGCTATTTAAAGAATTACACAGGTACCTAAACGCAGATTCTTTGGCTCCGACAAAAGAAGGTGCAAGTGTTGTTGTATGAGTTTCAATGGATTCATTGTATCCGGTGGAATTTCTAAACACTTTGCAATTCAGCATATCACAAATCATAAGTTATAACTCAAAGTGGGTTTACTAATCCTTTTGTTGCGCAATCTCAATCAATCAATAGGATTGTGCAATGGTACGAGGTTGATTGTCAAGAGATTGGGTTAGCGTGTCATTGAAGCAGAGATCATCACAGGGAACAATGTCGGCAAATGTGTGTTCATACCCCACATCATCATGTCCCCCTCCGAGACTGATTGGCCATTTGTTTTGCGTCGTTGTCAATTTCCTATTCAAGTGGCATTTGTGATGACAATCAACAAGAGTGAAGGTCAGACATTGAACAACATTGGGGTATATTTGCCATTTCCGGTCTTTTACCATGGTCAGTTGTTTGTTGTTATTTCACGAGTCACAAGCAGTGCAAACATCAAGATTTTCAACGGCCAGGGTCCCAATGAATACATGTAGAATGTGGTATATAAAGAGGTTTTGGAAATGTAGTTTGTAATTGTAATTTTGTAATATGTACCATCAAATACACACACGCTTGTGCATTAGGCACGGGGTTCAAACTAGTATAAATATTAAAGGAACACATTGAGAACATCATAATGAACCATTATAAACTTGTGGGAGCACATTGAAATCATTTAAAACATAACAAAATTATTCTTAAAATAAAAAATATCTTTGGTCTTGCATTGCACCTACATTTTGCCTTTTTATCTTGAGATTTGAGATATTGTCAAAATCATCTAAATAGGAGACCAACATCAAAACCCAAGATGAGATCATGAAATAGAAATAGTTTAATTCATGTGCAAAATTGAAACAAAACACAATTTCAATTGAAACAAAATGCAATTTAAATCGACTTTGTTCATTTCTCCTTTCCAAACACGCACACATTCTCTCAAATCCTACAACAAATTTAGTAACTTAAAATCCCAAACACAAATTTGGAATGTTAAAGGTTAATAATACACATGCAACACACACACACACACAAATGTTGATAGATTTGTTGTTCAATTGCTATTCATTTGCTTCAAAATCACACACATGTAATCATTCTCACGAACCTAATTGGAAATCATTTGCTTGTTCCAAAATTGCACACACATTGCAACTTGATGAACTTTGTTGGATGAATAGATATCGATTATTGTTCATTTGTTTTAAAATCATCCACATGTTATAATTCGACAAAAATCATTAAAGAACGAGAAATCATTTACTACTTGATTGCTTTAAAACCACACTTTCAATTCATTCATATGAACCTTGTTAACATTTTTCACTTGTTCCAAAATCACATACACATTACCATTTTATGAACCTCATTGAAATAAATTGATACACCCCTTGGTTTGTCAAGTGGTATTGAAGGTTAAAACCTATTGATTTTTAGTTTTGTAATGTTGTGACAAAATGCAAATTCAAGGTGCACTCCCTAAGTAACACAAAGAAAAAAAGCATGGGAATTTCAAGATGGGGCTATGACAAACTCATAGGCTTAAATTCAAAGTGAAGTTAATTTGCACAAGTCAAAACTAAAATTGTTGCATGAACAAGCCACGAACAATTCACACTCACAAAACCCCATGGTTTAGACTTGGAAAAATTAATTATTTTCCTCCATATATTATATTAGGTGATTAGTGATGTAAAAAGCATCAAAATGACAAAAAATTTATGAGGGAGTCTCAAAATTCCCAATTTTGCCCAATTATGAATCTCATAACTTTATGAATTGATAACCCCCACATATCAAGTTTGATAAAATAATTTTCAAAGGGAAAGTTATAAGTCTTTTAAAAATTCAACATTGTGTAGTAGGTTTAAATCAAATGTCATTTGACTTTTGTTGCTTGGGTTTTAATGGTTAAAATCTAACTATTTATTTGACTCATGGTCATTATTTTTGCCATAATTTGCGTTTCAAATTTCCAATTAGAAAATATGAACTCACTTTCGATACTTATTTTTGGTAACTTTTCCAACAATATGAAAGGGCATAAATTTGGACGAGGTTTATTATTTAAAACCTTGTCTCAATAATTTACAACACTCACAAGACTTCAATTCCCAAAGTTGAAAATCTAAGTAAAAATGATCAAACTCATTTCCTTACACTTTTTCTTGCTTGTAGGAATTAAAATATTAGGACATTCTCTTAAATTGCTTCCTTTTTCATGCCTTAACTTTAGTCACGATCCTTATATTAGGATTGTAACACACACACACACACACACACATGTGAATGACTTCAAATTGTTTATTCCAACAAAATTTCAAAATTACAACAAAATCAAATTTTGAATTGAATTTTTTCAAAAGCATTGGACCCAAAATCAAAGTTTTGATTCTATTTATGTATGGATTGGAACCAAAACTAAAACCAAACCAAAATACATGGCTTTGGAAAAAAGGGTAAATTTAAGGTTAACTAAAGGTTAACTCAATAGTTAACCATTCAATGTCAATCACATGTTTATAAAAAAATGGACCAAAACCAAGTTTAATTTTCAAATTGAAATTGAATTGAATTTTTTGGGCAATCATCCAAAATATTAATTTCATTTATGTATGAAACCAAAACTAAAACAATTTAAAAAAACAATTAAAATCATGGGTTCTTCATGAAAGTAAAAAATTATTCAACATTGGTTACAAGGTTGAAAATTTATACATAAATATTATGATTTATAACCTTGTCACATGAGTAATGTTTTTTCGTGGTGGAATTTTTGCCACTTGGTGACAAATATAAAAGAGTTGCAACTTTTTTAAAATATTTTTTTGAAAAAAAGGGCCCAAAGTCACCATATCATGGAAAAAAATGTTGAAATTGCCACATTTAAACCATAGGTTCTTTCATGTTGCTAGTATATATTAGAATTCCCAAAAAAACCCAGTTCCTTTTTTTGGCATTTACCCATATTTTGTTAAGTCCTTTTCTAGATGGTCACAAATCCACCTACTTCACAAAATTGAAAAAGAAAACTCTTACAAATGGACCTCACCTCATTGATTCTAAGAATTTTTATTCTTAAAATATTGTTCTCATTGTTTTGGCCTAGGTTAATGAACACACAATGACTTATTAGAATTTTAAAATTGTCATAAATGATGCAATTTTAAAGATGCATCAAGTGTAGTCACACTAACATGTATAACCAATGTTCAATGTTTCATGTTTTAGTGTTTAAAAATGTATTTTAGGGTTTTAAGTTTTTAGACTATCTTCACATGAAACATTTTCTAATATGTTATGAAAACATGTGAAATTTATGAATATTTTATTCCAAAATTTTATAGTTGGTTAATTTATAGATGAGAAAAAAATCATTTTTATAAATTACAATAATGTTGTTTTTGGTAAATTTAAAGTAAACTCATTTACTTTCCTTAAATTAAATTACTTTGTTTTCCTTAAGTTATTGCACAATATTATCAATGAAAATAAAATAATTATAAGTACATTTAGGCTTCATGGATTTCCTTGATGAATAGTTAATTCATTTTCATTTTTGCCTTTCATGTAGCAATTAGAATAATTTCTTCAATTGATACCAAATGGCCAAAGAATACTAAATCATGAACATTCACAACTAAAAGACCTATGATACCTACCTATTATATAAAAATATAAGTGGTTTTTTAATTACAACAAAAGTTTTTTTGATTTAGGATACTTGTATGGCCTTTTTATTATTAGCCCTATTGATCAAGACAATTGTCTTCTTAATTAGGGAGGTCTTTTTTTGGTTTGAATTGATTGTATGGTTTATTTGACAAATGGTCAAACCAATCATCATAGTCAAATTGATTGGTTAAAAGATACCCCCATGTCTTTCAAGACCCTTGTGTTTAATCAAAATGTATAGGTGGTGTGGTCAAACATGACCATTTGGTCAACTTGCATAGTTTGAAAAACTTGAAATTCTTATAGTGTCTCAAGAACTCTTAAATCCCTTCTAGGATAGAATTGCCCATCGCTAAACATGTACTTATCATTGAACATTTTATAATATCTTCCCCATTCCTTAACCAAATCAAATGATTTTTATGTCATTGGACACACAAACTGGAAAGTTAAAAATTTTCTTTTAATGTCAAATGTAAAGGAGCAACCTAGAAAACATATGAAGAGGATGAATGATCGTTTGTTTCAATTATTTTGAAAAAATAGTTCTACATTGCTTTTTAATTCCATCTCATATCTTCTTCATTTTTAATCCATTTGGAATGATTGAAAATTTGACAAGTGCACCGACTAAAACTTTACAAAAAAAATTTGTATTCCAAAAATAAATATTTAATAATCAAATATTTTAAGTTCAAAATTTTAATTTGTTTTAATTCACCCATCATTAAACATTGAACCCTTTACACTAAACACCCCATACCTTCCCCATTCCTCTACTAAATTGAACAATTTTTTCAATGTTGGAAGCATTAGGTGGAAGGTTACAAATATTCTTTAAGCTTCAAAAGTAAATAAACAATGTGCAAGGATTCAACCTCCTTTGTGTTCATAAGTGTTCACTCATTAGCCTATCTATCCTAAACCATTTAAAACTACAATTAAAAATTTATATAGATGATTGTTTTTATTTACTATAATAGAAACCATTGAATTTTTAGGCTTGATAAACTCAAGTTAAACCTTTTGATAGCACCTAGGTTTCATGATTTGAAAATTAAGATAAATAATACATTTGGTTATGTCAACTCAATTTTGATTTGGCTATGAATTGGTGGGTTTAATTCCCAATTTATGCATTTAAAAAAAATGTAATATTCATTGCATTTCGTCTTGATAATCAATTAGGTTCAATGATTTTTTTGGGTGAAAAATCGCCATAAGGCTACATAAAAAAAACCTTCATGACAAGGTCGTTGGAAAAGTGGGGGTAAAATTTGAACAAAATCACTAGATCTTTTTGGCACCATGTGGTAGCATTGCCACCATCTAGAGCAGCTAAACCCTAATGTCACCATTTGTGCGATTATTGCCACCACCCAATTGCCAATAATGTTCTTATCACTATTGAATTTATTGCCAACACAATTCATGTCATTGAAACACATTCACCAACAACACATGATACATGTGTACATCAAAATCACAACATTATAGGTGCATTGGAAAACTTAGAAATTAGGTGTGTCAAATGATTAGGTAAAATATATATGTTTATGAATTGTTCATCTAACATGGCATGAATCATTGAACCTGTTGTGGCCTCTTATGAAGAGTATTGTAAAAAGGAACATACATTATGTCTCTAATCATGATGAACATGTAAAAAATGACATTAACAACATCAACAATGGGTTTAATGCAAACAACTACCTTGGAAGTGTGGAACCTTTTTTTAAAATTGGGTTCAATAAAACCTCAAAGGAAATCTTTGGAGTACCTTCGTTGTGCCTTACTTCTTTCCTTCCATTCATAAATTTGACTCTTGTCATCTTCACTAATTGGTTTCCACCTTGTTATAGAACATGTGAAATTGGTGCAAACTTTTTCTTTTCTTTTCTGTGAAGGAAGGGCAATAAGGTGAGTGGTGAGGTTTGTGGTTATTTCAATCTTTAGGATTTTGTTGCTATCATTTTGGGGTATTCCTTTTTTTAATCTTGTTGTGTTCCATTCCATACACATGGCTTGTAAATATAATTATTTTTTCTTAGCATCAATATCTTTGTGGAGGTTGTATATTAGTGACAATCACTAATTGCATCCAAACATGGGTGATGATGCAATGTCTTTTTATAAAAGGATTTAAAAGAAAAATTCAAAGCCCAAAGCCAAGATCATTAACCATTTGGAAAACAATAACAAACATAAGAAAGATAATGGCATGTGGAAATTACATGGTGAAGAATTGTAGAATTTGGTCTAACTCATAATCAAACTTTTAATCATTGTTGGATGTGTGGACCAAAAAAACATTTTTAAATATTTTGTTCATAACTTAAGAATCTTGAACCCCCATGTCTAGCATTTTTATCAAACATCATTGAATAAGAAATACTAGGAGAAATAAAAATATTAGAATTTACATGTCTTTATGACATTCTTCTAAAATTACTTGAGAGATTATTATTATTATTGGGATATTTTAGTAGATTCTCATAGAAAAACAATAGTTCTTAATCTAGATGTATTATATTACAAATGTAGTTTTGTGTTTTAAAAAAGGGTTATGTGAATATCTCTACATGAATGTAGAAGTAAAAGATTAGGTTTTACATGTTTTTATGCTACTCTTCTGAATGTAATAAAAAATGACAATATGATTGGTGTATTTGAGCAAATTTTCATGGAAAAACAAGAGTTTGATCTAAATGTTCAATGTTTCTATATATATGACAAATGTAAATATATGTTTTGTAGAAGAGGTTTATGTGAATATCTTTACATAAATGTGCATATGTTATGACAATTTTGTGAGCAACTTTCAAGGGTTGTGATTACACTATTTATTGTTGCAAATGATTATTCTTTGTAATTTCATATATTTGTTTTCCAGTTGTTGTGGTGGATGTTCTACATCCAAGTAGTGTCACCATTAGTGTGCTCAAAGAAATTTTGGTTATCACGCAAGAGCCCCCAACCACTACACTTTTTGTGCCTAAAGTTTGAATGCTTATTTGTACATGGACAAGCTAGAACGAAATACAATTTTACCTTCACTAATTTGTTATAACTTGAATGAAAATGCTATGGCTTTTTTAAAAAAACTGCTATGTTTCTAGAGTGTTAAACCAATGACATGATTGAAGCTTCCTTGTTTTTTTATAAATGTGACACAAAATTGAAAACACAAATGTTCATGTAATGGTTGACCCAAAATTTTGGTCAAATTATTCATTTTTTATTTGTACCCATTATTGAAAGTTGATGAAGGTCATGGCAACTCACCATTACTATTCAGGTTGAAGGTGATCATAGTCGAACACTTTGTGACAATTCTCATAAGGTTATGACTACACCCATTGCCATGATACCTTTCAAAATGTCATGAAATTTGTTGGCCATGCCTTGCTAAGCAGGGATATTGTGTTGAAAATCATAATAGAGTATAATAGCTTCAAGGTACTTGTAACTTTACCCCTACATTATAGCCTCTCCATTTTATAATCTCATTCAATCTTTTACAAATGTACGATGAGATATTACATTCATGAGATATTACACTCAATATTTGAATGAAATTATGCTCACAAAATGGATGAATGAGGATCGTTGTTAATTGGTTAGGTTTATGTTTTCAAGACAGGTAGTATGCGTCAAGAAGCGGGGAATGCGCGCTGACAAAATCGTTTGTTGTTCGTCTCCGGGTGAAGCTCTGCCATCGCCATCATGATGATCGACAGAGAAAGAAGAAGAGAACATGAGAGGAAAGAAGAACACCAACTCGACTTGCACCCATTTGTCAATAGATTCCAATTTTCTGTTTTACTTTTTCCATGACCAGCAGTGGGCTTCTGATTTTAGTTCTCTTTGTTTTTCTTGTTCTTCTTCACCAACTAACTAACGGCAGTAGCTAGCACTCATGATCATCACCATCATCAGCTTCTTTCAATGTAGTACACTACAAAAGTCTTCAATCCAAGCAGGAGCTAGCACCGCAGCTGTGCATTAGGTGGGTGCAGAGGGAGTGGAGTACAAGTTGAAAGCTGCAGATGCAGAGTTGCAGAGACTTCAACACCTTCATGATCAGAATCCGTGTTCCTCATGTTTTTGGTCCGTCCATCTGCTTTGTCTGCAGTAGCACCTGAGCTGCTGCTGCAATTTTCGCAGTCAGCTTCTAAGGTGTGGAGGAAGAGCGAGACTTCAGCTGCTGATCTGAAATGTTTCCATGCCGAATTCAGGATCCTCATGACTCAGAGCTTGCAGTCTGGGAATCTATCGGATGGACCCATCTTCTGCTGAAGAACTAGAGCTCAACTATTTGGGTTTGAACTACAGCAGGAATCATGATGGCAAGGGATGTGAAGCAGCAGAAGCTTCAACGCTAGTAATAGAGTTGCTGGGAGTGGTGAACAAAGTGGTACAAGATGGAAGAAAACCGATAGTGGAACAAGATGGGTGGACTATTTGATTTCCTACTTGGAAGAGCTGCAACCTTTGCTCACGAAGTTCCAGAACATGATGGTCAATGAGCTCCCTCTTGGTCTCCGAGTGGGTTTGGATGGGATCAAGATAGAGCTCCAGAAGTTCCAGCAGCAGACATTGCACATGTGCAAGAGCAGGAGCCGTCTCCACCTCCTCATCCATTGTCGCATACTAGTGGAGAGCATCCAGGAAATAACTCACACCATCGCCCAATGGCTTTCCCTAATCCCTGTTCCTGCTCGCACATTCCACAGCAAAGAGCTGAGCTCCAAGACTAAAGAACTGGCTCGCACAATGCTGCAAGCCTAGTTCCTTGTATGTCCAGTTCCTTCGTCCCTTTATCACAAGTCTTCTTTTACAATCAAAACGTTTCTTCAGCATCTTCTTCCTTCCATTGGGTTCTTATCAAACTCTTGTCTTTTTTTGTTTTTTCTGGACTTTGCAGGTTCCAGAGGATTAGGAAGCCATTTGCTCAGCTTTAGAGATGGAGTCTCGAAGTGAGAAAACAGCTGTAGATATAACTACTTCTTCAGATAAAAACAAGGCAATGCAGAAGGGGCTCGTGATGGACCTCAGTCGTGTGCTGGGAGTGCTTGACTTTGATAAGAACAGCGAACCTCTCTCTGAGCAGTTGCGACTCGCGCACAAGGAGCTTGTAGACTGCACACACCCACGTGAGAAGGAGCTCCTGGACTGACTGGTCTGACAGCCCCACCAGTTTTGTCATTTGGCGGGGCTTGTAGCCAACACACTGGTCAGCAGTTTTAGCCTTTTAGACATGCAACTTCATGTCTTCTAGCAGTAGACATGGGCATCATCATTTACACATGGCCAGAAAACTATGGGGACCCTTCAAAAAGCAAAATCATTGTGGCGCAATTTCAACAAGCTGCTTCTGCTATTACCTCTGGTAAGGCTGCTTTGTTTTGTGATTCCTACTGGCTTGGACTACTGTTACAGGATGTTGTTTATTTAAGCATCTTTGGTTTTTTTCAATGTATATTGAGGCTGTGGATGGAGAGTGCTCTAGGAATGGTAGGATCTTCTTGATGTTTATTTCATGGATCTATGTTTGCAGGGGAAACAACAGTTTTCTGACCACTCTCCTTGCCATTAGAAATATTCTGTCTAGTTCTAGTTCAAGGGAAACCAAAAGTCACTCAAAATAGGTGAACATTTCCCACTCACATGCTAATTGAGGATGTGACTCCTTGCTTGTTTAAACTCTACTGCCTGGAATTCATGCCTCCTTAATCATATGTTGGTTGGCTGCTTGGTGGGTGCACAGATGAGAAAATTGCACTTCTTGGTGCAATCCAGTCTCTTTTTGAGGGCTCAATGTACACATTTGTGTTTCTTTGGACACCTGCACTCAGTCCAAATAAACAGGCCATTCCTCATGGGTTCATCTTTGCTACCTTTATGCTTGCCTCAATGCTGGGCAGCTCTCTGGCATCACGCCTTCTGGCACATATAGATTTGAAGGTGGAAAGCTACATGCAGCTAGTTTTCCTTGTTGCAGCTGGTTCTTTGTGTCTTCCAGTGCTGATTACTGTAAGTTCTTCAAAATTCCCTGCTAGCTTGGGTGTCTATGTGACATGGTCTCTGCTTCTTCAAATACTTTCATTTTCAGACCTTTCTGTAGATATCTTACTGGCTGGACTTTTGCATTCCTACTCTCAAGTTTTTGGGATACTATTATTGTCTCTATTTGCTGGTTTTTGTGGAAATAGTGGCCAGGCATCCATGAATCACAGGGGTCACCAAATGGCAGCACGGGTCAGAGATGAATGTAGAGTAGTCATTGCATGTATTTTGATGCTAGATGGACAAAATAATGGTCCTGTACACTGCATGATAAGCATGAAACTAGACTTAGTACTGTAGCAGCAATTGGTACAGTGTGCTACTAATTTTCCTCCATCTGATTGTCCTCAAAAGAATATGCACTTAAAGATTTCAGTGTTCTTTATTTCCACCGTCTTTGTCTGGTTGCTTTTTGGTTTTGTGTTCCCCTTTCTTCTTGGTCTCCTTTCTAATCTCCATCTCTTTGATGTTTAGTTCAGCTAGCCAGCATCATGGCTGAATCTTCTGCTTACTCCCAGTTTGTGACAGAAATTCAGTATGCTGGTCAATGTCAGACAGTGACCTTCACCCACTGCTGGGAGCTGATGAAGCGGGATGCTATGAGAGCTGGTCACTAGTCTCTACCATACATGTCATTGTTGAAGGTCACTGACAATGTGTGAGACTGTCTCTATTGTTTGCACTGCTCCTCAATATTCTCTATGTTTTCCAGCATTGTATTCTCCTTTTTTTTCCTGTTTGCTGATTTATTGTGGATCTAAAATCTTTCTAACCTTATTCAAGTCATCCTTAAATCCATTCAGTTGAGAACACAATTATGGAGAAGCTTTCTATAGTTTTAAAGACATTTCCTTAATCAGAATTGATTCAAGTGTACTGCTCCTGAAAATGTTGTCTCGACTATTTGGTGTTGGAGTTCCTTGTGGAGCTAGCAGTTGCTGAAGGTAGAGGTATCTCACCAGGTGGCTGCCTTCAACTTGCTTGGTTTCTGTCTTTTTGAGACCTATGTTGGCTTATTTTGGCCATCTATCATGAAGATTTGGTCACAATACCTCCCTGAAGAATCTACGAGCACCATTATGAACTTATTTGGTATTCCACCGAACATTTCTGTTCACATTACACTAAAAGAAAAATGTCAATATGTGACCAACGCATTTATAACTATTTGATATTTGCAACAAATTTTTTGCCTTACATGATTAATGTGACATCGTGCTCACATTAACCGAGTCATTTATGACTATTTTGCAACCAATCTATGACTAAATTGATTTATGTCTATATATGAGTTAGATTTATCATAAAAGAATGCCCATCTAAAGTCCCATTAGTCATAATTAGTTGCAAGTGAAATGATGCTTAGTCATAATTGACACATGTCTATATACATCAATTATAATAATAAAATGATTTATGATTAAATTTAATATTCATAGTTTTTTATTTATATTTCAAATTAATATTCAAAATATTTAAAATATTTTTATTATAATTAAAGTCATTGATGTGATTATTGTAGTTATATTAATTATATTAAATTACTTATAATTTTAAGTAAATTGAATATATTCCAACATTAATTCTCAAATTATTAAAAATGATAGTTCCCAATCATAAAAAGTAATTATTGTATTTACAACACTTATGTTTTAATAATAATAATAATAATAATTCGTATCTTAATTGAAAACATATGTCTTATAATTAAGATTTTTATTTCAAAATTTTATAATCATCTTAAAATAAAGAGCAAAGTTTATGTAATTATTGTATTGAAAAACAAAAACACCTTAAATAATTGTATGTACTACTCTCTATTTATTTATTTATAGTAAATTGTTAATATTAAAACATAAAATTTTATAGTAATCATAATTATTCTATACTAACATAAAATCATTGGAATTATAATGCTTGGCTAATTAGTTTATAATTTAAAAAAATATTATTATTTATATAATTAGTTCTTATTTAAGTTTCTAAAATAATCATAATTTAGTTAAAATAATTAATGTTATGACCATACCTACATGGAATCTAATATAATAAATTAAAATATTTATTTCTTGTAACTACTTGTCCATAATATATCATTTTTATAAATAATTATAAATGGTTATATTTATTAATTATAAGTTACACTAAATAATTATTGTTACAACATAGATTTTTATATTATATAGTTTATATTTTCATAGTAAAATAAATCAATTACTATAATTAATGTTACATTATTTTAAAATCATTGTAATTACTTCATATAAGAATTAATTATAGTAATTTCAAAAAAAAATTCTGATTGAGCATAATTATTCACAATCTGTTATTTATAACTTTAAGTTTGAATTAAAATATTGGAAAATATAATGCAGTTAAAATAATTATTGTAATGATTATAATTGCAGGAATTATTATACATTAATTATTTATAAATTTTTTTCTATAATTACTTATCTATGGTAAATAATTTTGTAGTAATGTTTTCAGTAAATAAAAAATATTAATGTATATTTAACATATTAGTGTATTTATAGTTATTAATTACCAGAAATATAATTAAAAGACCAATAAATGTTTTTACAATAATGCATGTAATTATAAAGTATTACTTTAATTAATTTAATGTTACTTTTAAAATAAAAAAGGTTGTCTAAGAATTTATTTTCTAGTAAAAATTAGCAATTCATTATTTTTAATTTAAACATGAATATTTATAATAGTTATTTTAGTATAATAATTATATTATGTTTACATTAATTATATTATCTATAATTCAACCAGATTTTTAAAAGTAACAAAATATTTTAAAATATTTTAATTATTTATTTATCTATGAGTTATGTATTAACAAGTTATGAGAGTAACTAAATAGCTAATTAGTTAAATATTAAAAACCTATTAGTTATTTAGATAATTGATAATGAATATTTAATAGTTGTAGTGTATAATTTATATTTTGAATATATGTTAAATTAAATCATTATTAATTAAATGACTCTCTAATTATGTAATGAATTGTGTATTTGAATTGTTTAAAAATTTAAAAACTTAGTTTGTGAGGAGGTTGCAACTTCAAAACTTATCTCATATCATTTGTTCCCCATTCCTAGTTTGAACATTATATATATAAGGGGCGTGGTTATCCAATTTCACATTAAAAAATGTGTGCACATGACATGAACCATTTCAAAATGTTTAACCCATGATGAAAACAAAAATTTTGCACAATTTTAAACTTCTTACCCCCACAACCTACTTATTTATTTAGTTAAGTAGGTGTTTAGTTTGTCCTACCCACCTAGGTCGACCTATGTACTTACTTACCTAAGTACCTATCTACATGAATAAGTATTTAACTTAAGAAGGTAGTATTTATTTACTTACCTTTTTACATAAGTAGATAGGTAAGTATTTAATTTAAATTTGTAGGCACCTATTTATGTACCTACTTAGGTACCTACTAACTTAATATTGATATTTTGGTTAAATTCATTTTTTTAAATGTCACATGGCATATTTACATTGTGTCACGTGTTATAATATAAATCATCCAAGCATGTGAATTGAACATTCGAAATTATTTCAAAATATTAATATTAATATTAAATAATTAAATATTGGGACACGTGGTAGCACATCATTTGCACTCAACAGTGACCAAAATAGTCACATTTTAGTCACATGTTACAATATGTATACAATGGAGTAAAAAGATGAACTTGTATTTGTTGATTTTTTTTTTCATCCAATACCTTTGTTATTTGCGACTAATATCACATGTGACTTATCTAAAGTGAATAATGGTATTCTAATCACAAATGTTGTTTGTGATTAAAATTTAGTTGTAGAAATTAGTCGAAAATAAATGTTTTTCTTCTAATGTTGTCTTATATAATGTGAGTGAAATCAAACCTTTAAACTTGCCATGTAGATTGCCACTTTAGCTTCCCAATACACTTATTTGTACATGTTAATTGTCTCCGATTTCTCTTTTCTTTGCCACATAATAGGGTGAATTTTTGCTCAACTAACAAAGTTTTCAATTGATCTATCAATAGATACTTGCCATGTGCTTGGAATGCATATATAAACAAAATGAATGGAGGGAAGAATTAATAACTTCATCTAGGGCAAAGGGTAGTGAAAAAAAGGCAGTAAAAAGAAACTGCCAACAAAATCTTGTCATAGTATTTTGACTTCATTAGTTTTTTTGTTTGTTTGTTGATATATTTCCACAATATTACATATAGTATGCTTGTTTGAGAAGAAAATGTTCATTCTCTTGTATGGTCTTATCTTTTAAAATTTCTTATTGTGTTTGGCAAGTGAATGCATTTCTTATCATAGGTATGTTTGGGATGTGTGCACTATTTCTACTACTTGCTACATTTCTCCAACAATACTTCATGGTGATTGCAGGGATCCACAAAAAGAGTAAGTTTTAATGCACCCTCCAAGTAATATCCTACATCTTTTTCATATTTGCTTTTGTTTTTTGTATCGTAGAAGTACATTGTTTCTTAAGGTTCTTCAGTTACAATTTCTTTTACGATGTCCTTAGCTTTTATAGTTGGAGGTAAGGTAAGTTTCCAAAAACTAATAGGACATTATTAGTTGGAAGATTATGAACATTTTTTTTCCAATGTGAGTTCAATAACAACTATTCACACATTAGTCCTCTCAATGCAACTAAGGAAAACCTCTTAACAATGTAAATGATGTTAGGCTAATAATGTTGCAAAACATGATTTCCCCATTTGCACAACAGTTTGGATTGTTGATAGGCACGTGTTTAACTACCAGTATACTCATTTGCAAGATCAGTTGAGGCTTGGGTTGCAAAGAAGGGAGTAGATTTTAACTCAAAACCTTTAAATATTGAATTCAAGTTAGTGGACAAAATTTGCTTTTTAAAGGTAATTTGGAAGGGATGTTTATTATAGATTACATATTGGGATTTGAACCAATATTGGATGTCAAATAGTTGTTACATCTGCACTTCTGTGGATGAAGCTCATACCTACCTTGGTCTTTTGAAATGGAATACAATTATATCTTTGCCTTCTTATTTTCTTTGACGTTCTAGATGTTATTGCAAGGTGGCATTTGAACATAAACAACAATAGCAGAGATATCCATGGTACTTTTCATTTATGTTCATGATGGTGATGTATGTGTCACATTTTTTATTACAAACAATTATTTATTGTATGAAGTTGATTGTAGTTGTAGGGAAAGCCTAATTACCCAATGCCTCCTTAGCCTTGTTTATAACTACATTTCATCCATACAGATAGTACATTTCCTTATTATTTTAACAATTGTACTATTAACTATGCTTGTTGGTAGCACATAAGATATTTGAATCTACAATTGAACCTCTTGGATTTGTGTGGTATGTCCAGTCTTGGAAATGTTTTTTTCTCCCATGGTAGGGAAAGTGGTCCTCAAAATTGTTTGTAAGGTGGTGTTTTGATTTGTAAATGATCCTTACAATTCTAGGGAAAATCCTAACCATGCAAATGAACCACATTGTGTAAATGAGTTCATTTTTGCAAATACAATTTAATGGCCTTTTCCAAGTGAGATCCAAAACTTGAAGATGCGATGAATTATGATCATCTTGTTAAGCTCCTATGGTTTCACAAGTTTCCATTGGTTGTTGAATCTTAATTTGATAGATGCAATGGTGTTTTGATGAAATTGTGTTTGTATGAATGAAAAATGTAATTGGCCTTCTAAAGTGTGAAGAGACTTTTTGGAACCCTTTTTTTTAGCAGTTTCAAGTTTGGTGATAAACTGATATCATTGGACCAATATATCGTAATAATGAAACATGGGTAAAAGAAAATATATTACATCACTAGTAAGGATAAAAAACAATTAGAAAAGTCCACACTCCTGGAAAACCTTTTGAAGAGGGGCTATGAAATACTTGAAATTTCCATTGTCCTTGTTATAGTGTAGATGCATCATATATGGCATATGAATATCCCTGTCATGAGATAGATCTTGATATTTAACATCTTTAATTTAGTGTAGCTTTGATGACCAAAAACATCTTGACTTGCTCCAAAACACTTTGCACTTTGCTCAACCTTCAAGCAAACTTGGCAATTAAACTAAAGTAGAAATGTATGTTTGTTTCATCTG
>Ga0209208_10005534_pt1 | contig 17592 bp, 13 predicted proteins | sample S1TSphfallax_3_FD_187694 | JGI IMG/M metagenome (GOLD analysis project Ga0209208, IMG submission 187694) | Host-associated microbial communities from peat moss isolated from Minnesota, USA - S1T2_Fd - Sphagnum fallax MG (SPAdes) (version 2) | ecosystem: Host-associated > Plants > Peat moss >... | reverse complement strand
CAGGCCCGTGTGAGTGAGTGAAGCTTGTCAACTCTTCCTAGTCCCATCCCGGAGCTCCAACACGCCCCTCTACCCCTCCAAGTGTTGTGAGCTGGGGAGCGCCTCCCGACCACTCCCACTTCCGCTATCTCACTTGGACTCACATTTGAGTCCTTCGAGTGGTTAGGAGTGCGTCACTAGCACACCCCTCTACCCTCGAAGTGTTACGAGCCAAAGAGTGCGCCCTAACTCTTTTTCCTTCCGTTGTCTTCACCTTTGGACTCGTAGTTGAATCCATCAAGGAGCTTGGGGGTGCATCACCTTATGTGATATGGTGTTGAAAAGTGTTTACAATGTTAACCTAAAATACCACCCAATCAAGATGGGCATCCAAAGTGGCCCCAATACCATGGACCACATCCTCACAACCACCTTTAACCGCCACCCCAACTAATATGGTAATAAATGAAAAGTAAATGCATCATGAAACTACAAGCATAAAACCTTGCTCACCAATGGATATAATTTTTTTCCCATTATAATCGAACGTATACCACTAAAAGGTTTGGCCAAAGCCATTAACCCCAAGAATTCGAACCGCAGACCCAAAATGTAGTGGTAGCCACATGAAAACACAATTAGTGGAACTAAATGAAGTCACTTATTAAATCCATAATGACACACTCCCAACTCCTTGAAGGACTCAAATGTGAGTCCAAATGAAAGACAACGGAAAGGGTAGGAGTCGGGGCACGCTCCCTAGCTCACAACACTTTGAAGGGTAGAGGGGCGTGTTGGAGCTTTAGGATGGGACTAGGAAGAGTTGACAAGCTTCATTCACTCACATGGGCCTGCACGCAACCCACACAAGGTGGTTAGTGCATAGTTGGAGCACCTTTGGTGCTAGGACAAGCCACGGGCAACACGGACACACAAGACTCACCACGGCCCGGACTTGGGGGGAAGCCACCACCTTCCCCCTTATAGTATAATCTGCACCTCTCCACGAGGCCTACATCCAAATGGTTTTTCTCTCCCGGGACTCCCGCGTGGGAGTCCCGAAATTGCGCCAACAGGCACTCCCGCAACTTTGGAGCCCCATAACTTTGCAAGCATACCTTGGATTGAGGTGCAATCTGAAGCAAAATTGTAGATCTCATTAAAAGTTTTCCAACGGTACATTGCACGTTGTCTGCGGACAAGTAAATCGGGTCGATTCTCGACTTTTTATGGTCGAGAGTCAAATTGGCAATTTGACTCCTGGCCCTTCTTTTGGCCATAACTTATGTTTTAAATGTCCAAATGAGCAATGCGAGCCCATTTTAGACATCTAAGTTTCAAGATCTTTCCAGTGATATAAAGAACGTCACAATCCATTGAGTTTTGACCCTTCAAATCGTTCTCTGAAGTTTTGAAAGTCCACTAGGACTCCATTTCCCAAAGTGGGAGTTGCCTTGGGAGTGTGAGGGTTCACTCCCTCACACTTTCTTACACTCCCGGGAGTATGCGATGTGACTCCCAGGCTTCCTCTTAGCCCGCACCCTTGCAACCCCTTTGCCTTGGTTGCGAGCCCAAAATTAGGGTTGCGACAAAAGCAAAAGACAATAATTGAGATTTTGCAAAAATTGAAGGAAAGAACGAAAGAGCTTTTAATCGACAACAACAATGCCTCTCAAAAGCAAGTAAACATGCTTCTGAAGGAACACCAAACACCTCTAGGATCTATTGCCAAAACCCAAGCTCCTAAACTTGGATCTCATCAACCTTGCATTTTCACATTGTTCAAGAAATAATATCGCCCTATTGAGGATGATGCACCCAAAGGCAAAAAAACTTCTTAGCTAGTTTTTATTTTTAAATTGTTTTTCATCATGTCAAAAGAAACAACTTGATCATTCCACATTGTTGTTATTCAACTATAAAGCCAAATAAGATAAAGATGGAAAAAGAACATAGTGTGTGTCATCCTTGTGATTGCACCTCTACCATCTTCCCCTTTTTAACACCAAACAAAAAAACCAATAAACAATGAAACAATAGCTTTTGTGAATGTTATAGAATATAAAAAAAAGATGAACATATTTATTTGAAAGCTAAAGAATCAAAAGTTGGTAAACAATGAAGGAGTAAAAGTTTATTATGAACAAATCTTCAAGTTGACAAATTGTTTATAAATCAATGCTACAAATACCTATCTACCAAAAATATGACAGAGTTGTGTTTCTTCCTTACATTTAGCTATCAACAACTAGAATGAAAAGGGAAATTATCATACAACACCAAGTTATGATCTATGAAAGAAAAAAATGGTGTAGAGGGTTACAATGCATTATTTATCCAACTTGTGGAAAAAAATGGAACCAAATCAATGGTAGGTATTAATTTGAATTGTGCAAATTGACATTATGCCAATTACAATCACATTAGGCATAATATTGAATGTCAAAATTAAAAGGAGGATACATTGATAGAACTAATGGCCATTTATAGTCCCCTAAATTGTCATTAAAATATATTTTTTGAATGTGCCATATGACATATCATGTTGATTTATAGATTATTGAACAAGAAGTTAAAAATGCAAATTATGTTATGAAATAAAATAATACTACATTGGGCCTTAAACCACCCAAAAACTCACAATGTAGCAATTAACATGGTAGTTATAATGGTTATTAGGAATATATTTGTACCAAAATATTAAACATTTAAGTAAAAAAAACCTTTAAAACCTAAAGGTGCTACTAATTGGAATGAAGAATAATAGCTACTAAAAAACCTTCACCAATACAATAGATGGGTAAGTCCATGTTAAAAGGAACCAAACCCAACTCCCTTTCTAAAAGCATAGGAGTAAAAAGTTGACATTGGAAGGTAACATGACATGCAACCATGACACAAAACTTATGTTTGAATTACATTTTTGAATTTTATAATTTATTTTGACATTTATCCAAGGGTTATAGGAGGGAAACATGCAAATTGTGAAATTTATAATTTTATTTTACATGAGATGATGATCCAAACCATGTGAAGTGTTTAATAATTATTCAATTTATATTCATATGAAATTTCTAGATCATTTGGAGAATTCTTATTCAATTTAAATTCAAGACCTCATGAATGGTTACAAGCGTTAAATTAATCAATATCCACCCTCAAATGTTGATAGAAATCATTCATATTTTAATACATCATTGTTGAATGCATATCACAAATCATGAAACATAGGTTAAATGAAAATATGTATTGAATCCTAAGTTAAATTAGAATTTTACAAATTTATTATTCAAGAGTAATTACACTTGTAATGACTCATTTTATCATAGATTTACTTAGATCCAACAAGATGAACCACCAATCAAAATTAATGTTAGACATTTTAAGGACTTGAATATGATTTGGGCATTAATTTTTGACACAATTGCACCTTAGGTCTTTCTTAATTGGTTTTATTTTTCAACCACCAATACAATTCATGGAACAATTAAAGTTGCTAGAGAAATTTTGAAAGATATAGGGCAACAAGTTTTTGATACCAACCATTTGTTTAATTTGGGTCAACTACTGAAAATTACACTAAATTTCAAAATATTTTTGTTTATAAAATTTGAAACCTATAAAACCATTGATTATCATGTCTAAATCAAAAACAATGTTGGGAACAATTACTTAGGTCCATGTTTGAAAAAACATTTAAGAAGATGTTTTACTTGAAGGAGGTGCCTAAATAAACATTATCACACAAAAATTGAGGATTAAATTAAGATTACATGAACCTCAACATGCACCCTATATAATCTCAAGATAGCAAATTAAACCACCATTAAACCTATAGGTTTGATCAAGGATTTAAGTCGGATATCTACTCATGGTATTCCTTATAATGTCATTTTTATTGTTATGCAAAATAAAGTATTAGATTTGACTTATTCTATGTTACCTATTAGACCATGGTGGAAGGATCTAGAAAACTTTTATGATTGGGGTATCAATTTAGTTATTATATAGGGAAATTGTATAATCAAAACCATAGTTATCACTAAGCACTTTAGTAGTTAAACCATAAGACCATAAATATTTTGTGTTATGATTTTTAAAAAGGTGTTACTAATGAGGTAGAAGATTTGGTGTTTGCAATGAAGTCACAATTGTTTTAAATTGGAACTATATAATACAAAAACATGGGTTTTATATTGTGGCATCACAATTAAAACCATAAAATCAAATTTGTTTGTTTAAAATGACAAACTATTGAATTTGAATAAATCCAAATTAAGTATGTCAATTTTGACTATCAAAAAATGAATTAAACAATCAAAAAAACATTATGTTGGACACATGACATATATAATGGCACCCATGTGGAATTGTTTAACTTACTAATGTGAATAATGTGACAGCTAAAATTAATCATTTGAATATGGCTAATTGTGATTATAATGTTATTCTTTATGATGTGGCAATATTAAATTAATAAATGACATTAATTATGGATCTCCCATTTTCATATATTATTTGTAATGATTCACATAAAAATAAAAATAAAGGACAATAAATGAAATATAACAAAATGACATGTGAGAATATGAAGTCTTTTTATTTATATTTAACATAAAATATAAAAGATAATTAATGTACATGTGAAACTTGAAATAATTAAAAGATGTTATTATTGTTAGAAATATGTATACAAATTTTATTGTTAGAAAATTAAATAAATATAACTGCATGAACTAATAGTTTTAGTTGCCTTAATCATTTTGTCCAATCGCATCAATTAATAATTTTAATCATTTTGAATAGTTAGTTTTAATCATTATTTAGATTATGAGTTCAATAGTCATGAATCATTGGATGGATTGTAACAAAGGATGAACAATTCATCCAGATCAATTTGGAACCTTGGAAACTCCAAAATAGGTGAAGATAAATGTTAAGCTAAAACGAACATAATCCCTAACATCAATAGTTCAACTTAAAAAACTTAAGGATGTTTTTTTGTAGACTATAAATATTTAAAAAGAATTCCACCAAAAATAGCCCAACATCTTATTGAGTTTGCATATTTCTATACCATTAGCTCTTCAAACCAAGTATCGATTGAATCTTAAATATGCCATTATTGTCAAATAAGATGATGGGGTAAAAGCATGCTACACTTGACCAAAATGGGCAATTGAGAATCTGTATCGACTATCCAAATTAATAAAAAAATGTTTAAATTAAACTAAAGAAGAAACATGGGTCGTTGGATCTTGTCAAACTTAGAATAGTTACAATTATTAAAACATATTTGGGGGTAATTGTGTCAATTGTCATTGAGCGAGACTTTCAAATTTCGTCATTCCTTTTCACACTAAGACAAGGGATGAAACTCACGTGCCTCTATTGTTGCGTTCTACTCACATCTAATGTGTCCTTCAACACAAGATAAGGGCAAGATTGTGTTTTCAAATGCTTTGGTGACTAAGGCATCATTGATTCTTCCAGACTAGGAATCAATTCAAGAAAACAATTATTACAATTCCAAGTAAAAATGGGAGGAGCTCTAAATTTTTTGCCAAGCCACAACCTACATTGTCAGGTAATAATAAGTTTAGTAGCAACAAGTATGGGTCCACCAAGTCCGATAGCTATTTGAAAAAGGTGAAACAACTTCAAGAACCAGAAGACTTATTTTTACTTGAACATCTGCAAGAGGTCTTCTGGTTTCGTCGTTCCCTTGTATGCAAAGGTCCCAAAACTTAGCAATGGTGGTCTTATTAGCCGAGGAGAGTTTGCAAAGTGTTATGAGTTTTGTTTAGAAGGTGTAAGTCCTAAAAAAGTTAGGATTCCTAGGGATGTTACAATGGAGGAAGTGCATAAATTTTTTGGACTTGTGCACAACAAAAATGGGTACATTTATGTTTTTAGTGAAGATCCCACAATGATTGCAAAGGTGGAGTCCCTATGGATGGTCATTCACCAAAATCCATTTGTTTTTACTTCCAGGATCATCTTGTTGGGTATGGCAAGAGGGATGGTGATGGAGCTTAATAAAGGGAGAAAGATGAATTGGGTGATGTACATTGAATGGACAAATCAAGAACAACAATGATGAAAAAGTTCTATGGTAGAACTTTTGAATGACAAAGAAGCTGACACCAAAAATGCAGATGAAAAAAACTTGTTTGGCAACAATAATTGCCAAAATGTTGCACCTAAAAAGATAATGTAGTACCTCAACTTCATTGAGAAGTTATTGTTAGAGGTTGAGGAGCAAGAAAGCATGAACAAGCAAATAAAACAAGACATCTTGCTCACTAATGTGAAAGCACACAACATAATGGAAAATTGCAACAATAAATTGAAGGAAGAGATGGAGAGGCTAGCAATGTTGAGTGTGGAATTAGAGAGCAAGTTGGATGACCCAATGGTTTCTATTGACTTGAGACAACAGGTGCAAGCTACACAAAATTTTGTTGAAGTTCTCAAGTGGTTAGTAGTTGGAGGGGCAATAGAATACAAGAGAATATGTAAAGATGCAGAACTCCAGAATAGTAGGTTGTTTAGTTTGGAACAAAAAATTGCTTCCTATAAGCAAAATTGCGATGGTGCAAAAAATCTTGTTTTGAAATTTGAACAAGGTCGTTCCGGTCATTGGAATGGCCTTCTTGTGTCACTACCTTCCCAACTTATTGAGCACAATGAAGTAGGTTTTAAGGAATGTTTTATGATTGAGTGATGTTTATATTGTGGGCTAGGTTTTTCACCTATTTGGGTAGGAAATTTTGCTTGTTGCAAACATTTGTATCACTGCTAGTGCGCGGTTACTCATTTTAACACTTCAAAAAAATGTATTCACCCAAGTTACAATGAAAAAATGCATGGTTCTTGGTGGAGTTTTGCTAGGATTATAAAGCATAGGACGATCATGGTTGCAAAGCAATCAATGTTGAAAACCTCAAGGTTGAAGCTTCCCAAGCAATACATTGTATCTCCCAAAGGTTATTTTATTTTATTTTCTTGAAATCAACTTGATTTAATTTTTTCATTTTGCATATTTTGTTGATTAGGTTATGCATAATGTTTTACCAAAGTCCACAAAAGCATGGTTTTCAAGATTGTTTCATGGTTTTTTGTAATCAATATATAATGCATTACATTTTGATGGAAGTTAGGGTTTGAGTTTGATTTCAGAGTGCATAAGAGTTTAGTGCATTTCCAAAAATGAGGTTCATGTGTGCATAGGTCAATAAAAGTTCCACATTTTTAGTTCATGGTTGCATAAGAGTCATTTTTCTCCACAAAGGTATTTACTATGTGCACGTTAGTCCCTTGAGTTCCATTGAAATAGTTTAGGGTTTTGCACAAGTCCATTGAGCTCCACAATAGTAGATTACATGTGCATAAAAGTTAGTAATTGAGCCACAAAGTTATATTAAAGTTCCACATGAATCCATGAAGTTCCATGGAAGTAGTTTCTCCTACTTATTTAGTCCACTAAACAACATGTCTTTGCATGCAATCCCATTGAGATCCACACATTTAGTTTAGGGTTCCACATGAACATGTAAGTGTGCATATGCTTCCATTGAGTTCCATATGTGTGTTCAGCAAAGTCCAAATGTTAAACTCCACAAATTTAGTTTAGGGTTCCACAAAAACATGTAAACTTGGTGTGCTTGTAAATCCATTGCCCTCCATAGTTCATGTGTTGATGATTCTCCAATAGTCTAAAAAAGTTTGTAACAATGTATGACAGTCCAAAATTGATAGATTTTGTCATAGATTTTAGCAATGGTTTCAATCTTGAATTCCTTGTCTTCTTTTTTTCATAATAGAGGATGCACTAACTACTAATTTGCACAATTAATTAATGGACTTGTGTTGTTTGAATGGATTATGTTTAGTGCTTCCATTGTTGAGTCGACCAGATTAGGGAGCATTGTCCTTCTTAGAGATTTAGCCTTCAATTATGAAATGCCCATCCATCTTGAACAACAACAATCAAGATATCAATCCAAGTGTTGGCAACCTTCAATTGAAAGCTCTAGCAATTAAAGAACTTGTAGAAATTTCCAACCCCAACAAACTGTTACTACCTTCTCTTCATCTAAAGTCCAAACCATCTACTGTTGTGAATGAATCCATATGGAAAGAGTTCAGATTATCAGAGCCAAGTGTTAAGGAAGGTGATGATGGGGAAAAATATAACAAACTTGGAGTGCATGATGAAGAACATGACGAGGAGACTAAAGAGAACCATGAAGAAATTAATGATGGTTTCAATAAACCTCGTGCAAAGAAATTAAAGGGTTGCAATGTTGGCAAGTCCAAAAAGGTCATGAAGCATGGATAGTCACCATTGAAGAAGAATGCAAGTAAGAGAAAATTGAAACCAGTTCATGAAAGGGTCAATGTTATAACAACCATTCGACATGCAATGTCCATGGTCACAAAGAAGGGTTGCAAGAAGACATGATCCTGTGGATACAATATTTTTTTGGATGAAGTAAGTGTGGCATAAGGAGTACGCCTTTAGAAGTTGTTTTGATAGTTTAGGATCCACTAAGATGTTTAAATTGGTTTCATTTTGTGGAATGTAGTCAAAAAATTTCAAAGCTTTTATAATTAATTTTGCTCCTTTGTTTTATGAGTTTAAAATAGCATGTTGATATGGTTTGGTGAAAGGAATATTAAAATAGTAGCAAATTTTGATGTTGATGATGCTTATCCAGATGTGCTTTCGAAGCTAGTGGTGCAATTTGGTTACATAAGCCCAATAAGTAAAGGTTTTACTATTGTTTCAGGCATTGAAATGCTTTTGAAAATGCATGGTGCATGAGAAAATTGCTTTGAATTTTGATGTGGTTGATGAATACATATAAGGCATTTGTTGGACTTTTGCAAGTTGATAGTTTAACTTTGACAATTTGCACTTATTATTATGCAGTCTACATATAGTTGACATGATGTGCAACCATGTGTAGGTGGTCAACATAACACCATTGATCAACATGTTGAAGCAAGTATCTATGTGCAAGAAATTTGATCTCTTCATGACATCAACAATATAATATGTGTAGACGTTTTATTTATATAATCTCTATAATCTAGGAAACTTATATGAAAAGGAAGATGAAGGGGGCATGTGATTTAAAAGAGTTATTTTATGTATAAGATCTATTTGGTGGCCCTTACTTAACATTCTTGTACATGATCCTTATAGACTTGAGTCTTTGTTCTATTTTTGGATTACATTTAAATGTGATGCAATTCAAATGAATGTTGGCACTTATGAAAGTTGTATCCTAAGAGGGACTGGTTGGAGCAAATAGGGAGTTCAACAAAAGGATAGCAAAAAAATTTCAAAATGCAGGGCCTACTTAGCATGGTATTACCTAGTCAATGCTGAACTGTGAAATCTTGGAAGTTCCATGCCTTGGTTTCTACATAGTAGAAAAATATAATATTAGAGTACTAATCCTTTTCTTTTATCTTGAAATGAGTTTCACATTGGCTTCCACACTTTGCATATGATGGGGAGTACATGTTGCATTTTGTGAGTGGCATCCAACTAAATGTTATAAAAAACATGTCAGGTCATGACATGTTGCAATACTCTTTTAACACATGATCAACAAGAAATGGTGTTAATTTGCTATTAATGTTCAGATGATCTCTCATATGTACATATTTTCTTTTGTAGTTACAAGGTTTATAACATTATGAATGTCAACAATTTCAAGAGTTGTAGGATTTGCATATCACTTTGAAATGCTTAAGATTATGTTGTTGCCCATTTTTCCAAATTTGTTTGAGGCAACTTGGAGACCCAATGGTGTGTTCCTTGCAAAAACTATAATGTTTGATGTGGAATATGTTTCACAAATCCACATGACACCATTGAGCGATGGCAAGCTTTCATCATTAGATCTAGGATTAGGTCATCCTTATCACATGAATTCGCATGTAAAGGGCATGTTTTCATTAATGAATGTTTATCTGGTTAAACAATTTTGTTCACATTTACATTCTTTGCATTTACATGTATGTTAGTAATGTGAAACTAAGTTGACTTTTTGGTTGGGTAGGCATTATGAGAAGATATTTGTTAAGTTTTTGAATTGGAGGCGGAAAATGTTGTTGATTTACAGGAGTTAGTAACAATTCTACCTCAATTATAAGAGGATCGAATAACTTATATTGAAATTGCAGGAGCATCTCTGGGTCTTGATTATTGGATGATATATGGCCAAATTATATTGTTTAATATAGGGCCAAATATAAATCAATTAAGAATATAAAAATTCTTGAAGATTGCATATGTATATGCAGTGCAGAATACACATATCATATCTTAATGTCGACTAATAATTTCCTTTTTATAATTTAACTTAAACTTGACATTAGATGTATATGAAGTGATAATTACATTGTATGTTTTGGGATATCATCAATGTCATGACCATGTGTAAGGTTGGTCCAACATGCTTTAACACTTGTACATGGACCTTCACAACAACCTTTTGCTATGGATTTTATTGAACTATTTCAAGTAATAGAGCTTTTGACATATCTTATTTTGGAAAACACTTTTACTTGTGAACCATATGTTTCATTTTATGGTGCCGCCATCAATAGTTAAGCTAAGTTGAACAATAATCAAGCTCCAAGTTTGGATTACAATCTAAGCATGAAAGAAACTTTTAGGGGGCTAAAGGGAGGAGGAGATTTCTAGAAGCAGTTTAACAAAATCTCATGATGTTTTCCCTGATCTATGTGCTACATATCTATAGCTTGCACATTCTGGTAAGATGTTGGTTAGAATGTTGAAAGTGGGTTGTAGGAAAGACTAAATGTTTCATGTGTATCATCTTAATGGGTGTTGTAATATTTGGGAAGTCTCGCAAGAATGGATTAATGTTGGCACATCAAGATGATTGGAGCTGAAAGCTTGCATAAAAAGGGATGGTCTTTTTGGTTGATTGTCTTTCAATTGCCCACATGGTTGAAGCCTTGCTAATTTTACTTGGGCAAGATAGTATAGCCCCTCCACTATGGTTCAAATCTGAAATAAGAAAACTGTTATCAAAGCTCATTATGCAAGAGGGTGGTGTAGTTGTTACACTTGGGAGGCTAGTTGGTGGAACTCAATTGGTGAACTCAACTTAAACTTATGGAAGGATGTGGTAAAAATATTCCTTTCAAGTTTCTTTGGTTTGTTTTACTAAGAATGCATAATATTGTTTACATATGTAATATGAAAGCCTTTTGAACCATGTATTATTCAAGCCATTACCAAATTGGGGATCAAGGGGTATATGTGCACAAGCAAAAGTTGAACAATGTAATAAAATGGGCAATCTATAAGCACATCCAAATATGGAAGAGGGTAGCCCTATTTTGGGTGGCACATGGTAAATTCAAAATCTCTAATCCTATATTTTGGTCTAAAATTTGGACTAAAATACAATAAAATTAATATTAACACAATTTGCTCATTCAAATCTACTTAAATCTAGTTTCAAAATTAAAATTCAATAATCAAAATATGATAAAAATAAAAATAAAATAACAACTTTGACTATGGAAATAAAACTTTTCTAGAGATCAAAACATATTTCTTTCATACTCCATTAAAGTTATGTGTTTTAGAATGATACAATGGTCTTCTATCTCCTTCTTTTTTCCAAAATATATACCTAAAAACTAAATCCTATGTTTTATTTGAATCAAATGGTGATAAAAACTATGTAATCTAACTAGTAATTCTTAAAATAGTAACTAAGTAAATAGAAATATATTAACTAATAATTATCGCAAGTAATAACTCCTTTAACATTACCCCACCCATACTTTGAATTACATCCTAGAATTATGGATAAAAAAAGTGTTAAGAAAGCTAAATGTTTTGTTGTTTCTGATCTTGTGATTCTAAAAACTTGATCTATCTATACAACAATTTGCTATGTATGTTTTATAATGTGCTCTACCTATGTTTCAAATTGGAGCACTATCTGATTTTCTATTGTATACAAAATCTATTATTGCTTTTCTGATGCCTCTATTGATAATTGTGCAATTGTTTGTTGATGCGTTACACTCTGTTCTTATGCCTGCAACTCTATTATCACATGTAGTTGTTGTGGTAACTTCAAATCTGCTATGAGCTCAATTTGCTCCTACTATTGTAGTTTTGATACAAGTTCTAGTTGTTGGTTTGATTATAGATATGATGTAATTTGAGTTTGATCATGTTGTTGCAATTCTAACACATGTTCAATCTAACCCTGGTGATCCTCCTACATTTTATGTTCCTCAAGTTGTATTTGCTTCCCTATCTCTGTGGCTACAGATGCATATTCTTGATAAATAATTTCCTGTAAAACAAATTCTACTTATTCTAAAGTCTGTTTAACATCCTCATTCTCAAGGCTAGCTTTTCTTCTTTTGAAGTCTCCTAGCTCCTCTGGAACTCTTGTACATCATGGTCTTACCCCATGTATATCCCCTCTATCTTCTTCCTCATATGAAGTTTTTAATTTTGGAGATAAAACTAAAGGTTCATACTCAAATGATGGAATAACTTTTTCCATCTGAATTTTTTTATGTTTACATAACCTTTCATTCCTCTCATACTTCTTGCAACCTTCCCAATATCCTTTTGGACAATGTTTTGAATTATATCCCACCATAAGTCTACATCTTTTTCCTACATTGATAATGCCTTGAATATTACTTGAAGCAAAATATTTTGTTTCTTGAATTCATTGTTTCTATAAAGGCAATATCATAATTGAAGGGTTTTTTCTTATGATTCTCTTTTAAAAGTTTATTCAACTTTTCATTAAAGACCATCTTTTTTGCAAATTCCTATCCATATGTGCATGCCTATAATTAGCATGCCTTTGTAACTCATTATTAGCTTGATATGCATAGGCATTATCCGCTCTAAACTCCTTTACCTCCTTCTACTATTTGAAAAAAGTTTCCTCCGTGTGCTTATAGTCCCTTTGAAGTTTGCTACGTTTTATATTCAAAATATCCTTCTCTGTTTTTAAACCCTAGTAATTGGCATTTGTCTCCTTTAAAGTTGCATGCAAGGAATCTCTTTCCAAATCTCCATGAAGATTTTGAACATGTCTATCCTTCTCCTTTATAATATGCTTATTCTTGATCTCTAGATCAAAAAATTTAAGCAAAATATTTGTCGTCTATACATTATATTATGTTAAATGTTTAAACATAGTAACAACTCTTCTATGTTCATCCAATTGTGCTTCTACCCCTTGCACAGACCTTGGTGTATTAAATTTAAGAATCTAACCCTTGAAACTTGTACCCAACGAATTTAGACTCCTATGTGCAATCCAAACTTTTCCAAATACATTCATTCCTGTTGTAAAACTTGGTCTTGAAAGCAACATACCTTCATTAATTTGTGGTGATGGAACATATTGTTGAACTTCTACTGGACCATGATCAAAATCTTATACCTATTCCTTTGCTGAACTTAAGACTTTGGCTCCTTTTCAAGTAATTTTTTATACACATGCCCATCAAACCTTTGCTCCTACTTAAGAAAATTAGTAATCTTGGATCATATTTAAGAGATATGGATTTCTCCTTCTCTCTATGATGTTGTTGCCTCCTTTATGTTATTTGTCATAGATCAATATTGCTTTTCATTACAGTATCCTCTTGTCTTATTTGTTTTTTTTGTAGAGTCGTTTTCTCCTCATCATCATCATACTAAGACATTAGAACTGCTCTTTTGGTTGTCCTAATCTTTGGTTATTTTTCCTTTTTAGGATAGATGTGTGTAAGGTTTAGAGACTTTTTGTTCTTAATGAACCTCTCCCTCAAACTGTCACTTTTTTTTGGTCTTCTTGAGGCTGTTCTACCTATTTCTTCCTCTCCTATGATTATACCCCTTCTAATGGAAACCACTTCTAAAACAAAACTTAAAGGTTATGGCAGAATGGCATACATCTATTTTGGTTGTTCCCTCAATCATATTTTTTTGACACTTCTCCCATTTGATCAATTCCTTGACCAATTGAAAAACATAATGGTAGCCCAATTAACAAACTTTCCATGATCTACCCTTGAGATCATCATAGTAGACTTATTGTTAAAATATTGCACCTTGTCCTTTCGATACATAATTGGCATAATGGCAACAATTCTATTATCATACTTTAACCTCATCTTTTTCACAACCCACCCTTCATTGTTGTTGTAAGTATCAAGAACTCTATCTATTATTTCTACCAATGTTACTATGGCATCATACATTTATGTCTAGTCTGCCTCTGTTTCTTATGTATGGCAAATTTTAAAAACTTATGCTAACACATATTTGTCTATCATTCTATGCTCCTCCCCCAACATAACCTTGATTTTATTATGTTTAGGATCCAACTTCCAATTTTTCATAAATTCAACCAAAATGTCGTAGTGAGGTGTTTTATACTCAATCTTAAACAAGTCTACCAATCTGACTTTATTTGGGTAGGCTTTCTCTTCCTCTCCAGAGTTAGTCCAAAGCAAATTGTTCTTCAGATTGCCATTATAACTTTATTCTGTTGGAGTAAAGACATAATTAATCTCATCATCTTGATGAATACACATTTTCTTCCCACACAAATTTATAACCATTGTTTGTTGACTTGTTTTTTTTTATGTGCTCCTTGTTGGGAATATGAACTTTCTCTAAAATGTATTATTGAGTATGCTCCTCTTGATGTAATTGTGATTGTTGTTGTCGCTACTAGGAAATGCGTCCTAGTTCACTATGGGTTTCACTAGACTTTTGAGTGAATTTGGACAATTTTACTTAGTGAAATTGTTTAACCCCCTAGTGAACGGGGACCAGTTGTTACGAACAATGACTTGTTTCACTAGTACCTAGTGAAACAAGGTTATTTTCAAGTGAAATACACATTTACCAAACCATTCACTTGCTAGTTAATTAACTAACCAGTATGAAAATTAATTAAATTTTAATTATTTAATATATAATATTATTGATAATTTCATGATTTTTAAAGCCTATTATTTATTGACACATGTCACTACCTACATTTGGTTAAAAACCTAGTCTAGGTAGGTAGGTAGGCCATGTAATCAACCTAGGCACCTAACCCAAAAATTCGATAGGAGAATATTCGATCAATATACCATTGTTGACCACACACAACACCAGCCATGAAGTTTGATCCCTTGACCTTTGGATTGGGGGCAAACACCTTTACCATCTATTTATCAAATACTTCATTTTAAACATTACAAAAACATAAACTTTGAAAATTCATATCTTATTGAGATTTTGTTCAAATGAAATGATTTGAGTTTACTTTTTAAAATATTCAATAATGTACATAATTACATTTATTTCCTTTTGAAAGTTTAAAATCATTTGAACAAAATAAAAGTTGAATATCATTATTCAATAACATTTCAATGACCATTCTTTTGGAAAAAAAAAGTTTAGTAAATGAATTTATTTTTGTTAATATAATAATACTACCTATGTTAAACTACTTTCAATTATTATATGACTATTCTTTTATTAATTTAAATTATTTCACCTTACATTATTTACGATTATTTATGGCTATTCTAAATTACTTTTGGTTATTTTTGGCTATTTCACCTTAGGCTACTTTTGGTTATTTTAAGTTTTTTTGGCTATTTTAACTTAAGCTATTTTCAGCTGTTGTAAGTTTTTTTGTTATTTTATGTTATTTTTGGCTATTGTAGTTTATTTCAATTTAGACTACTTGTAGTTATTATAAATTACTTTTGGTTATTTTAACTTATTTCACCTTAGGTTATTTTCAGCTATTGTAAGTTTTTTTTTGTGTATTTTATGTTATTTTTGGCTATTGTAAATTATTTCAATTTAAACTATTTGTAGATATTATAAGTTACTTTTGGCTATTGAAAATTATTTCATTTTAAGTTATTTTTGTTTATTATAAATTATTTCACCTTATATTATTTTTGGCAATCTTAAGTAATTATAATATATGGTTGTTCTTTTATTAGTGTTATTGGTGGTTATTAATGGCTATTGGTACCTATTTTATTTATGGCTATTAATGATTTTTAATGGTTATTCTATTACTAGGTATTGATGGTTATTCTCTTATTGGCCATTAGTAGTTATTCTATTGGTGGCTATTAGTGGCTATTATATGAATGGGTACTGGTGGCTATTCTATTAATGGCTACTAGTGGCTATTCTATTAATGGCTATTCGTGGTTATTCTATTAATGGCTACTGGTGGTAATACTATTAATGGCTATTGGTGGCTATTATATCAATGGTTATTCGTGATTAATGTATTAATGGTTATTATATTAATGGTTACTCGTGATTAATTTATTAATGGATGTTGGTGGCTATTCTATTAATGGTTATTTGTGATTAATGTATTAATGGCTATTGGTGGTTATTTTACTAATGGCTATTCGTGATTAATCTATTAATGGCTATTGGTGGTTATTCTATTAATGGCTATTGGTGGCTATTATATTAATGGTTGTTGGTGGCTATTCTATTAATGGCTATTAGTGATTATTCCAATGTAAGCCATTGGTGGTTATTAATGACTATTTTATTAATGGTTATTAATGGTTATTGTATTATAAGTTATTGTTGGTTATTATATGTTATATTACTGGTGATTATTGTAGTTTGATATTCTATGTTATAATATCATAGGCTATTGGTAGTTATTATATTGTAGGGTATTTAAAATTATTTTTCATAGGTTATTATTTTATATTTTAAGTTATTTTTACCTTAGGTCATTATATTTTGTTTTAGATTATTTTAAAGTTATTATGCTTAGGATAAAATAAGTTATAATAACATTAAGTAGAATGACCTTGAATAATTTAAAATATAACTTGAAATAACATATATTAATTTTAAATAATTTAAAAGCTTATAATAAACTAGTTAAGATATTTTAAGGTAAAATAACATATAATAATTTAGGGTACAATAATTTATAATAGCCTATAATAACATAAAATATAAGTTAAAAGAACTAAAATAGCTTAAAATAATATATGGTATATCATAAAGTAGCATAGATAGAATATTTTTAAAAACATAAAAATAAACATATTTGTTATAGTAAATTGTATTAGTGAATTATGTTAACCAGAAATGAAACATGATGTCTACATAGTGATATTATAATGAAATAACTTTCACTAGGTGAATCCAATAAAATGCAATGAAGTTATTTCACTTTTAAAGTCCCATAGTGATTTAAGTTAGTAAATTACACCCCACTTTGGTAGTAGTGTAATCAAACACAATAGAACCATGTGATCCACAAAAAGATAAACTTGTTGCCCAACAAGTAATGTTTGAATTTTTGCAAGGCATGACTCATAGTTAAAACACTACTAGGAGATGTGGCCAAGTTCAATGGGTATTTCACTAAGATTTGAGTGAACTAGGACAGATTCACTATAGGAAATCATGGTAAAACATGTTAACCCCCCAGTGACCGGGGACCGGTTGCTACGGACAGGTCAATTAAGCCCGTGAAACAAGATGGAAACAAGTGATGTCCAAATTCAAGTGGAAATTACACCTAT
>Ga0209208_10005532_pt1 | contig 17595 bp, 9 predicted proteins | sample S1TSphfallax_3_FD_187694 | JGI IMG/M metagenome (GOLD analysis project Ga0209208, IMG submission 187694) | Host-associated microbial communities from peat moss isolated from Minnesota, USA - S1T2_Fd - Sphagnum fallax MG (SPAdes) (version 2) | ecosystem: Host-associated > Plants > Peat moss >... | reverse complement strand
CAAGCAAAAGAAGGGGGCTGTAGATGGCAGATTCTGCCAGGTGAACACACCCCAAGCTCGCCATAATAGGCCATGCTTACATGGAAGAATCCACCATCTACAACTTGCTCTCTAGTACCAAAAAAAGTACCCAAATAAGACCCCCAATCCAGTTATGCAAGCATTTTATGCTTGGGTATAGGGTTGATTAGGGTTTAGGGTTTATTAGAGTTTATTAAGGTTTAGGGTTGAATAGGGTTTAGGGTTTATTAGAGTTTAATAAGGTTTAGGGTTTGATGATGACTGATTGCTGTTCCTTCCACCTAGCCACAGAGTGAAAAGGCTATTATTTACAAATGCCAAGTAGATCTGTTTTCTTTCTCACTTGCACTTTTGTTTGGTGGGGGGGGGATGGGATTGCTTGACTTAGGGTTTACAAGGTACAGCTGAATTACACCTGAAATTCATTCTCTGAATTCCATGGTGTAATAATAACTGGCTACTTTTTGCTTGTGGGACCTGACTTCTTTTCATCACATTTTTACTAGCCTGCTTTGGCTACCAATTTTATCACAGTTTCTTTTGGGTTGAGGGTTTAGGGTTTAGGGTTTATTATAACTGGACCTGCCAAGTTTCATGTTGTGTTGTTCCACACATCTAGAATGCTCTCCTCTTACCACATCATATCTTCCTTATGAATGGCACACACATTCTTGAGTAATAACCATGTAAGAGCAAGTCCACCAGCACAAATGTTTTTTGATGGCCTGGAAATAATAATTTGGATGAATTAGTTCAGGCTTTAAAAACTCAGTTTAGAGGGGTGGTTATTAAAAGCTCGATGGTTATCAAGGAGGTTCTTACGATTCATAATCATGGGTATATTGTGAAAAATAAATAAAATCAAAGATCCAGTTTTTGGTATATAATCGTGGTTCTCAGTTTTTTTTTAATTTAAAAAAAAAAGAGAAAGTAATCATTAAACTGCCAATTCATTGTCCTTGGTTCTTTCATGAAAATTACAATAAGGTTCTATAATACTTCTGAAAGGACTAGGACCTACAATTCTTTTGATTCTGAAATAATTTTACATACAATAGTTCTACTTGGCATTTGTAAATAAGAACTATTATTCCAATTACAATTTGGTTCCCTTAAGAAGAAAAGACAAAAAAAAATGAGACTACAAAATTACCCCATGACCCTTTAATGAAAAGGAAATTTACAATTTCCAATTTATATTGCTAATGGCAATGTTTGAGTAAGCCATGTTTGTCATTAGAATGCTTATTATAAAGCTTTGGAATTTAATGCACACTAATAAGCCTCCTATGCAAAGGATACCAAAGGTGTATGTGAATGTGCTCCATAGTTTACAAGGCTTTAGATCCAAACACAATCAACAGCTCCCAAGATGCACCATGAGGGATGGATGTTAGGTGACGGAGAACACTTTCCCATTGGGTTCCTTAGCTAACCATGGTGGTTACTTCAGTTATTGACTACCTATCACCTACTAACTATCTATGTACATGCATTCACTTAGCTAATAATCACTGGCCTTAATTAACTAGCACCATAGGTTTGGATTAGGGTTTAGGATTTAGAGTTTCAGGGTGAACTAAATTTGGAGGTGTGTAGGTGAGATTTGGAAAGTTGTTGTCTTAGAAGTTAGAGTGAAGTTAGGGTTCCATAGATAGGCACCCTAGATAGGTATGCATGCCAATATTGTGATCGTATTTTCCATGCATGTGTCACCTTTTGGAAAGCTCCTTTTAGGAGTTTGAGTGTCAACCATGCTTTTGACAAAGGGGCCGAGGAAAAAAGGGAGATTCCATCCGAATTTGTATTGATCATATTTACTAAAAGCAGAGGTGGATTTCATGAACCAAAGTAACATACTTTCTCTTCTTTTAGAAAAGAAACATGAAAGATGAAGCAAAAGAAATTGTACTAGTTACTACTACACACACACAAATGAGGGACATAAGAGGCCAACAAAGGATGGGGGCTCATGTTGCTTGCACCCAACCTTTGTGACTCTTCTTGTGGTGTAGTTCCTTTTTACCCTTGTGAACAAAACACGTGCAACCCATGCCAGCAACAAAATGGGGGCTCAAATTTAGCACACAATTGTTACCGGATTGAATGTTAACTCTCTTAGAGCAACTCAACAAACAAGAATAAATGCATGTAAATTGGAATTTGGTTGAAGTTCAAGTGTTAAGAACATCTCAAGCAAATGACAATAAAATGGCCTATGCATCAAATTTTGGATGAAGTAGGTGGTGTCACACTAGTGTGAAAATAGGTTCCAATCAACTCTTGTAAATTTGTGCAAAGATACAATGGGTGTTAGTTTAAAGACTTTTGGAAAAGAAAATGATTATTTCTAGTTGGTTGGTTGCGATGATTATTCACACATTGACTTCTATTGATTGGCTAGCCACAATGATTCACCCGCATTTAACATTTAAACGTTCCCACTATATATATGTGTGTGTATATAGTTCATTATATATTGTTTATCAATAAGGGCGGAGCAAACATTTAATAATAAATTTGGATGTATTTGAACCCAAGTACAATGCATTGCTAGAGTTGCATAACATGAAACTAAGTTTGGACCTATAAATATGTTCCAACTCTTCAAAAGGGCTAATAAAGAAAAATATATCATCAACTTTGAATTGGCTCATCACCAACATTTGATTTGAGCCTTCATTCCACATTGTCCAATATTCTACGTTTATGGATGAGGATGAGAAAATAATTCGCACACTAAATTGGCTATGGTAGACATTTGGTAAAGACTAGAGAATGGGAACCCAAAGGTGGTTAACACCCAAGGCAAGACTCACATATACCAAAGAGTGGGTGGATATGCTCTCACAACCATAGTAGTCGGGGGTGGAGGCGGGCCCATAAACATGCATTTTTTACTTGGCTAACTTGGACTATATACTTTTGGGTATATAGGGTCTCGTGTATATATATATACTTCCACTTTGACAATGGCATCTTTTTCCACAAAAAGGCCGACTATTTTGCAATAGCTGTAAAGCTGACAAACTACATGGTTGCCCAATTCGTCTACCTACACCCAAGGGGGTGTTTTCCTTTTGGAATTGTGAAGTTTAGGGTTGGTGTGAATTGTAACCCTAGGAACCCTCCCTCCCTTCCTTCCTCTCTTTGAGGGAGGGATACCATCCATCCATCCATCCATCCATCATGCATGTGTAGTGATTGGAAACCCCACAACATACCATACCTCTTGATTGGAACATGCACAACCACTTTCAAGGTGGCCACATGAGGTTGATTGTAACTACCACCAATTTAACAACAATGTTTGGATTCCCTCAATTTTCCAATAAGTTCATTACCAACATTTGACTTGCCAAGTTGAGCTTTTTAAACTTTAAAAAAGTGGTCTCTTCCGTGTCAACTTGCCACTACCTTTTTTTATTTATACATGAAAACACTAGAACCGTGCATGCATGTTTGTCAAAATTAAATTAAAATGGTTTTCAAGGTTTTTTGTAGACCTATTTTTAAAATTACGATGGTTTTCAAAGTTTTTTTTTTTGTAGTCCCGAGTCTTTTGTTTTTCCTTATGCAAGGAGAGAGAATCACCCTTTTACTACAAGCCATCAGCAGTAATTTTTTTTAAAAAAAAATTGGGGAGGGGGCAAGTTTTCGCTATATTTTTAAAAATATTTTGGAAAATCACCCCTCTTCACGAAAACATAACTGGTTCCTCCTTAGAAATTGGTGGTGTGGCATCACCCAATTGGGAGAGAGGTTCAAAAACCCAAACCCGGCCAACCTTAATCTCCACTTCCACCCTTTATCGACCCACTTTCCGCACCTAATCCGGACCTATTTACCCACTTGCCATCACTAGTTCGCCTTTAATTTTTCTTATTATCGCCAATTTATCATTTTAACCGTAAGTAAATCACGGCCTCCAATAATACCATTAAGATATATGCCCCTTCTTTGGTTGTGATGTTTGTTGTGGGAATAAAAATTTCATCATTTTGTTCTTGTGATATGGAGACTAAATAGGCCATCCAATAATTAATAGGTTGGTACTAGGTACATACGGAAGCATAAGTTTTTTTTTTTTGTTTTGTGGCAAATTTTCACTATTGAAATATTCTTTGGCAATAGTATTCGTAGAAATGTTGCCAAAAAATAAAAATAAAAAAATAAAAAACTTGTGAAGGAATTATAGTTTTGTTGTTTTGCAATTTTTGAATATTTTTATTTTATTTTTGACATGGAATCTTCATAATTATTCAATGGACATGTGTAATAATATATATACATGTATATTCAACACCCTCTTGGTTTTCTTGATAATTATGTTCAATAAATATGTATATATACACACACACACACAAATATTCTATATTATAACCTTGTTTATATATAGATGGGTTTTTTAATTTGAAATAAAAGGGAGGGAAGAATTTATATTAAAAAAAAATTGACGAGCATGCAACAATAATACAAGTTTATTTATAGACAAAGAAATAATAATAATAATGAAAAAAATGATAATGACTACGAGTACAACAACCAGAGGTGGCGGAATTGTCGAGAGAATCGACAAAGATGCGACAATCGTGGAACAGTGATTGATTTGGGTGGAAACCGCGTGCGGAATGATTGGTTCCGTCGTCGCGTGGGGCTAGCGTACGGGAATCGCTGAATTCAGTGTCAGAATGTAGCTTGCGCTCTCGAGCGCAATGCTATTATGCACCTTCTTCGCCTATAATTGTCCGTTGCTGGAATTCACGGATTCCAGATCTGCGCGCGAGCGTTGCAACGCCCGCTTGCTTTGCTCTCTCTCTCTCTCTCTCTCTCTCTCTCTCTCTCTCTCGTCGTGCTCTGCGTCTGCTCTTGTTTCTGTTGCGCTTCTTCTTCCTCTTCATCTGCTGTTGTGAAAGCGGTCGGGCAATTGCGCGTGCGGATCCGGCGCATTTTTCGGTTCAAGTTCTCTGTTTTCTTTTCGACTCGCGTCTTCTCATTTACTGCCAGGAGTAAAGTTTTCTTCTCTCTCTCTCTCTCGTCGCGCTTTTCGTTGTCTTGTGGTTTTGTTGGCTGCCAAATCGCGCGGGGAATTGGAAGTGCGGATCCGGCGTATTGTTTCTTTTTTACTTGCGCGGTCTCATTTACTGCTGGCGGGAGGACGCTTTGCTTCTTTCTCCGTCTCTCACACTCTCCTCCTGCCTCTCGTTTTTCTTGTTTCTGTTGCGGTTCTTCTTCTTCTTCTTTGTCTTGCGAAATCGGCAGGGGAATTGCGAGTGCGGATCCGGCCCTTTTTTTCTTTTTTCCGTTGAAGTTCGTTCCTTTTTTTAATTCGAATCGCGCGGTCTCATTTACTGGCGGGAGGACTTAGTCGGTGTTTCCAGGAGTTCAAGTCGTTGTGAAGCCTTTTTGAAGGAGACGAAATTCTCGGTAAGATGTGTACAACATCTCTGGCTCCGTGCATGTGCATTGTCTTTGCTTTGTTGATTGTTGTCGATCTTGGGGGCGTGTCTATGAATGGATCGGAAGTGAGCGTTTTGAAGTAGTAGTTCTTTTTCTTTTTCTTCTTTGGACTCTGAGTGTGGTTGTGCACAGACGTTGTAGCGTTTCTATTTTCTTCTCTCTTTGATTCTGGAGCTCTTGGATCAGCAGTCCGAAGCGAAATGTTCGCTTGTTTTGTCAGTCTCAATTCTGTCATATGCCGATGAATACCAGTGAAAGCATGGCAGGCTTGAAGGTCATAAAAGAATTCAAGTGTTTTTTGTTACATTCTTGTTTCCATTATGTGGATTGCACACGATCTGGATGCATGTACACTCTGTCCTCTCTGTCTCTGTGGCTATGACTTTCTTTGCCCCCCGCCCCCCACCCTCTCTCTCTCTTTATGGTTCCAGCAAAGATGAGTTGTGGCCATGGAATTTTTATGGAAAGAATTGGCTTTGGGGACTTACCAGGGAAGATCACAACAGAAAGAGGCCAGGCCACAATGGGGGAAGCAGGCACATATACCCCCAAAAACATCTTGATAACTGGTGCAGCAGGATTCATCGCATCACATGTCGCCAACAGGCTGATTCGCAACTACCCACACTACAAGATTGTTGTGCTTGACAAGCTGGATTATTGCTCCAGCTTGAAGAATCTGATGCCCTCCAAGTCATCCCAGAATTTCAAGTTTGTGAAGGGTGACATTGGGAGTGCGGATCTTGTGAACTACCTTCTCATCACTGAGGGCATTGATACCATCATGCACTTTGCTGCCCAAACCCATGTTGACAATTCGTTCGGCAACAGCTTCGAGTTTACAAAGAACAATATCTATGGGACACATGTGTTGCTGGAGGCTTGCAAAGTGACAGGTACTGTTCGCCGCTTTATTCATGTGAGCACGGATGAGGTCTATGGTGAGACTGAAGCTGATGCCATTGTTGGAAACCATGAAGCATCACAGCTGCTTCCCACAAATCCTTATTCAGCCACCAAGGCTGGTGCAGAGATGCTAGTGATGGCATATGGCCGCTCATATGGACTGCCTGTCATCACCACACGAGGTAACAATGTATATGGACCAAATCAGTTCCCAGAGAAGCTCATCCCCAAATTCATTCTTTTAGCGATGCAGGGGAAGCCCCTTCCAATCCATGGAGATGGATCAAATGTGCGCAGCTACCTCTACTGTGAAGATGTGGCTGAAGCCTTTGAGGTTGTGCTGCACAAGGGAGATGTTGGTCATGTCTACAATATTGGCACAAAGAAGGAGAGGACTGTCCTCAATGTTGCTAGAGATATATGCAACCTCTTCAACCTTGACTGTGAGAAGTCTATTCAGTTTGTGGATAACCGTCCTTTCAACGACCAGCGCTATTTTCTGGATGATGCCAAATTGAAGCAGATTGGATGGCAGGAACGCACAACCTGGGAAGAGGGCTTGCGCAAGACATTGCAATGGTACACTAGCCACCCTGATTGGTGGGGGGATGTTTCAGGAGCTCTCGTTCCCCATCCCCGAATGCTCTCCATATCTGGGGTTGAGAAACTTGCTGACCTCCAGAAAGGCACCCAAACTAAATCTGAGGTTGAAACTAGCAACAAACCAAAAGAGAATCTATTTCTGAATGGCAACGGTCATGTGGTTGGGAATGGTAAACTGCACCAGCAGGAAAATGGTGTCCCAAAACAGTCATTGAAATTTCTGATCTATGGACGCACTGGCTGGATTGGCGGTCTTCTTGGGCAAATATGTCAGAAGCAAGGGATACCATATGAGTATGGATCTGGCCGGTTGGAGAATCGGGTGCAATTGGAGGAAGATATTGCATCCACAAAGCCCACTCATGTGTTCAATGCTGCAGGTGTGACAGGGCGGCCTAATGTCGATTGGTGTGAAAGTCACAAGGTTGAGACCATCCGTGCAAATGTTGTGGGTACTCTGACTTTGGCAGATGTTTGCAAGAAGAGCAATTTGCTGCTCATCAACTTTGCAACAGGATGTATTTTTGAGTATGACAAAACTCACCAGCTTGGGAGTGGCATTGGTTTCAAGGAGGAAGACACACCAAATTTTACTGGCTCATACTACTCCAAGACCAAGGCCATGGTGAGCATTTGGATGATGATACATTCTCTACCTTTTGCTGTATGCACCTGACTTTTTTGCAGGAACAAGTCAATTTGTTCAAGCCTGCGCTTGGAGGATTTGCAGTTGAACGATAGGCTGACAGTGGTTGTGATTCGTCTTGTCACATGTGTCAGTATATCAAATTTCACCATCTTGTAATTAATGAGAAACATGATTAAAACAATCACTGTCATATGTGCGAGTTTTGTTGACAGTATGCTACAGCTGAGGATGCATCCAGGGTGTCCATGTATTCAGACCTTTTAATCTGTACCTTGTGACTATCCTTAGCTCAAGAAATGGGATTGCAAGATCTGCTCATAGATGCCTGTGGCCACTACTTCTAGGGATGCACTGTCCACAATTTTGTTAGCTAACCAACTATGCATGTCTTCAGCTATTCAAATCTTGCACTTTTGAAGAAAACTGTATGTGTGTATAGTGGAATTCTGACTCTATTTGGATGCTTGGCAGGTTGAGGAGCTTCTCAAAGAGTTTGACAATGTGTGCACCCTGCGTGTGCGGATGCCCATCACTTCAGATCTGCAGAACCCACGAAATTTCATCACAAAGATTTCTCGTTATCAGAAGGTGGTGAACATCCCCAATAGCATGACAATCTTGGATGAGTTGCTGCCAATTTCAATTGAAATGGCAAAGCGAAACTTACGGGGGATCTGGAATTTCACCAACCCAGGAGTGGTTAGCCACAATGAGATTCTGGAGATGTATCGACAGTACATTGACCCAACATTTTCATGGAAGAACTTTACTTTGGAGGAGCAAGCCAAGGTCATCATTGCACCTCGGAGCAACAATGAACTTGATGCGTCCAAGTTGCAGCAGGAGTTCCCTGAGATGTTGCCAATCAAGGAATCTTTGATCAAGTTTGTATTTGAACCCAACAGGCAGCTTCACAGTAAGTAAAGGAAGATTGAAACCGTAGATTGAAACAATCATCCTTCATTTGTTATCTATTATTTCAATAAGCTGCAGTGAACAAAAATTCTTGACAAATAGCTCATTTTCTTGTGATAGGCCTGCAAAGCAAAGGTAGACATGGCCAAGTTACTGTTGTAGTTGTTTGGTCCTAGTAGCTCCTAAGTAGACAGTTTTGAGCCTTGGTGTTGATCACCACCACTATCATTGGTAATTTAACATTATCTGCTGCCTAGCAGGTAATCTGGGCATTTTAGCTTGTTTAATTCTTTTCCTGAAATCCAACAGGTAATTATTTGAATGACTATGGGTAATAGGAGGGCTCCTAAGGGGTCATGACTCTCTTTGCTGTTTATGTCATTCATTTGTGATTGGTTTGCTTGAATTGTACTTGTTGTCACTTTTGATTTTGTAGTAGTATCTGGAAATTGAGGCACTGTTATACCAGACACATTTTGGTCAGAGTCGTCTTGTGCAAGCTGATGCTTGTGGTGACCCTTACCAGTCCAACCATTAGTTTCAATGCAACAAGATTATGATGTCCACAGTGTCGCAGTTAATCTCTGCTTTTAGCAATGGAAAGTGGAGTCGCAGCATTTCTGTTCAGTAGTTTCCACAATGGGGATGAACTCAAATATGACATCTTGGAATGCTGTTGCAGATTCCAACGTGGATCATGTGGGGGATCCAAATTGACTTTCCGTACTTTAGGGATGAACTCAAAGATGTCTTGAAAAGCTCTTTGCAGATTCTGACAGGGATCATGTGTGATAACCAAAATTTACTACTTTTGGCAAATGAACTCAAATATGATATCTTGGAATGCTATTGCAGATTCTAATGTGGATCATGTGAATGAACTCAAATATGTTAGTCATTGAAATGCTGTTGCAGATTCTAATGTGGATCGTGTGCAGGATCGGAATTTACTCACTTTTTGTTCAGTTGCATTCTTCCACAACTACAGTCATGTCATATGTCCCTGTTATGTATGGACTCGATAATTGACAAGATCATCCCAACATGATTCTTCATCCACTAGCCCAACTACTACCTCCCAACTTATCCCAGTCATTTCAAAATTTGCACTTTCAGCATAAAATTAGGTACTACTACAATTTGGTGCTTGTCATCCATCCAATCAATCAAACAAACCCCTGGTTTGAGTAAATACTACTCTACTAGGGTTCCCTCATGCATTTGGTAAATGGTTGGTGGAAAAAGACTTTGATCAAGGGGCACTACCACAAATATACATTGGAACTACTACCTCGACAAGAGCTTATACCCAACCCATGCACATCAGCACATATAGAACATGAGTTAAATAACTTCTGGTTATCTTACTCAAATATTAAACTAAGAACCCAAGCACTGTGGACCCATGACCACCTTTGCATGTCATGGTTGTGCATTCAATCTATATCTAGGGCATGTCAAATGTCATGTATTAAAACATTAAAAAAGTAGGGTTCGTTGAGTCAATTATATATCCAAAACCCATGTGGATGCCTTGGGAACCAATTGTGCAATTATTGTGTGTTGCCCTTGTTACAATATTTTAAAAGTTCCTTTGAAATGGAAGCATTAGCCTTATAGGGTAAAAGCCCTAGTATTTAATCATGGGCCTAATGTCAAATTGCCATTTTAATTTAATATATGTCACAATAGACACCACATATTGCACATTATAATGGATGAAACCACAAAGTTTACTTCACATGTGTCCTGAGTTGCAACTTTTTGTGTGAGAAAAATCACATTCTTTTATAGTGTGTGTTTGCAATTCAAAAAATATTCTCTCTTAATATTTGTAGATTTTAGAGATCCATGGTTGTAGAAACTAATTGGTTGTGCTAAACACATTAGGACTCCCAATTGGACTACAAAATCACATATATTACACATTGTGTTTAAAACTTTATTGAATTAACATAAATCCTATTGTTCAATAAAAATGTTATTTGTGTCTTATCTATACATTAAGATAGGTGCTCATTTATTTTGTTGGTTTGGATGTGATCATTTTGTAACCCTCCCAAATTGCAAGCCTCTTTCTCCACTTTTTGTACCATCCGAAAGCCCTTGACAAAGTGGTGTGAATGTTAGTCATTTTGCAATTTTTGGACCAATGGAGCAAAAATAATTGAGTTTAGAGAGATTTTTATTTTTTCATTTTAAAAAAAAAAATCATAACTGGGGTTTTTCTTTAATTGTATTCATGTTCTTGAAAAAAGGTTCATCTTTGAATCTGTTTTTATATTATATCTCTTCATATGTTGTGGCACCTCATATGAGTTTTTTCATAATTCTGTTTTCTATCTCTTGAAGCTTTGAAAGGGTTTGTCTTAGAATCTCTTTTTTATGTCTTCAGAGGTTATGGCACCTCTTATGGTACAATCAAAAGACATAGATACATATTAGTTTCTTTGTCCTTTCATGACCTAGCTACGATGATATTTTCGTAAAAACTTTGAAATGAAGTGCACTTCCATTGGCATAATACTGAGAGGGGTGACCTTACAAGAGATTCAATATACTTGGACAAGCGGCCCACTGGTCTACTAAGAAGAATGAGAATGTCACCATGTTCTGATTAAAGCTAACAGAAGGACAAAAAAATGGACAAGCAATTTGAGTTTTAAAGATGGATTAGAAACTCAATTTCACCATTTAGTAAGTGCAATATAAAACAAGAAATGGACAAGCAATTTGAGTTTTAAAGATAGATTACAAACTCAATTTCACCATGTAGAAAGTAAAAACAAGTTACAAGTTACAACTTGAAGTCTTGACACATTATCTTTAAATCATTGACAGAGCACTTCAAAACTCATTACCATGGCAGTAGCCACAAATCTCATCATGTGCCTAACACCAAATTAATGCTACAATAGTATGCTCTTCAACTGCATAGTGTTATTGTATATATATATTCTCCAGTTCTGGGCTTTAAAGAGAACCCCTAATTCCTGCAAAATGTAGTTTAGTTTAGTCTACCAAAATGAGACCTCACTAGAACCTTAACTTCAGATTCTACTGTGTTTTCAAACTCATGCAACCTCTGTTGCAATTCTGAAGCTGATTCCTTAAACTGTACCTCCAATTCTTGTGTTTTTCAAATATATTTGAAACTTGGTCCAATTGCCAGAGGTACTATACACAAAGCTGAATATCATACTAGTCTTATAATGTGTTCAAAGTCATCTCCTGACTAAAGGCACATGCTACATATTAGTTTTTTCAATTTTTGTTCTTTGATCTATTGACTGCCTATAGAGCCAAGCCCTCTGTACAGAAAAACTGTTGATTTGCTTGGCTGCCTAGGGAACCAAGCCCTATGTAAAGAAAAAATGTTGCAGTAAACTTGTTGACTTACTGGCCTCCTAGAGAACCAAACCCTCTGTAGAGAAACAACCTGCCAAAATCCAAAAAGCTCTGGATGCAAGATTTGAATGACTTAGCCATTTCAACACCCAGAAATTTGTGTTCTTTGACATACGGAGGCAAGTAATTTGCTGCAAGCTTAGCCATGGACATGATCACTTTAGATCTCCCCAACTCTACTCGTGTAGGTAGTGCCCCTGTAGATGGAAGACTTGATTTACAAGTCTTGATTATACCTCTGCAGTGAGTCACAAGTATTGTAAAGCACATCTAACATGTCTCTTACTTTGAACAAGGCATGCTCACAAGAACAGGCTCATGCTGTGCTGTCATACCCACAAGGTCACATGAAACAAATAGAACCCAGTGCTAACAGGTAAAAGAGAACATGAATGCTCATCAGCCTACAAAAAAATGTGTTAACAATCAATCCAACCTTTGTCTTGGAATTCTAAAGTACTTCAGGTGCGAAAGTAGCCAGATCGATGGCTGCAAACAAACAAGAAGTGAAGGGCACTTTTTTCTTCCCAAACAATGAACAATCATATGCCTACTATCAGAGAAAGTTAGTTTCCTTGCCTTTTGTTGCATGATATTGAGTTGAAGCAACCCAGGTCTGCATTGTCAAGAAGTAGGACTTCTCCTTCAGGATGTTCATGGCCTAGTAAATATCATCGCTTACATCTTCACAACCATCTCCACCTCCTTGGCACCAATTTACATCTTCTGACACCATCTTCTGCTCTTTAGGACTAGAAATGTTTTTTTATCTCAGTTGTTGGGTCTGAAAGCATCAACCCACAGTGATCCCGTCTTCAAATCTGTAAGATATAGACCCTCTGGTAACCTCATTTTCCTTGCCTTTTGTTGCATGATGTCAAGTTGAAGTGACCCCGGTCTGTGTTGTCAAGAAGTAGGACTTCTCCCTCAGGATGTTCATGGTCTAATGAAGTATCATTGCTTACAGCTTCACAACCATCTCCACCTCCTCGGCAGCAATTTAAATCTTCTGACACCAGCTTCCGCCTTTTAGGACTAAAAACCACCTTTATCTCAGTTGTTGGGCCTGAAAGCGTCAACCCATAGTGATCCCTTGTCTTCAAATCTGTAAGAGATGGACCCTCTGGTAACATCACTTCTATCTCTGAGGCTCCATAATCAACAGTGCTTGGCCTAGGACTCGAACTTGTCTGTGCTTGGTTTTTGAAGATGGAAGTAGACAACAAATCGCTAGCTGCTACTGGTGGAAAACATGCATCAATTTCATGGGGGGCATTGGAGTCAGGGAATTCTCCCGTCTTATTTGCCAAAACTGTCAAGGACTCAAGTCCAGCTGCCTTGTGACGCCAGTGAACCTCAATTGCTTCTGGAAGGTCAAGCATATGTGAGTAAATATCTGTAGGGTTGCCATCAGTGATTGTTACTTCGGTTAAATAGAAGCCAGGTTCCATATTTACTCTAAGATACTTATTCAAGCCCAAAATCCACATCTGGTTAAACAAAGACAAGTGCCCAACAGGGCAAGGGGTGGGATGATTGAGCAAAGTTTCAGCATAACGTTCCAAAGTCCCACCAATAAGTGTCACCATAGGTGCATTGAAACTAATTAACAACATGAACAGAACATCCTCAAATTGTTCAAGAAAAACTTACCCAGAGACACCAGCATATTGACCTATGCCTAAAACATGGATTTCAGGACCTCAATGGTGACATGCCCCAGCCTGCCCACAAAGACATCCATCTAACTTATTGCTGCTCCACATTCATTTAGATTTGTGACTGATAGCTTGAAGGCTCATAGAGATCATACCACACCTCCCAGGCATATGAGGAAAGCGAGGAAAGAACTTCAGATTTCCCACAAGTTAAGGCTAGGACCAGTTAGTGCACTAAACAAAGAGGCAAATGGCAGTTCTTATAGGAAAGGGAGAGAAAAGAAAGGCAGACCTTGTAGCCCTCTATCAGTAGTTATTACATCCAGCTGGAGAAGCTTCAGCAGACGACCAAGGTCAACCCCACTTGTCCAATTCTCTGGTCCATGTCCATTGCGAAGCTTCAGCCGTCCCCGATTTGCAGTACCACCCCAAATGATCCCAATTGGCCTAGGTTTTTCGATAGCCCCCTCATCCCCAGTTAACAAAATCAAGCTACCACTGTCACCCTCCAACTCGAATACTAACTTATTTTCACCAACAATAAGAAAGTCAGTAAAGAAACAGTTTCCCTTCTCATCATTATACTCCACAGCATAAGCCATGATTATCCCCCTTGTCAGTCCCGAACTTCGGCCAACTTTGACTACATGCTTTGCAATCAGGCTGTTTATGGGAGCTTGCAAGTCAACCCACATCACCTCACCCATCTCACCCACACCTTTAACTGTTGTCATTATCCTTGAAGTATCAAAGGACTCAGTGAAAGGAATAAAAGCACCATCAGCCCTCACAAATGTCTCTGCACATGTCAACAAGCCAACCCTGAGATATATCATATACTCCCTTCTGCAACCAATCACAAATGCATAAACATCTTCAGTATCAAGCTGCCTCTGTAATGGGGGCTAGTAGCTGCTTGGCATCAACATTCCAGTAAGTCTACGTTGCTACACCCATGGAATGGGAATACAGGACTATGTAAAGAGCATAAACTAAGATAATGGGATCATGTCCCATGCACAACACTTGGCAAATGTTGCTAGGGGATTCCCACATCAGGTGCAGTCAAAACAGAGCAATAGCCAAACTCTTGCAGGCATAAGACTTGATACAGGCCAAGAGGATCATCAGGTTTCACTGGGCTTGAAGCATACTTTATGTCAGCTAATATCTGTTACATACCTATGAGATTGCAGAGAAAACTCCAAAAGAAAACTTTGAATCTAACCAATGTGGATGCTCCAGCAAAACTAAAATGACAAGAATGAGTGCAGTGATAAACTTTTAAGTGCTACTCACAAAATATCAGATCATCACCATCAAGATCTGTTAGACTGTATACCTGACATAATTGCATTCACAACAAAACACCCATGGAGAGAGATGAGAAGACAAACCTGGATTCATTCCTGCAAATATCCCATACCACAAATCATCTCGGATATAAGATGTGGCTCTCTCCACTGCACCTAAGTACACCCCTGGTCCAAGATTTGGTGGCAAAGGATGAAACATCTTCTGGGCAGGGTAGTCTAGGTCAACTGCAACATGCCGATTGGTAAGGAACCCAAGCTGACGAGAGCCTGTCTGACTCTGAACTATGGCCCCAAGGGTGCCATAAGTTTCTTGACTCGCCACCTGAAAAATTCACATAGCCTTTCCTGTCAAGTTACATGAAGATTGAACTAAGCTTTTGAATGTAGGTGCCAGCTACCATAACATCCATGCTATCAACATGGTAGAAGTCATCACAACAACAAGCCATCATGGAGGCTTCAAGGATTCAGAGTCCTCTTGGATTGTCTTAAGCATATATTTAAAACAAAAGAGGGGATACCTGTGAACCTGAGCCAATAAATGGATCGTTTCCTCGTAACCCTTCAACCAGCTCTGAGTAAATTTGCTCTTTTGGAGATGCTTCAGGGGGCCCATAGTAGGAAAACTCTACAACATCAACATCACACCAAACCCCTCCAGGTCCCTGCATGATGATAGTCAAATGAGTGCCAAAATTTTGAATCAAGTTTCACAATATACACCTTTCTCTGGAGAACAAATATCCATGAACTTAGACAGCCAATTGAGAACCTTCAAGATTGCTGCCACCTTCTGACATGGCACAAAAACACGGCTGCTGAAGCACTAAGAGACAAAGTTTCTGTCAATGATAGAACACACTCAACGTTCCAAATACACAAATATGCATCATCTAATGGTGACATAAACTTCATGTACATAATATACTGGTGACAGAGTAAAAGAAAGGTACTCTAGAAGCTGAAGACAAAGACTGTGAGGTTAGGGTTTAGGGCACCCTTGGGCCCGCTTTCTTGTGAGCCACTTGGTACAAGACACAGGTAAAGCTATATCCTAGCATTTTCTGAGTCTGCCAGAACTCCAGAGAACCCACAAGCGTTCATCACAGATACCCCTAAATGTGACTGGAATCAAATAAACCCTTGACATTGTCCTGCCTTTCTCAACTATGATAAGCCCTCATAAACTGTTCACTTCCAGCTACCCTTGAAGCTCTTCTCTTCAGAAATTGCACCATATTACATGGACAAATGAAAAGGAAAATTATCTCTTTCTGGGGTTTGTCACCTATCTCCAGCATTTAGAAGAGAAACTTCCTAAGGCTTTCAACCCCCACACATCCTTCATGCTCTTGTCCTTTAAAGCTAGCAGAGGGCACAACGGCTGTTGCTCTGTACGAGTGCAAAGAGTACAGTAATCAACCAAAGAGTTAAGATTGAGCTATTGTTTTGTCTATTCCATGGGAAGCATAGTGTGTGTTTCAGTCTGCAACAGCAAAGGAATTGTGTTTTAAGGGCTAAACATGATCCAGAAACTATGAAAACACAACAGCCCTTACCCTCCTTCAGGTCTGGCTTAGCTGCAAGAGAGCGAGTGGCATGGACTTTAGGTTAAAGATTGTGGCCAGGCCATTTTCACAACATTTATAGCCATTTCCACAATGCAGTGTGGGGGCTTGATATGTGTGCATCATCATGTCATGTCATGACAGCAGCCTGTTTCTGCAGAGATAGACGGGTCACAAGATGGAGGTGGAGAAAAACGCTGGATGATGAGAGAGAAATAATACTTCGAGGTGTGTTGGAAGCTTTTGAACGTCAAGGAGCCATTGCCTGTGAACCTTGCGAGCGACAAAGACGATAATAGCAGGAATGGAAGTCAGAACACCCTGGCGTGTTCGGAAGCCCAGAGCAGTGCCAAGGCTGTAACGGCGAAGAGTCTTGCTATGGAATGCACGAATTGTCATGAGCTCCAGAAGCGTTGCCGCTTGTTGCCCCGTCGGCATCCGATTCTCCGTATCAAGCTCCACGTCCTTTTGCAAGCCGTAGAAGTACGCCGCTCTCTCTGCCGCCGAGTCATTCAACCAACTTGGAGGCCAAAGCACATACGCTGCACTATTGTCATGCTGTCCAGCCGATGCAAAAGCTTGCAGAGGAGGGTTCTCAGCACGCAGACGTCGATTGCCTGTGGAACAGCTCCAAGCGCTGTCCAATGCTCCCGGAATCGCCCGCGGGATATTACGCGCTACTCGCATGTAGCACTGCGTCGCCCCAAGCAAGCGCGTCATGTCCATCTCTCCAATCGTCCTACATCCCAAAACCAAACAAACTCCTCCAAACCTCTTACAAAAAACCCATTCATCTCCGCCTCAAAATGCACACGGAAAACAAACAAAAACAACTCAACTATCCTTACAATCAAGCTCTCAAGCAAGTCACACAAATCCACTGGACTCACATTCCCAAGAGAAGAAGAAGAAGAAGAAGAAGAAGAAGCACACCAACAACAACAACAACAACAACACTATTTCAAGAGGACATTCACTGCCCAAAAAAAAGCTTTTTTTCCTTTTCTTTTCTTTTTTTCTTCTTACCTATCCCAGTATGCATCTGGAGGTATCAGCCGCGCTCTCTTTCGGCTAAATGTCGGGTACCCCAT
>Ga0209208_10005531_pt1 | contig 17595 bp, 19 predicted proteins | sample S1TSphfallax_3_FD_187694 | JGI IMG/M metagenome (GOLD analysis project Ga0209208, IMG submission 187694) | Host-associated microbial communities from peat moss isolated from Minnesota, USA - S1T2_Fd - Sphagnum fallax MG (SPAdes) (version 2) | ecosystem: Host-associated > Plants > Peat moss >... | reverse complement strand
TTCCAATATCTTGGATTTTTTCACTGAAGTCATCATCATATGTGGCTGGTCCAACTAGAGTCCTACTCAAAGCATCAGCATTCATATGTTTGAGCCCTGGTCGGTGTACTATTTTGGAATTAAAGTCTTGCAACATGTCAATCCACCTACCTCTCCTGCCATATACATTTGATATGATTGCTAACCATTCAAATGGTTTGAGATCTTTCCACATAATGAAATGGTTCTTATGCAAGTACTGTTTGAAATGCATAATGCCCCATATTAATGTGTAGCATTCCCCTTCCATCGGGTGGAATTTTCTATGTGCTTCTATCAAACTCTTATTGGCATGGGCCACCTTCTCAAATTTTCCCTCCTTTTGTGACAATATAACTCCAACACCTTCGAGTGACCAGTCAACATCAAGACAAAATGGTCTCTTGAAATCAAGCTGTACGAATATATGCGCATCAACCAATGTTGCCTTTAGTGCTTGGAATGCTTGTTGATAACCCACATCCCATATAAAGTCAACAATTTTTTTGTCAATTCAAATAGTGGAGCTACCAGTTGTGAATAGCCTCGGACATAATTCTAGTAATACCACGTCAGACCCAAGAACGACCTGACGTTTATGATCATCTTTGGTTCTAGAAAATGCAAAATTGTTTCAATTTTGTCAAGATTTAGTTTGGTGCCTTCTTTACTAACCACATGGTTCAGAAATGTAATATTTTTTGTAGCAAAACAACATTTGTTTGGGTTCAATTTTAGGTTTACTTCCTTGAGCTTGAAAAACACTACATCCAAATGTTGAAGATGTTCCTCCCAACTCTTATTGTGCACATTGAGATCATCGACGAATACCTTCAAGAATTTGCTTCCCAAGTCCTTAAAGACCTTTGACATAGTTCTAGTAAAAATGCTAGTTGCATTCTTAAGACCAAATGGGATGATTGTCCAGTCATACAATCCATTTTTAGTGGTCGATGTTATCTTCTTCATATTTTCTAGAGCCATTTGAATTTGCCAAAAGCCAAACTGCAAATCCAATGAAGTAAATTAGGATTATTTACTTAGTTGGTTAATCACATCATCCACAAGTGGCATTGGGAATGAATCATGACAGTTTTGTGTATTGAGTGGTCGATAATCTCCACATAAATGCTTATTCCCATCCTTTTTTACTAGTATAATGACACAACATGCATACTTAGAATTGTTGGGTTTCATCTTGCCCAAATCTACCAATACATCAATCTATCTTTTTACTTTTTCATTTTCCCAATAGGATAATCAACCAGGAGAAACCTTGCAAGGTGGAAACCCTTGCATATCCATAGAGTGTTCTTTGATAATGCAACTACCTAGTTCACCCTTGTTCCAAGTAAAAACATCTTAATAACACTCCAAAACCTTCTAAAGTTGTTGTTGCTTCTCTTTATCCAAACTAGTGTCAACCTTAATTCGCTAACAGATCTCCTTCCACCTTGTGCTCATCTCATCATGGTTAGATGATGCTAGCTGTTTAGTGGAGTTACAATCAAGGTTACCATCTTCTGCTCGGTGAACTTATAGCCACATTAGAATTGTTGCATAGTGCGGGGATTCATACATGGCCTGCTTACTCTATTTTGCATCAGACACCCATTTCAACCAATCTATGTAGTCATCTATATCTATTATTTCTTCCTCCATGAACTCGTCAACTTGTTCATGTAATATCAATTGTAAGATTTGTTGTGGTCCTTCTAACATCACCAGATCCTCCAACTCCATATCCCTGAATTCATTCTCATCATTAATTTGTTCAAATTGATAAAGGTTTCCATCACAATGTTCATTACTATCAATACCAATATTCGAATCTGAAGCAAATGCATCCTCACCTTTGGTCATGACAGGATTGCCCTAACTCGGCATCCAATTAAAAACGTTAGAATCATCATTGATGCATGTGTTCTCCAAGATAGTAGTGATGTCCTTCATTAGTGTTTATGGGTTCATCCTTTGCAATATATTTACCATAATCAATGGCAACACCTCCACATTGGCCCCTGGACCATGTCGTACTTAGATAAGGCTTTGATCTACATCCATGATTGCACTAATTTTTATTAGAAAATCAAGGCCAAGCAGTACATCATAATTGTCTGTATCCTCCACCATGTATGTCATAGTGCATTGTATGCTTCCAACCTTAACATGTATTTCGTCAATTCTACCTAGAGCCTATGTAACAACTCTTGACGCAATTTTGTAAGTTTCAGACCCAATAACCAGGTGCATTATACCCAATTCTCTAACTACAGTGGTAGCCATAACCGATGTAGAGGTTCCAGTATCCACCAGTCCTTCAACAACATAATTGTTTATTTCCACAAGTAGATGCAAAGTTTTGCTCCAATGTGTTTTGTTGATGCAAATCTTCCTCAACATTGGAACTGCAAAAGCCATGGATATTTGATTCTCAATTGCTTCTGAATCCTTTTTTCGTTTAACTAACCTTACCAAACTTTCAAGGTGTTCAAGTTCTCTTGGAATCATGAGGATTGTCCCCATAGGTGAAAGGGAAATCTTTCCTTTTATGAAGTGGGAAAGAATCTTAGACCTGATTGTAATGTCATGGTTTACACCTAATCCATCCCTTGTAACTTTAGGTTTCAGTACAATTCCTCTCTTGGTGCTACGTCAACAAGTATCCTCTTCCTAGGCATTCAAGTGTAAGAAAAGAGATTTTCATTCCTGCACAACTTGTTGAGTTGTTGTATGGTCGCCTCTTCATCATTCAACAATACCTCCAAAACATTTGTTGCTCCAAAGTGGGATTTCCCACCCTTGGGTTTCTTCCAACACCTATCCTCATAATGACCTAAACCTGAACAAAAGGAACATTTAATTTCACAATTCTTTGTCCTATGAGACATGCCACACTTGGCACATTTTGGTTGTGGTTCATTTAATCTTAAACAAGTGGTTGCAAAATGGTCCCCTCCCTTGCAGATTTGGCATCCTCCAAACACAATGGAAGAAGATGATATCTTTAGATTGTGCACAATTCCCTTGAAGAAATTGAATATTGTGTTGTTTAAAGTAGTGACATGTTTCTCCATTATGGCCTCTAAGGCCCCATCTTCTTGTTTCTCTTTCAAAGGTTCATATGGAGTTTTTCCAAGTTCGCCCAACATTCTTTCTAATTATGTTGCAACACCCACTAATTCTTCAATATCCATAAATGTCCTCACCACACACAATTTTCGAATTTCAAGCCTTAATCTGGCCAAAAATCTTCTTCTTTGTTTAACATCTTATATCCTACCCCTTTGAAACAATTTGTTGAGATGTTCAAAATGTTTTTGAACTCTCTCCTTGGGTTCTTGTTTGATGGCATCAAGCTTCATCTTGATGTCATCAGCATCAACATCTCCATACTTCTACACTATTAGAGTCCTTAATTTAGCCCAAATGGTTGGTGTTAGTTGCAACCTCCTAAACCATTCCTTATCCCTACCTTTCAAATTTAGCTTTGCAATCTTGAAGAGTTTATCTACATTTAGATCTCGCACTTCAACAGCCCTGGTGAGCCTCGTTAACATCCTCATGGTCTTGCCCCCAAAACAGTTCATCCATCCCTTGTGGGCTAGTCATTTTGCAAATGTTCAGCTTCAATCTAAAGTTACAACTTGTTATGTTGCATAAATGTCCTTAGACCACTTTCAAGTATCCACAGTCCTTTCCAATTTTTCATCCTATTATGCTCCTATTGAGTTAAAAGGATCCATTGTTATTGGGACAAAGATGTTAATCATTGAGTGCATGAGGTACCACTCCTTCTTGATAGATCATATCCTATCTTCCAAACACATTATTGTTCTAGAAAAGGTCTTAATAGCACTAGCAACCACCTTACTTATGTTCCAGAAGCATCAAAACAATTCATTTTTAGATATGTAAACCCTAAGGATTTCCATTGATTGTTGAGCCTGATTGTGACTTTATCATACTCGAGATACCAGGTGTAACAAACTTCCTTTCAAGAAGTAGCCAATTGTGATTCAATTTGAAAATTCAGACTAATCTCCTTCTAGTACCGGTCTTAAAGGTACAACATTAGATGGGAAAGTGGAAAAACTTTGATCATCTATGGATTTTTGTTGGAACTGCCACCCTCCTTCTAGATTACGCCATATCCTCCAACTTATGATGCAAGATATTGATCCACAGTGTTCCACCCTAAGAAGGTGATATCCATTCAAATAAGTTTTCCACACCATGGATGTATAATTTGGTAAAATGGTTATGCGAAATAGAAAGCTTGGGAATCCAAATGTCTCATATTCTAGGTACACTATGTTATCTTTCAAGAAATGAAGGTGAAACTCTATGCAAGGTATGAGGTGTAGTGATATTGCCTTTGTAGCTTTGAGGTTGACCCCCATCCCCTTGTTCCATTCCTTTAATTTCAACCAAACTTGAGCGTGTGTATAAAAACCCTTATGAGTTATTTCTACTGCCACATTCCCAACTCGGGCTTCATCAGGGTTTATACCTACAACAATTACTACCTGAAAACCCAAGAAATGCAAAATTATTGCTCCTATTTGTGGTCCATCATGCCCCCTTGGATAATCGAACCTAATGACTATTCGTTGCTTACGAATTTCTTGTGTAACCTCATCTGTACCAACCTCATCTACACAAGATGATGACATGATATTTCAACTATTGTCATACCCAAACATACATAAGTTTGACCAAATGTCACCAGATCTAATCTAGCTCTAATACCAAAAAGAGAGGGTACACAAAACATCTACTTTTCGCATAACCCTATTATTGTTACAATGTATGTAACTTATCTCCTATCAAGCAGGTCATATTACAACAGTTTGCATCTAGAGTCCCACATCATGTGATCCTCCAAAATCAGGCGATTTTAAAAAATATGCATGCTTATCAACCTATCCTAAATTTGCTACAGTGGTAGTCCTTAGTTGATGTTGGAAACAACAACATTCTTATATTATGAACGCAATAGTTAGTAGGGTTTGGCTTGAAATCAACACTCTCAATGTTCATTTAGTCTGTGATGAGTTGCTAATCCACCCCCACTACATAGATCAATGCAGAGAAATGTTTGGTCTAGTCTTTAACACATATCAACTTTTAAGTACTATTCCACAATTGAACTAAGTATGTCAAGTTGGTTTGCAATTACTCAAGGAGACATAATTTTGTGAGAAATATGGATTTGTAAATGCTTGCTATGATTTCTTCCATCCTACTTCTTTCTCACTCACATTCTGCCTAGCCCAAAGGATACCCACTAAAAGGTTTCTAGTTCCCATTCATGTGTATGAACTACCCATTGGATTTCCAAGTAAGGTTTCCACCAAGCCCCTACAGATGCAGTTTTCTATATCCTTCTAATTCTATAGCTCATACCACCTTTAAGCGTCATCAACCTTCAACATCAACCCTTTATCAATCCTAATTCTAACTCGAACACAAAGTTGGCCATCATATAATCATTGGCGCAACAAAGAAAAACATAACAACTATTTATTCTTGCAAGCTCCCTTTTATAACCAAAAATTGCACTTCTTTCTACCAAGCAATAGACCTTCTTTCTCCTTTGAATCCCGTCTCTTATTTTGGTATAACCTTTTCTTCTTCCCTTCTTCCTTGCATGCATGAATCACGCTTGGCCACCCATCGTCAACTGCCACCATGTTTCACATAACACACAAGCAACAAACTTTCCTACTCACAACCACTAACAAACAATGAAGAGATAAACCCCACCACTTGCATGAAGAAGGTTGATGGCGATTCAACACCTAAACCCTAAAACGAATATAACATTCACACTACAAAAACCTAAAAGACTCCATGTCCAATCATAATACTTTTTGCAAGTAATAAAATGCAAGAATTATTCATGGAAGTGTAGATAATCTAAAAGTTAAAATGTTGGATGTTAAACTTCTTGGATTCATGATGAATGCACAAAGGTCAAAACTCAATCCATTCAAACCTATAACTAGACATATTTGCCCACTTGAGTTTTTTCATAATTACCATGATTTGTTCATTAGGGAAGTAAATAGGTCATAGACGAATATATTAATTATTTTAACAAAGGCGGTTGAACACCATTTAGTCATAGCCAAATTCATTGGTTTTAAATGTACTTCATAATATTAAATTCATGGCACTATGAGAAAATCATGTCCATTGCAACTTGTCCAATGTAACTGAAACATGTCTGAAGTAACTAGAAATGTCATGGGTGGAACTAATTAATTAAAAATTGGGTGGGGGTAAAGTGAATTCAAGGTGGGCAAGTTCAAAATGGACATTGGTCATGGATTTTACTTCCTTCATACAAATAGTTGTAACATTACCAAGAAGGTGTTGATGTTTGCACCATTTAAAAGTGAGTAGAACACATTTATATTCCACAAATGGATTCCAAGATTCAATATGTATAATGTAATTGGAATGTGCATTCTTACTTGGTTTCATTTAAGAAGGTGTTTTTTCAATATAAATGAATTGGAGAATCACTTGTGAACAAGTTTGGACACATCCTTAAGTTTGACTAGTGTAATTATTTGCTTCGAACCCAATATTACTATGTTCTTTGGATGTGGACAATGGGTGGGTGGCAACTTTTCAAATTGAAACTATAAATGATTATCTACTTTAACTAGTTGAAAGTGTAGATGGCCAATTAGACCTTAAGTGGATCTAGAAAATTACATGCAATTATTGACAAGAAGTGCCATATTTTCACTATTGACTATGACTTCAACTTCATTAGGTGTTACTCCTTATTCATCTTGTCAAAGATTGTGTCCTACTTGTTATTGACAAAAAAAACTGAAAGTTTTTCCACATTAATAAATATGGGCACCATGGAGGTTAAAACTTCGAAGAATCAATGGTTGGAAGTCAAAGATGGTGAGGTGGTTGAGAAAGAAAAAGACATGCCTAAGGCAGAAAAAGTTCCATCAAAGGCAACAAATGAGGATGGATTCACTTGTGTGAAGTGAAAAATCTTTTTTTTAAAGTGAAAGGGTAATTATAATGGTACACAACATGGTAGATAATGAAATGATGGGTTTTTGGAATGAAAGGTTAGAGTTCCAAGATACCATGCACCCATTTTGGGAGTGGACAATGATGATATTTTAGAGGAATATGTGATGGACGAAACTAATCATATGAATGATCATGAAATTTTCAAGGATGATCAGGCTCACCTTCAAAATATGTAGCCTAAAGGTATGATATGGTCATCTCTTAAGCTTTTTACGATTAAAACAAAATAAGAGGAAAAATTCATAGTGCAGGAGAAAGAAGATGAGTTGCACACAAAGGACAAGGTTTTTTATCAACAAATGTGACCTTTCAACCCACACATGTGAGTGAAGATGGAGACAACATCCTTGAGACTCAACCTTTTCATCCAACTATGGATATTCATGATCATCAAAGGCAAATTCAATTAATGCCATAATCACTAATTACCCAATTTAATTTTTCAATTCAATTAGTCCCACTTAATCAATTGGGCAATGGGAAAAGCTATTCATGAAGAATGTAATTTGGTGTGCACTTCATAACTTAATTTCAGTTTCATCTTTTCAATTGGGTTCAAAATTGACCTTATAATCACAATTTGTTAAATTTTCACATTTTTCTTCATAATCTATAGTGCATGAGCAAATCTTGCAAGACATTGGGGTGAAACAATTTACACATGTGGAGTTTTTAAAGATGCTAATAGTCAAAACTTACTTGAATTAGCCCCTAGTCCATGCATTACTACACACAAAGGAAGTTTTTAAATGTCAAATAACATTTCCAATGAAATAAGGGATATAAGTTCTTGAAGACAATTGCAATTGTAAATCAACATTAATCATACCCAATAATTAGGAATCTAGAAATGCATTGGGGACAATATTTAATGTGTGAAATGAAGGGGATTGCAAGCGTGGTGGGTGTTGGAGGATCAAAATAAATGTTCCAAATCCTAGCTCTAGTTATTAAAACATGTGAAGGGGCACAATGAGTCCATTACCATGAGTAACCATGGAAAAAATGTGAATGGCCAAACATCTAACCCATCTCCTTTGCCATGAATCTTAACCTAATGACATACAATGTAAAAATATTCAATGATTTTAATGCTATTTATGTAAGGAATTACGTTATGCAGTGTAAACTCATAATAGACATTTCAATGATTTAAGACATATATTAATATGAGACACTTCAACATTAATGTTTAAGTTGTTGGTAGGAACCAAAGGGTGGATTAAAAAGACTAAAGATAAGTGGAACCATGAGGAAAATGCTAATGGAGTTGGAAAAGGAGTTGTCTAGATGCTTAACCATGCTTTAAAAAGTCTATACTTTGAAAAAAGGACTTAGCCATGCTTAACATAATTTATACTTTGATAGGAAGGTTTGTGGGTGAAGTTCAAACTTCCAATTACAAAATAAAAGGAAAAAGGCATATGATCATATCACCACTTAGTTACATGTATTGTTGAAATTGGGGTGGCATATGAAAAAGGGAGCAATTTGGAAAATGAATTGTAGTTATGTAGGAGAGGTGAACATTAGATTACACACTATGAAAAAAATGGGTGTTTTGCAATTGGCCTTGCAACTCACTACATTTATATGCCATGAATGCTAACAAACAAGTTGCATGAGTTGTAAAATTGCAACTCACTATATATATGGTGCAACTCATTGCAACTCACCATATATACGGTGCAACTCATTGTAACTTAATCAAAACAACTCATTTTCAATTACTATTCAATTCCATTATAACTACACCCATGATGTCATGTTAACATCATCAATTGTCATCCATCTATTAAAATATAACACATGGCATTAGGAAGATTTTTGAGCATAAAGGAATTGAAATATTGATCTCCATTGTCCATTATGATTGTTAATGATAGTTTGATATTGTGACATGTGGCATAATAGAAAATTGTCGCATGGCATATTAATTTTGGATAAAACAATAAAATAATAAAAATATTTTAATAGCTAGGTAGGTTGTACATAACCATGGCGTTCAAAGCATGCTAGATCCAAGGGCCCTGCTCCATTGTTTTTGGTGTCTAAACAAAACTTTAACCCTCCTATTGACACATCTAGTGCACTAAAAATCATCAAAAACGAAATAAAATTGAAAAAGTTATGGCTCTCAAACTATAGGTGGTCAACCACTAAATGCTACAAAGGCCAGTTCCCAAACACCCACAAAATTCTTTGTATGTTGTTTTTATTATTATTAAAGTTCAACTTATTTGTAGAATTTCAAGTGGCATTCCTATAGCACTTTAAATTGCTTAAAATGAATAAAATAAAATAAAATAATGAGGTTTAAAAGTAAGAGGGGTGCAAAGGGAAACAAAGAAAATTTTTTTTTTTGTAAGTTGGAAAGCTTATTTTTCTTCTTGTTATTTCTTCATTACTCATTTTCCTTTGTATTTCAAATATGAATTAAAAAACTTGAGGTAACATTCCCATAACATTTTAAGTCACTCAAAATGAAACATGTACGATAAAAATATAAATAACTAATGAATATGTATATCCTTATTAATATATAAGTAGTTATATTATAGTCATAACATAATTGAACAATAATACTTTAATAGTTGCACATTAGTGGCCATATTGATCATATCAATGGGAATCATAATCGAAACTAGTTGCAAATGTATCCCATAATGGGTGGTGGAGATGTGAACACTCGGCATGATTGCATGCATGTACATTGTATGCTAGTTGCAACATAATTATTGTTTTGGTGACACATTTATAATAATTTTAAAGTAATTGCCACATGCAACAACAATGCACCTCTTGAAAAAGTCAAACATGGTTGACTACATATGTATGTACGATGTGTATAAATTATTGTATAGAATACCCATTTTCAACTCATTTGCAATTATATTATAACTAATTGATTTTTTGATGTGACAATTTATTTATTAATACACCATATTTCTAAAGGGATAATTGCACAATAGTTGTAATATCCAAGGGATAATTGCATAATAGTTGTATATGAGTTGTATTTTTTGAATTTTAGTTGTAAGGTAATGTGGTTTCACCGAATGCAACTTCTCATAATGACATTGCCATGATTTGGGTTAATGTTGGAAAATCAAACATTTTCATTTGGAAAGAAAAGTTGCAATGGTGAAGGAAGAACATGAAAAACCCATTATAGGCTTTTGAGGAGGCTTAAATTCTTGTTCACTTTGACCCTAATAATTCAATCTTCCAAAAGAAATTGGCCTTCATATGCAATAGACTTCAAGCTCATGCTTAGGATCCTAGAAGGCTAACAAGTCCAATTACATACCCAATATCGCAAAACAAATGATATAATGTGTAATTTTTTTTGCCCATGTTCACAAAAGACCAAAGCTTAATTATAACCTAATTCAAGAAGTGAAATGGTTTTTTCATCTACATACATTGAAAAATTAGGTCAAGTCTACTATGATTTCTACTAATAATTATATGACTCAAAGGGGGAATTTGAAAGGAACAAAACATTGAGGAGGGAAATTTTGGATTATGTATCTTCAAAAAAATTTGTTGTTATAAATAACAAATTGGCAACCCTAATCATAAAAGATGGATTGGTCTTAGTGGCCAAGAGGATGGCATGAAACAAAACACTAGGTCTTGATTAGATTATAATGAAGTTCTTCACAATGTTTTGGGAAGTAATAAGAGACGGTTACTTCAAAATGATCCAAACACCAATATAGAGAAGGTTACTTCCGAAGGGCATCACAAAAGGTATTATCACCTTCATACATAAGGCAATAAAGGTGAAAGATCTATTTAATTGGGAACCTATAACCTTGCTTTATGTGATGCACAAAATATATGCAAAAGCCTTACAACACAAACTTATTAATTTTGATGGAAATCATTCATCCTAATCAAATTGCCATCTTGTTTTTTTTGCTATGTTTTGGAAAATGTTATCCTTATACATTAGGAATGAAATGACATGTTATGTTACTTAAACTTGATTTTGCAAGAGCATATGACAAGGTCTCTTGGGATTTTTTGTTTGGAGTGATGAAAGCTTTTGGGATGGCAAAGGAGTTTGTACACATAGTTCACATATTTTTATTGGAAGTAGAAGTAATTGTGAATTTTAATGGCACTCCATTGTTTTGACTTGGATGACATATTGTTCCATATCTTTTCATTTTGGTTGGAGAAGCTCTCAATGTGTATTTGTTTAAAAAGTTGTGGATAATAAAAAAAATTGAAGGGTCATATACGTTATTTGATTAGGCTAATCAACATGTGATCTCCCAACATGCAGATGACACATTGTTCACCATTAGAAGGGAAGAGAAGATCATCAATAATATGATCCACGTATTGCAAAGGTTCAAAGTACCATCCCCATGATGTCATTTTTTGTACGTTTTAGGAAGCACATGAAATAAAAGGGTATTTTTTAGTTTGTTATGAAATAATGACATATTCTAAGCATATTTTAAAATATTATAGTTTGAATATATTTTCATAATGAATTATGAACACCTTATATATATTAAATAGATTATAAATTATATGTTTTTTCAATAAGTTACACCTTTTTTTTTAGCACACCATTTGGAATAAAATGGAAGTGACCTCCCCAAGGTAGCATAAGGGCTTGAGATCAATGATAAAAAAATCTAGTATATTGACAAAGCCTTGAAGGAGCTGGATGATAATGGACTTGACATTTTGCTTTGGTTTGGGCATGAAACAAAGATTTGTCCAAGCTCATAGGGACCCCTTTTGATCTATGTCTTGATACACTAAACATTGATAAGTTCCTTTTAGATAAGAAAGAAAAGAAATTGAAATATTGGTCAACTACTAGACTTTCATTTGGTAGCAAGAAGGGCATTCATTGTCAATGTGTTCTTTTAATGACTTTGTGATACGTCCTTTCAATTTGTGCAAGGTCTAAGATGGCAATAAAAAAGGCCATGATTGTGATAAAAAATTTATCTATGGTTAAAGAGTGAATTTTGGACATGAACTTAAATCAAATAGACAAATTATTGTCTTGAGTGCGAAAAAGGAGGAATTAGTTCCATTTTTAATGAAGTGGATCTTTCTTGCCTTCCAATTGAGGGAGTTTAACTTGAAAATTTTGTTGTGCCAAATCGGATTATTGATGCATGGCCCTTTAAACACAAAGGGTGATTGTTAGATATGCAATGGAGTTTTTTGTTAGGACACAAACAATTGCCAAGATCTATGGTTTTGGAATAAAATTACTAAATCTTGGAAACAAATGTTGATGAAGTTAAATTATTCAAATCTTATATATATTTTTTCTATTTTCCATTATAATTTATGGCGGGCCTTGACACTCCACACCTCAAGGTTTGGTTGGTCAATTGAAAGATGTGAATGTCTTTTCAAAGTTCGGATGTAGAAAGTCAAGGATGTTTGGAATTTTGAAATGAATGGGTTTTTGCCATGGAATGTGGTTGTGTAGAGAAAGAAGTTAAAACTTGTAAAAATTTCAAACTATTCCAAGATGGTGTAGAGTTTGGAAGCCAAATGGGGAAAAAATTGATTAAAAAAAAAGTGTACATAGTCCAAGATTGGGTTGGGTTGTTTGATGAACAAGGTGAAAATCGTCTTTTGTCTTCTTAGCATCTAATGAGTTTTGCCCACAATAAGCCATGGAGATTGCAAATGTAGCAATTCCACAAAATATCCCACTTTTCATAATTGTAAGCCATTTAAGGACACTTATTAAGGTGATTAACATGGACATGCAAACCATAACTTTCATAGTGCATAGGTGACCAATCCATGGACCTTCAAACCATACTTTTCATAGGACATAGGTGATCAATACAAGTTGTGAAAGTCATCAAAGGGGTTCAACAATGATGCTTTAAGATGTATTGTGGTTTGATCATATACAATTTTACATTAATTGTTGGTCTTAGGATGATATAAAAGGACTTTTTTGAATATAAAATATAGGCAGGGAGGAAATTGGTCAAGGCACAAGACAACTTGTCAAGTTCTATTGCAAAGAAATTGGCAAGGTAATTAAAATGAAGTTTGAACATCAAGAAAGTTTTAGAAAGAAAGTTGGTTCATATGGTCATTATATCACAAGGCCATTATTGTTAACACATGTTAAGGTTAACCAACTCATTGGTATTGCTTGTCTTCACTATGGCTTATGTGGTTAAGAAAAAAAATTCGCACAATTTTTGTTTTTGTTTTTGGAATCTAGTCAGGTAAGACATGTGTGATCTTGGGTTGTAACCATCTTGAATTGGATTAGATGAAACCCTTCTTCCAATTCTTGGATGGGATTGTCTATCTACGTCAATGTTGTTTTATGAGAGCTTGCCTAAATTTTAAAAAATAGTTTAAAAGTGTTTGATGATGTTTTAAGGGTCTTGCATTTTGGACTATTTGGATGGGTCACAACAACAAAGTTTTCAAACATCAAGGGCTTGGAGATCATCACAACTTGGAGTGTAGTCAAGTAAGACATGTGTGATCTTGGGTTGTAACAATCTCGAATAGGCTTAGATGCAACATTTCTTTCATTTTGGACTATTTGGATAGGTCATAACAACAAAGTTTTCAAGCATCAAGGGCTTGGAGACCATCACATAAGATATTTGGCCTGGCATCACATGCTTGGCTATGCTAGGATTGAGAGGAGTTGAACATCAAATTGATTAACAAAGCTACCAAAGAGGCTAAGGAGGACTTTCTTGTTGAGTTTGATTCCTACTGCGGGGCTTATTTTGCTTTTTGCTCCATGGTGGAGTTAGAATTAGATGGTGCAACTGGTTGCCTAGGTTGGGTGTCATTAGGTGGTAAATTCCTTCCACCATTGGGTTTGGTTCCCTTGGGTTGTGTTCCCCTTTTTGCAATGAGGCTTGTCTTCCTTTGTGGCCAAAAAGGAAAAACAAAAACAAAAATAAAAGAAAAAAGAAAAAGACTTGGCTTAAATAGGTACCCTTGGTTATGGAAGTGAGGTATTATTAGTTTAGGAGAAAATTGGAGAGGTACACAATGGGAACAATGAAATCTTGACAACCTGAAGAAATCCTGACAACCTGCACCTGCCCAAATCATTTCTGTCATCAAATCATTCCATGTGGTAAAGAGTTTTGAAGTGGGGGTGTTTCTCAAAATTTGGGCTCCATGTTCAGCTCTCTCACTTCACACAATTGGTCCCTACACTTGTTAAAGGAGTGCCCTGCTCCTTAGGCCTTATTTACCCTACACTAAACTTTGGTTAAAGCTTGGTTAATGGTTATTGAAGACCAAACAAATATGCAAGAAATACTTGGGTGCCAAACCCTAAACCCTTATCACAAAAGTAATCAGTAATCACCTGTGAGTGGAACACAACAACTACTATGTCACATAATATCCAATTTGATTAAAACATTTTTTAGGTAATTTTTGAAATAGGTATCACATTTGATCACATATAGTTGTTCATTATTGATAGGTTTGCTAATTATGGGGTTCACTTATGCTAGTTGCAACTGCTTAATTAGACAACAACAATTATTATAATAGTTGTACAAAAATTATGTGTGTGTGTGTGTGTGTATAGGTTTGGAAAAAATATGTGCTCAAATGTCATTTCAAATATGACCTAAAAAAATATACAAGATATGAAATATGCCTTAACATACATGAATATAATATTATTAAATAGAGTATTATAAATAAATCAGACTAACATATAAAGAATTGGAGCTAGATTAAATATATTTTGCATGAAAATTGTTATGAAAAAAGGTTTCACGATTCCAATTGTTTTCAGCATGTACACATGTTGAAATCCTTTAAAACTTGGATGAGAACAATTGTGGACTTTTGGAAAGGTGGAAAACTCAAGAGTATGGAATATCACGTGTTTCGTGAATTTTAAAATAAACATTGGGAATTTGAAAATAGTGGTGGGATGGAGGGGTGGTAGTCACGTAGGTCATGAGTTGATGATGATACATATGTAACAAAAAAAAAATTGAAAATAGTTTTAACGAGTGTTATGTTATCAACCCCATTATATCAATTTCACTTGGACCACCCTTACCAAACACCACCAAGTTGTAATCAAACCTGGTAGAACTTAATCCAAAGGCATATAAGTAAACATAACCTTAATGACCGAGTCATTTGTGAAGTAGAATTCCCTTGCCAATATGGAATGAAACGGGAAATATGTATGCAAAAAGGAGAGTGAAGCCAAGGTTTGGGTTGGCTATATGTATAAATTTTCTATTTTCTTCAATTGTGACCATAGGCCATGCATGCATTTTAGTCACAACATCATATAACATACACACACATAAACTCAAAGTGAAACCATGGTTTGGAAGACAAAAAAAAACCAAACATATACCACCTCAAGGAAGTTTGACCAATGCATGGTTCAAAAGATGGGCCCAAAAGAGGTGGAAAACTCAATGGTTTCATGAACGATGATGGTAAGCCAAATAAAAATATAATATAATAATAATAATAATAATAATAAGGAGAGAGGATTGGGGGACACATTGGCATTTAGCCACCATATAACAAGAATAATATAAAATAATGAAAAAATTGAAAATTGACCATTTTCAAATAACTTCTCACCATGATTATGAACATGGGCAAAGTGTAAAAAGTTCCCTTTTTTAACCCCTTTGAAAAGGGAGAGAGAGAGAGAGAGAGAGATGTGTCTTCAAATTATTTAGATATTTGATATATTTGGATGATATGTTACAAAGGGAATAAAATTAAATGCAACTGAAAGAATTTTGAAAAGTGGAGTGGACTTTTTCTTTAACAAAATTTTAAGATTTTATTCTCTCAATCATGTTTTCAAAATAAATAAACGAGAAAAAATATTTTTTTCCTCCAGAAAAAAAGAAAAAGAAAATCCTAAATGTTTCCCTCATGGATGGAATGATCACTTCCCTCCATTACACTACTTAACATCCATTCACATCCAAAACGTTGTCGAGATGAGTTAAAACTGCAAAGGGGATGTTAAAGGGTTGCATGAAACGATCATAAAACATGGGCAGCTTCGGCATAAATTAAATTATTTTTCATTTTATTGAATGTTTGAAAAATGATGAACTCATGCGCCAAAATTCAAAATTCAAGATTCAAAATAAATAAATAATTTGGCACACAAGTGCCTAAGCTGCACAGGTACCACTACTTGTACTAACCTATTTAAGGTTATGTAATGAGTTGTGACTATAACTTCATACAACCTAGTTTCATTTGTGTGACCCAAACATGAAAAGTTTAATGTTGTGGGGACCCTTCCCAAGGAATAGACATTTAAAACCAAGCTTGAATCCCTAAATATATTCACAAGGATTTTTGGGGCTTGTTTCATTTTGCTTGTAATGAATGCATTTCTTTTACCCAATAAATTTAATGTTACAATTTTGGTACTTGTGAATTTTTGTTTTGTTACATATTAAGGTCCAATAAAATTTGATGCAAAATTTCCATATATATATATATAATTTTTTTTTAAATTTGATTTTTTTTTATTGACATTCCCCAACTCAAGTTCCAACAGCTCTCCCAATAATGTGGCCAAAATTGGCAAGCCAAAGGGAAAAGAGAAAAAGAACAAGACAAAGTGATAAAGATGGTCTACTTGTTTTGATCTCAATGATATGGTCACATAAGGTGGGATACAATCAACCTTCCTTTTTCAAGATAAAACAATAAAACCTCAATTTATTTTTTTCTTACCTTACATTTTATGACATCTTTGGGGACATGTGTTGTCCAATCCATAGGAAATATTTTTAAAAAAAATTATAGACAAAATATTCACAAAAAATTAGAAAAATCATAGTTGGTCGGGGGAGCCCTATGACTTAATTAATCAAAAATCGGTGATTAAAACAAACATTCATCCAAAACTTAAACAAGAGTGTGTGTTTAAGGTGTACATTATATGCATTAGGATGGAGTATGGCAATTGCTTAAAATGTATCCAACTTCTTTTGCCAAAGTCCAAAGTTCAAATCTCTGCAACATGCCAAAAATCTTCCAACATGAATATTCGGGAAATACATGCAATATTTTTTTCTCACTTGCAAAAAACAAGACAAAATCTCTGGGTTGAGTTGTTGACTTGGTCTCTTGTCTTGGTTCTATTTGATTTTCTTTTCTATTTATGTCCAATAAATAAATAAATAAATAAATAAATAAATAATATAAAAATAAAATAATCAAGACAAAATCCCTCAAAGTGAGACAAATGCTTCCACCATGTCCCATGCATAGGTAATGAAAACAATATAATAATTTGACCATGCACCAAAAGAAAGAGAAAAAATAATTTGTGCATTAAAATTAAACTATGGGTTCCGGTCAATTTTCTTTGTGTGAGCTAGAGAATAATAGGGCCGTGGACACCCTACTCTCCTAGGTAAGCCTGACAAGAACAAACTAGCACCCATGAACGTACAATGCTGGATGGATGGTATGTGGACAAGAAAACAAATTTTC
>Ga0209208_10005530_pt1 | contig 17597 bp, 17 predicted proteins | sample S1TSphfallax_3_FD_187694 | JGI IMG/M metagenome (GOLD analysis project Ga0209208, IMG submission 187694) | Host-associated microbial communities from peat moss isolated from Minnesota, USA - S1T2_Fd - Sphagnum fallax MG (SPAdes) (version 2) | ecosystem: Host-associated > Plants > Peat moss >... | reverse complement strand
TGAGAAAGTCACCATTTAGACATTGCCATGTCTGCAGTTTTGGGTATACACAAACATCCACAAGATCAGCTGATTCCAAAGATTGATTGTTTTAAGCTTAATCAAGCACTTACTGTGATTCCATGAAGTATTTTTGGGATTTGAAGGGTGGGTGAGGAGATTTAGGTGTGCTTTTTTTGGGCTAAGAGTTTAGGAGGGTCATGATTTTTATTTTTTTCGTGGAGGGGGAGGAGGGGGTGAGGTGAGATTCTAGGGGTCTTAATAGATGAAAGTGAACCGGAATGAGAAATGCGAAGGACCAGTTGAAGGGATCGACAAGGTGCATTATGCACCGGGTTCACATTAGTTTTAATGAACACATTAATGTTTTAAATGTGCAACGACATTTCAACTGTAACAATGGGGACATATGATGGCTTCAAATCTACATCATTCATTAAAATGGGCATTGCAACCTTGGTGCAACACCCCAAACATGATGAGGAGCTATTGCAAAATTCAATTCTAATAAGGAATGGGAACAAGGATAGCAATCTCATCCACCATCTTCTGTCCAAGTAATCTCCCAACCTGGTTGTCATTTCGTCCTAGCCGCAAATTTTCACTTCTTTTTTACTTGAAATAATAATTCCCACATCTGCAAAGGATTCTGTAACAAACAAAAGGCCATAATACACGAGATTTCAAAAGGAAAAATATTAAATCGCCATATCTCTACTACAGGTTCCAGTAAGGTTGCCAAAATATAAAAGGATTCTTCATGTGGATGATCGCCAGTTTGGCTACACCACACAATTCGAAAAAGAAAACTCCGGTGCTCCCAGATTCATCGATTTAGCGCAATTGCAAGCGAACTGGAATTCTTCCACCAAGAAATCCACAAGCGGTGATGGTGCGAGAGAGCTTGCAGTCGAATGGACTTCAGACGCTCCAGAGGGAAATGCATTTTGGTGTACTTGGGATACTCTTGGATTGTGAAGAGTGAGAGAGAGAGAAATTGCCAAGTGTTTTTGAGAAGCAGCAATGTCTTCCTCATCATCTATGCAGCAAGTTCAATGTCCATGTGCAACATCTAACTCTTTTGAAGGCCACAAAAGCAGCAGCACCAGCTCCACCACCGCAGGGAGAAGAGAGAGTTCAACCAGGAGGAGCTTGCTGCTCCGTGTCTGTGTGCACCGTCAATCCCAATTTACCCATCAACAACTATTGCAGTACGCAGGATTTCTTCCCAGAATGCACCGAATAGAAACAGAGGCGGCAATCAGAGCTCTCGGCGAATATAAGCTTTCTTGCGTTGTTCCTCTCTCAGTGTGTGTCTACTGTCTGCCTCTCGTGGTTTGTTTGCGGAAAGCTGTTGACCTGATATCTCCGGAAGCGAATCGAAAGATTGCACACGTTGTATGCGAGATGCAGTACGACCTCATCGTGACTTCTATGTGATCAAAGTGCACGACTTGGAAGGAAGTTTTTCTGCAGTCCCTGGACTTCTCACAGAGAAACTATGGCGGGAGTTCTTTGTGGATCCTTCGCATTGGTGGGACCACAGACCAGTGAAGGTAACTGAACATCACTCCTGTCAGAGTTCACATGTCAATGGAGCCATAGCTCTAGTTGGTGTCAATCTTGTTGCTCTCTGTTGGTTGTTGCAATCTTGCCCTAGTCTAAACTTGGCAGAAATTCTTTTCAGGTCCTTTGCACTGGTGGGCTAGTATCAGTCTCCTGCAGAACATAAATAAAAAATACGAAGATGGAGAAGGTCAGTGCAACTTTCTCTGTTATTATGATACCATTTATGCCAGGATGTGAACAATGCATGACTGATCAGCTTGACGTGGATTTCTGGTTGCAGACAAATGAAAGGTACCCAGATTTCAAACACAAGAAGACAGGGGAAGCACTCTGGATTGAGGACAGAAGAAACCCAGCATGGGTGGCAGCAGAGATGGCTGCAATGGCACCAGGCACAGTGCAATTGAACATCTTTGCATGGAATCAGAAGCTTACAAAACATGTGAAGGATGGGCAACTGGAGAAGGCAATGCAGCTTTTCCAACAAATGCAACAAGAAGGAATGAGTCCTGACAAATTCACTTTTGTTCAGGTGATCAAGGCATGTGCTGGTTTACGAAGACTTGAAGATGGGAGACTTGTTCATAAACAGCTCATTCAAAGTGGTTACAAGTCCGATGTCTTTGTGTGCAATAGCTTGGTGGACATGTATGCAAAATGTGGGAGCATTGAGGAGGCTTGGACAGTGTTTGAGAAGATGCCATCTTGAACTGTTGTCACTTGGACCACCATGATATTGGGACATGTGCAATGTCGGCAAGGGCAGAAGGCACTGGAACTATTTGAAAAAATGCAACAAGAAGGTGTGCAGCCAGACTTTGTTACTTTTGTGGGGGTGCTGAATGCATGTGCCAGCATCCTTGCACTTGAAGAGGGCAGGTGTGTACATCAGCAGATTGTTGAATTTGGATGGGATTCAGATATGTCTTTGTGGGGGATAGCTTGGCTGACATGTATGCAAAATGTGGGAGCATTGAAGATGCTTGGAGAGTGTTCAAGGAGATGCCATCTCGAAATGTGGTCACTTGGAATGCTATGGTATTGGGACATGTGAAATGTGGGCAAGGGCAGAAGGCACTGGAACTATTTCAACAAATGCAACAGCAGTGTGTGTGACCTAACTCTGTTGCTTTTGTGGGAGTATTGAAAGCATGTTCCAATGTGGCTGTGTTGAAGAGGGCAGGTGTGCTCATCAGCAGATCATTCAAAGTGGTTTGGAGTCTGATGTCTTTGTGGGGAGTAGCTTGGTGGACATGTATGCAAAGTGTGGGAGCATTGAAGATGCTCGTAAGGTGTTAAAAGAGATGCCATCTTGAGATGTGGTTAGTTGGACTGCCATGATGTGCGAACATGTGCAATGCAGGGAAGGGCAGAAGGCATAGGAACTATTTCAACAAATGCAACAGGAGGGCATGCGACCAAACTCTGTTACTTTTGTGGGGTCGCTGCATGCATGTGCCAGGGTACTTGCCCTTGAAAAGGGCAGGTGTGTTCATCAGCAAATCATTCAACATGGTTTGGAGTCTGATGTCTTTGTGGAGAGTAGTTTGGTGGACATGTATGCAAAGTGTGGAAGCCTGGAGGATGCTTGGAGTGTGTTCAACAAGATGCCAGCTCGAAATGTGGTCACATGGACCACCATGATATTGGGACACGTGCAATGTGGACAAGGGCAGAAGGCACTGGGACTATTTCAAGAAATGAAACAGGAGGGTGTGGATCCAAACTCTGTTACTTTTGTGGGGGTGCTGAATGCATGTGCCAGTGTATGTGCCCTTGAAGAGGGCAGGCGTGTTCATCAGGAAGTCATTCAAAGTGGTTTGGAGCTGGATGTCTTTGTGAGGAGTAGTTTGGTGGACATGTATGCAAAGTGTGGGAGCATGGACAATGCTTGGAGAGTGTTCAATAAGATGCCATTTCGAAATGTGGTAACTTGGAACACCATACTTGGAGGATGTGCCATGCATGGGCATGGTAAGGAAGCTCTTAAATATTTTGAACAGATGTGAAGAAGGTGTACAGCCAAATGATATCACTTTTATTTGTCTTCTGTCAGCTTGTAGCCATGCAGGTCTGGTGGATGAAGGCATGCACTTTTATGCTTCAATGGTCACAGACTATATGATTTCTCCAAAATTGGCACATTACACCTGCATTGTTGACCTTCTTGGCCATGCTGGCCGTCTACAGGAAGCAGAGAATATGGTCATGGAATTGCCCTGGAAACTGCATGTGGCTCCATGGATGGCTTCGCTTGGCACTTGCAGAATTCATGGCAATGTGGAGATGGCAGAACATATTGCCAAATGAATTCTTGAAATGGAGCTTGACAATGCTGCTGCTGTCAAACATCTATGCTGCTGCTGGTAACAGGCATCTCTGTGAGAATGTTGAACAGCAGAGGATGGCAAGAGGCGTGAAGAGGCAGCCAGGTGGCACCTGGATTGAAGTGAATAATGAGGTGCATACATTTGTAGTAGACGATCAAGAGCACCCTGTGATGATTGAAATTCATGCAGAACTCCAAGATTGTCAGGGCTAATGCATGATGCAGGGTATGTGGCTTCTATGAAATTTGTTTTGCATGATGTGGAAGTAGAAGAAAAGGCATTTCATTTGTGTCACCATAGTGAGAAACTGGCCATTGCATTTGGGCTCATCAACACAGCTCCTGGTAGTCCTCTCCAAATAAGAAAAAACCTGCGAGTTTGTGAAGATTGCCACACTTCCACAAAGTTCATCTCAAAAATAATTGGGAGAGCAATCATGGTGAGGGATGCCAATTGCTTTCATTGCTTTGAAAATGGTGTTTGTTCTTGCATGGACTACTGGTGATTCCAGTAATGTGTCTTGTCAATCACTATATCATGTTCTTTCTGGTTATAGTAGCATGTCTAGTGGTAGAGTAACACAATCAAAATTGAGCAGTGTTATCAGAGGGCAAATGTCAATTGATAATTTGGTAATTAGCGTTGTACATTTCATTCCTCCTCCCATTTGTATTTCTTACACCAATTCAGGAGAATAAGAACCATGTGATGTACACCTTCCCAGCTCCAACCAAAAACTTGTGTATGTGAACATCCAACAAATAATTTCTCAAGATTGTTTCTTAGGAGATTGTATCTAGATAACATTTCAGCAAGTTCATCTAGAAGTATTTGGATGCTTACCCATTTTGGTGGATCTTAACATGTTCTAGGATAGTCAATGTCTTAACATTATGCTTTGGACCAGTTAAGGGATTCATTCAGAAGTATGGATGCTAGCCTTGATTTTGAAGGTCTGCCCAAAATTGTTAGAGTGAGGAGGCCAAAGCCCTCTCTTTAAAGGCTTGTTAGTAGTGGTTTTTTTCCTGTGATAAAATTTCACATGCTCAAGCTGTTTTTGATGGAGAAAGTGATACCAGATGAGGATTTTGGGGGTTTTTCCTCATCATATATTTTAGGTATTTAAGAAAAAAATGCAAAGTTTCACCGGATTTTGAACAAGATATGGTAGTCAGAAACATACAAGGATGCCTGAAAAATCCTACTACATCTATAATTTATTATTGATTATCACCATTTGCTCATCAAATTTTTGAAAAAACAAAACAATGCTTGTTAGAGTTGTGAAAAATTATGGCATCATTTAAAAGTTAAAATTAGAGTTTTCAGGTTCTGTCTCATAGATCACCCTTGGAAAAAGGCAATGAATTCAGCTACAAAAGTATCATCACTAAACTATTAGATATTGATTCTAGCGACAAAACATTATATAAAACAAAATTTCAGACATGGAATAATTTTGATTTGTCTCACTAGACATTTTTAATGTTGTAATTAGTTCTCTTGTAAAATGTCTAGATCAATGCCTAGCTAGAAATGGTTTTTTTTTTTTACATTAGTAGGTGGTTGATTAAGATTTGATAAAATGCAATGTATATTGGGGGATGAAAAAATTTCACTCCTATTGAAACAATCAACAATGAAAAACAAACTCATAAATCATAATTCATATAATGCCCACTCCAAGGTGCTTGGAGATGTATCCATTGATGCTCCAAGCATATCTTGTAAATGAAAACCAAGGAAAATAAAAATCAAATAAAATTGATGAATATAATAGATGTAAATTTTTTTAATTTGTTAAATCAAATAGAGTACAATATTGTGCATATACCATCAAAACTCCCATTTTTAACCTTTCATCAAGTTTCTTATCAAGATTCAACAAAATATTTTATAGTGGATTCAATTATTTAGTTTCCCTTTCTATATTCCTCCAAATTGTTTGAAAAAACAACTTTCATTTCAAATTTTTAAGCACTTAATGTGTTTTTCAAAACCTTGCAAGTTGAATGCTTTCAAGATTGGTATGAAATCATTGTCATTAATTTTACCCATTCCTCTACCATCTTTGATGAAATAATTATTTTGGAAGATGACATTTGGTTTCTCACAAAGTTGGTCAAACAATATTCAACAAATGTTATTGCTAATCAATTGATGGAAAATAGGGCCACTTGACAAAAAAAAAACACTTTGTAAAAGGCTCAACTTGATTAAAATGTTATGATATGTGTGTTGTTCACATTCTTGCTAATCCACTAGTTTATTATGTTGAATTGAACATGAATAATTGTCAATGGAAACTTGAAGACATTCGTACATGACAACCAAAATGACAAGATTGTAAAACAACCAACATCGAAGAGAATCCTCTAGATTATGGCAAGATTAATGTTGGGTGGTAATGAAACAATATTAGGCATGGTTTTTTCAAGTAAAGTTCAACAATTGAAACTTTGTGGGACTTTTGTTTAATTTATAAAAGAAAGGAAGATAAAGCACTTGTAATAGATCAATAAACAACAAGGCAAGTATTCAACAAATATAAAATAAATCCATGATTTAGTAAGATTTTTGCATGGAAGAAATTTTAGTGTCCTATTCAAGTACCTTTTAATGTTTTTTCCTAAATGGACCATGGGACATCTATTAGTTACGCTTTTTGTTATGCTAGATCCACTTCTAATGGGCATCAATGGTGGGGAACACCAATTACATTTTAAAATAAACCCTTGTAAAACCCATTACCACATGAGATAATGACATTTCACATTGTTGGGCTTGATGTGTTTATTGGTGGAAATTTTAAGAAAGATGAAAACATTTTCGACCAAAACAAAAGAGTTTATTCACACAATTACCTTGCAAGGTTAAAACATTAATGTTGATTTAACTATCATTATATTATGTTTTGTTAAATGCATCACCCAAAAAGTGGTAATCGTCAACCGTCCAATACTAAGCATGGTTTATTCTATTGTTTGATGGGTAAAACTTATAATTACATTGATATACCCATGGGTATATAGAAAATTAAATATGTTTTTGATATACCTCACCCAAATGGTAATTTTTTTATTCCCTTTTAATTTCATATCTAAAATTGGTAAATATTTTCCATGTCTATATTTTACTTGGCTACATACAGTTGTTCAATTTATCCTTCATGAATGGAGGGTAATTAGTTTTGAAGAGGATAATTGACAAAGGGTATATGCCAAAATCATTATATAACATATATGCATTTCCACATTTTGTAATGCCTATGGTTATGATGAATTTGTGCAAATTATAGTGACTAACAATTGAGTTTTTTTTAAATATTTTATTATACATTATGGTAATTACCTTGGAAAATACTCTTACCAAATGATCTTGGAATATGTCATTATAAGAATGCGTCACTTGAAAATACATTTTTAACACTATTGAAATTGATTATATTATATTATGTTGATTTTATTCATAGGAAGTTTGAAGTTTCATGTGTTTATGTTTTCAATTCCAATATTTTCTTCCTCTTTTAAAACTCTATCATGATTATGTAAATTTTAACCTTATGCTTACCCAATTACCCAATATTAAGTATGGTTTATAAAATTAAGATTGAACATTTGAACTTGTAAGTATCTTGTTCAATGTGAAAAAAGAGAGGAAAACAAGACACTTTTATTACATTAATAGAAATAAGATAATAATTCATTGAGAAAAAAAATGTATGAAAGATTTGAAGGAATTTTTTAAAGAAAACAAAAAAAAACAAAACATTATTCAATGAAAAGCGTATTATCTTTATAATAGAAAAAAAAATCTTCATCCACTTCTTGTGCATGTTTAAAATTCTTCTACTGATGGTTTGTACAAATTATTGTTGAAAGGTGACAAATGCAAGTTTGTCACATGAGCATGAACATCACTTGTATCTCCATGTACACCCTTGTTCTTATATACTTTGTTTGTAATCTAAGTTTTTTGTGAATTGCAAAGTTTTTTTTTAAAAGTCCCTTGTGTTGGTTTTATGCATATGTAGTGTCCCACCACTAGCAAGAAACATGGGTCTAATTCACTAACCCATTTCGCTACAATGTTTTAAAAGTGAAATGGGTTTACTAACTATTGTTTTAGCCAAGTGCAATTTCACCATTGGTGAATTCATTGATGCTTAATTCATTAAGATTCATTTTTTTGTTATTCAAATTATTTACAAATAAGTAAAAAAAAGATTTCTAGTTGTTGAATGTAAGTATTAAACATGTGTATTTATTAGTTTATTAGGAGGTTTGGTATTCATACAACTTTAAAAACATGTTATAGTTTGTATTAAATTTATTTTCATGAATGAAAAAAAAATTCCAAAAAAATTGATGAAAATTTTATTCAAAATTAAAAAATTATACAATTTACAACACCAAAAAAATCATGCGTGTATAAATTCATAATAAAAAATTTTCCATATATAGTTAAAATTAGATGATAAAATCATTTACCCCCTAATTCAAAATATAAATTATTCTATAGTTCATTTTTTTGTTATTCAAATTATCGTCAACATGCATTTAAATAAATAAATCATTATATATTTTTAATTATATATTTTATTTATCAAAACTTTTGGTCATACAATTAGTTTTTAAAAGTTATAATGTTTATTAAATTTTATTTTATAAATTTTTTAAAACCTTAAAAAATGATGAAAAATTATTATTCATAATTGAATGTAATAAAAATTATGATATTGAAAAACATGTATGTGTAAAAAGTAATAATTATTTACATGATGTTTATAGTATTATGTATCATTGTCAAATAGTTTCAAATCACATAATATTATGTGTTTTAATAACTTTACACATTAGGTAATTATTAAATGATTATATTAACATAATAAAAAACAATTATAGGATTTATATTGATTACAAATATGTTTAAAATGTGGAGGGATATAATATTCATATCATATATATGATCATCAACAATCAACTATTTTTTTAAACAAAAAATCAATGTTGTTCTTCAATAGGCTTATTCAAAATTTATGTTATTAGAAAAAAAAACCTTCAAGACATATTGTTGAAATGGATTAAGTAAAAAAAATTCAAATGCATTTTCAAGCAAATTACTTGATTTCTCTTTTCTTAAAAAACTTATATGTGTGGAAATCTTGAAATATGTATATAATGAAATTTATTTATTTTTCATTTGGAGAAAGTTTGAAAAAGATAATAATGATTGAAGAAAATAAGTCTTTAAGACACCACTGTTGAAATGTTGGAAATTGCAAGTTTCAATTGTATTTGGTCATATTAAGTAGTCAATTTTTCTTTAAAATATTAAAGATGTGTACATCTTGGAATTTTTAATGTTTTTCACTTGGACAAAGTGTGAAAAAGATAATAGTGTTTTAAAAAGAAACAATATTCAAAACATCATTGTTGAAATGTATTAAATTGCATGATTCAAATGCATTTTCAATCAAATTAAATAGTTATTTTTCCTTTAAAATATGAATGATTTGTAATCTTGGGATAATCTTCTAAATTGAATTTTTTTTTCATTTGGACATAGTATGAGAAAATTAATAATAATTGAAGTTGATTTTTTTAAAAACATTTGCAATAAACAACATAATAAATATATAATTTAATCATCACCCCACTTGTATCATGTCAAATGATGTGATTGGATGGCAAAGGCAATAGGTTATCACCTTTTAATCCAAGGTTCAAACTTTGTTAAAACTTTCATGTGGTCAATGGTGTATGTTGATCATATAGTCAACATTGTACATTAAATGATTTTTTAATATAAAAAATAAAAATTCGAATTAATATTAAATAATCATTAAATGATTCAAATAATAAATGTCATGTGGCAATTTCTAATTTGATTAATTCCAAGTGAATTCATTTGTTCATACCAACCCATTGCCAATCACCAAGAAATGTGGTGAATTCACTAGCTTTTTAATCTAATAAATTATTGATGATATCATCTAAATGATTAATGAAACTCCTAATGAACTAGGGATGCAACTTCATTAGTGCACATTGAAATAGAAAGTTGGATGGTAATTTTTTAAAAATATTCTTTTACTTACTTTTCCAAGGTAATTTTGGGTTGTCTATTGTAATTGTTCTATTGCAAGAGATGGCTAAGGCCCACAAGACCCATGACCAATTGCACCATCCAATTTTCAATTTGTTTTGGGTTTTGTTGGATAAACCCCAACTTAGTTAACAAATGAGTGGCTAATCAAGTTTAAAGGTTTTGAGTAATCTTGGAGGAAAAAATTGTTGCCCATGACTACATACCTATCTACTTGCTCATGAGGATTTACTTGCTCACAATTACCAACCTACCTTGCAATACCTTCATTCATATACATATTGCATTTTTGTAAGTTTGTCTATATGCACTTCCAAGTTACATTCTGCCTCCTCCATTGGCTAACTTCACTTCCAAAGGAACACATGCACCTTCATTGCATTTTCAAGTATGTCTAGCTTGAAGTTCATCATCACTTCTTTTTTTGTGTTTTTTCAAGCCTTTGTGCAAAACTTTAGAACAACCTAAAGCTTCCTCTTTGGCTTGCCCTTGTGTAAGTCATACGAGTTTCAAGGAACATTTAAAGCTACCTAGTAGGCACCCTTCCATTGTAGGTTCCATTAAAAGTAAGCTTGTGGTCACCTTTTTTTGTTTTTTAATTTGAAAGGTCATTGCTTTGTGTTTGTTTTCTTTGTTGCAAGTGTGGTGGCAACTCCTCAAAGCTTATCATCATCATTCTTTGGTTTTTTTTTTTTTTTTTTTGTTTTTTTTTTTTTTTTTAATGTTGCATAAGTGGCATCAAGTTTCAAGCTTGTTGTCATGTGTTTTGTTTTTGTTTTATGTTTTTTTGTGAGACAAGGGCAATGTAATGTTTTAAGCTAGTTAACATTCTATCTAGTTTTTGTTTAGTTTGTGTTGTTGTATAATGGTGACAATGAACTCCAAGGTCATTATTGTTGTAATTTTTTTTTGTTTATTTGCTACAAGTGCCATGACAACACATTGTGAATTCAACATCATCGAGTTTTTTTATTTGGTTGTGCTATGAGGGTGACAATGAGTTTCAAGTTTGTTATCGTTTAGTTCTTTTTTTTTTTGCTTACAAACATGGTTGTAAGTAGCTCTAAACTAATCATTATATCATATTTTGTTTATAATGTGTTACAAATGTGATGGCAAGTTTTAAGCTTGACAGTGTTATGTTTTTCATTTTTGGTTGTTTTATTGTTGTGAGCACAACATCAACAAGCTCTAAGCTCATCATCATCAATACTCCCAAATGAAAAGCACTTTGGGAGTTGTAGTTTTATAAGAGTCCTAAATTTTTTTAAAAAAAATTTAAATGACATATGATGTCCAAATTAGACCCTCAATATGCCATTGGAAATGTTGTGAAAAATAATTATCAAAAGTGGGCTCACATTTTTCATTTGGAGTTATGAAATAAAAGTTATGGCCAAAAAAATAATCATGAGTCAATTTGGCAATTTAACTCCCAACCACAAAAGGTAAAAAAAAAGGACTAAATCACCTTTTAATTGAACATGTGATATGAAATTGGAAAGTCTCTTCAAATGCTACAACTTTCCTTTGAGAGATTTTCAATCAAAGCTTGTATGTAAAGATCATGAACCCATAAAGTTGCAAGATTCATAACTTGCCAAAATCAAGAATTTTCTAGTCCGCCTTTTGGGAGTTTAGGATTCTCCTATATTCTTACCATTTTGATGCACCCCCTAATCCCATACTATATACTATAGGAAAAAAATTAATGGTTCCTCTCCAAGTTTAAGTTGTGGTGTGTGTTATGAAAATTTTGGTTCACCCGTGATTCATATAATCACCATTTAAATTCCAACTTGGACTAATTACTTCTTTTTTTTTGCATTCTAAATTAAACATGGGAATTAACATTATTTCACCCCACATGCTATAACCTAAATAAATTCCATGGATTTGAAAATGGAAACATAAATAAATCTAGGCCCCCACTAGCAAATATCTTCCCTCATGTGTATCACTAGAAGGGTCAATAGGGTCCACATTTTTAAAGATGTACCAAAATATTGTCACCATGCTCAATCTTTTTTACCTAGTCATTTTTACTATGTAATGACACATTTATGGAAGATTACGATGGAATCTAAAATTGTAGTGGTTTAGAATATCGTAGTTATGAAATATTTGACACTTTTTGATTCATTATTTTTTATGGGGATCAAAATATAGGGTAAAAAAGGACTAGATTAAGGACTAGGTCCTTTTCATCCTAGGTGGCACACCTTAAAGGATTTTGACTTGACAATTATTAATTTTTTCATCCACCAATAGAATCTATTCCCCCCCAACAATAATATATTCCTTATTTTTAAATAAAAATTCAATAGACTATTTATTGGTGTGGCATATGTTTTGGGTTTAAGGAGGACATGCAAAAACTAGATTTTTTTTATGGCTTTGAACAATCACTATCAAATTGAAACTTGTTTAAGGTGCCACGGTTGTCAACAATTTAATATTCCAAATACAAGAAAAACAAGGATTGCGATGTTATACATTTTTAATTAAACAATTCAAGAAGACCAATTTGCTAACCTTGGGCTATGGAGGATGTTGATGTTCACCTAACTTTAGGCAAACAATTGTTTCTTAAGTTTGATGTCATCCTTTTTGGGACTTGGAATGGGGTTCCATTATTTCCTACATAGGAAATTTTGGAAATTGATGTGTTGCATAATAGGGAAAAATGTATATCCATATTTATGTGTGTTGCATATTAGCCTTCTTCAATAGTGAAGATCATCTTATTATGATTATAGGGGGTATACATGATTAATTAATGTGCATTCAACTATAGTCAATCATTAGCTTGAATAGAACATTAGACACGATTCCAATCATATTTTAATCAAATCAACTTCTATGCTTTGCATTTCTGTAAGTTGGGCAAAATGAACATGTATCTTTTAGAATTTTTCCATTGTGGTGTAGTCATGATCCCCCACCAATTCAATTTTAAATTGACAAGAAATTCAACTTGTTGAAGAGTCAAAATGGAATTGTTTGGTTTTTTAAACATGTAACTCAAACTAATTTTAAGACTCCAAGATTTTATCCTCCATTGAGCCTCTTTTTCTAAGTCCTTTTTGATTCCAATGATTTTTTTTCTTCCCTCACAAAACACTTAAAAACTCCCAACAAAAGGAAAAAGTTGGGTTTTTGAGTTTTTGGGGTGGTAGTTACTCACTTTGAACCATAAACCACATGGGCTAGAATGAACCAACACCCATTAGCACACCATCCACTAAATGCCCATTATGATTCAATTGAGATGAATTTCAACAATTGAATCAACATTTGATTTCACCTTGGTCACCCATCATCCCATTGCAATTCATCCATGCATTCCAAAATTGTTCATACATCCATTGAATATCATTTGTGAATTTTCAATGGATGAATATTACATGAACTTTCCATTCACAAGTTTTTGTGGATGAAATTTCAAGGATGAATGATAAATTTCCATCGATGATGAAATTCACTTGATGAAATAAAGTTTAGATCCATGAAATGTCACTAAAATTTTTATGTCATTGATGAAATATAATTCATTCACAATTTGATTTCATCTTGTATGATTCATCCAATTTCCATGGATGATGAAATTCACTTGATGAAATAAAGTTTAGATCCATGAAATGTCATTAAGAATTTTATGTCATTGATGAAATATAATTCATTCACAATTTGATTTCATCCATTAAAAATCATCCAAATTCCATGGATGATGAAGTTCACTTGATGAAATAAAGTTCATATCCATGAAATGTCATTATAAGTTTTATGTCATTGATGAAAAATAACTCATTCACAATTTGATTTCATCCGTTAATATTCATCCAAATTCCATGAATGAAAATTTGTGAACTATGATTTGTGAATTTGTACTAGATCAATGATAAGACTTTAATGGATCAAATTCAAGATGAAATAATTTTGAATATGAGATATTGTCCAAAATCTTATTTCATTCTTGAAAGTTCATGTGGGTTGTCATGTTAACATCACCACTTAGTTGGTCTTTTTAAACATGAGGCAAAGGTTAACTTTATTGTAATTCTTTTTTCACACAACCTTGTTCTTTTTTATTTTCAAAATGCAAGTAAATAAGTATTTGAAACAATGACTAGGATGTTCATATAAAAAATGATCATGGTAATATGAAGGTCATTACCTAATGGTGATCAAACATGATTCCCTTTGTTTGATGTGGATTGAAATCATCATCATTGTTCAATGGTAATCAAAAGTAAGATCCACTAGTAAGATAACAACCAAAAGTGATTTTCACCATTCAATGGCACCAAAAACAGTAGTCATTATTGAGTGGTGATAAAATTGTTGAAATCTTATCTCCAAAATCATGATGACCAATTTTGGTAAGTTGTCATGAAAATTGACATAAAAAAATTTCAGGGATGGTACAAAATTTTGGATCAAATTTACATCATCATGCATATAATCCTACCCGTGGGGAGGCCACTATTTCTATTTTATGGAACACTTAAGATTAAAAAGAATATTTATTACTATGCTATGAAATAATGGTATATTTTAAGTATATTTTCATGATTAATTATAGGCACCCTATTTAAGTTTTATTATATTATATTTTATGCTATTTTCAATATTATTATTGCACCTTATATGTTTTACACACATGTTTGAAATAAAATGGAAGTAACTTCCCCATGATCCTACCACTATGGATGTAGTGATTTAAACATGACACAATTCTTTTATTAAAACTACCATTGCAATGCCAAGTGGGTGGAACATAATGGAAAATAGGCAGAATATACATGTAATCATAACCAATTATTTATTTTGTTAAGAAAAATTGGTGTTGTTATTAATCACAAAAGGCCCCGAAAGAATAACAAAATAGAAGTTTTTTTTGGCTTCAAAATCTAAAGTCTTATGGTCAAAGTTATTTAGACAAGAGGTAATGCTTTGATTAAAAAAGAAAAAAAATTGCAATGGTTATAATTGGAACAATTATCAAAAATTAGGGTGACTATTTTCTCTTTTTTCTGTCCTTTTTAAAAGTTATATTTGAAAATTTCTATTGGCAAATAGTTTTTATTTTGATTTTTTTATAATGTTGTTGGCTACTTTAAAAGGCTCCATAATTCTCTAGTTTAAAATCTATATCTACTTGGGTTTCATGTTAAACTTTGCACTACCAATGATGATGATTTATTTTCCATTAGAGACAATTCAATTCAATCAATTCTATTTGGAACTAAAACTAAATTCAATCGGACTAATCATTTTACTTGGAATTAAATTTGTTATAACAACTATAGAATGAATAGAACATCTTTATGTGCACTTTTAAAACTTATTTTAATTATAAAATTATGATGAAGCTCATAGTGTGGTGGGGTGATGATTCTTATATGGCCAAGTTAGGCACTAGTGAATGTAATTCACCACCTCCCACAAGCAATAGTCTAGGATCATATTATTTAATGATAGTTTGAAGATATGCTAATCTTTCCATGTGTCTAATCAATATATATTTTGCACTACCTACATTTTTTTTATAAAAATGAAACAATTAAGGTTCAAATCTAGGAGCGTGGTTTCATACACTTTGCAAAGCAAATTTGTTACACACATCAAGTGGTAGGCATTCTAAGAGGATCTTCAATGGTGCTCGATATATGACATTACAAAAATATTTTTCACATTCAAGTTTAGTTATTTACTTTTTTCCAACCACACCCATCAAATTAAAATTGGGACTACAAATAGTTGGAAGACACTAGTAACAAAACATTTGGACCAATCATTATGATTGCCCAATCCAAAACAAGGAGAATACTTAGATTATATTTATTACAATACTTTGTCATAAGTGTTTGAATTTTTTTTGCCTTTTACCAACTTCAACCAATTGTACAACAATCTTGGGGCAAAACCATTTTTTAAAGCAAAACCTACAAGATTTGATTTTTTCCATCCAATTTTAATTTGTAGGGTCACATACTAAGCATTGGTGGAATTGTTCTAATAGACTTTGCAATGAAGTCAAGATGAGACCTTCAAACCTAAATAGGTTTTAGAAAAAGGCAAATGTGCAACAAGATGCACCTAATCCAAAAATGGATGTTGAACGAAATATAGCTCTTCCTTGGGAGAATAACCAACCCTTGCGTGACATTGCTCCATCAATTGAAACATAGTCATTAATTTATGTCTCCACCCTTCGACAAGATATTAATGTTCCTCCACATGCCTCTTTAGTCAAATTTTAACGTTCTTTCATATTTAGAAAACCCAATTCATGATGCAAATAGTCCAAGAAACAAAGACAACTTATTTTTACGTCATTTTTGTATTTTGACCACATTATGGTTGTCCCTACAATTTGCATCACTCACTAGTCTTGTAGTTTTTGCATGTAAGCTAAACAATTGACCTAAAATTGGATGGTGCAATAATTCCCAATTTTTCTTTGTAAATATTTGAAATCATTCCATTTGGTCAAAATAGACTAATGAGCCATGGGATGTATGATAATGATAAGCAAACCTAGTAGGAAATAGTTTTAGAACAAACTTCAAGGGATCAAATTTCATTTCTTCTCTAGAAATTTGCATTGAAGGGACCCCTATCATAGACATTCTAGTACTTGCAAAAATGAGATTGGTTTTGATGCTTCTACTTCTAACAATATGCCAACCTCCTCCAATCCTTAAAAATGTACTAAGAATACATAAAATGGAATACTCCTTGTTCTATTATCAAGCAAAGCTTTCCTTAGAAACATCCAAGACTTAATCCATTCACTAAACAACAAATATTTTCAAGATTGTGTGCAAATTTTCAAACCCTATTGGAAACTTGTCATTTGACATGTAACATGCATATTAGGTGCTCAAGAACCTAAAATTACCTCCCTCGATCCATTTCAACTACTAAATTTGATGTATTCCAATACTATCCCAAAATTTCATATCTTGTAATAGAGGGTAAGAATTTGATATCCTCATTGATTTTGAGTAGTTCTCTTCTATACAAGACCTCTTATGGCATTGCAATACTTCATATTTTTTGTAATGCAACTCCCTTACTATACTTATTTTTCCCTGACACAATTTATATTCTTTTCTTCTTTGACTACTTCTTGATATTTAGATTTTCAATTGTTGTATTGCTTCCTTACCCTCCTCACTTTGTGGTTCATAATTAGTTAATTAATTAATATATTTCAACTTAATACAATTATAAGTAATACAATATACCTCCAAATTGAATTGGATTTGAAATTTCTTTCAATTGAATGCAATTCCAATCAATTGAGTTTCAATTCTAATTCAATCAATTTGCAATTGAATTTCCACTAACTTCAATTGAATTGAAATTAAATTCAATTGAACTCCACTTTGGAATGTGGACTAGCTAGCATACCATCAATGTTGGACTAGCTAGCATTTGACAAAGAAAATGTTCCCCCGAGCTTCAAGTAGATACAAGAAACAAATCTCCATAGACTAGTAGGGTCCTTGCAACAACTAGAAGAGGACAATGGATAATTAAAGCCTTGGTTAAAGCTATGGATCTTGTTTGAAACAAGGA
>Ga0209208_10005529_pt1 | contig 17602 bp, 12 predicted proteins | sample S1TSphfallax_3_FD_187694 | JGI IMG/M metagenome (GOLD analysis project Ga0209208, IMG submission 187694) | Host-associated microbial communities from peat moss isolated from Minnesota, USA - S1T2_Fd - Sphagnum fallax MG (SPAdes) (version 2) | ecosystem: Host-associated > Plants > Peat moss >... | reverse complement strand
AAGTTTTTTTTTTTTTTTTTTTTTTCTTTTGTGGGGACACCTAATAGATATTCTAAAGCAATTCCCGTCTCACTTGCTCACTCACTTCCGGTGAATACGGGTCACTCAACACAAATGCATATTCACAACAGGTTTGTGGGAGCGAGGAAAAAGAAGCAAAGTTGAGCCATTTGACACAAAGGTATATTCACATTGCGTTTGTGAGGGGTGAGGGGAGGCGATGAAGGAGAACCAAAGTTGGGAACCAAAGTTGGGAACAAGTTAGACGGAACACATCTAGGCATGTGTGTGAAGAAATAAGGAAGTCCAAAGATTTACTCATGTTGAAAACCATTCATAATTGGTTGCTAAGTATATATATATATACATACTTATACTATGAGTTAAAGCATTGTTAACCCTAAACACCCTTTTAAAACCCTAAAAACTCCGGCCTTTGAAACCACAAATCCTAAATGTCACTTGAAACCCTAGACCCCACCCAAAAACAAGGGTCCACCTTATTACCCCAAAACATGCCACCATTAGCCACTAACAAAAAAACAAGACTTTATATATATATATATAAGAAAATTAATTTTTTAAAATGAAAAAAAATCACTTCACACTTGGGAAATTAAATAAGGTGTGTGATGTCGACACATAGGCCTTGCCTACGTGAATAATATGAAGTAAATAATATAAAACTATGAGTAAAACTAAGAAGAAAAATAAGATCATTTGTCATAAAGTATCATTGTTCTACTTTGACCATAAGAATGCAATTTTTTTGACCATGCATTTGTATGTTTTTATTTTATTTTCATGTGTTTTTATTTATAAAACAAGACAGATAACCTAAGATCCTAATAAATTTGGAGCTTCTAAAATATCCAAAAAAAAACTAGAATTTAAGGACTAGGTACTAATAAATTGAATAACTTTGAATTTTGCATGAGACGATTCAATAGAAATAATGAATAATTTGTGTTGTGTGTTTGTTTAAAGACAACTCATTTCTTTTGTGAGATCATCAAACTGAATTTTTTTTATTGCATAATGAGATTTTATTTATTTTTGAATAAACTCAAAATGATGTTGTATATGTTAAATCATGTTTTGTTACAATTATGTTAAAGGATGAAATCTTAAACTTTGTACACAGTAGATTGTGTGACCTATCGTTAATTGAATAAAAACTAGAATTCTTTGTCATTATATGTAAAAGATTATTATCAAAAGTTGGACTTAAATTATCTTCTTTTCAATTGATGTCCATTTTCTATTTAATCTAAGGGAATTGTTTGAATTTGCTCCAATGTAAGGATCCTCACATTGGAGCAAATTGAAGTTACATGCACATAGATCTATTAACATTTTATATTTTTTTGAGTTACAATTCATTATGGAAATCACATGTTTGGTTAGAAATATGTGGCAATTTGCATTTATGGGGGACACTTATCAAATTGCATACCTTGTTCCATGAATTTAAAAGTTTCAATTGATGTATCTTGAAATGTTTAGATGATTAATGATGGCTTTAGTACTAGTGTAAAACAAATATAGCAAAGCATTTTCTACATGTGCCTTCTCAAACACATTTTTGTTAATGGAAATTAATATCTTCATGTGTGATTTTCTCACATAGTTTGAGATGTTGAAATTTTGTTTAAATACTTTATGAAAATTATCTCTTTTTTGTTTTGTTGCATAATTTTCTTTCAGAACATTTAACATTTTCATGCCAAAAATTCATTTTAGAAGTGTGTTAAAAAGCCAATGTTGGATGGGTACATTGAATTGCATTTCAACCAAATAAAGGTAAATGAAACTTTTCAAAGAATATATATATCAGCCAGGTAATGGTGATGAGCTTCCAAGAATTTGCAATCTGAGTAAGGGTAAGGGTATATAGGCTTTCCATAATAGGATTGGGGTTTAGGAATAAAACAATACCCTGAAAAACCTTGCAAGTTCTTGATATCCAAAACAAGTATAACTTTGTAATTGTTTTGGGAAACCTTAAGACTTGGGATAAATCCAGAGAACATCCTTTCGCTGGAATAAATTGTCCATTCAATTGTCATTTCTCCAGTGTCATAGATAATGGGTTGGATGTGTATTCATGTCTTGTGGTGCTTGAAATATGTCATCATACATGTTGGGGTCTAATCTAGTGAAGCCAACCAACCACACTCCTTCAAGCTGCTTACTGTTTCGTGAATGACGTCTTCTAAGGGTTGGTAGTGGACTCCAAGTTCCTTTGATTTCTCAGTTGACAAGGCATATGTTGGAACTCTGGGTACAGTCTCATCCGCATCCCTGCAGACCCACCAGTTCACACACTCAAAATCAACTTCAAAATGAAAACTAGACATTCAAGAAAGAGTTCTGCAACAACACAATGTAGTGTGGCAAGTAGTACAACTCGCACCCTCCATCCATAATAGGCGGCTTTGAAAATATATCAGCATATAAAGATAGCTGATGACCAAGGAAGACAGGTGTAACTTACGTTGCACAAATGGGATACATAGGATACAGTTTCTTCAAAAGTGCAACAAGGTCAGCATTGTGAAGCACAGGACCAGCACATATGTAACGGCCATTTGCATGTGCTGACTCATATGCCAATATGTGTGCCATTGCCACATCTTTCACTCCAACAATCCCCAAAGCACGATTTGCAAATGTCTTGGTTGTTCCTGCAAATTACAGCAGCACAACAACATCAAACATTTCGCAGACTCATACATGTAAAATTGAAAGACTTTCAGGGACTCTATTACTTCATCCAATAAAGCTGAGTGCTTCCAGCAGCAAGCAGGATGATGTGAAGGACACTTGCCATCAAGGAACTCCAGAATAGTTTCACTGCTGGTGTTTTTGGAGGCTTGTAAAACAGGGCCAATGACGAAGGAAGGATTGATGACTACCATGTCCAACCCTTTCTCCTTCACAAAATCCCATGCTGCCTTTTCCGCAAGTGTCTTGGACAAATTATACCATAACTGCAACAGCCAGCTGTCCATCACTATGAAATGATCTAAAATCCACTATCCTCATGGCCAACCACAACTGTTTTGTGAGAGGAAAATTTGAGCACAACTAAAATGCAGATTTTTAAGTATTGCAGTAATCAGAGAGCATATAGATTCCAGCAGATCCACCAGACCTTCCGTTCCCTGCAATAGTCTGGATCACTCCAGAAGCTCTCATCAATAACAACACCAGGAGTGTTTTTAGGAGTAATAGCAACAGCTGCTACAGATGATGTCAAGACCACCCTCTTTGTGTGTGCTTTTGCACAAGAAGCCAGCACATTTACAGTTCCCTTGACTGCTGGATCAATAAACTGTGCCTGTCATGTAAATGATCAATGACATTGTCAGAAAAATAATCCCATCCAAACTCATCAGAAAACAGTTCATCATCAAGTCCCAAGTATGCAACAGACCAGAACTCCAAACAATTCCCCATCTCAACATCCGCTCTAAAAGTTTGCGAAGAAATTTTTTCATGGGAGGTTTGTCTTCTTATTGCATACAAAGTTGAGATTACACTTTGGGAAAGATAGACATGCTACTAAACATGGGCAACAAATTTGGTTTAACAGGAAAAGAAAGGGACACCTGAGGATCTGTGACATTCTTATAAAAGAATGGAGATGCAGTATGGAAGACTCCATCACAGCCTTGCACGATCTCATCAAAGCATCCAGGCTTCAAAAGGTCCGCAGCAAACAGCTTCAGGTGATCACTAGCACTTGGTAACTGCAGCAGATGCTTTGCTTTCTCTGCCCATGGCCAATCCCATCCCCACTATAATTATTACCCTTTTCTTCTCAAGACAATAATATGGTTGAGAGAGTTTCTAGTAATCTCTAGTTCTATGAAGACAACTCCAAAACCCTAAACATTGAACCCTTCAAAGCACTCCTCCTTATATTGCATACCTAACCATGGAAGGATCAAGGGGGGGTTGCAAAACAGAGACCCACCTGGGTTGCGAACCGTGCCCCGAACTGTGTAGCCACGCTCCAGAAGCAACTTTACTAACCAAGAGGCGATGAAACCCGAAGCTCCCGTAACACAAACCGTCTTCCCTGCCATTCCTGTTTTTTCCTCTTTGCTCAGGACTCCTTCTCCTTTATTATTCTTACCCCCCAAAAGAAAAATGGGTTCGAACCAAAAGGAGAGAAAAATGCAGACAACCAACCAAACCAAAGCGCAATAGTAGATATAATGCTCAGTACAGAAACAATTCTAACCGATGTATCGATTAGGGTTAAGGAGTTCTACTGCATTTTCTCTCGGATTCGAATTTTATAGCCTTGTGCGCACCATGCAAGCAGCAGCGAGCGATTGGGGTTACAGGAGTACTTCCATACTTCCTATACTGAAAGAAACTTCTCTCGGACTTTCGTCTTCTGCGCATCCCAAGAAGTATTGATTAGGGTTGAAGAGAAGTCATGCCATGAACGATTCTAATCTCATCTGAGAACATTAGCAAAAAGCCTTGTTTATTTGTGCTAAATCTCGTATTCCCCATCTCTACAGATGTCAGTTGCAAATCATAAACTAATGAAGTTCACAACTACTTCAACAAACAGAACTAACTACATGCATAAGCGACGAGTGTAAAGTTCGTACAGTTCGTAAAGCAGGCGACGGCAAAGGCATAGCCAGTGAGTTAGGAAAAAAGCAGCTGCAGCAGCAGCAGCAGCTTCCAAGGAAACCGGACAGCCCAAAAGAGGGTCAGCAAAAAGCTTGCTAGCTACTGCAGTTCTTGTTTAGAGCTTCTTCTTCGCGGTTTTTCTTGCTTTTAACAAACACTGCTGTTGGTTTCATATGTGCCACAGAAAGCTGAACAACAGCTAAAAAGAAAAAAAAACCAAAGTTTTCTTCTAGCCGCTTCGTGCTTGACTCGGGATTTTTGAGCATCTTCGACATAGCCCTTTAGCATCATCATCATCAGCCATGATGCAAAATTCTCAGAGAGATTGATCGATTGATTGACTGATTCTTTCTTTCTCATCACGTCCATACCATTCTCCTTCACCATTATTCTTCTTCAAATCTTGAAATGTTCTGCAACGCCAATGCCACAACAAGAGAAGAAGAAGGATATCCTAAGAAAATGCCCTCCCTCATCAAAACCCAATATCAAACCCTACACCCACACCTTACAAAATTGTCTTTTGATAACAAAACCAAACCAAGGTATCCATTGTTGGAGAAATTGGTTTTCCTGTGGTACGTTGAACAACTTCACATGTTTCCCTCATTTGGGTGTTAGATATGCTGACATAATCTTGTCCAAGGATGGGGTTCGCACTATAGCCAACATCATCATTGCAAATCTCTCAAGTTTTGATCTTCTACCATGGACAACTTGGACACTAAGGTTCACAACTTCCAAAGTCGTACACATAAAAGAAAGGACCTACAAAGAAAGAGTGGCAACTAAGAACAAATCATGCCTTTAGCTATAGAGGTTTTTGGTTGCTTGCACAAGCAAGTTGATACATTTCTACAAATTTCTTCCTTCAACACATGGCAAATGAAAGGCTCCCAAGGTCCACCCCTTTGTGGTCCTAACCACGTTCTTTACACAAGGAGTTTCAATTACATTATAAAAGATGCAAGGCACCCCTATAGTAAGTCATGTCATAGTGGTAGGTTTGGCCACGTCCCAACTTGCACCTATTGATTGACTCCTTATCCATCCCCTACTATTGAGGATGGTTTGCCTTTTGTTTCCTTGGAACAAAATTGAGCAAGCTTAAATCAATCATTTACTTAACCCTAAATAAATGTTCAACAATAAAACCAATATCAAACCTGTACCCAAACATGAAAAAATGTCCTCTCCCAGCAAAAAAAAGTATCAAACCTTAAAACCCAAACACTATGAAAATCTTGTCCTCCAACAAAATTGATATCAAACCTTTAACCCAAACCTTATAAATTTGGCTTTTAATGACAAGACCAATATCAAAACTAGTGTTGGGTGGTTTTTTTAGACATCATCAATTCTTTTACCTTTTATTAAATTAGGTTTATATCAATATATAACTAGTAGTTCCCATTTTGTGGAACCCCTACCCTCAAAATTGGCCTAGCAAAAACTTGAAAAAAATCGAGAGAAACAAGTTATTTCATGAAAATTGGCGATTGTTTGAAGGCTTTGAAATATCCAAAACTAATCTTTCTTTAATTATGTTAGTTTTAAAATGCTTGAAATGAGCTAGTCTTTCGATTTATTTTTTTGTTGAAATACCCAAAACCAAAGGGTTTTCATTTTGATTTTAAAAAGTATTTGGTGTTGAAAGTACTTTGAAAATTAAATAAGCACACAACACTAATCAAAACTTTAAATTCAAATCCTAAGAAAATATGTTCTCACAAAATCAAGCCAATGTAGCCAACTTTTTAAAAAAATACAAAACCAAAGTTGCGTATTTTTCATGTTTGAATCATGAATTTTATAAACTTTATTTTTGGAGTGATTTCAAATCAAGGTTTCAAGAAAACAGAAAAAATGTCAATCTAAATCCAACCCTAAAAAAATGTATTTCAATGAAACTAATTCACAATTTTCATATTTTGTTAATATATATATTTTTGGAAATGAGTTAAAGTTAGGTTTCAAGGAACAACCAAGCTAGATTTTTTGTTTTCAATATTGCATTGTTGATATATTCAAAATTTGTTTATATAAAGATTATGAAATATTATTTTACAAAATTACAAACAAGTATATAAGGTTAGTAGAATAGGCTTGTGCCTTGAAGTGAAAAAAAAAAACTTACATGACAAAGGAAATTGTTAAAATGAAGTTTTGAATTATTTTGAAAAATGACTTAATAAATTTGCGCTTTATCGTTGTTGTGCATTAATTCATTCCCAAGTTTTTTGATAGATTCAAATGTGAATCAAGAGCAAAAAAATAAAGAATTGGGGCACACTCCTTAGCTCGCAACACTTTAAGGGTAGAAGGGCATGCTGGAGCTTCAAAATGGGACTAGAAAAAATAACAAGCACTTAATCACTCACATAAATCTGCACAAAACCAAACAACAAGTTGGTTAATGCATAGTTGGAGCACTTTTGGTGCTAGGACAAGTCACGGGCAACTTTGAATTCATAAGATTCACCACAGCTCGGACTTGAGGGAAGCCACCACCTTCCCCCTTATAGTATATTTTGTACCTCTCCAGGAGGCCTACATTCAAATGACATTTTGTCCCGGGACTCCCATTTTGAAATTCCCACAATTGGGATTCCCACGACTTTGAGGGCACATAACTTTGCGCGTAGACCTTTGATTGAGATGAGGTCTAAAGCAAAGTTTTAGCCCTTGTCGAGATCTTTCCAATGGTTTGTTGCACACCATCTACACGCAAGAAAATCGGGTTAATTCCCAATTTTTTGTAGTCGGGAGTCAAACTGCCAATTTGACTCTTGACTTTTCTTTTGGTCACAACTTGTGTTTGAGATATCCAAATGGGTCATGTGAGCCCATTTTAGACATCTACGTTTCAATAATTTTTCAATGATATAAAGAACTTTTCAATCCAATGGGTTTTGACCCCTGTAATTGCTCTCTGAAAATTCAAGAATCCAGAATTCTAACTCCCAAAGTGAAAGCTCCCTTGGGAGTGTGAAGGTTCATTCCCTCACACTTTCCTTCACTCCCGGGCTTCTTCTTGGTCCGCAACCTTATAAGCCCTTGCTTTGGTCGCAAGCCCAAAATTAGGGTTGCAACATGCACTAGCAATGACGATCAACTTTAATTTTTTCTTATGTTTTCATATATTTATGTCAATTTCAATTTAAAATTAATATACATTTCATGGACATGAAAAGACACATGTTTATTTTTTATTTTCAATATCCATGTTGGTGGATAGGAAAAAAAAGTGAGGCAGTTATAACATGGAGGTAATTATTAGGGAAGGTGGGAGATAATTATTATGAAAGTTAATAGGAAAAGGAAGTAGTATAAAGGAAGAAGTTATGAAATAATTAGGCTTGGAAATGAAGTAACTATTTTAAATTCTCTTTGGAATGGTCCAAGGATGACCATACAACTGGAATATCACTTAAATATTATAATAGTCTCACAAGGTGTAAAACAAATTGTGAATAATGAAATTATTCAAATATATGCCTTTTTTTTTCCGAAAATTACTTTATTGAAATAGTATTCAATGTTGCATATAAATAACTACCAAGAAAGAATTGAGTAAGTAGTAATGAATGATCTTGGTGAAGAGAGAATGAAGCAAAAAAATTAAGGATTATCAAAGTTCCTCGAATTTCCATGAGGATGATTTTGATTTCGCAAATCTTGAACTTTTCTTTGGGGCAATTATCAATGTGAATAGAGTGATATGATAATCTATTATGGAATAAAGGAATATTTGAATTATTTGGAGGATCCCATCTATCTTCGCTTAAGCCTTAGATATACATTTTTCAACTTGTGTGTTTTTGTACTATTTCTTTTTGCACATTTTTCACATAGGAAATTTTGATTATTTGAATATGAAAGAATCAAGAGTTGAACATGAATGTGTGCAACTACTTCAGTTGTCTCCATGTTGTGTCTATCTAGAACGGTTAGTTGTAAAAACAATCATTTAACTTTTTTCAAAATCATGATATGCAAGGATCAACTCATTTCTAGTGAAGTTTTGCGTATGGGCTACTTTTGATTTGATAACATTGAATCCTTGAGTTTTCATTTTCCCAAATCATAGGTTGGCATCCATTTATGAAAGCAATGGAATGGAACGAACACCTCCTTATGGTTCCTTTTGCTACTTTCTTTCCAAAAAGGGAAGGTAGATCCTAATGTGCAATTTCCTTTTTTTCTTCTGTGATATAAAGAAAGGTAGGAAAGGGGATTTAAGCTTTTATTTACCTATTTTTTGTTATAATATATAGATGAGACAAATGGATAAATAGCATGATAAGAGTGAGGTTGATGGAGCTAATATCACTTAATACAAGTTTTGATTAATTGAAAGGATACCAATTTTTTTTTCTTCAAAAACAAAATGTAGCACCCAAATTTATGGATAATTTTGTTGTGGGTAATAAATTTTCATGTAAGATGACCTTTCTTTTCCCTTGTTAAAGCCTATGAATCATCATATTACATTACTAAAAACTTCATGCACATTTTATTTTTACATGGGTTGAGATTAAACAAAGCCTCCCAACCATAAAAAACTTTGCAAATCTTATTGACAAATTCCAACTATTGTAGTATTTTTTTAGGTTCAGAGGTAATTAAATTATTTTTGGTAATTTGAAATATTTTATAAATTATTTATTTGAAATCTAATTTTTTTTTAAATCACAAGGGAAGAAAAAAATGATGGAAACCCAAGATCTTATTATTTCAAGCTAATCCACCATTGCATAATACATATCCAATAATTGATAACATTTCTCTACCTATAATTTGGTGGAAGATTATGTTTCTTCATTTTGGTGGAAAAAAAAAAACATTAAAATATGTTGTAGAAGGTTTGATTATGTTAGAATGTTGAAATCCAAAGAACTTGTAAAAGAAAACTACCTATATTTATTGTTGAAAATTTGTAATTTTTTAAATTATTGAAATGCATTTGGAATTTTGTTTTTACACTATAATGTTGAACCTAAAAAGGTAATATTATATTGGGTAAAATTTGTCCAATTTACAAGGACTTTGCATTGTTACACAATACAAGTAGCAATCAACTGATCAATTGATGAAAAAAATGAATTCCACCTCCATTAAATTCAATTTAATAATTGCATTATGATCCAGTTGAATTAAGATTTCATTGAATTGATATTCAATTTGATTGAAAAAAAATGCAACACATATTGGTGGAAAGGGTAGTAAAAATCTCCTTGTTTATTCTATTTTTTTTTGAAAAACAAGTCTAAAATGACACCTTTCATGCTCTTTGCTTGGGAGTGGGTTAAACATATTTCAATTTGGAATCATCCAAATGATAAGTTTCAAAAGCACAACTTATTGATCTATATTTGTCCTATTTAAACTAAGTCCAATGAATCATCATCATTGGAATTAAATCATAAATTGAACAAAATTGTAAAATTCATGTCTAAAAGTTGAATTAGTATTATAATGTTTCCTTTACATTCAACAATCAATGGTCAATACTTCAATCCACATAGCTAGGTTCTTAGGTAATGCAAATGTTGCAACATGTTAAAAATGGTTATAGAGTGCCTCTTAGCATCTCCAATTCCTTCCCTGGCACACTTTCTTCTCTTTCCCACACCTCCCAAGAGGTCAAAGATAATCCTAACCTTAGGAGTTCAACCAATAGTTCGAAACATTATTCCTTGTCATGGTCTTCGCATTTTCTTTGAGAAGAATGGCACTTGTTTTTTGAAACAAAAAATGAATTTGAACTCTAAACCCCAAAACACCAATGATACCTTGAAAACAATTTCACAAAATCAAGGAAAGTTAGAAATATTGACATCATGATGAATATAAGAAAGTTGCATGAGTTGATGAATTGTGTGTACATTTTTGATGTGACATTATTAGTTTTAATAATGTTGGTGTCAATCTAGTAGCGCATGACAACTCTTATGCAATAAAATGTTATTTTTAACCTTAGCATTTGGATAGCATTGATGTTCTTTTAGACAAGCATTTTTCCAAAGGAGAAGTGCTGTGCATTAATAGAACTTGGGATGATAATTGTTATATGGATCAAAAGTAAAAAAGTTTCATCTATTATACAATTACCAAAAAAATTCCTTTGAATAAGTTTCAAATTAGGGTTATCAAGATTCCAAAACTCAAAAGAGAAATATAGGAGCAAAACATGACTTTGAAGGGAAAAGGGCAACCGCAAGCCTATGGAGATGAAACATATTGGGATAGCAGGTATAGTAATGAGACTAGAGGGTCATTTGATTGGTATCAAAATTACATGGGGATGTCAAAACTTATCAACTTACACTTACCCAAAACAGACAAAGTCTTGATGGTTGGATGTGGCAATGCAGGTATCTCTCTCTCTCTCTCTTATCATGCTCACCAAAAACTCATGTTTTTTATATGACCCATGAGTTTTTGAACATTTGGGTCATTAGTCACTCACTCCTTGAAATTCAAAATTAAGAGAATTAATTAACAACACAACAAAATTTTCTGAGGTATAATTTGTTGTCAAAAAAAATAATTAATTCCCTCAAAGGCACATGTGTACTGATGATATCTCAATGAATGACACCCACATTGTGCCACATTTGGCATTTAATTTTTTTTTAAATGTGTTTTTTTCTCTATTTTGTTTTTCGGGTGTGTGAAACTAGCAGCCATATCAGAAGACATGGTAAAGGATGGATATCAGAACATCATGAACATTGATATATCTGCCGTCGTGGTGGAAGCAATGACAGCCAAATACAAGGATATACCCCAACTTAAATGTGAAAATTCCTTTGAATTTTTTTTTAAAAATGCAGTGCTTTATTTCATTAGAAATTCATTATATTCATGATATACTTGTTTTTTTAAAACAAAAAAGTATCAAAACTTTACTTTGCAAGGCTTTTCTTTTCCTTTTTCCTCCCAGACCAAAAGATGGATGTTCGGTCAATGAAGGCTTTCAAAGATGGAGAGTTTGACTCTGTGTTGGATAAAGGTAAAATTTTAATTATTTTCAGTTATTTAAAACAAATTTAGTGGCAGATAAATCGAGCTCTGCTTACAATATGTTATGTAGTAATATGTCAATTCTGCATGGTGGAAAAATCTCGTTGGGGAATTGTTTGTTAATTGTGCAGCTGAATGGTCAGTCGATGCGGCATGAATCGAAGAGAAAACGCCACCCATGTCATAGTTTTCACACACACACATAGATGTAGAAAAACACTAAAAGCTCTTATCAAGTAATATTATAGAGAGAAACTCAGAAATAATAACTCTATAATGATCATTTCTATTCGATTGCTCATGTTGCAGGCATGCTGGACTCCATAATGGTGAGTAAATTCTTTCTCCCCAGTGCAAAACTGAACATTAACTAAACATTGGCCATACCTAGCTACGTACCTACCCACCACTCTTAATTTTTCAAAATTTCAACAGTTGAGAGAAATGAGTATGTGAAGTATATCTTTCGTCTTTGTGCATTTGTAATAGTAACCCAATGGTTTTCAATTTTCAACCAACTTCAACAAGTACACATAATTTATTTTTTCCTCATTTTTTTCAGCTAGAACTTTTTGCAAATTATTTTTGTATGGAACATCAGTCATAAGGTAGGTACAGTATGTGAAAAGACAAGAAAAATAATTTATGTTTTGGGAAGATATTGGATGATGCAAGCATCATTAAATAATTTTAGTTGATCTTCACCCTTTTTTTTAACCATAATTTTTATGCCCAAGATTATGAAATTATGCACAACCCAATAGAAAATTTTCTTTTTGATGCTAACCCACGCATCTGGACTAATACTTGGCAATCGATTAGAATATATATTTACATATAATGAAACTGGCTATGAACTATATATAGTCTGGGAATCTGAACATGCCCAAAGCAGAGAATTTTTTTAAAAACAATTTCAAAATTTCCAGCCAAGAAAATAGTACATAGTAGTAAAAGTAATATTTTGCAGTTCTAACTTTTGAGAAATGGCAGTGCGGAAACAATGCAGTAGAGCATGCAGCAGCCACTATACAGGAAGTTCGCAGGTTTGCTGCTTTTACTTTGCATGATTCAACTTCTTTTCAGGAACCCAAAACCATAACAATAATAAAACTGCTATTTCTTTGAATGATTTGCATTCAAATGGTCTCTCCCCCACTTTACATTGTTCCATTTTCCATGTTTACGGGAGTGAGGATTGAGAATGGATTAAATTCACTATGGTGGACTGAGAATCAATTAGTTCACTATGTTGGACGTGATAAGCATGACTAGAGACTCAAATGCGGGGTATGTGTGAGCTATTTCTACTTCACTAGTTCATGAACACCATTAGTAGTAGTGGTAGTAGACAGCATTATCAGCTGCAGTGCTATATATTCTTGTAGGTCTGGCTTCCTCTTTGGAGTTTCAAGAAAAGCACAACATTGTGTTGTTGTTGGTAGTATTTCCCAACTATTGTTAGTGTCTTTGTGATTGTGCCAGGGTGCTGAAAGTGGGAGGAAAATATATGCTGGTGCGTGCTCAAGCGCTTTAAAAAATTCTCTTTTTTGTCTCTCAAATAATCTCCAACAACAGTTCTTCAGGACTAGTAGGGCAATCACCAATTTGGTCAGATCCACTACAACAACAGGATAGGGGCTTTCTCATAAAAAGAATGAATGCATATCTTGTAGTAGCAGATATTATTGGGATCCAATTTTTACTAGATCTGATGGTTCATGTGCAAGACTTTCTCTGTCTAGTGAGGCTCAAAATTTGTTGTGTGATATTGACAGATAACATATGGAGATCCTCGAGTGCGCATACCTCACTTAAAAACCGAGAATTTTCCATGGGAAATTGCTATACATGTCATTCGTAAGTACTATTACAAAACCCAAATTGGAGCATATTTACTCTTAATTAAATCTTGAATTGTTGTATCCAGGAAAACATTAAAACATTAAAACAGGAAGAAAATTAAAATTAAAAAATTAAAAAACCATAGAACCTGCATATAACCAGTAGTGGAACTAATGGCTCCTCGACTGACTGGGTGTTTCATAACCAAGGCTTCTACAGTTATTACCAAAAATAACCAGGGGTATTAGATTGATACCTGGTGGGTTTAAAATTTAATTTTTTGATAACCTACCTCGACGGCTATTGCCAAAAGAGCAATGACCCGCTGCCTCCGCTGGTCTGTAGTTGGTACCATGCTATACCAAACCAACACTGGTCTGTACAAGGCAAAAGCTTTTGGAATATGTTCTAAGAGATATTATGAGGATGTGCAGCAAGGTCAGGTTCACACAGAGCAAAGGAGAGCGCATTGGGAGTGATCACAGATCCAGTAACATTAAACACCGATTTATCTCTCAACCCCTTTTTCAACTTGGATGACCCTGACCTACATTACACTTATGTTTGCACCAAGGTATGTAAAATATGGCAGCATGCCACCAAAATTTACACAGGGCAACACAAAAGAGTTTGATTCTTCTTTAGTACATTCAATTCTGATTCTAACAAGCCACAACCCTGTATAATTACAGAAATTCTATGGCTCGTGGACTTACTTTGTTCTAAAATCTCCAAATAGCTTGAAATTTGAAGCAATCTTAGGAAATGCTCTCTTTCAATCTTGTCCTTACAGGATTCTAAACCCTTTTGTGGGAAACACAGGAGCAAACACAGCCTGCAAAAGTAGTTGACAAAGGGAAAAAGGATGCAAAGAAGACACCAAAAAAGAAATAAATAGCTTGGAATTGAAACATCTATTCCTAGGTCCTTTGGTGAGGAGCATTCCACAAAAGTTGGAACCCATGACTGTGAAAATGATGGATGCCAAGGAACTAGGAATAATTCTTGTATGGGAAAGGCAGGTCCTGAGGGGGTTATGTTGTTTGAGGGCACAGCAACAACAAGGGCAATACCCTCTGAGTTCCCAAGCCAGAGGTTAACTAAAAGAGAAGTGCTAGCTAAACAATCAATAAAAATCTTGCATATAAAGGACTGGAATTCATAGTCAAACTACCTTGCAAAAGCAAGAGTCCCTGGGATTTCTTGGCTTACACCTTTGAACATGAACTGCAAGGTGCAAGTAACATCTTCTAATAACCAAAACAGGGTGAACAGATTTGGGTAGAGAACACCTATGATTTTGCTGGTAACCACTTAATAGCAACATTTTCTGTAGTCTGTCACAAATAGACTTGATACCAAGATTGCAACAAAGGATATGAATGCTGAAGAATTTAAGAGAAGCCACCATGGATCCTGTAACTGCAAGGCTTTTCCAATCTCATATAGGTACCACCTGACACCCATTTTCAGGAAAAGTGCAAGAAGCAATGACTACAGCTGAGTTACATTACAGAAGTACCTCTGAAAGTAGGTTGCAAGAGCTCCACTGATGCTTTCATCAATGAAACCTCCCAGGACAGAAGTGAAACCTTGCTGCTGTGATGCAACAGGTTTGCAAGACATTCTCTTCTGTTCAAACAGCACCATTCACCATCCACCTTCCACTGCACCAGAGTTGGGACCATCTGAATCAGCACCATCTGTACAGATTTTGGGCAACACAGGCAGCTTGGTTGAGCTGGGCCACACTAGAATTAGGCCATTATGGCTTCAGAGAGCTATCAATGCAATGGGTTCTTTTCATCTCGTAGTTTATTGTTTTTGCAGCCATCAGTGACCCAGCCTCTAAAGAAACCCAGAGTATTGCTTAGCTTGTCCCTGAAACTTGCCCCTATAGTGACAACTCCATATCTCCAGAGAAGAGTAGAAAGTAAGGCAAACCCAAGCACCCAGTGTGTTGTATTGTTTTGCTTCACAACCTTCTTGTTCTTCATGACATCTGTGTTTTCCTCCTCTTCGGACTTGTCATTGGCAACTGTGGTTTGTCTGCATCTGGTGTTTTGCCCGCATTTCAACACACTTCTCTCCAAATGCTCTGCAATGGAGCTGGAGAGGGATGGACTGAGAGTTTGCAGGAGGAGTTCAACTGCAGTGGAGTTTTTAGCCACAGAGAGAGCTGCTGCTTGTGCAGCTTCTGCTGCTGCCTTGGCCATCTGAGCTGCATTTTCAACAGTTTGCCTCAAATTCTCATGATTCACTGCACAATTCCTTGATTGCCTCTTGTCTGCTCTCCTCCCACTTCGTTTAGAGACACAACTGGCACAAATCCTGGCTCCATCCCAATGGAATATTGGTTGCTTATTTGCCATTACATGCTGCTCCATTTGCTCTTTCTCCCTCCTCAATGTTTGTACCTGCCATGGGTTCAAACAAAGAAGCAAACAAAGAAACTGTTGATACATCAACCTGTTCAGTATTCTTTGTCCTCAGAACAACTTCTGCCTTCTGTAGCATTAATATCTGCAGCAAGACACTGGTTTTGGCTTGATGAGCACATGGTCAAAAGCAGACATGTTATGAGTTTAGGGCTTAGGGTTTACCACAACAGCAAGGATCAACAAATGGTGGTGTTTGCAAAAAAATTTCTACATGTTTATATGACAGGTTCAAAAACTGGGTCCTCCTCGTACCTGGTCCAGCAACCTTGAGAGCAGCTTCCTCTCCTTGTGCTCTTCATCAGGTCCTGATGATGATGATGCCTCCTCAGCAATCTCCGCATCTTCTTCTGGGTGAGGGTGAGATTGGCATTGAAACAGCACATCTGTCTCAACCAGTTTCCCATAATCTTCCGCATCCAAGAAATTTTCTGGCACAGTGGACTTTTGTGACAACGAGTGACACAGATATGGTGAATCTTTGTGGGACAACAAAGAGTGTGATGACTTCTGTGACAAAGAATGTGACAAAGATCGGGTTGACGACTTTTGTGACAAAGAGTGTGACAAAGATGGTGAATCTTTCTTGTATGACAAGCAGTGTGACAAAGATGGTGAGTCTTTTTTGTATGATGAAGAGTGTGACAAAGATGGTGAATCATTTTTGTATGACAAAGACTGTGACAAAGATGGTGAGTCTTTGTATGACAAAGAGTGTGACGATTTTTGTGACAAAGAGTGAGAGAGAGAGGGTGAATCTGCTGGTGCTGGTGCTGCTCCTCCTCCTCCTCCAAGCATGCGAAGAAGTGCCCCTTCTACGAGACCTAAAGTCCCCAGTTTGTCACAATTCTCCAACTGAAGACTACTTCCTCCGTCATCAGTCTCTCCTTCTGTGAACCCCACCAACAAGATTCCTCCTCCTGACCCGCTGCCCTCGTGTTCCGAAGAAGCTCCTCTTCCTCCTCCTTCTCTACATGTCGTCCCTACGTGTTGTGCTGGTGTGCTGGTGCTGCTCTTCCTCGGCCGTCTGTCAACAAGGATGCCACCACCATGGCCATCATCTCCTTCATGATCATCATCCTCAGATTCTTCACGTTCAGGGAAGAAGAAGCGACGATGACAATGGACCAGCGTTGTTGCAGCAGCAGAGTTTTGATTGCAAACATCGTTGTTCAAACTACTGCCATTCTGTGTTTGACGGCAGCTTTCTCCATCACTACTACTACTTGTTCTCCTCCTTGCCGCATTCTCGGGTGGTGTGCGAGACGAAGAAGCTAAGAAGAGCATTGGATTGCCATGATCATCCCTCTCAGCTCCCTCACCGTCAATTAGCTTTCCATGATCATGATCATCTCCCTGTACATAGCCACCAAGCAGCATTCACACAAGTCGTCAAAAAAGACCTTTCTTCCTCTCCTTCTCCTTCTCCTTCTGCTTCATCTTCTCCTTCTTCATTTTGCATAGATGATCACGTATTGCAGCCTTTTTTCGAGAGGAGGAGGAGCAGCTTCACAACCATTTCAGTCACGAAAATAATAGAATCTGTGATTCTCTTACATAGAAACAGATCCACAACACCTCCGACACACACAGCACCTGATTCTCTCATTTACGTAGAACAGAGCTACGAC
>Ga0209208_10005528_pt1 | contig 17603 bp, 14 predicted proteins | sample S1TSphfallax_3_FD_187694 | JGI IMG/M metagenome (GOLD analysis project Ga0209208, IMG submission 187694) | Host-associated microbial communities from peat moss isolated from Minnesota, USA - S1T2_Fd - Sphagnum fallax MG (SPAdes) (version 2) | ecosystem: Host-associated > Plants > Peat moss >... | reverse complement strand
CCCCCCCTGATTTTGTGATGTAGTAGAGGTGTCAATTTAGCCAAATTTCAGTATTAAAAAAATATGAATTTTTATAAAAAAAAAGTCCTTATATACTTTTGGCTACCTACTTGAACCATCTACAAAAATTTGGTGATATTCTAGATTTTTTTTTTCAACAAATTTAAATGGTTCTTTTAGTGATAGGAAATTTTCAAAATTTTGCAATAGTGAGAAAGGCTAGTTCCACCCATTTTTTTTCTGTGGGGAATTTTCACCACTTTTTAGAAAAAGGGCCCAACAACATCAACAAAGTGTTTTTGAAAAAATTCTGCACAATTTGTCAAATTTCAAAAAACAATTGCCAATATTTTTACAATAGGCTTCAACATGCCACAAGAGGTATAAAAGGGTTTTAAAAAATTACATTATTAAATTTTCTTTCAAGCAACCAAATTTGACTAAATCTTATGGTTAATGATCACCAATTTGACAACACCACAAAATTGAAATAATAATATGTCTAATTATAAAATGATGTATGGTTGTTATGAGAAAAAAAAGAAATAATGAAATAAATAAATTTGATTCTAAGCTTGATAAACATTTGGAATAACAATTCAATGAGAAATTAAAACAAGTAAAATATGGTTATGAAATAAAAATGAAATAAAAAAATAAAGAAAATTTGACTATAAACTTGATGAAACATTTGGAATCATCACACATGCAAGTGACGATTTTTTTTTCCTTTCTAAATTGTTAAATCTATGAGAACTAAGGGCATCTCAACAAATTAAAAAATCAAATAAATTGAAATTTAAAAAACATTGCTTCCACCTAGAGAAAATTCCTTTTTAAAAATGTGATAATCTAAAGCCCTAGGGCAAAAGGTTTTACCAAAATAAAGACTTGGATTGGGCTCTACCTCAAGTGGCTCGAATTCGATAATACCATTCACCCAAAGGCTTTAATGTGCATAAGGGGCCCCTAATAGGCACCTAAACACATAGCTTTAAGGACCAAAGACATCATAGGCCTTCAAACAGTGGGTCCCCTGGCAGGAGAGAAAGAAAATTACTATAGTAAAATTCACTTGACTACAGTTCTGTTAACTACAGAGAAACCTGCCGCCGTAACTGTGGGTTGTATGGTTGCAGAGCGGCAGGGCTGAAGTGGCGGCGGCGGCGGCAGGCGCCGTCAAGGGGCTCTCGCGCGAGGGAGAGCGGGCGAGCGAGCTAGCGAGCGGGTTTGTTTGTTTCTCGTTTCTCGCGCGCCATCGTTTGGAGGAGCGAGCGAGCGAGCGCTCTCTCGCTGCTGCAACAAGGCGGGCTTTCATCTTCTGCTCTTCTCAAAGGCTTTTTTCTGGAAAGAGTAGCAGCAAGAAGTGGTGTTTGTTGTGGAGCTTTTCTAGGGTTGGCAAAAGAATCCAATCATGGGGGAGTCTGTGGAAGAAGAGGAGGAGGAGGAAGAGGAGTCGGTGGAGATTCTGAAGCCGCGTACCGACAAGCGTGAGTACCGACGAGTGGTACTGCCAAATGACTTGCAGGTGTTGATCATCAGCGATCCGGACACCGACAAGGTAGCCTGCTGTTTTTGCTGCCTGCCGGTTTTTTTTTCCCCCTTTTTCCGGTTTCTTTCTCTTTAATGTCTGGTAGAAGCTTTGAATGCATCTGCCGCAGGGCAGGGCAGGGCAGGGGGGATTGATAAGCAACTTGCGACTTCCATTCCTCATGATGATGCTCCTCTCTTGTCTCTTACAAAAATCTGTTTGTTTTCCTCTCAAGATACAAGAGAAGCAAGAATGAATTAATTCTCGAGCTATATTGTCCCAGTCATGTTATTAGCTGATCATTCTCTCTACTGGTTTCTCATGCCAAAACAGGCAGCTGCTGCAATGGCTGTCAATGTGGGTTCATTCAACGATCCCGTTGGACTCGAAGGGTTGGCACACTTTCTCGGTACGCATTGGTGTTTGCTTCAATTATCTCTCTGAATGTTTTGTTCACCTCTCTGAATGTAAAACACAAAGTTATGAAAAAATATATATAAACCAAAGCCTCTTCAAAGGATGGTGTTTTTAAATTTAATTTGATTTGAATTACAGAGCACATGCTGTTTTATTCAAGTGAGAAGTATCCTGAGGAGGACAGTTATTCCAAGTATCTTACTGAGGTATGCTTTGCATATTGCTCCCAGTGTGGTTTAGGGGCTCCCATTTCTCTAGGTGCTACTTGTGCAATTCATACAAGCACTCATGATTGAGAGAAGGTTCCCAAAGCAGGGGCTGCCAAAGTTTGGGTTGTTGTTGCCTCTAGGTTTTGCACACATTCGTTTAGATATCGTTTAGGGGTTGGCAAGAGGCACAGAAAGGCAACTTTGAGGATGTTCTGTGGATGCACTCAGAGATGGTCATGGTATGGCAGCATGGAGGCCATTCAAATGCCTTCACAGCGGCAGAGCATACAAATTTTCATTTTGATGTGAGCGCAGACTACCTTGATGAAGCTCTAGCTAGGTAATGTTAAAGAGAGACCTTTTAAAAGTTTGTGTAGTTTCATCCTTTGTTTTTTCAATTCACTTTAACATGCACTTTGTGCTACATGACTCACTGGCTCTTCTTTTGAGGTCCTCAATAAGTGGATGCAGTTGTGAGTGGGTGGTTTGCCATGAAAGGATCACCTTCTGGGACTATGGCTTTCTCAGTCCTATAAAGGTTCTGTATAGTTGATGCAGATTCTGATGGTGGTGATTCAGGTTTGCACAGTTCTTTATATGCCCACTTCTTTCAGCAGATGCAACTTCAAGAGAAATAAATGCTGTTGATTCTGGTATGTCTGCTTATTTGTGGGTTGTAACCCCACAAATAGACCTTTATTTTTTATTTTATTTTTCTCTGGGTAGTGTGAGCATCAAGTACTCCAGATTTAATAGTACCTGTTGCATTACCTGGGGTATGACATGATAAGTATCCGTCTTTTTGAAAATGGAGCTTCTGTAGAAAATTGAAGTTGTTGTCAATAAATTTGATTCAAGGTGGGGTTGGCTGCAATCTGAAAATGTGTGTTGGCAGAGAACAGTAAAAATCTCACCATGGATATATGGCGCATGAACCAAGTAAGTTTCTTCTTTCAGTATTTTCATACAGCCCTTTCATTTGCTCCAATTTTTCTGGGCTTGTAGTCCACTTTTGAACTGTGGACATGGCTGAAATTTGTATGGTGGTTGACTGGTCACAGTTAACGAGAATGGTCAGCTCCAAAGACCATCCATTTCACAAATTTGGAACTGGTAAGTGCACATGATGCAAGAATCATTTGAGTTTGTTTTGTTGAGCTACTGTAGTTCATGGATTTCTTGGCAGCTGGGTTTTGATAGTGTCCTTTGGAGCCAGGAAGTTTGGAGACGCTTGATGTGGGACCAAAAGCAAGGGGGGTGGATACCCGAGACGAGTTGGTTAAGTTCTACAAGGCCAATTACTCATCAAATCTCATGCGTCTTGTAGTTTATGGAAGAGGTAAGCTTCTCATTTAGGATTTTTCATACTTGCTAAAGCTTGTCATATGTTAATTTGTTGATGATCACTTTTCATATAGGACCCTACATCCCAGTCAATTAGCAGTGTCTTAATGGGCTTGAATTTCCATTGTTCATTTTCTGGGGCTCCTCATCTTGCTTAGAATTTATTTTAGCTTGCAATCCTACTTGTACATCTGTGTAGCTGGTGATGTTAATGATCAATTTTGGATGTTGGACACAGGAACGGTGGATGAACTAGAGAAGATTGTGGAGGAAAACTTCAGTGCTATCAAGAATACTGGAAGGGAAGCTGAGAAGTTTTCTGGGCAACCCTGTCTTCCTGAGCATCTTCAGGTCACATATCAGAGGAGATTTTGATTACTTTCAACTGTTGGTGCATATGGTTGTCTTGTAATCTGTTAGGGGTGGAAGCTGCATCTATATAGTTTTAGAACCTTATTGTGAAGTTTTCTTGAAGGTCAGGGTGGTGGACATGCAGATAATTGTTAAGGCTGTGCCTGTGAGGGAGGGGCACAACCTGGAAATTATGTTTCCCATCTCACCTGAGATACAGAAGTACAAGGCAGCACCATCACGTTACCTAGGACACCTGATTGGACATGAGGCTGATGGGTCCCTTTTTGCACACCTCAAGAAATTAGGTGAGGTTTGCAAACTTGATTAGTCATTTGTTCACACTGGTGTAGAGAAGTTGTGTTTAAGTTTAACAATATGTCAAGCTGCTTTGTGATGCTTGCAGGTTGGGCAAATAGCTTGAGTGCAGGGGAGATAGACAGCAGCTTGGATTTTGGGTTTTTCATGATTGCTATTGAACTCACTGACATTGGACAAGGTATGAGATACATTCCAACATGTCCAAAGCATTAACTCCAGAGCACATTGAATGTCTTTTCAAGATTGCATTGGGGGTCAACCATATGATAATTGCTGAAGCTTGAAAGATACCGGGGATGCAGAACATATGGAGGAAGTAGTGAGCCTTACATTCCAGTACATCAGAATTCTGCAGCAGCAAGGTGTGGTGGAGTGGATGTTTGAAGAGGTACTAGAATTTTCTGTGACTAATCCATTTCCTGAAGTGATGGGAATAATGGTCTTTGAGTTGCAACACAAATCACTTATTCTAATTACCTTCCTTGAGTTGCAATTTTCATCAGTGCTGAGTTAGTTGAACAAAGAGTGGAGTTTTTTGAACAGGGTTGCTTATTTGTTTGCTGTATTGAAGGTGCGGGCTGTCTGTGAAATGAAGTTTCACTTTCAAGACAAACGGCCTCCAATCTCTTATGTCACTGACCTTGCTGGAAACATGCTGGTACACTCTTAGCCTTTGCTTTGAAATCATGAGTAAAACTTTTGGAAACTCTTCTTAGTTGGATTATGTCTCTCTGAACTGGAACCCCATCATGTTTGTCAAGTTTAAGAGGCCTAGCTAGATGCCTTATCATTCATTGCACAACAATCAAGCATGTTGCATTTGTACAATTTATCTTCCTGTGTAGCTGTACCCTCCAGAAGACTGGCTGTCAGCATCTTTGTTGCCCCGATACTTCGATGCAGAGGCAATCACAGCGTTGATCCAGCAGCTCACGCCTGAGGTTGTGAGGTATTGCATCTCTAACTTCCCCTGGTTTTGCCACTTATTAGATGTGTGTGCAGCCTATTGATTGTCTACTAGACATAATACACTGTGTGTGGCCAAGTGATTATTTTAAAGGGGCTACCTTTTTTCAAAATTTTGCTGAAGTCCATGTTGTATAAAAAATGTATGATCTAAAATGTTTCAGTTTTTGTTCTCTTTCGTTCCTCTTTTTCTTTGTCTTCCTTCTGGGGCTATTGTCAAAAACCAATAATGTGATGTAGGTAACTGTATTGTGAATGTGAACCTGCATGCCAACAAGTTGAAAAGAAAGGGCTGTTTTGTGGAGTTGTGCTTGTGTGTAAGGTAACTTGAGGTTGACATTCATATTGTGTTTGCACAGGATATTTTGGTATTCAAAACAATTTGAAGGAAAAACCTCTGAAAAGGAGCCTTGGTATGGAACAGATTACATTATCGAGAGGATTGATAAGAAATTGCTGGAGGTACAAAAAAAATTCTTGCATCTTCTCTGCATCTGCACAGTTTTCAAGGGCTGTCTTCTTTATGCTGTAGCAATAAACAAGGGTTTTACTCTGCTGATTCTGCTCCAGTAATGGAACTTGGGATGGTTGAAAGAATTTCTCTACTTGAGCTTCAGCTGGATTCTTCACTGTGGAAGATGTCCTGTGTGCAATGCAGAAATGGTGTTTTTAAGAGGTCCTTGGAGATTGTGGAATTGGAGTCCTGAATGTTTCACCTGTAAATGCTGCAGGATTGGACAACTGCCTTCATTGATGGAAACCTTTGTTTGCCATCACAAAACTTGTTCATCCCCACTGATTTTAGTATTAGAGACCCAGCACCAAAGGTAATCACTGCTCTACCTGCTCTTGTTACATCACTCACAATCCAGGGAACATATATTTGGTCCTTTTATTATTGGCAGTATTCTGTGCAAATATTTATACCCAATGGAGGAACAAGCAAGTGAGGTTGGCCTTTATGAGTTATGGTGTTTTAATATTCACAGGTCAAACACCCATTCATATTGAGGAAGACTCAACTCTCAAGACTATGGTACAAGCCAGACACCAAGTTCCACACTCCCAAGGCTTGCATTCAGATCCAGTTCAATTGTCCCGAGTCCAACTACTCCCCAGAAGCAACTGTTCTCACAAGCATCTTCACTAGGCTACTTGTTGACTACTTGAATGAATATGGTCAGCTCACTCTCCAGTTTTCTTGTCATCATTGTCGATCCTTCTGCAATAGACTGTACAATTGTCTTCAATTGGAATGAAGACCCATAGAAGAAGTCACTGAGGGCAATCTGTGCAGATAATCAATTGATTTTGTGATTTTATCTAATGTGAAGGTTTAAAGTTGCTATCCTTCTTTGTATGCAGCCTATTATGCCCAAGTTGCTGGTCTGAACTACAGCATAGTCACCACAATGACTGGGTTCCAGGTAAACTTTCCTTCAATCACCAAATATCAGTCTATTTCTGTTAAATATCAGTCTATTTCACTTAATTAGATGCCATTTTTGGCATGCAAAATGTTGGAATTAGCTCTGAATTTTGATTTACAAGAGTGGTCATTATTGGCAGGTTGCAGTGTCAGGCTACCACCACAAGTTGATAGTATTGGTACAGAAAATAATTGACAAGGTTGTAAACTTTGAAGTTGAAGAAGAGCGGTTTTCTGTAATCAAGGTACTCTGCTCACAGCTCTTGTACCAGTATTCATGTCAGTTGGGTCATCTAGTTGGGGCAAACAAAGCACCAATGGCATTAATTGGTGGTGTATCTTTCAGGATTCTGAATGTTGTTAGATGCTAAACTTGTTAAGGAGTAATGAGCTTGCTTAATGTGCTTGAAGTTTCTTCTTGTTTGAAGGCATATATGAGCAATATGTGATATTGCCTTCATCTATGGCCGGGAAAACTCCATGTGCAGGAAAAAGTTATGAAGGACTATTTGAACGTACGTTTTCAACAACCATATCAGCAAGTTATGTATAACTGCTCATTGCTGCTGGAGCACAAGCGTTGGCATACAAATGACTTTGTTGAAGTGTTGCCAACACTTGAGGCTTGTGATCTGACAGCATTCTTCCCCCAGATCCTTTCCCGCATCTTTCTTGAGTGCTACATAGCAGGTACTCAATCTCTCTTGCAAGTGTTCTTGTTTGCAGTTGCTACTGCCTTCCAAATTTTGTGACAATACTTGGGGTTGACAGGTAATTTGACATCCAATGAAGCAGAGGGGTTAGTGCAGCATATTGAAATGAGTCTTTCAGATGGCCCAAAAGTGAAGGCCAAACCACCATTTTTATCCCAGCACACAGAGCAGAGGATTGTCAAGTTGGAAGATGGTGCTGACTGGTACTATTCAATTACTGGCACAAACCTTCAGGATGAGAATTCTGCTCTGCAAACCTACTTCCAGGTACAAACAGTCTGGGTGCCTGATCATGCAAATGGCATCATTTCTCTTGTCATTTGTCTCGATGAAAGTTGAAGAGTTGCTGCTGGGGAAAGATGATATGTTTCAAGTTGTCCTGAACATATCTGTGATTCTGGTGGGACAGGTGGGCCAGGATAACACAAACACCAATATACTGCTCGAACTCTTTGTCTTGGCTGCAAAACAGGATGTATTCCACCAGCTACGAACAGTGGAGCAACTTGGTTATGTGGTTTTCCTTATGTCCAAGTAAGTCTTGGGTGGACCGATAATGGTCTTGGGTCGGAGGTACAAACAAAAAGCCGTTCTTAATAGTCACTTGAAATCTGAAAGGTGATGTTGGCAGGGTTGCAAGTTCAGATAACCAATCTTGCAGCATGTATGTTAGAAGTTCATAGGTTCTGAGATATCTTATATGCTACAGGCACATAAATGTAGATCCTCATTTATGTGGGATTTTTTGTCCTTTTCTTTCTCTTTTTTCACTTGTGTTGTAGGAATGATTATGGGGTACGAGGGACACACTTCATTATTCAGTCTACTTTGAAGGTGAGTTGGTTGACATTTGTATGAGATGCTGAATCTTGCTAGCACATTTTCTTTTGCCGTGTGCATAGAACTGGAGGTCTCTCTGCCGTATTAGATAAGGTAACCACTTAATTGAACATTCTCACAGCACCTTCATTGGAAAAGTTTGTCTCAGATATGAAACCAAATGTGCTGTTTAACAGAGTACTGAACTGTCAAAGTCCTGTGATAGACCTGCTCAATTGCCCAACAGAAAGTAAACTGAAGGTTGTTCCCTGAAACATTATTTAGTCTCAGTTTCTGACTAATGTTTAACAATTTTCATCTTGCAGGATCCGGGGTTTCTGGATGAGCGGGTGGAGGCTTTTCTTGAGCAGTTTGGACAGGAATTGCAGAAGATGACAGAGGAAGATTTCAAGGTATGTGCATGCTTAATCTACTACCCTCTACCCTCCATGTAGACCTCTCTACAATCTCATAGACATATGGTTACTCTACTTCTTGTCTTCAAGATGATGGTGACCTGACAGCTCATGATTTGGGCTGTCTTGAGTGCACCACCTGATGCTCTTGTGGTTGGCATGCTTCAATGACATATCTTTTTGCACACTTGCAGACAGATTTGTCATTGGAAGTTTTGAGGAATTGTCTAACATGAGTTTTGGAGATTACAGAAGAATGTGGACACATTGATAGAAATCAAGCTGGAGAAGCACAAGAATTTGTGGGAGGAGAGTAGATTCTTTTGGGGTGAGATTGAGGATGGAACATTGAAGTTTGACAGGGCTCAGGTGGAGGTATGTAATTATGCCCAAGAGTCATTTTAGAGGAGCTGCTGGAATGACATTTTTTTGGCTTGATTGGCCCTAGCTGCTTCAGTAGCTTCTTGTTGGAATTAGTGGAGAAATCACCAAAGAACAAGGTGGTTGTCATGTTTACTGACAGTGTGCTGGAATGTGCCAGATAGCGAAACTCAAATTGGTGAAGAAGCAAGAGCTGCTGGATTTTTTCAATACTTACATTCAACAGAATGCACCCATGCGAAGAAAGCTTAGCATACAGGTCTATGGTAACCAGCATCTTGCTGAATATAAAGTTACCACCAAGACTGAGACAACAAAAGGGAACGGGAAAATTGGTGAGACAGGGGACACATTAGAGGGGCTTGTGGTTAGTGAAGGCTTGAATCATAAACAAACTGAAAAGGATATTGGTGGAGGAGATACAACATACAAGCTTGCTGTAGAGAATGAGAATATGCCCAGGACAAAAGCTATTCGGATTGTCAATCCCTATAACTTCAAGCGCTCACAGCAAATATATGGCTCTCTTAGGGGTGGGCAACATGAGGCATATGCAGAAGCAGTTTGATGATAGCAAATTCTAGTCAATGTTAATTCATGGCTTCCCTTCGAGGGAAGGTCTCTATTGCTTTTACACAACTTGATTTTAAGCTCCATTGAGCACCAGGATATTTGACGCTGCTCTTGGGAATTGATTGTTATTTTATCAGTAGATTGACAATGAATTGTTGGACAGTTCTGTGCTTTCTGTTTTATGTGGCTGACCTCAAGATTTGTTTTCCTCACTGATTCTATCATCTATTTATGTATTTGTGTACCGTTAAGTCTTATTTTCCACCTAAATCTTTGGTCCCTAGCCAAGATTCTTGGTGCTCCAAATCAGAAGCTCTCCTTTTAGCAATGTGCTCACTTAGAGTCTCAATTCCCCTCAATTTGCCATTTTGTGGTGTTGGAACCAATTTAAAGCTTTTGACCAATTAGACTGCCTAAATGTATTGGTCCTTGGACCTTGGACCCTCATCTAAAGGTCTAGTTCATGGATTTTGGGCTTTTAACTCATCCACATGGAGAACTCTATCTGTTTGCTATTGTATAGTTGATTTCAAATTACAATCTCATTCTACCAACATATTTCTGTTTCTAGAAAGTGCCAACAGCTTTTGATCTGAGTAAGCATCCAGATGCATTTACCATTGCCTTGTAAGAAGTCAGCCATACATCCCTCTGCTTTTTATGTAAAGCTGCAAACCCTTAGAAAATGGTTAAAGCTACTTGAGAAAAACTCCTTGAGAAGCCCTTGAGATTATCATTATGCAGACTCTAAAGGCAGAAACATCAAACAGCTTTGGTTAAGACAATTTAAACCTATTATCTGACCCGCTTGGATTCAATCCTCTGCTGTGCATCTACAGACCTTGAAGTAAGCTATCCTTCACTACAAAAGCTTTTGGCAAGGATAGGACAACTCATCCATCATCAGAACTTCTGAATTCAATACAATGGGACTGTCTCTAAACCAGAATCAGGTTGGACCCTCAAATCTCCATGTAGATTTGTAGTTAAGCCTACAGAGTCTCTGCAAAGCAAACATCAATAAGACTCATTCATCATCAGAATTTGCAAACTTGATCGAGTGTGACTGGTGATCAATTACACCACCTTTGTAACTACCACGCTTCTTCTTTGTCTTCTCATGCCGAAAATTCCTGCACATGATTCCCACAGTGAAATTAATCAAATCTATTCAAGACACATTCTAAAACATTTTTCAGAGTGCTATAAGAGGAGGTGAGAAGTAACAACCAATCGTCAGCCTCTTCAAATACTTACTTTCCTCGAACTTGACCAAGAACCTCTTGTGCCTTAGCACCCCACCCGTCCTCTGCTCCAGACTGCCACCTCTCATCAAACAACCACAAATTACAAAGCAGGTAGCATTAGCAGACAGCATTCACATGGCTGTCGTACAAGCACCAAGCAGAAGTGCATACTTGAAGAAGGTACAGGAACTTTTACTTGAACACACCTTTGCCCAATAGGAGTTGTCACTTAGCCTGGGGTCCAACAATTGCACCTGCAGTCAAGTAAAGCACATCGTCAGATTGAACTCTTGCTCACTAATCAAGCCTCCACTAATGAACTAGGATTGCATTCATAATTCATTACACAAATAAATCTCAGAAATTCAATCACAAAACCACTGGATTTCACTCTGGAGAAGTTCAGACTCTATTTCAAACACATGAGTCAGAAGAGAAACTGGGCAAGAGAGAACATGATATGAGATATGGATCTTACCTCTGCTGGGTTCACCCTTTGAAATGCCTTTGCACCAGTAGGCTGCTCAAACACAGGAACACAACAGATAGAGAAAATTACAAATCTTCATGAGTACTTATGATTTCTAATGAATCTGAACAGAATCAAGAGAAGACCCAATAATAAGGATCTATTTATTTCAGATCTGAGAACATAACAGGAGATCCAAACCTTAAAAGTAGAGAAACACCTGAGGAGCAATTTGAACAACAGTGACAATCATATGCATGTTCAGTGAGCAACAGTATTTCAGATGTGGAGCAACCATGTTGCCTGAACCCTAAACCACTTCCTAACCACCATACCAGAAGTGGATCAAACATGTTGCCCAAACCTCCCCATTGTTTAATCCCCTGGTACCTACATGGTTTTTCAGCAACAGGGTATAACATGGCAACCCCTACTACAGCCAGGATGGCTATGGGAGGTAACATCTACTCAGGGCATTGGCTTAATGCTTCTGAAAGTTTGAAGAATACATCAGGGACAAAGCCACTCCAAAACACCACAGAAAACAGACATATATCCTCTTTGGGACTCCCTGCAAACTGGCACTAAGTATACTACAATTTACACCCTTAGTAAACATTCTACTTTCTGAAGTAAACAACATCTTGAGAGATTTGTCCATACTTTAACAAAGACTGAGCTGCTACACCTGACATCAATGTGACTGGCAAGTTGAGAACTACGTACAGTGTCTTTGGAAGCTGAGCCTAAGGGTTTGTTTTGTGCAGACTTATTTGTCTTCTCAGGTAACGAATTCTTTGTGAACTCTTCTCCTTTGTTGTCCCCTGCACTGTTGAGCTCTCCATTGACCTCGTCTTCAACCTTAGCCTTCTTATTTGCAGGACTCACATCAGCTCCCTTCTCCAATGGTTTCCTCTTCTTGCTGCTAGGGATGCTGGTAGGTCCATTCTTGCTGTGTGGATCAACTTCCATAGGTGTGTTGGCAACAGTTTTGCTAGTGTCTGCCATTTCTACATCCTTCTGTGGTGACACCATTTTATGTGACTTCTTCCCCTTCTTCACAGTAGAGTCTATTGCTAATTGCTTTTTCACATCTTTCTTGACTTCTTTCCTTGTGCCCTGGTTGGCAGATGTGACCTGCACACTACCTTTGTGAGCCGAAACTCCCAAATTATGAGAGACTGCTGCCTTTCCCTCCCTTGATTTCAGACTAGGTTCTGTAGCCTCTTCATCAGATGAGTCTGAAGAGTCGTCTGAGGATGATGCCTGAAAGAAAAGAAATGAACACAGAAAAGCGTACAGCCAAGTCAAACTTTGTTCTTGGGATGTGACTTGGCTAACCCCAAATCCTAAACCCTAAGCCCAACAGTGCAAATAACCTACCCAGAAAGTCTCAATCACCTTCAATCTTCACTTAATTTTATTTTTTTCATGAGGATGAAATCAGGGCAGGTAATAAGGCAACTTTGCATTTGCATTTTGCATTTTTTTTTGCCCAATTCTTACACATGTGCTTCAGAGGTATTTCCAGGAAGGCATAGCAGAAAAAAATAGCATGAAGGTCAATAACATGTTACACAGATCAAAGTTTACCTCTCATAACTCACCTTGATTGCCCTTCCTAGACCTGGTCCTCCTGTGCTTTTGATCTCAACACTCTCATCACTGCTTTCATCCTCCTCCTCAGACAATGATGCTGGGGATGTTATTTCTTTGACACCAGAGGTTGGCACTGATGTTTGAACTGGAACCGGCCCTCCTGGTGTGTTTGATTTTCTAGCTGGAATGTTTTCATCATCTGCTTCGGAATCTGAGGAATCTGAGGAATCTGAAGAAGACAATGAAGATGTTATGTTTTTCTTAGCAGTGGATGCTGCAGCAATCAGATTGGCTTCAGAACCATTAGCTTTAGTCAGTTTGGCTGGCTTTCTAATAACTGGTTCTTCGTCTTCATCATCGCTTGATGAGTCTGAAGAGGAAGAGTCTGTTTGCTTATTATTAGCTGCTACTGGCTTATTGGCAAGAGCAACAGTTGTTGCTGAGTCTTGTGGCATTTCCATTTCTTCATCACTTGAGCTATCACTGCATTCGGAAATCTCTGCAGTCAACACCTTTGGTAGGACCACCTTATCTGGAACAACTGTACTTGTGCCCTTGACTGCCACATCTTGCATGATGTCTTCCTCCTCATCACTGGATGAGTCTGATGACAACTCATCAGAATCCTCCACTGCCACTCTTGCTGCCCCCTTCACAGCAGGAACCACTGTCACAGGTGCATACAACCCACTTTCCCTTTTGGTAGATGGAACAACTTCTGTCTTTGCTTCAGACTGTTGTACCTGTGGCTCCTTCACTGCCTCATCTTCAGATTCAGAAGACTCCTCCTCTGACTCTTCCTCCACCTTAGAAGCAATTGCTGCTTTCACTTTTGGAACCACTGCAACAGGTTTCACAGTCCCTTCCTCATCATCTGAGTCTGAAGAAGAATCATCTGATGATGATTCCACCTCATTTACTGTTGCAGCAGTAGCACCTGTAGCCACTTTCACTGCTGTATCCACCACTTCATCAACTTCATCTTCGTCTTCGTCTTCATCTGAGCTTGTTGATGTGGTAGTCTCTGCATCTTTCACTGTCGTTGTCCCATTTGAAACTACTTCAGTGGGAGTGCCTTCATCCTCCCCTTCTGAATCATCTGATGAGCTGTCTGTGTCCTTTGCCTCAGGTTTCACTGCTTTGATCATGTTTTTGCCATTTCTTGTAGCGTCTTTCAGACTCTCTGCATTAGAAACCTTCAACTTAGACTCTGTCAGCTTCTTCAATTGGATTTTCCCAGAGATCTCCTTGCTTTTGTTCTTTGACACCTCATGGTCACCTTCCTCATCCTCGTCAGAAGAACTCGCATGTTTGCTCAATACAGGCAAAATCTTGGAGTGTTTTTCAGCTAGCTCTTTGGAGCCTTGATCCTTTGTCTTCGGTTTCTTAGTTACTCCACTGCATTACACAAAGGAAAGCACAATACTTATGGTAAACATAGAATCTGAGAGAGCAGAGCTGCCAAAGAGTTTTTGAATGAGACTAATTTGCAAAATGGAGCATAATTAGACAGACAGTTGTATTGGGTCGTGGAGAGGGTGACAGAGGGAGAGAGCAGACCCTGTTTTACTTGACAAGTAAGCTGAGAAAATTGCTGTGAGATCCTCCTGAATCAAATTCCCTGAATCCCCCTTCTACATTCATATCAAACATTCCATTCCCTCATCAGCATTAGAGAAACAAATATTACTTCACTAATCAAGCGCCTCTGGATTCATCTGAACAATACAGTACAATGCTCAACTAGGGTTTATGTAACCCTAAACATTTCTGAGCAGCACATCTTGTTGCAAAAAAATTAGCAGCAAAAAGAAAAACTTAGGGTCTACCAGTTTGACTGAGCGAACTTCTACAAACTCGTTACCCATGAACGCAATGTATCTCGGATCCAGTTCAAGTGATTCCCAAATCAACCACAAGAATTTCCTTCACAGAGAAGATGACTAAGGCTCAAAAAGGGAGTTCACAATTCTCCCCCCCCATCCCATCATTACTTGGAGAGGAAAGAAGCTCTAGAACCGAAGGGAGTTAGTCACAAGTTCAAACTATTGCACTTCTCCAACCAACACGCACACGGCTCCACCACATTACATTTACAGAGGACACCAAGTCTCTCAAAACAGACAATGGGAAAAAAAAACTTGCAAAAAAGCTCTCACCAAGCCCGTCTCCGAGATGAACGACTTCAGCGTCTTCAGAAAACCCCTTTTCCGCAGAAAATCCACCACGAGCTGATCCAAGCTAACAGAAGAAGCCATGACCGTCGTCACTCACGCGCGCGCGGCGCGAAAAACCTCGAAAGGGAAGGAAGGGGCCGCACTTTGCAAAACAGCAAACAACATTTCCCGCTGCAAACTCTCTTGTCGTTTAGGCAGAAGGAGCTCCAAACCCTAAAAGGGTTAGGGTTTGGAGACCCTGAACATAACATTAAACCCTAAAAGCATCAGGGTTTAAGTGTATGGTCAGGGCTTACTGTCAACATAAGTAGAGTGTGTTAGGGTTTAAGAGTTTCATCAAAATGTTTGTATTCTGGGTTCTTCAACAAACAACTTGTAACTTAGACTGGGGCAAACCGGTTGGTGACCGAACACTTAAGTGCTCAAGGAAGGCTGGATCTAACAAGAGGGCTCCATTGTTTCTGATGTCCAAACAAAACTTGAACCCCTTCTATTGATGGATCTGGCACACCAAAAATTGTAAAAAATGGAATAGAATTGACAAAGTTTCAGCCCCTCAAAGTATAGAGGGGTCAAAAACTCAAAAAAACAAACCACTGAAGGTTACAAAGGCCTGCTATGGAACAGCTCAAAAGCTCCTTCTATGTTGGTTTGTTGCTATTAGAGTTCCAAGATGATTTGCAAAACTTTAGGTGGCGCTATTGTGACGCTTTAAATTGTTTGAAATGAATAAAAATTAAGAAAGTTATGAGGTTTGAAAGTAGAAGGGGGTCCAAAGAGAAGAAAAAAAACTCATTTTGTAAGTTGGAAAGCTTTTCTTTCTTCTTCTTGTTTTGTCATTATTCCATTTCCTTCTCACTTCAAAGATGATTTCTAGACTTGAGGTAACCTCCCATAACATTTTAAATCACTCAAAATGAAGCACATATGATGAAGATATCAATAAGTGTTCAGTCATAGGCAAGTGATCAATGATGAGCCTGTTTACCCTATTGTATAGGCTACCTAAACTAATGTTTCTAGGCCAAATATTTAATTATTTTAGAAAACAAGGTTCTGCAATTTCAATTTTACTTTTTCAGAAATTCAACAAAAGAAAAATAAGTATGCAAAATACATGTTGTGTCAACGAATTTTTTTGTGGCAATTTTTTTGCATTTTTCTTTTTAAAAAGGCCCTAAGCAACATGGAAGGGAACATTCTGAAAATTTTCTCAAAGAATCACAACATTTTGAGGAAGAAAATTATGAAATCATCAAACTCTGAAAGATTTGGGCAAATTTCTAGGTTTTTTTTTCTTTTGAAATTGTTCTAGTGGTTTGCATAGGTGTAATAGGATTCCTGAATTTGCTACGTCTCTAGGGTAAATGGTATCCCCCTATTGAACATCACCTACTAACCAACATTGATGAATGGTCACACACATGCCAATCAAGGTTAAAAAATGATTGAACATTTGATCTTGAAAATTTTATGTTAAGTTTTTTAAGGGTTTCCAAAGGGAATGTTATTTTTGTGTGGAATTATGGGGATGGGAAAAAATTAATATTAAAAAAGTAATAGTCATTATTATATTTAAATATGTTTTGCGATGGGAGAGGAACAACACATTTTCATGCAAACATCACAAAGTTTTGAAACCACAAATTGTTACCAATTGTCATGCAACTTTTGGGTTTGTGCTAGTGTGGGCCAAGTGTTAGAAAAATCTCCAAACCCCTACCGAATATTAACCCATCTATATGCACGTAAAGTCACAAATATGAATTTTTCGAAATCTCACCCCTACCTCATACCTGACCTTCTAAAAATTTCATATATATACTATATGTACTTGAATAACAAAATATGGATAGGGTATTTGTCAAAAACCTAAATTTAAAAATATATATATACTTGACATCAATATATTTTAGGGTTAGGGTAGGTGTGTCTTTCATGTTTCATATCCCCATTCTTGTTGCCTCATGTATTTGTTTCCTCAACAAACAACAAATGTTTTTGCAAAGTTGGTGGATTGTGAACATTGTAGCACCTTTTCTTTGATTGTTCAAGGTCTACCAATCATTAATGTGACTTTACTAGCGATGAAAATTATGGAGTTCACCTCTTTATATGAAATTGACATTGTAAAATAATGTAAAAACTTCTCAAACCTTTTGCATTTTGAAAATTTGCTACCTCAATTTTATGAATTTTTTAGCTTATCAAGACAATTTTTAAACATTGCGGAAGGTTTTAAAAGCTTTTTTGTGTATTTCTTTTGTTGTGTTGCATATGTTGCAAAAGAATAAAAAATAAAGTTAGGGTTTGAGGAAAACTCGAACCCTTTCAACTATGTTATAGTTTCCAATTTTCACATCTCCAATCTCCACCTTTGTTTGTTTGTTGTTTTTCCATATTTGTATAAACAAAAAACAAAGTTTAAGTTAGAGAAGAACTTTAAGCTCTTTGATTATGCTTTGTTTTCCTATGTTCACGTCTCCAATCTCCACCTTTGTTCGTTTATTATTTCACACTTTGGTTTTTGGTTTGGTGTTTGTTGTATAGTTTACATCTTTGTTGAAGGCTTTGGTGATACATAATTTAGATTTTCTCACCTTTTTGCCAAGGCAAAAAGGTAGTTGGGGGAATGTGGGTG
>Ga0209208_10005527_pt1 | contig 17604 bp, 8 predicted proteins | sample S1TSphfallax_3_FD_187694 | JGI IMG/M metagenome (GOLD analysis project Ga0209208, IMG submission 187694) | Host-associated microbial communities from peat moss isolated from Minnesota, USA - S1T2_Fd - Sphagnum fallax MG (SPAdes) (version 2) | ecosystem: Host-associated > Plants > Peat moss >... | reverse complement strand
CTTTAAAATCATTGCAATTACTTCAGATAAGAATTAATTATTATGTGCATAATTATTTTCTAATTGAACATAATTATTCACACTTTGTAATTTATAATTTCAAACCTGAATTAAAAATTTGGAAAAAATTATAGTGTAGTTAAAATAATTATTTTACTGATTTTAATTTCATGAATTATTATATAATAATAATATTATGAAAATTAATGTTATGTTTAACAAATTATTGTATTTATAGTTAATAATTACCAAGGGAAAAAAATTACGTGACCTATAATAATTCTTATAAAAATAAATGTAATTATACAATAAGTAATGTAATTAGTTGAATAATAATTTTTTAAAAATTCGTGTAAGAATTTACTTTATAATGACAACTGTTAATTCATAACTTATAATTTTAACAAAAATATTTAAAGATTTTAATATTTAAATTAGAGTCGTTAAATTAGTTTTACATTAATTATATTATATATAATTCAATCAGATTTTTAAAATAATAAAATATTTAAAAATATTTTAGCTATTTAATTATTTATGAGTTATGTATTAATAACTTGTGAGTAACTAGATAGTTAGTTTGTTAAATATTAAGAAATTATTGTTTAATTAAGTAATTGATAATGAATATTGAATAAGTGTATACTTTATAATTTAAATATATGTAAATTTAATCATTATTAATTAAATGATTATCTAATTATTTAGTATTTGAATTGTTTATAATTCTAAAACCTAAGAAAGGAAGGCATGAAGAAAGTTTTGAAATTACAACTTAGTTTGTGAAGAAGTTGCAATTTCAAAACTTATCCCATATTGTTTGTTTTTCATTCCCAATTTGAACACTATATAAACAAAAGGGTGTGGTTATCCAATTCCACATTAAAAAATTTGTGCACATGGGATGAGCGAATCAAAAGGTTCGACCCAAAACAAAAAAACAAATTATGCACATTTAAAAAATACTTACCTTCGCAACCTATTTATCTACCTAGCTAGGTAGGTACCTAGTTTGACGTACCCACTTAGGTTGACCTATGTACCTACCTACTTAAATACCTACCTATATGAATAAATATTTAACCTAGGAAAGTAGAACCTACCTACCTATTTTTTTACCTAAGTAGGTAGGTTGGTATGTAGCCTAGGTTTGTAGGCACCTATTTATGTACCTACTTAAGTACCTACTAATTTAATATTTTAATGCCACGTGGCATACTCACATTGGGCCACGTGTCATAATATAATATCATTAAAGTATTTGAATTGAACGTCCTAGATTATTTCAAAATAATAATAATAATAATAATAATAAAATATTAAGACACGTGGCAGCACATCATTTGCCCTCAATTGTGACCAAAATAGTTGCATCTTAGTTGCATGTAACAATACGTATACAATGAAGTCAAAGGATGAAATGTATTTGTTGACTTTTTTTTCATACAATACCCTTTGTCATTTGCGACTAATTTATCACATGCGACTTGTCTTAGGTGACTAAAGGGATTTTAGTTGCAAAATGTCTCTTGTGACTAAAATTTAGTCGCAAAGACTAGTCGAAAATACATGTTTTTCTTCTAGTTAGGTGTTGGGTGTAATTTTTGCTATGTTGTACTTATTATTTTGTGGATGTGGCTTTGGACCATTAAAAAACATATCAAGTTCAAATTAGATGCTTCAATGTTGAACATGTATTTATAATCATGAGTTGAGTGTGATGGGCTTACCATAAAGTTTCGTGCTCTATTGATCTTGGTGTGATGGATTGTTGTTAATTTGTTGCATACATCTTTCTTCTTTTAGGGTTTAGTTTCATGGAAATTGAATTGGCTATTGGTGTTTGCACATACATTATTGTCATTTGTGTCAAAGCACAATTTTTTTTCTTTGACAAATCATTGGACAATATGTGGTTAGATTGCAACAAATGGTTTCATTGCTACAAATGGTGAAAGGACTTTTGGTAAGAAATAGTTTTTGTTGGTAAGATCTACAACATTATTTTTCTGTTTAAAAAGCTCTGCAATTTACCAAAACTCTACAATATAGAGTTGATATATATTATGTTGACCTCCATGTTAATTATTGGTGTGACTTCCAAATTCTATTATCTAGCAACATGTGTTAATATATATGTTAATGGGGTTGGTTCAGATACCTTTTAGGATTTAACCATTGAATCATTTGCATGGTTTATAGTAACAATCATACAATCTATATGTATGAATGGTTATGAACTTCTAACATTTTGATCTTTATTTTTTGGTGTACAATGGTTATGAGTAACTATCATGCACATATGGATCCACTTGCATAGTGCGTAATCCCAAATGCATAAATTAACATAAGTTTTGAGTGGTTTTGGTGTCTTGTTGGTTTCAAGTCACAAACCTCAAACCTCAAAAATGATTTTGAATCGGTACAAGAAGTAGTAGAATGAGTGGCACAAAAATGATTTTGAATCAGTATAAGTAGTAGAATGAGTGGCAAGTTCATATGCCATAAAGACAAAGAGAAAGAGGAAGTTGTTGGCAACCCTTGATAAATTAGGTCCAACCCCAACCCCAACCATTTCCAAGTCAGTTGATCCACCACAACATGTTGCAGGGTAATGGCAATGGCAACACCCACTGGGTGGATGCAAGGGCAATGGATGCCACCCCCAACATTCATAATGCCACAACTAGGAACAACCTCTTATCTTGGGCCATGGATACAAATGCTTTCTAATAATGTTGCACAATATTTGGGGTCAACAAATGCACCTCCAAAGCAAAAGGAATCTATATTTTTGGTGAAGGTGGAAAATATAGCAGAGCAACTTGAAGAACAATGAAAAAGGAGAGATGCAACAAGCAATGCTACACTTGCAATTGGTAAAAAACCTCACAAAATTTGTATAAGGGCAGGGAGTGATGTGGATGGAGGTTGTGAAGGTTAAAATGCATGGGATGATGCAGTGAGAACATTGATTCCTTGGATACTTGACATCAATGTTGTAATATGGGAGGGTCATGAGCCATAATCCCTTGACAAGTTGAGGGCAACTTTAGACAAAGAAATTGAGTATATGGGGAATGAGCTATCTACTGTGGGTTTCAAAAATGTTGTTAAGAGATGGCTCAAAACATAAAGAAGTAAGTTGAAAGTTAGGTTCTTAGCAAGGAGATAAAATGCCTTGTGAACATTGAACCTACTCATTGGGAGAAATTAAAAGTTTAGTGGAATAAACGAAATAGAAAAGAAGGCAAAACAAATGTCAAATGCCAGGAATAAGGTGAAAAATTTAACAAATGTGGGGTGCACAAGTAAAGTTGGGATGGAAGCCAAGTTGGTAAGTTTTTATGTGCAAATGTATGTTGTCATCATCATTTGCTTATGCAATTTATACTATTTTTATATGATTATAGTTCATTGTATTGACCATTCATTTTTTGTTGTAGAAAAAATAGAGGCAATGAAACCCAAGTTTAACAGAAATTGTTGAAGATCTCCATGGATTAGAGCAAATTGGTTTGTAAGGTGTTCAAAACTTACTTCTTAAATTCTTTGCATTGGATTTATTGGACTGTAAATATGATTAACCAATTTTTTTTTTCACTTACTATGTTATTTTCATTTGTTACAATGATTTGGGTTGTAGAAACTTTAAACTTGCTATTAAGTTTTCATTTTTGGCATGTCTTGAAATCTACTACCATGAATATTTTTTTGTTGCAGTTCTAGTTTGCAATCTATTTGTCATTGTTGTAATGCAAAGTAGTTGCCTTGTTTCCTTTGACATATCTATCTAACCAACAACGTTGGGATTATTTAAAACATGGAACCTCAAGGAGAATGTTAGCTAGATTGACCAACTTGGAAAGTAAACAAAATGAATTGGATGGGAAGTTTTCTGATTTGTAGACACAACACTTGCAAATAGTTAGGCATTAGTTGACATCAAGATAATGTTTTCAAAGTTCTTGGGGAAGTTAAAGGACCAAACTAGTCCTCTTTCAAAACCTAGTACATAGGTATGTCCTACCTACCTACCTACTTATTCAAATAAATATTTATTTGATTTTTCCAAAATATGCCATGTGGCAGATTTCCATTATGCCACATGTCATAATTAGGACATCTAAAATGAATGTTCAGAATGGATGGCCAAGATCAATGTTTGAATAATAAAAGAATTACCATGCAAAATTTTCTCATATTGCCACATGGTGGATTTTGGTATCACCAAGTGGTGCACCATCACAAGTCATTGGAATTTAATGGCATGGATTTTTTCAACATTTAAAATCATTGTTTTAAAATTACCTTAATTGAGACATGTGGCAAGTAATGTGTGGATATTTATAGTTGCAAAAACAAGACTTAGTTGCAAATGTTTTACAAAGGGTCAAAGGATGTGTATACATCATCCATGGTCCATTTGGTGACACAATTTGTGATTAAATGTTGGGTGCAATTTCGCTTATGCAACAATAGCAAATTTAGTTATAAATGTTGGTTGTAACTATTTTAGAGTCACAAATTGAAGTCTTGAATTGGTATTTTTCTTCTATACATTTTACTTAGCATCTTCCAAGGGGAATGGAAGGTCTCCACTTTAGTGCATTTTGGACATTTTCAATGAAAATCTTAATGAATTATTATAAATGTACCCATGGATCCTTCAATATAGATAATGATATTTATTATTTTTAAAAATTATATTACAAAATAATAGTTTTTAAAAATAATAATTGTAGCGCCCAAAAACCAAAATTGATACCAAGAATTATATGTACCATATTTGAGGAATAGTTAATTATATGTAATATAATACTAGACCCAAAAATGCCCAAAATGGGGTCATGGTAGTGTGCTTTCATTTGTTTGCAATTTAATTGTACATTATTTTGATTAAAAATTCAAGAAAGAATCAACAAATTTGCTTTAGGCAAATGTTGCACACAAATGATCAATTAATCAATAGCCAAGTATTAATTTATTGACCTATAATATGCCACTGTACTTGAAGTTCAAAAGAGTTTACATGCTTACATGACGATGTTAAAATGTGGTTAATCAAGTATAACCAATAGATATGTTGTAACCAATAAATTTGGAAAACACGAGTAGTTACTTGTAAAAATCTTTGGCCATTTCTCGTGTGACATGAACTTCATACTTCTTCAAAATTAACTTACAAGATGATTAGGACATGTATAAGATTTAGTACATGTAGCTTAAGATAAAATGGAATCCACTCAAAATCCACCAAGTGAGCTATACAAATTCATTGTTTCTCTTTATTCCAAACAACCAAAGTTCATGAATTGTTCAACATGAGAATCATGCAACTTAAAATGGTTCACATTACTATTGATTTCATAAATTATAGATTGAACATGATTTGCACATACGAAAGTCCTTTATCTAAAAAACTCAACTAAAATAATTAGTCTTTCAATATGGTGACACAAATTTGTTTAATAACATCATGTTCTCCCATCATGCATGAAACTTAAACATATGTTCTTGTTGCATAAATCACATTAGCTCATTATCAACTCCGAAAATACTTAAAAAATCCAACACATGATACACCTTATGAGTTACATTAATATTCAAACATGTTTGGTGGTGACATGGGTGTAAAATGGGTGAAAGATGGGTTTGGGCATCTTATCCTAGTTCAAAAATATTTGCATGTGAGTAAAACATTGAAATTGTCAATAAAAATATTTTTCACCTAATGATAAATATTATAAAGAACAATCATAATTTTATTTTTTGTAGTGTATTGAAATCACAATGTATTGATGCATGATGCTATTATGCATTATGTTGTGTTATCATCATCAATTCCATGATACATATGTATTTTGTAAGCAAAGGCAAGAAAATTTTCAAAATTATATGGACAGAAAGCCATAAGGTTTTTGAATTTATGTTTATTATCACTACTATAAAATAAGGTTATTTTGACTAGAGAATCTAGTAAAAAAGGACCCCATTCATATAGGCATAAAAAAAACCATATTCATGGGTGAAAACATGAAAAGGTGGATAGTTTGGATTCTCACATTGTATTTTTTTTGGATTATATACAAACATAAAATTTAAAGCCATATTCAAAATGAACATTGTCAATTTTTTTAGTTATTCATGTTTTCGTAAACTCTAATGGGAATCATCATAAATTTTTTGGATGAATTCTAAGAAGATTATAGACTCTTAATGGACTTTTGAAGTGGCAACACTATGTTCGTCACATAATTTTTTTGAAAAATGTGGATTCCATAAATATGTCAAAGTAATGTCAATAAATAAAAATAAAATAAATCATCATCAAATGAAGAATTTATTAATGAACTGCATTGAAACTTTCTTGATATATATATATATATGTGTGTGTGTGTGTGTTTAATTGACATGATTGCTATAAATTTTTATCCTTGAGAGTCCATTTCACATTAAATTTTTTAATCTTTTGCATGGATTTTTTGATCAATCACATGTTTAAAGATATTCAAAAATTTGATTATTAATATTTATGATTAAAAGCATAGGGGATAATTATAGGATTTATGGTTTGATAATTGCTAAAATTACTAAAAGATCGCTAATGTTAAATTATGGATTCTTAAATGCCACTTTGAACCACATAACTATGCTTTTGCCTTCTTGTCAATCTAGACAAGTTGATTTGGACCTGTCATGCATGACTGGGGGGTTCTTTCTGATTGGTAGATTATTGGACTATTTGGTTAGTCATTTTGATTATTGGATAATGGACCATTTGGTTGATTAAATTTCTACCCCATTGTTTTTAGAATTATTACCCAATTTGTTTTTGTAGGTAGGTTTAGGTAGGTAGGTAGGTAGGTTGTACATGTGTTTAAGTAGGTCATAAAAAGGCAAGTAGGTAGGTGGTAGCTTAGTTTAGCCTACCTAACTTAACTTAGTTTGTCTAATTTTCTTAATTTAACTTAACCTAACCTAGCCAACCTACCTTAATCCTTTAAGCATGTATATAGGTTATAAGTCTTAGGAATCGAGCCCTTCACCTTTGCAATGATAAATCAAGTCCTTACCAATGGACTACACCTTCCAAAGTTGATGAAACTTGTCAAGTTTTTTGTTTCACTTGTTTATTAACTAACATCATTAATTATGTAGGTAAATAAGAAAGGTATTAGTTGGTAGGTTGCATGATGCTTAGTAGGTAGAAGGGTAGGTGAATATGTAACTTGTAGTCCGTAGGAGGTAGTTAGCTAGGTAGGTAGGTTTATAAGATGGTAGGTGGGTGTGTGTAGGTAGTAAGTTGGAATGTAGGTATGCCTAAACTATTACCTAGCTCAATTAATAGCTATCTTGATCAATGAAGTAGCACATGATGTTACATTTGATTAAACGCCATTGTCCATCTTGACTAAAGATGTCATTTTGCTTTCTCCAATTTAGTAAAAACAACAACAATATGTTAATGATTCGTGGTGTGAACAATACATTCAATGTATTATTATTCTTCCACATTTGATATATAATAGTTACATGAAAACTTGACATTTAATTTACGTTTCCAATCACTTTTTGATTGTGGCTAGTGGATATTTACCAATTGAAATTTGACATTATTCAACAAAACATCAAATTGTTTTTTTATCACCATATATCTCGAAAAGATTCATTATAATGGATTCTTGTTGCAAAAAAATCCTAATTACTATTTAAAAAAATTAATCACCTCTTAGCGAATTATTTTAAGATTTGTCATCATGATCATTTAAAAATTTCACAATTGAGCATGTGAAACATCAATTAAAAAATGGGTATCACCCAAAGATTCCTTAATACATTTATGCATTAATACACTAATATAATCACATACTATTACACTAATACATTAATGCACCAATACAATGATAATATATTGATATATTACATTTGAAACATAGATATTTTATTCCAATGTACTTTTGATATATGACATTTCAAAGTGATGATGTAGAGAGGTGCATAAGAAAGTATCAAAAGTCCATGATTTACAAAATCAACTTGAAAGTTTTGCCAATTTGAAGAATATATTATATAGCAAAATATGCTATTATACATTGTGATATTGAACTAGTTAGCTTTAAGAGTTGCATTTTAATGTATTGCCTTGATCATTGAAAATTCAATTAATGATAGCATGAATGGTATTTTAATATATTAACAAATGGAAAATAAAATCTCATGTTATACATTAGTAGGGTAAAAGCAGACTAGAATGTACTTTTATGGAAGTCATAATGGCAATTTTTTTTGGTTTTGTCAAGTCTTGGCTTATAACTCAAACGGATTAAAAAATTCTAAAAATGTAAGTTGAAAATTTGAAACATCTACTCTAGCCCTCCTAACTTTGAAAAAAAAATTGTAAAAACTTCAATACATAGTGAAAAATGAACTTTACAATGTTTGCCACATATAATGTCACAATTGTTTTTTAATGGTTATGGATTTTTTTCTTCTAGTGGATTTGGAGGACATGTTCAAAATTTTGGAGGCCTCTAAATTGTAGGTTGATAAAACTTAAGATGAAAAAATCAAGTAGATTTTTTTTTTCTCATTTAAAAAAAAAGTCAAAATGAAGACCTAGAATTGACAAAGTCCATTTATATATCCAAATTGATTTTTCCAAAAGACATATTTATAGAATTTTTTTAAAAGGTTTAAATTAGAAGTACATGAACTTGGATATGGGAAAAAATGTTAATTTCAACATGATTTAAATGTTTTGATGTGAAAATACATTGGATTTAAACTTCGAAAATGGACTTTAAACCATCATTTTGGTCCACCTTAATGTGCTTTTGCGTAATACCTGCCACTATTGGACAAGAAGGGTGAGTGACATCAAATAATACACTTCCAAACTCAATTATCAATATCCAAGTTCACTTAAACTAAAGATCAATCCCCAAATGATTCAACTTTGTATTAAAAGGGTTAATTACATTCACCTTAAATTGAGCACATCCACCACTGGATTCCCCTATACAAATAGCCACAACTTATTTTATCTTCATTTTATTTTCCTTGGTAAAATTTTGATTTCTGTTTTGATAATCTAAAGGATCAAATGTGCCACTCCAACATTCATTCAAGATTTACACCTACAATTTCAATATAAAATGAGTAAGCTTGTAGAGTTGAAACCTTGCACTTGTGATGATAAATTATAATTTGGTGTGCAACATCCTATATTGTCTAAATTGATACATTAGAAAACTAAAAGTAATAAAATTGAACATCACATTTTAAACTCATCTAGATAATGTATTGTATAATGTATTGTTTGGATGTTATATTGTTCAAACATTGATACATTACAACATTAATATATTTATCTTTTAATATTCCTGACCATAATTGAATTTTTCAACCTACATGAAAGTTTTACAAAAAATTGGAAAAGAATTCACAAATTCCATAATTCAAAAGAAAAATGGTGCATAGATATAATATTAAAATGTTATGAATAATGAATGGTTATTGTAGGAGTTGGTATTAAATGATCAAATACTTTTTGAATGTACCATAATTATATTTTTTGTATAGTATTGCAATGTTCTCATCTAATCTAAACCCACAAAATTTCATAAAAGCATGATGTGGTCTATGAGTGTCTAGTCCTGTGTCAAAATTATTATTATTTTTTAATTTTCTTGAATTTTTTTGTTTCATTTGATTTCACTATAATTTAACATTCTAAGGTATAACATCATTAGCTTCACCAAATTGTAATCATCATTTTTTGAATTTTTAATTGAAAAAAAATGTTAAGAAATTAAAGAAAATATGTATAGGCAAGTGCACATTGAACCTTTATCCAATATAACAAAGAACTAAAACCTCATTTTATAAACTTTGTAGGTGTATCACAATGATTTAAAGTAAAGGGGATTCAAAATAAATCCACATAATCAAAATTTATGCCACAAAATTGAACACAAGAAAATTTTCCATATTAATACAATGGATTGTAATGTATTAGATTTCTAATATGTAGATCTAGTTACATTGATACAATAAAAACTTGAATGAAAAAATCATTAATATATGGAAATAAAAAATTGTCAAAATTGTTAATGCATGTGTGAACATGTAGCAAAATATACAAGTTCACAAACTATATATAGTATGTAGGTGGGGAACAAGGAAAATCTTACAATGAATTTTGCTATCATTAATTTTTCTTTGATTTGATTGCTATAAGAAATCACAATTGTTGCAACCTTCTATTTGGTTATTAATTCTAGTAGCATGAATTGATTCAAGTCATGAAAAATGCACAACTGATTAGATTTCATGTCATTCAACATATGCAAAATGCATTTGAAACAAACATAAAAAAATTAAACTTTGTTTCTAATACATTATATTGTAGACCTTTCTTTCTCTATTTCATTATGGGTGTGAACTTGAACTCATGTTGATTGCCATGTGCACAATATCAATTTGAACTCAGGTTGGTTGCTATGTACATAATGTGAATTTGAACTTCGGTTAGTTGCCATGTGCACAAAATGTAAATTGTCCAAAAGCCTTTTATGGGTGGAATTTGAAGTTCATGAAAATCCCACAATGACAAATTTTTTAAAAAAGTTTTTTGTTCAACTCATTAACTCCCAAGGAGGAAGGAAATGTAATATCTTACATTTAAGTTATGTTTTTCTTAAGATTAACTTTTAGCCTTTTAATTAATACCTTTGAGATGATGGATGATCTTACACATACTTAACAATGAAATTGTTCTAGAAAAATTAGCAATGAATGTGATAACATCCTACTAGGAATCATTTGTCTTCACATGCTCATCATTGTTTGATTTTCAAGAGAAACTTGAGTGTTGGGACTATTCTTGTTCAAAATTGTTATTGAGAAAAAGGACATATGGAGAGAGGGAGGGAAAGGGAGGGAAAAGGAGGGAGAGCGAAAAGAAAGGCATGTTCAAAAGTTGTTTTCTTGATCCTCCTTTTTACAAAATATTAGCTCTCTTCATTTTTTCCTTGTTCCTTAACTTTCCAATATGTAAGAAACTACATAACCACCCATCCAACAAAAAATGTCATAAACAAAAAAAAAACATTTAGTTTGTGAAAAAAATCCTTCACTCAAATCTTTAAAATAAAACTAAAATTATAACATAATAAATTTGCAAAGAAAAAAGAAAGAAACAAAAAAGTACAAACCCTAATCACCTTTGAACCCTAAGAAACGTGTCATGATCATGAGAGAGGGCACCTATGCTTCATGATTTTACCATAGCTACTAGTAGATGACAATAAAATCTAATCATAATCATGATTTTACCATAGCTACTAGTAGATGACAGTATAATCTAATCATGATCGTTCAATGATACACAAATTTTTGATAAACTACTAGTAAAATGCAAAATGACCCCCTGAATTTCACCACAAAGAAACTGTTTTAACCTTTTCTCTATCCATTTTCGCCAATGCAGGGATTTTTGAACATGGTTGACTGTTTATTTTGTACGCACATACCATCAAAACCTACCGATCACTATATGCTTGGGTGATGCATGGAATAGTACTAACAATAATTATTGCTAAACGTGCAAGAATTAGTGTTGAATGTTTAATCGTAAATGGATAAGAATTGTCCATAAAAACTTTCATAATTATATAGTCTTTACTTGACACAAATATGCTTCAAGCAGATCACGTGGATTCTTCTACCAGTAATGAAGGTGTTCATTGACAAAACAGTGATAAGTGTGGTGAGATTCTCAAAGAAAGAACTGGGATGGGTAAGGGTTGGGTATATGGACCCTTGATTGGCTCAAAGGATTGAAGAACCAATTTTGATCCACTATGGTTCTGAAAGAATTGGTAAAAGAACATACCCTGAATTGTTTGCTCTTTCAAAAATTTCCAAAAAAACCTGAAATCTGTTATTTTATTCTGAAACTAAAATAAACCTGGAACCAGGTGTTGTTTGATTTTGAGAATTTTCAGAAACCTGGAACTGGACATTATAACAAAATCAAAGAATTACCCAACACCACAATTAAACACCACCATTTCATCTTTCATCACTTGTGCATTAAAACCTTTGACAAGTGTTCATTCCTGAACAATATAATGGTGCTTCTAATAACTAGGTATTGTACTAGTACCCAATCACATAATCTTCAATGATACAATGGGATGTATGCTCTATCTTTCAATTAAGAGCTTGAAATTACTGAATAGCAATTTTCAATGTACACATCTTTTAAAGGGTTTTTGTCTTCCTAAGCTTTAAATTATGCTTATAATTTGTAGAATCATTTGTGTGACAGAAATGAAAACTCATACTCTTTCACACAAATGATTATTTTTGTGGCTAAAATTTGTCATTTTGTTACAAAAAAAGGTCCCAAGCAACATGGTCAAAGGAACTTTTGAAAAAGTTTTCAAAAAACTTTGTCAAATTTCAAGGAAGAAAATGATGAAACAGTCAAGATTTTTGGAAGAATTGGGCAGATTTATAGCTTTCTTCTTTTGAAATCGTCATATTAAACTAATAGGCTCTAATGGGCGATCACCAACATGTAATAGGATTCCAAAATTTTGTACTTCTCTATTTGTCTTGTACAGATTTGGGATTATGGGATTTGTACAGATTTGGCTAAATCCTCTTGTGCCTGATTGTTGCTTTTGATGTAACATGAGAAATTTAAAAATAAAAAAACACTGCTTCACACTTTTGCCACATCAGTTTACCAAAAAGTTCTAAATTTGTAGGTGTTCCATTCTTTGATGATTTCCCAGCCGCCACCAATAGTTGCTGTTAACATGAGTAAGACCCCCAATATGATGCAAATCTGCACAAATCCCATACGATAAAAATACAAATTCATAGTTTTTGGTCACAAAGCTAAAAGGTCACTGAACGGGGTTGGTTTACACTTGAGCAGTTGGGCCTGAGCTCATTGAAGTTGTTAAAATTGCTCATTGGTTCATAATTATGCCTTGGGCTCCCACTTTCTAGGCTACTTTGTGTTCATGGCCCAAACACACGGCCATGGATGAAAAATTCATATGAAATCCTACATGACCAAAGGAGATAATGTCGACTAGGATACGTATGATAATTTTTCAGGCTCACTTCTTTAAACTTGAGGATAAGCAAATTACAAGGTTAGTATAAATATCTTTGATATGTGAGTATGTTGGTGTGAACTTTTGGCTATTAAGGACATTTCATGGTATAATGTTAGCTAGTTGTCCACCCAGAACGTTATAATTAAACCCCACTAATGAGGTGTAAGGGATTCAATCTCGCATGAAAATGAACTAAGAAAACAACTGTGAAAAAATTGTAGCCTCAACACAAGGGAAAAAACTGTGCACAAAATGTTATAACTAGAAATGAGAGAGTATTTAACACTCACCCAGTTTATTGTCCAAGATGCACTGAATCGCTTGGGCTGATAGACAGCCAACCATATACAACAAGGCAACTGCCATGAAACCCAACAGCAAAATCTTAGAGTGTTAAGAGAAAAGTTCAAAACTCAAACAATTCCACAAGGAAAAATATTAGTAACAAACAAGTACTTCAACCATGATGGGCAAGGCCAAGTTCCCATTCTCAAGACTAGCTCACTCTTTATCAGTAACCTTAGGTGTGGTGGGCTTAAATTACCTTATATCTATTGAATCACTAGATGTATATTAGGTTCTAGTAGACAGCCAAAAATATTGATGGATGCTTTAATATTTTCACTTTCACAGTTTTTTTGCAACCAAATTCGGCTAAATCGTATTATGGACAATTTTCACAAAATATGGAAAAGGAATGGAGGTTGAGACTGGTGAGATGTGAGGATGAAATCCATACCATAAGATAGTTGAGGTTGCTAGTTGCGACCTAATTCTTTAGCAGTTTTTAGCTAATGACTTACCAATTCTACTCATGAGGTCAATTATAGGAACATTCAGGCAACAAGGCCTAGCTGCTCTGCTCAGGCAAGATAGATGAATATTTCCATATCAGCAATTCTTTTGAAAACCTTGATTCTAAGGTCTGAGAAATTAATAAGATCAAGGAACAAAATTTCTGTCATGTGACTGAACCAATAGAGTTGAAATTTGATTCAACCAAAAGGGCAAAGCATGTAGATATGTACTCACAAAGTACGTAGTTGGAGCATAAGCGAAGCCTCCAAAAAATCCAAGAAGAGGTTGGAAAAATGGTATGATCGTCGCCACTACCATTGTAATACCTGCAGTTTGAAATTGAATATTTAAACCACTACGAATTTTAAGCATTAAGGAAATTCAAGTCCTGAGCCTCTTGTTTTCTCAGCAGGTTTGGAATTGAAAGCAATTTGCAGCCAGGATTCAAATTTATAAGAAGGCACATACAACTGCGGCATAAAGCACATGGAGAGATTTCCTAGCAAATTTTTTGGGGTACAGTATATCTATGAATATAAGATCTAGGCAAATGTAACGATATTATGTAGACTCCTTAAGAATGGAAAGGATCTTAAGCGGATCATATACCTTTCAACGTGTAAGGTCCCTTTTACAACTAGCTCTCCTCTTCATATTCCTTTTGATCTACATATGTTTAGGTTCATGATAAACTTTTTTTGCCTTGTGTTTTATTACGGGCAAATTAGTGCATGGTGGGTGAGAGGAGAACATTCCCAAAATGAGAGGCCCGACTCAACTACCATCTCATCATCCTAAGCTCATTAGTATGGGAATGCACTCATCCGTGAGCTTTTCTGTTTTGAAGTTGCATGCAGGGCGAACAACTATTTAGTAAGGTTGAAAAGCTTACCGACGTAAGTAGAGCGAGTGATTAGACGAAGTTTGAAGGAAGGAGCTAAAAGCCATTTTTTCATCAGCACTGTCTCTAGCATGTCAAAGACTGGCATAGCATAGATCTGTCCAGCAGTTATAAAAACGACGCACAAAATCAACTCACTGAATTTCAATTATGATTTTCTCCCTCAAATATCATCTTCTGTCCAGAAATTGGAGGCTAGACTTGTCCAAGAATCCTTATTTGGGGATGCTATCTAGGAATTGGACCCCATATAGAACTGGTATAAGGCTGGTATTGCCTCAGCTCATACCAGACTAACTGGTAGGTCTTTGCTACCAGTGCTAATAACAATGTTGTATTAGTATATAAGGTGCAACCTGGGTATATAATACTGGTATGCCGCCTCCTATTGAATAACACACCAGTTGGGTAATGACCTGAGGCAATACCAGCTTCATACCAAAACCAGCCTGGTATGAGACCTGCGGTAATACCAGGTTTATACCTGCCTTATACAAAGCAAAAATCAGCCTTGGATCTGAATACTACTAGTAGACTGATCAACACCAGGTAGGTGCAACGCTATATTACCAGACCAACAACACTACAGGTCCTTACCCTACAACTTTCCAGTAGGCAGGAAAAAGAAAGGAAGATGAAGAAGCTGTGCAGAGTGCAGACCTGATAACTTCCGAGAATGTGGATGATGACCATGAAATTAGCTGCAGTGGTTATGCCGCGGAAGCCTTCGAATTGAAGGATATTGGAATTGAAAGTGGAATTGGAATTGGAATCGGAATCGGCTGCAAGCTGGTTTCCATAAGCCCAGTAACAGACGAGAGCCACTGGGAAGTAGCAAATCGTGACAATCACGTAAGCCAAGAACACCCCTCTCCACATGGCGATCTTGGATAGTTTTCCGGGCCTGGAGCGGAGAGTGGCTTGAATCTCCAAAACCACGTTGTGTCCTGCATACGCGAATGCTACAACCCCTAACGCATTGAAAGCGCTCAGTACATGACCTGCTGTACTGGCCTTTGGCAAATCGTAGTCTGCAGTTACGTTTACAAGCGTATAATTTGCAATGTCACGATGTTGGCTGTGTTCATTGTGGAATATAGGTATGGTCCACGCAATTGTCGAGTAGCTGCACAAATGAAGAGGCAGTCACGAGCACAATTTTTTTTCAGTCTTGAGTAAAATTTAAGAATGAGTATTGTAACTGGCTAGCACATCTGCATCTTGGGTGCTTCACAGATCAGATTAGATACGATAGTCCACAGATCGGATTAGATGCAAGAATCCGTCGAAACTTGCAATTGTATTATGTACAACAGATCAGGACATCCTGGGGTGTCATATATCTGCGTCTGATCATCCGGGGTTTATAATTTAGTCATTGAGTGTACTAGTGGACAGACCTGACTGACATGATGGCTGCAGCCAAAGAGATTCCAGCCATCGAGTTGAAGTTCGGGATATGGACGAATAGGAAGTGCACCGAGCCATAAATAAGAATCCAGTGAGAAGTCATCGAGTATGGGTTATTGTTTATCTCCGTGCTCGAAGGTTTCAAAGGGCAATGATGATGATCCCCTTTACAGTTCAAGATATAGATGTATCTCAACGCTTGGCCTCCAGTCACCATGTATACGATATCCACGCTTACCTCCACAAGAAGCTGTTGTGGTATTACTATCCACAGTCCCAACTTCTTTCCAAACGCTTGCTGGCCCAGTTCATGGTACCTGTCAAAACGTTTACCGGGCACCATCTCATGCATCTCTACCATTTGCCACAAGGTGAAAAAGGTGATGACCCATGACAGGGTCAACACGACTACGCCTGGACCCCTGCACAGTTGCACTCCACAAATCCATATCGCCTACTTGTCAAACATCCCTCATCATCATCATCAGGATTCCTCACAGTCATAGGAATTGGGAATTACTTAACACTATCACTAGACTTTTGCTCCTTGTTTATCTCATGTGTAGCTAGTGTTTGGTGATTCATGTGTATATTATTACCAGGTGAGATCTGCCATGGCACTGGGTAGACCAAGAACTCCAGCACTCACTATAGCCGTCACATTATGGACAGCGGAGTACCACCATTTGCCTTCCCTGCTCGCAGTCACAGGTAGCAAGTCATTCAGTTTGCTATTGTAATCCCGATCCTGTCCATAAGTAAATACAACAAACGAGATGATCAGCTTAGAAATTTAGAAACCCTGGCTGTCATGAAATTCAAACACACTCTCATTACGTAGATGTAGGTTTTTGCAGAGAGTCGCGCTTTTTGAGTGTAATTGAACCCTAATATTCTTCAATATGAGAATCCGATCAAAAGCACGTCTGAATATCAGCATGAGCTGCACTGTAGAAATTTCTGCTAGCAGCTACACACACGTAAATGAAAAGAATCCTTACAATTACTAGTCCAGAATTCTATTAGAACCCAAATTAGTCTACCAGAACCCAAAAAAAGTATAACATGTCTACAACCCCAAAATTACACCAGAACCCAAATTACTAGAGACCGTTAAAGATCATGATATTGAACAGAACCCAAATTACAATGTTATCTAGAATCCAAATTTTGCTTTTTCAAATCAAACACACCCAAGATTAATTAATTCTACAGGTTATATAAACAAAAAGAAAACATTTCGAGTCAAAACTGGCGATCAAAACTGGGGGAATTGAACTACAAATAGGTACCTCAACCTGGAGAACACGATCCTCCATGATATTAAGTATTCGAAGCTGCTGCTGCTGCTGC
>Ga0209208_10005526_pt1 | contig 17605 bp, 13 predicted proteins | sample S1TSphfallax_3_FD_187694 | JGI IMG/M metagenome (GOLD analysis project Ga0209208, IMG submission 187694) | Host-associated microbial communities from peat moss isolated from Minnesota, USA - S1T2_Fd - Sphagnum fallax MG (SPAdes) (version 2) | ecosystem: Host-associated > Plants > Peat moss >... | reverse complement strand
AAGGCATGTTCTATCATTAATCACGTGATTTAGCTGGAGAATTACCACAAACCTCTAGGGGTAATGTCTACATCATGATTATGATTGAACATTTTTCAAAGTGGGTCGAGCTTGTTGCGTTTCCAGACAAGTCATCACACACCACCAGCCATATTTTATTATAATAAGTCCTAAGTAGGTTTAGGGCTTGTGTTGAGTGCCTTATTGATCAAGGATCAAAATTCAAAAGAGAATTCCAAAACCTACTTGATCATGTTCTCATTGGCCATCGCTAGACTTCAAGGGATCATCCCCAAGCTGATGGCCTTGTAGAGAGGATGGTTCATGCATGCAAGAAGGGACTTCGGAAGATTTGCCCCACTAGGAACAAAGAGGATTGGGACCTAGCCCCACCTTACATTGCCATGGGTTACATGATGTCCAAACACACCTTTTTGTTTCATTTCGTTCCTTACTTTCTACTTTTTGGGAGACATCCCATTCCACCCTTTTCCATTCTTGTTCAAATGGACTAGGTTGTGGACTTGGACTCCCCAACCACTTGGGCTAGGGTCATCATAGAGAGGGCTATTCTATTCATGAGGGTTATGCCCATGGCCATGGATAACTTGTCCATTGCATAACATCGAGACACTTTAAGGTATGCACACACACGAGGTGGCAATTACAAACCTAAGGTGAGACAATTTGATGTTGGTGACTTTGTGTATCTCCAGCGGCAACCTAATGATACTCTAAACATTTTTTCTGATTGCATTATCTTAAGGATTAAGGCAATTAGGCCTTCAAGTGTGTTAGAATTGTAAGAAGTTAACGAACACATAATTCAGGATCACTCCAAAAATTGTGCGCCCTACCACTTGTCGAACTTGGATCCTACCATCATCATGTCAACTTGGATTCCTCCACTTGACTATCCATGTCAAGTATGTCAAAGGATAAACGATGCTAATAAGATGTTGTTTTGCGATAATTATAATGGTGGATACCATTTATTATACTTCAAGCCGAAGCTCATTCAAATTCCTGCTGGCATTTGGTATTATTCATCATGTTTTCTTGTAGCACCTTGATTTTTACTCATACCATGTCGTGTTTTTCCTGGTTCAAGTCTAAGGGGGGATACATGAGAATTTCATCTCAACCTCTTCTTGTGCATTGTATATATGTGTGTGTGCATATTTTTTTGGTTGATTAGTTTCTACCTTTGATTGGTTTTAGTTTTTTTTGTTTAGTAGAGTTTGCTATGGATTTACACCCTTATGACACCGAACATCATGACACCATCTTGAATTCCACATCATTGGGCATGAGTTGTAGACTCGAAACATCTACAAAACCAAAAAGAAATTCAACTTAGTGAACTAAAACATATTAGCTACCACATCTTCTAGCCATTTTAAGCCTTCAAAAAATCTTCCCATCACACCTCATTTGTAAATTCAACATTCAACCCTAAACTCTTTAGTTAGATTTTAATATGCTTCACATACAAATGCAAAGTCAACAAATTTAGGGCACCTAACATGTGGCCAATTTTTGTCAACAAAAATTAGTTTATCATGATTTTATGTTTGAAGTGCAACATCTATGAAATGTAGTTAGGATTTTGACAATGATTTTTTTTTTGGCTTCAATTTGGGAGGCCAACATACCTAGAATATGTTTTGACAAGGTAGTAATTGGTGGAAACCTATGATCTTTTGTGTGCCACCATGTCAAGGCACAATTGCAACCATTTCTATCAACAAAATATCAACAATAAATGTACAACTATCTACCAACAAGGTCCCTTAAAGTGTCTACAATTATATTTGTTGTGCAAAATAAATCTTCATTTCCAATCCCTGAACTAGATACGTCAAGTTTTTTGGTAATAGCTAACAATGACAACTTATAAACCTCCATAAGAAAAGGCAACAACAATTGCTAGTCATATTAGAAGCTAAAAAAAACCCCAATTGTTTTTTAAAGTCAACTAATAACTAGATTTTGGTTGATAAATTCATAATCTAACTAATTGTAAACTAAATTTTTTCAAACTAAACCTAAACTAAATGGGAACTAAAAACCAAACAAATAGAGTGAGTGTAAATAATGGCATGTGAAATTAGCACATGAATTACCTTTGTGGAACCCCAATCAAGATAAGGTTCAATTTGGGATTAAACATTACCTATTGACTTGAATTTTTTGAGTCAATTAAAGTACAATTGTAACCCATTATGGTTTATTCTGTGTATTTTTTTGTTACACACAACAATTTTGTCCTTTAGCCTATGGCAAAGGGAAACCTATACAAAAAATCAAAATTAGAAATAGATGAAAGGGAAAAACAAATCACATACCTTATTTTTAGAGACATGCTTAATTTCCTAGGCCTCGATCCAACCTCTATGCATGCCAAGCTTGATTCCCTTTGCTCGATTTTTTCAATCAAGTAATGCAATTTTGAATATTAATTTGCACACCCTTTATAAATGCATAAATTAATTCGTGGCAAACACTTTCTTTTGTAAGGGCATATTGGCATACCTTGGATTGAACATGCCCAAAGCAAGAACCATGAAAAGGCTCTAACATGCCCAAACTCTTACAAAAAACCATTGAGTTCAAGTTAGTTGCACAACATTATAAGTTGGAGCCCTTGTTTTTAACATATGCAATTTTTTTTTGCGAGGAAAAACTTGTCAAGGACATTTAATAGCCATGGCTGCCCCATTTGTTTCAGTAGCTTTGAACAAATCGACTGTCACATGTTTAAGTTCCCAATTGTTGGATAGGAAATTGACAACGACATCAAATATGTCATGCACCCCTACAAACATCCATAGATCAAAAGTAAATGTGGCAAAAAAAGATGTTGATGCAAGCTATACATATGTCACCAAAGTCTTATCTATTAAAGTAGCTAAAATCTCCTCCACAAACACTTTCTTTAATGGGAAAACAACCTTTGGGCATAACTTGTAAACCATTTGGTGCAACCAAATGGATTCAAACATTCTCATTGTAAAAAAACCTTTTATCACATACAACATTACATTTTCCAAAATATCAACTTGGGTCTCATGGTCCTTTTAAAATTGGTTTGTAGAAGAGAAAAATTGAAAAATTGTAGTTGGGCTAACATGAAGGTGTTAATGGTTGGCTCACATTCAAATGGTCTAAAACAATTGTTTACCTCTTCCACATACCTTTTTAACAAGGCACCATGTTTTATATTCACATGTTTCTTCATGGTAGTTATGCCATTGGATTTGTGGTATGGGGTAAAAAAAACTATTAGGAGCCATAGGCACCCTGCTTGGCTTCGTCCTTATTAGGATTTTTTTTTTGTTTTGAACAGTGATGTGGCATGTGTTAGGGCTAAGGCAAGATGTTGAAATGATTCAAACAAAGTAGGCCTTAAGGAGCCGTACAACATTCTGCAACTAGCCCATGAAGTTAGGTTATTTGTCACCTTCCTTCTTATATAGGGAGTTCATTCACAAATCACATAACTTTTTTGTTTTTGAGGCACCTTTGTTCATGAAGTCACATAACTCTTTTGTGTTTGAAGCACCTTTGTTCATGTGTGGAGAGCTTTAATATGTTCAAGAGTGGTTACCTTCATGTGTAGAGAACTTGATTACAAAACTTAGTCCTTCACATTGGAGTAGTTGTTTAAGGTTTTTAATTTTTTATAATTTTATTGGTTTTGAGGATTGCATTCTTTTAGGTGTTGGTTTGTGTTGTATAGTTCATTTGTACTATGACCATGGTTGATGAAAAGCCAAATGTAAATTACAAGCTTCAAACAAGATTTTTTTTTGTGAAGGTGTGAAAATTGAAAGGGACTTGAATGAATCCAAAGTTTGACATAACTACAAAGTAGGCTTTTGAAGCAGACATTGGGGAAATTTTCAACAAGGTTTTCAAGTTCTTTAAAGTCCAAGGTTTTTAAAGTTGAATTGTTTATGATATAAGGTTTTACATGTTTAAGGTTTTCAAATTTAGGGTCTAAGGTATTTGTTTTATCATTTTTGGGTTTAAGGTTTTAAAGGTTGAAACCTTTATAGATTGAGGTTCTATGTGTTTATTATTTAAATTGAGTATTTCGTGGTTTAGGGGTTTACGTGTTTAGGGTTTAGGATTTTAAGTTTTCAGAGTTTTAAAGTTTGAGTCCTTTATGGTTTAAGGTTTTACGTGTTTAGGGTTTAGGGTTTTGAAGGGTGCAAATGAGATATAATGAACCAACATGATTATTTTAGAAAAGGATTGCATGTCCTTTTTCCCCAAAAAACCTTTTTCATATGAATGAATTTTGGAACAATTTTTTTGCAAGTTGTTATAATAAATGTTTATAGTTGTATTAGTACATGATTTAAAAATAATAATTTAATCATTTTTGAATAAATATGAAAATATGAAAATATCCTAATTCCTTGTAAATTTAATGTTATGTTTAAAAAAATGATAACAATTTCAAATCATAACCAAAAAATCATTTTTTACATTTTATTTATTTTTATAATAAGCTACAACTTTCTTAACACATCATATAGATTATATCTCATTTATAAGTGGTAAAGGACTTTCAAAATTCTAAAATTCTGAATCAATTTTGAAAAGTTATTTAAATTTTTAAAGTTTTAAAATTCCACATATTTTAGGCTATGAGTGCTTTTTCAATGTGCCAAATAAGTTTTTATCCTTTTAATTTTTTTCCCATCAAAATTTAAAAATTATATGAATCCTTTTGATAATCCTTTAAAAAAATTATTTTGTTTGACACAATAGGTGTTCATTTTCAAAGGTCTTAAACCAAAATTTATAATAATTTTTTTATCAAATGGATTTTTGGTTAAATTTTTTTGACAATTATATGAATGAAAAAAAAACAACTTGCCATTATTTTCATGGTTTTAAATGATAAAACATAAATATTAAAAGTATTTAGACTGTTTTTCTTTATGGTTCAATGCCTTTTTTGGTTCGTTGGATTGTGATTGCACCTTAAAGATTTAAAGTTTTACAGGTTTAAAGTTTAAGGTTTTAAATCTTTAGGGTTTATAGGGGTTAGGGTTTTAAAGGTTTAGACCTTTATGGTTTAAGGTTATGGGGTTTAAAATCTTAAGGTTAAAGTAGGGTCTAGGGTTTTACAAGTTTAGAGGTTTAAGATTTAGGGTTATAAGGTTTAAGGTTTTATGTGCAAGTAACAATAAATATAAAAGGTTATTAAAAATTTACATTTCATATATGATTAATAACTAGATTTGGCTGAATTTTCCTAAGAATGATGGTCATTATTTCAACATTTTCCTATGAATATTTGCCATTTAAGTTACATAAAAAATTGCTTAAAAAAACACATATAATACTATAATTTCCACACTTGATTGTAAATAGCAATTTTGTTGATGTTAAGGCAATGTTAGTTGTGAGCCCTTGAAAATTGTGATATTATGATTTGTGGCATTTTTGTTGATGTCAAGGTGATGTTAATTGTAAGCCTTTGAAAATTGTGATCTTGTGATTTGTGGCATTTTTTTATTGATGTTAAAGGTGATGTTAATCATAAGCCCTTGAAAATTGTGATATTATGATTTATGGCATTTTTGTTGATGTTAGTTATAAGCCTTTGAAAATTGTGACATTGTGATTTGCAACATTTTTGTTGATGTTAAAGGTAATGTTAGTTGTAAGCCTTTGAAAATAGGGATATTGCAATTTGTGGCATTTTTGTTGATGTTAAGGTGAAGTTAGTTGTAAGCCTTTGAAAATTGTTATATTGCGATTTGTGGCATTTTTGTTGACGTTAAAGGTGATGTTAGTTGTAAGCTTTTGAAAATTATGATATTATGATTTATGGCATTTTTGTTGATGTTAAAGGTTATGTTAGTTGTAGGCCCTTAATATGGTTAATTTTTAATGGTGCAAGTTATCATAATCTCCTAAACATAATTTCAACATGTCCACACATGATAATAATTAGGAAGTAACATTGTGAGTAATGTAATGGGAGGGCGCACATTCCCAAAATGCGAGCGAGGTCAGAACTGGGCTACCACCTTGTCCTAGGCCCACCCCCCTTTATTTTGGGAATGTCCCCACCCTGAAGGGTTTACCCCTACATCAATCTTTCAACCCAACGCAAAACGTTACACACGACGGAACGCAACGCACGCCGGCCGCTGATGACGTTCGGCACTGCACTGCAGCAGGGCTGGTGATGCGGCTATGGCGCTGGCGCAGTCCAAGCTCTGGACCTACTTACCTATCTTTTATGTCGCTCCGTTACTACTGCCTGTTGTTACTCGCACCTCCTTCTTCTTTCTCCCGCGCTCTGCTGGTTCTTTCCCTCCAATTCCGACTTCCTCCTCGACTGTCCTTCTTCTGTTAGGTTTCTGTTTCTGGACCGGAATTTCTTGCAGTCCTTTGGGGGTATTTCGTTTTTCCGGTTTGGTTCCAGACTCCACTCGCGTCGTTTTTACCTGCGCGTGCGTGGAGGATTTTTTCTCCTTTCTTTTCGGGGGCGTTATAATAATAATAACAAAAATAAAAATAAAATAATAATAATAATTTCGGTGAGCTTCTTGGCGCTCCATTCTGCTGTTACGGATTGGGTTGCTATTCTGCAGATCTCGCAGAGCCTCAGCGGTAGCACTCTGGGGGGTCAGCACTGGTGCCAACAGTGCTCCTTTGCGTGTGGTTGTGTTCCGTCAGTAAGGCAGGCAGGCAGGCAACCTCACCTTGTGATCTATGACATCATTTGGTCTGCAAGAATGATCAGTCTTTGCTCAGCTTCACATACTTCTTTTTAGTGTTCTCATATTTTTGGAAGCTTGTGGCCTTGGGACACACATCGGAGCATACATAATCACACATTTTGCAAAAAGCGACGGGCCGGGGGAGGGGGGGAAAGGGGGAACAAGAATCGGGCATCGGATCGACAGTTGACACCATCGCTAGCTGCTTACGAGTTCTGAATGGAACAGGTGAGTTTAAGAACAAGATGCTAGCGGAGCAACAGGGCGATACTGATGTTTGAAGGCTTGAAGGATGTGTAATGCCGCCAGCAGTAGAAGCATTTGGATGTATTTTTTTCCCCCTGGATCAGTAGCGACAAGAAGATTCTACTAGCGCATTTCTTAGTACTATCCTGCTTAAGATGGCTTTTGTCGGTTTAGGATCTCGTCACGGTCTTGTTGCCTTTGTCATTGCCTCCTCATTGCGTTTGTCCACGCCGTTGTGTCAATAGTATGAGAAGGTGGAGAAAATAGGAGAGGGGACCTATGGAGTGGTCTACCGGGCTCGGGACCGGGTGACAAACGAGACCGTCGCGCTGAAGAAGATAAGGTTGGAGCAAGAAGACGAAGGTGTTCCTAGCACAGCCATCCGAGAAATTTCACTTCTAAAGGAAATGCAACACAGCAATATTGTCCGGTGAGTTACTTTCATTTCATCAGCGTTTTTTTTCTGAACATTGCTGATCCGATTTTCGGTTGCTGACTGGTGTGCTGAGTGGTATCAGAATACTGCTGTGTTGATTTGTTCAGAAAGGCTTCGAAAAAATTGTGCACTGTCTGTCATGTTGTGCTTTTCACTGCTGTGGCTCTGCAATGTCGAGTATCGTATTGATGCAGAAAGAGCAGAAGAGTTATATGAGAAAAATCTTGATGAACACCACAGAGAAGATAGTTGGTCCTGTACTAGTACGGTATAACACATTCCCAGGGGACTCCCAAAATTTCCAACATAACCTTGATTAATGTCTGGATGGACATGAAAGCCATGATTGTGTTACTGTTTTGAAGGATCCTAGCTTCTTGTGTTCCGTATTTGTTCTTCAATGACTTATCTTTCCTAGCTTGGATTGTTTCTGTGTCTAAATCTGTATTTTGCATATGGTGACAAACTGCTTTCCCACATTTCTTTCCTCAAATTCTTCTGTATGTATTGAGCATGCCTGGAAACCAGATTTTAGCACTACTTGGGGTGGCTAGTGCTCTCTACCCATTGTTGATTACGCAAAATGCTTCATCTGCTACTGCTGCTGTTTCCTTTTGTTTCTGAATTTGGCCATGGTTTTGCAGTCTTCTGCACTTATTGTGGTTTCTCAATCACAAAATACTCCAGGCCACCAGTAGATTTTGGTTGAGGATGTTTCCTTGTTGTTCTTAAAAAGTTGCCACATTGAATTCCTGTTGTAAGAGCAGACTGTTTCTGTCAAAGCATGTAGTGCAATAACATGTATGAGTGGTGTGTTGTACTGATCAACCATTCTACTGATACTAACAGGTTCCTATGGTATTGGGTGATACACTCTTCTTTTCAAACCACTCTGAAGAACATGCGTCAAACATAAGTTTTGTGTCAAACCACTTATTTTCAAACCGCCAGTACAGATTGATGTATTGGCTCTTTGTACTCCCATGCTGCTGTGTGTATGAGTCCACACGTCTGATGCCGGCAGTTGTAAGCCATAAATCCTGTAATCAATGTCAGTTCTGGAGATTCTTTCATGTCCAGTGTGATTTGCAGTTGTTCATTTGTCCATGTTTGAGCTTTCTCAATGATTGCTTTTGTCATCTCAAATCCAGAAACCTTTCCCATCTTGGGAAGATAATCCTAATACCATGATCATGTTCTAATTACATTTTTTGGGATGAGTTCAGGTTGCAGGATGTTGTGCATAGCGAGAGGAGGCTGTATTTGGTGTTTGAGTACTTGGATCTAGACCTGAAGAAGCACATGGACACCTGCCCCGATCTTGCCAAAGACCCTCGTCTGATCAAAGTATGGTGAGGTTTTTGTCCGTCTCTTCTGCAGTTAGGCACCAATTTGAAGTATTTGTTCTTGAGAGTGGGAGCTGTGGTGTTTTGAGTGTCTAGTTCCAGTCTTTCAGTTTTCCAAAGCTGTTGATATTGTATTCTGCTGCCATGTCCTACATCTGATGGTGTCACTTGGGTACTGTTGCTGACAATTATGCTGAGTAGAGAAATGTAGGACTAAAGCTTAACTGTGGATTGCAGACCTACTTGTACCAAATCCTGCGGGGTGTTGCATACTGCCATTCCCATAGGGTACTGCATCGGGATCTGAAGCCACAAAACCTTCTAATTGACAGACGCACCAATGCGTTGAAGCTTGCTGACTTTGGGCTGGCAAGAGCGTTTGGTATTCCTGTCAGGACCTTCACACATGAGGTAATTGGGGTCAAAGCATTGAATGCCTGCTTCAAGGTGCGAATACAGTATTTTCAATAGAGTAACTGAGATGGAACTGGCTTCTATGTCAAGGAAATTTCTTGCAGTATGAAGCCATTACAGTGTCCAGCTTTGATGTAAGCTTTTAAATCTTATGAAGCTCTCCTTGACTGCAACATGAGTTGGTTTGTGGGGTTGCCAGGTGGTCACATTATGGTATCGAGCACCAGAAATTCTACTTGGCTCCCGCCACTATTCTACTCCAGTAGACGTGTGGTCAGTTGGATGCATATTTGCTGAGATGGTGAACCAGCGACCACTCTTCCCTGGAGACTCTGAGATTGATGAGCTATTCAAGATATTCAGGTGAGCTTAAACACTCAAAACAGAGCTTTTGCTTCTAGTCTTGATTGTGTAAGGATGTTGCTACTTTAAGGAATAGATGTAGAGACAATGACTAGAGCTATTCCTTAAGCTTAGTGAATTTGCAATCTATGATTACCATTCTGAGAAATCCAAGAAAACCATAAACTTTTTTTTTTCCATGCCTCAAAGCAATGATTCAACTGGCTTGCTATCATAGGATATCATTTCTTATCTTCAAAATTGGGGTTGTTGCATGTAGATCTGTGAGCCAGAAGTTGTATGTGTAGGTAAATCAGCATATAGGTATACTTATACTGGCAAAGAGATTCACCCTTGTGTATTCACCTTTTGATAATGCAGGACTTTGGGGACCCCAAATGAGGAGACCTGGCCTGGAGTGACCTCGCTGCCAGACTTTAAGTCTGCTTTTCCAAAGTGGCCACCTAAGGTTGGTCCAACCTGAAGTTCTATCAATATCTATGACAAATTTCAATCAAAGGTCACATTTTTGTGTTTAATTTCTATAGAATGTGGGTGGCTAAGCCTTGGAGCAGATCTATGATGTCTTAAGCATCATCCATATGCCTCTGGATCAGCCTAATGCATTTGGGTATTCCAGGGTCTTGTCTTGATGGCACGTAACTGGATTTGCTGTCTGCTGCAGAATCTGGCATCCATTGTCCCAGGACTTGAGCCTGCAGGCGTGGATTTGCTCTCGGTCAGAACCTCCCACACGACCTTTGACACATCAAACTTTTATGTATCTGGTTGGGAGCCTGTTGGAAGTATCAGAGCTTTGAACTTGTTTTAGAAAGTTTTGGGTGACGATAAAGTGGACAAGAAAAGTGGTTTGAGGGCAAAGGTGATGTTGTAGTTGACTTCTGACATGCTTGGGTGTGGGGAGAGTGAACAGAAAATGTTAATGTTGGAGCCAAGCCAGCGGGTCACAGCAAGAAATGCATTGGAACATGAGTACTTCAAGGACATAGGCCTCATCCCTTGACCATCTGAAACCTTCACTTGTACTACATCACCTCAAGCGAGACCCATTTTTTTCAACAGATTGTCTTCCTCTGGTTAGCAGAAACATGAAGAAGCAGAAGAGATGTTCCACTTCCATGACTGCACCCTCTGCACCTGACTGCCATGCACCTGCTAGCTACCTATTCACCATGTGCTCGTGCAGCTTCTCACCACCTCACTGTTGGTTTGCCTTGACTAGAGCTGGTTAACAGCTTGCTGTCTAGCCACAGCCATGCATCCCCTCTATATACAAGCATTTGTATACCCTACTGGTATCAAGGTACTGACAGTGTGGATAACCATATCACATTACCGGCTTTCATCATAACTGTCTGGATCACTGGATAACTGCCATCTGTGAGGGGTTTCAGGGACAGTTGTGAGTGAAGAGTATCATAATCAATATAAGGAAGGGTGCAAATGTGGCAAGCTGGAGGAGATGATTTGGCTTTGGGCAGTGTTTTCACCTAAACAACTCTTATATCAAAGCAAAAGCAGAACTGAATTGCATCAATTTCCTTTCAGAGTTTGTAGTTTGTAGTTTGCAGTTTTTTCCTGGATTCTTGTGCTTGGTTCCCCATCACCCCTAATGATTTAACCAAAAACTGAGAATGCAAGGTGTCATCTTGTGGAACACTTTGTCAAGAAGATTACATTGTGGAATATGGTTATACTTTGTTCTCCTGTTTTCATACATGACCTCCATTTGTGAATACCAATTTGTTTTTAGAAAATTGTAGTTGCAACCATGTCATTATTTAAACAGCTGACTGCTGAACCATCTAACCTTCAGTGAGTTTTAAGAAATAGTTTCAGTGCACCTCTAGATAAAAGCAGGATTCAGCAACGTTTCTGTTGTAACTCTGAGTACTCTATTGTGTGGCAGACTGCAATCATTGAATTTTCCTGTGGCTTGTTGGTATTTTCATGGTGTCCAAAGGAGTGAACGAATAATATCCTCTTTGACACTTATTGATGATTTGGGTTTTTTACAAGTTTTGTGTATCTGAAACTAGCCAAGGGTATGCTGCTAAACGGTAGCACTTTGATGTTTGATTGTGATTATAATTTTCTTGGACTTTTCTGGACCAAGACCCATCCCCAAACAAAATCTCCAATTTCAGATTGGATTCCAAATTAAACAGACATCTTGGTTCAAGGGGCAATCTATGCATGAAACAGAAAAACTATATCCAACCATTGGATCTGGGTTATAGCCAGTTTTGTTATATCTAGGTTACGTAGCCCTTAAGGCAGGGCAACTGCTGGGAGGCAACTTGCATGGAAAGTCAATTTGATGGACCTTAAGCTTCTCTCTCCTTCGCATACAAATTCACACAGCTGTTAAAAATTCTATCAGATCTTTACACTGGACAAGGACCTCAAATGGGGCAGTTCTGGGAATTCAGGTCCTGGACTTGACCCCTATCTCACTCTGGGCCCTTATTCGCAGAATGGCCCTGAGTTTCTCAGTCCTTATCCAACACAATTCTATGCCCTAAGTGTTGCGATAGAGCACCAAATTTGTTATAGTAGGTCTACATGAAAATTCTCTTGAAAATTAGATTAAGGGCCTACACCATATATGAAATGTTGCCCATTGAAATCAGTCATGGAACAATGTTTTCCAATGATGTGATTACTCTAGTATTTTTGGTTGAAGAGTACTATCATTATTTGAAAACACCTTGATTTAATGTTAGATGTGAATCTATTTATGCTGGAATGAATCTAGTGAATCTCAATTACTTTCAAATAATTTTTGACCTTCTCCACTCATTATCTACCTACTATGCAACTTATTGCTTATATAATATTTGACTTTTGATGTTTCTCTACCTTTCCTTTCCAACTAATTTGTGCTTTTCTTTGGTAAGTCCACTTCATTGTGACTCCCTCTATGCTAATTTTCACATTTGTTCACCTATATTCACTTTTCTCATGTACATATGTATTCGAGTGTTGAAATATTTGTAGGTTATAGATACATAGTGGAGAAGGTGTGTTGAATTAGTCTTTTGGTTTGAAGAATATCTCAAGATGTGGTTCATTGCTTTAGTAGTTCATGTTGTATGGGATTTGAAATGGTTGCCAATTGCTTAATGTTATGAGTGTGTTCATCTCATCTTATTGCTACAAACTATACTCACTTCCAACTTTTAAAAAAAGGAAAAGGGCACTCACCCAGAAAGGGGAAAGGGAGGAACAAAAGGAGAGGACTGTTGTTCGATCAAGAGACACACCAATCACCGCAAAAGCATAACAAGGGCTACAAAAGAGCAACCTAGGTCCTACACCCCGCACCAGTTGTGGGAAGCAGATCCAACAAGCATAAAATGATTATGTGGAGCAAGAAAGAGCCCACTACTTCATTAAAACGTAGAGTGGGTTGAGTGTGAGCTAAAGTCCATATTACTGACCCCTAACAACAGGTCCACTGGACGGAGTAAATGAGCTTGTACATTCTACTTCACATGAAGTACATACATCCTTTATTCAGTGAGTATGGGTGGATACTTGACCTGTAAATTTGCAGGATATTATGATCTTCACAAGGCCCTGTACAAAAAAAGGATTGATTCTGGTTGGTTGGCCATAATGACTGGCCCACGTGGGTAACATTTACATAGTCTCTCACTTTACACTGTCTAATTAGGTATTAATGTGTATGGGTGAAGTTGGGGGGAAACCATTGACACTCTACGTTGGATATGAGAAATACTAGTACTATGGCCCCAAATAGGGGGTGTGGGTGCACCAGGGTGGGAGGAGTTCATCTGTATTGTAAAGCTCACTCTATGGTTTCTCAGTTTGTATTTTAACACCCCTCCTTGCATGAAAGATTAGATTTAAAGAGCCTTCCGCTAATCACATGCAGATCTTCTACTATTTTTCAGGATCTTTACTAGATGTAACAGTGTGATTTTTGTTTTTGTAGTGAATTTTCACATTGTCATTTAGGGTTTAAGGGTTTAGGGTTTATGAAAACCCTAAACCCTTAAACCCTAAACCCCGTTGCATGGGGGTGCCTCTCATGTTGAATGTTTCTTTTCTTTGCCTTGGCAATGAGGCTTTTTGATACACCCATCACCAAGAAAACTGAAACTTTGGAGGCTCCTAACACAGAAGTTTCTGTTGGAAGATCAAGTGCTGCTCCTTTGGCCCACCTATATAGGTGAAAAGAGGACAACTTTGGGCAGAGCACATGAAATAAAAGTGTGGTGATATTCGGAACATCTTGAAAACTTGGAGAACCTCTGAGGACCTTTATGGGAACAAAAATCCAAACACCGGGCAAGATTGATCATGAACCAAACCTATGTAGATTATGAAATGTATGAATGGGTGGGAGGGTTCTTATGCCTACTCCTCAATATAGGAGGGTTCTTACACCATTTGGAGTAGGCATAATATCCCTTGCAATTTCTGGGAGGGAAATTCATGGATGTAGGTGGCCTCCATATACATTATGAACTTTTTTCAAAGTGCTTTACGTTGTAGGGACATTCTTGTATGAGTGCATTCTCTTGAGGGAGGGGCACCTAAGGGTGTGAGCCCGAGGGTGTTCCCAAACCTGAGGAGAATACACGAGTACTGGAACCTCCCCATGTGTAAACAACTCTCTTTTTATTTCCTCACTTTTTTCTCGTTTTGTTAAATTTTTCTTTTTCCATAGGAACATATAAAATTGGGGGAAATACCCCTGGCATAACGCACTAGGGTTCTACTGCTGCGGGAGAATCCTCAAAATACACATAGAAACAAAAAAGAAGTTGTTTACATTTTTTGAAAAACAAAACCAAGTCGGTAAAGTCAGTCTGTAGTTGGCAAAAATTAATTGTTTAATATTCTCAACTTGTGTTCTCTGGAGTCTAAAGATCTCTCAAGGAATATCCTCAGGAGAATAAACATCTCTCAAAGTATATCCTCAGGGTGCCATTTCCTTCAAGCATGTGACTTAAGTTCCACGGCTTATAAGAAGATTACACTCTTGGGCCACGCACACAAAAATATCAGTGTCTGGCTGTGCAGCCCACCCACCGCCTGTGACATGGCGGAGAAGGGGCCTGGCTGGACAGCCATGGACCACACACATACTCCTCTTCTCTCATAACCGGTTTCTGGACTGCGTTGTCTTACATGTCACTTGCTCATTGGCCCAGAGAAGGAGATTATAACACATAACTGATTCCTCCATGGAAATTGACGACATGGCGTCACCCCATTGGTGGAGAGGTCTCGAGTTACACACCATATCCTCTTGCATACTAGGTCAGCCAGACAGGTGCAGGGGGTTATGGGGACAGCAACAACAGCATTCATCCCAGACGTCCAAGTAGTCATCGGTTATGGGAAGGTGAAATCCCATCCGTCGAGTCACCGACTGTGTCCCATGCAGCTCAAGCAACCTGGTTACTGGAAAAAAAACTCACCACTTCTGTGGCTTGTTTTTTTTCAGCAACCAGGATGCTCTCGCCGGTTATGTAGTCCATAAATTTCTCCCTTCTGTCCTCTAGTTTTTCGGTACCTAGTCCAGGAACTGGTTTTGTCCTGTAATTGATGAGAGGAGCCAGATTATCAAAATGGTCTCAACACGTTCACTCCTCAACTATATTTGATCATCCAACTCTTGCCAGTTACCTAATACATACCCCCCTTCCAAGCACTCAATTTTTAAACCATCTGTATACAAACAAGGGTTATAATATCAATGTATTAATATACAGAGGGAGGTGTTCAATAAGTTTGTGTGTAGGCGTGAAGAAGATAAGAATGTTATGACGAATGAAATTGCTGGATTTGGTCGTCTGAATTTTTTTTCTTTGTTATCTCGAGTGAACTAACAGTTAAACCCCAGTGTATTAGGGTTTGGTAGGTCTGTGAGAATTTTGTAGGACCAATGGAAATGTTAGAGCAAGGGACAGTTCTTTTAAATGTTCAATAGATAGGCTTGTGTGCTGTTGTGCAGATTTTTTTTTCCAGGCCAATGGGATTCCTTGATTTGATTTGATGGTTTGACATATTTTTGATACGTCCAAATATAACAAAACCTAGTTTTGGATGATTTACTTTTTGACGGTAATTGACAATATGGACAATTAATTAAAAAAATTATAGATTGAGGACATTTATTGAAAATATGGACCATCACAATGATGCCCTTGTAATTGACCATTTGTTTTGTTTATCCTTTCTAGCTGATAGAGCATTCACAATGCAAAAGGAAAGTGAAATTATGTGGAAATATTAAAATACGATTCTAATTCATTTCTTATGAAAAATTGTAAGGTATGACATCACTATTATTGCTATTGCTGCTTGGGGAGGTGCTCCCAATTTTTTGGGTTACAAGAAGGGGAGCATGACTTGTTTAGTGGAAACATCTTTTAAATCCTCATTTTGTTGTGTCCATTACTTAAGCACATGTATGAAAATGAAATTATGTGATGATCATTTTTCAAACATATTTTAAAGTACAAATTGAAACCATACATGGGAAAAACGTTCCATCATTTGTGTTTGACATGGGCATTCAGGGTAAGTGTGGATGTTGTGTCAATACATTAACTAACAATCAAACTATTGTTGGCTATGTCTACAATACATACAAATTTCCTGAAACAAAAACTTATGCATCTTAGTATGATTAATGTAAATAATCATTTAAATGGGAAACTGAATTTGAATTTCACATCCAACCCATTCTAGTTTGAAATATATCTTTGAAGATTTTAGTGTAATTTTCAATCCAATTTTTAAATTAAATACTCTTGAACCAATGGTTGGGTTCAACAATTTTTTTTGTACAGATCAATTCTGTCAAAATGTGAAATTGTTTTCGAGGCTACAACACAAAAGTTTTTTTCAAATTATTTTAAAAAGCTCACAGAGAAAGCAAGGGTTTTTGGATTGAGTTTGGCATATTCAAAAGTTCTATTGCTACAGGTGACCAAATGATAGCATGACTAATTTTTTTTTATAATGTCCTACTTGTCGTGTTGCCATTTATTGTTAAATCATTCTTGGAATGTTTATAATGACGTAAAATAAAAAAATTGAAAGGAAAATCACTGGTTGGGTTCTTTAACTCCCATGTATGGATGACTCTCCATATATATATATGTAAATAAGATTATGTTTTTTATTCACACCCTTGATTTTCAAATGGCATTTTCCCAATCACTTTGTTGGAGCTGTGACTTCCATTCTTTTGAGGCTTAAATTTGTATACGATGTTATATTTGATAGGTAAAGCTAGAGGTTGCATAAAGACCCATTGGATTTTTATTTTAAAAAGATTTCCTAGGAAAGGTGGGACTAGTGAATAAGAAATACTTCTAACATGGGAGTTTGGTTATTCCTATAGTGATTTAGGACCTGCCAAAACCATTGACCCGCAAAGCTTGCTAAGCCCATTAGAAAGTCACTGGTTCTCATAAGGGGTAAGTGTTTTTTTCTCTTCTGACAAGCCAGAGGCTGATCTTTTAAAGCCTTTGGCTACTTGTGAGATCAGTTGCACTTCTATAGGCTAACCCAACCTTTTTGTTTTTGAACACCACAATAGTTAAGGCCATAAGACTAAACCGACAAGCTTGCTTTTGACAATATCTCTCAGGCAAGCCCAGTGGTTGAGGACATGACAGGGCTTTTGGTTGGCTCATAAAGCAAATTGAACCCAAAACCTTTGTGATTTCAAACAAGGTTTGTACCATTGAGCCATGATGAACTAACATGAAGGAAGTGCCAAGAAGAAGGATATCTCGTGAAGCTAATTAATAAGTTCAACGAAATCTTGATGATCTAAATCTAAACTATAAGCCATCCTTTAGCTCTCTATGGTGTATGAAATATTTGAAGTGATTGTTGAATTCATTAAACTACCAACAAACCCAATATGTGAGCAAAAGCAATGTTTTTTCTTTCTTTTGGGAACTTTTCACAACTTGGGAGAAATTTTTTGACGAATTTTCTTTTTCAGTGTAAATTTGACTAAAAATTCTGCTTTTCTAAAAAAAAAAAAATTG
>Ga0209208_10005523_pt1 | contig 17609 bp, 18 predicted proteins | sample S1TSphfallax_3_FD_187694 | JGI IMG/M metagenome (GOLD analysis project Ga0209208, IMG submission 187694) | Host-associated microbial communities from peat moss isolated from Minnesota, USA - S1T2_Fd - Sphagnum fallax MG (SPAdes) (version 2) | ecosystem: Host-associated > Plants > Peat moss >... | reverse complement strand
AGCTGGAGCTGCCATCATGAGGTCAGGACCCAACCTACTGAAGTTTGCAAGGAAGGAGCAATGTCTGGCACTAGGAACCAAGCTGAGGACCAAGTTCAAAATCAATTACCAATTCTATCGGGTCTTCCCCAATGGTGAGGTCCAGTATCTTCACCCTAAGGATGGAGTCTACCCTGAGAAGGTGAATCCAGGTCGGTCTGGTGTGGGAATCAACTACAGGAACATTGGAAAGAATGCCAACCCAGCTGAGATTAAATTCGGTGGCAAACCAGCTTACGACTTGTAGAGACAAAACCCTGTTGTTGTCTTTGTCATTGTTGTATAGCTAGTTCTCCTATCAATTCCAGAGCAATCTTCAATTCTGATCTGCCCTTGTTTTGTGTGTGGATGAGCTCTCATCTTGATTTTTCTCATTGAGTTTCGGTTAGTAATAACCAGATCCAAACTAGGTTTGATTTTCAAAACCGGGAAAAAAAATTTGATACAATTTCAATTTATTTTTCCAAATTGAAACCTGAGCGTCTTCATAAAAATAAAGAATCACCCAACACTACTCCATAGCAATGTTGTGTAGGTTTTTCTGAAAACCCAGATCTAATAACCTAACTTATAAGGGTATATCAAATAACCTAACTTATTTTGTAATATTTAGGAAAATGTTAGATTTGAACTCACATACGCATGTAGTCTAAGCATTGGATATTTGTAATATTTAGAAATATTTTAAATGGATTTTGGAATTCTTTCACAGTACCGACAACATGGGTGGGTGGCTGTTATTTGCTCAAGGTGGCAGGTGTTTTTTTTTTTTTTCCCTTTCAATTTTCTTATTTTACCACTTCCAAAAGTGGCGACCACCCACAAGAGGATTTAGCCAAATCTGACTACAAGACAAATAGAGAAGTGGAAACTCTAGAATGCTCATTATATTTTGGTGAATGAGCCACTAGTGCCTAAATATGACAATTTTGAAAAGGAAAAAAAATGAAAGCTAGAAATCTGTCCAAATCAATAATTGGCCAGCACTGGTCTAAACTCTACACATACATTGCAGGACTTAGAAAAAGGCTACTTTGCAATCTGATTTTCTAAGAATCAAGACAACAAGTTCAAAAGTGTAATCACCTCCATGATCAAGATATATTAAGTCTATGAAACCTGATTGCGCAATTGGTGCACAGTTTCTTACATAGTAGTCTTCCATTGAGGAGAATGCCGATCAGATTTGACTAAGAATGACAATTAGGAACTTTGTGTGCACAAACAAACCATGCAGGACACAACCTTCAAAGGAGTGCAAGGTTGGTGCATTGTAAATCTCCTGACTACTAGTGACCACCATAGCTTGATATAGCTCAGTAAATGTTGACTACACAACCTCCAGTTTGTGCTTTAATTTGCCTTACCATGCAAACTGTGATGTAGGTCAAGACCATTGTGAGAATGTTCAATACGAATATCAAAGTCATGTGGATGGGAAACAAAGGTTCAGAATGAATTACCTTGTCCATGAATTGCCTCTTCTAGCTGTTCTTTTCCACATAATTCCAGCACAATTTTTGTATATTGCAGGCACACACAAGATGCCAATTGAAGAGATGCTCAATGCAACTGCAGTTTTATTCCCTGTGAATTTCTGCAAGGTGAGCAGTGTTGCAACAATGCAGAATAATGCAGAGAAACAAGGCTGATCCAGAAACAATTAAACCCTTGAACTCAACTGAATCCTGGTACAATGGCTGTACCCAACGAAATAAATACCTAAATGTGACCTAAATGTGAGCCTCTGACTGTGTATTATTGTGTCAGTGAAAAAGGATGACACAAATGTGCCAGGTGTGCTACATGCTCAGAATGAATTTGTGAAACTTTCATTTGGAAAATTTGAATGTGTAGAAATCACACACTAAGCTTATGAACTAAATGCTAGTGAATTGTGCATCCTGTTGCAAAACCATTATAGTCTGCAGATTTGAAATTTTTGCATACGCTTTATTCTTTGAATCCTAAACATCAAAGTAAGAACTGTCAAAACGCAAGACTAGAATTGAAGGTTTAACCCTCACACATGTACGAAGCTTGAACATCATATGACATTGCAATACACTCTAAATCTCTCCACAAGATCATTCCTTCAATTCATATGTTTGTTTCCTTTTGTAGATACCTAACCTAACACTCAAGCAAACAAGAAGAGATAAGTGAATAATGTGAGAAAAAATACCTCTACGATGATTATTGTGATCACAATTTTTCTGTAGAGAATTTTTTTTAAACTTTGAAATTCTGAATGAATGAGTACACCAACAATTTATTATTATTATTTTGGGTTTTCCAAAATGAATATTTTTGCCATAATGGGCTAAGTAATGCAACAGTTCACTTAACACATCTTCCTCGAAATGAGACCTTGATTCAATCAATTTGGTGATATAATGTAATAGAAAAATAATTCTTTGACATGGAGCTTTGTACATATTTGACCAAGCATATGTGATAAATTCAAATAACACATACATGAGAACTTTGGGAACAACATACGAAATTTTGTTTCCCCAAATTCGTGAGGTAATTGGGTTAGCAACCACCCAAAAAAGGGCTTAGCAAAATTTGATTACAATGTTAGAGAGGAAATTAAGAATCCTACCACATGTTTGTGACATGTTAGAACTTATTGTCTAATCACAAGAAGAAATCTTGTTCTTTTCCACCCCCACACACTGCGACTATTGTTTGATTTGATTACATTTCAATTACATTTGCCCATTTAAAGTTTACAAGTGACTTGTCGCATTAATCAATAGTCAATATTGTTCATAGTTGTTATGTTCACTATGTTGTTCACTTATGAATATAAATTGGACCTTATTTTATTTTTTAATAATTTCAAATTATTGACATGAAAATTGAGGTATCTTTTATTTTTATTTACATAATGCATTATAATGGGTTAGTTATTTTTTTGACATTTTTTCAACCATCAACATGGCACATTAGTTGAACAATCAACTTTTAACATGTTGAAACCATTATTTAGGAGTTGTATTTTAAACTTACCATAATTTATTAAAATTTTTTTAACAATTTTAAACCTCATATTTATATTGGAGTGAATGAATGATTTTTTTCACCTTTCTTAAATTATCAACATCTTTACATGAATTGAATCATCCATTTTGAGCTTATTGAAACCATTTTTCAAATGTTACATATTGCACTTATTAGTATATATGTTGAAATCCACATAAAAACCTAATGTTTCACATTTATATTTGAATGGGTTAATGATTAGAAATGTTCATGCATGCAAAGTTTAGGGTGCATGTAGATGTTTAATTATTTTTTTCATATATTAAATTATTTTATATTTATGTAAACTAGAATGTATGTTTTTCCCCTAGTTTGCTTTAAACATCGTTTATTATTATGAATGTTCATGATGCCACACAAAAAAACCCCCATAAATAATCCCTAGTTTTTCCCCATTTTTTTTTTGGTCGTGTATGTTTACTGTTTAATGTTTACAATTTTACTTCTATTTGGGACCAAAGAGTCCATTAGGCGAAAGGCACATCATGGAGGATAAATTGTCTTCTGGTATTGGCAACATGCCACAAACTTGGCCAAGGCGATCGTGTTCGTAGTCTACATGAGCTCAATAAGAGTGCTAGTGTGGGTGAGGGGCAAGGTCGAACAAAAGTGTTCCCTAACTTTTTGTGTATTTGGATAGACAAAGAGCAAATGCTCTTCATCTTCTACCTTCCCCAAATCGCACCGCGACAAGCCTTTCTGCATATGGCACGCCCTTCCATACATCTAGCACTATTTTAAGTTGTGTGTTGCCACACCAAAACTGGGCCAAAATTTTCTGCAGTTGAACATAGCTGATGTCACACAAGTAGCTTTCGTTTTCATATGACATACCTTTGAAGCGCAAGTATTTTGTCTGCACGTTGGTTTTAATTTTGCAATTAGTAAAAAACTTTTCAATGAAAGCCAGCTGCACATTATCCTTCACCCTTTCTACACTCAACATTATGTGGGGAAAACTTGGAGGGGGTGGAGCTTTAGCCTCCTGGTTGGTCGGGCCTCTTGCCATAGATCTAGCACAAACTAGCTACATTAATTGTAGCATTACCAAATCAGCCATCCAAGCTCCCACCCGTACATTGTGCGTGTTGCACCAAAGTACTTGGCTTTCTACCTAACCTCTCACCCTTGCTATATGGGTCAGATGTATGTGGGTCATCCTAGGAGCCGTTCCCAGCGACTGTTGAGTAGTCCCCACCTCCAATGCACGAGCTGTTGCAAGCTTTTCAACCTATAGTGCACAGGCCGTTGTAGGTTCCTCAACTTGTAATGCACAGGCCGTTACAAGTTGAAGCGCCATTTCCAACAGTGGTTGAATCAGAGGCAGAAAATGTGCCACCTCTTGGGGCTAATTCTTGAATAACCATTTTTTCATGGATCTAGCCCAACATTTCTTTCTCGCAACAAGCATAGCGAGTTGGGCTTCCCATGCCTTTCCCAAGATGCAGTCTTTAGTGAATGTGCTCACACAGTTATAATATAACAATGTTTATCCCCATGCAAAGTGTTCAAAAGGGAACTTGCCAAATTCTACCAACAAGATAGACGTGTTGGTTTTTTTTTGTGCCCTAAACAAGGACTTGAAGAACCCTCGGTACACTGTTTAAATAACTTTTAGTTTTTTGGAATCCACCCAAACCTCACAGGCATAGCTTACTGTGGAACACACCAACGCGTTGAAGAGGTCACAACGTAGCTTAACATCCATAATACGTAGCTTTGCATAGCGGCAGTTCAATGTAAATAGTAAGTGCGTGTTGGCAGTTGTTAAATGTTCCACTGCATTGTCCAAGTCCGAGGTGGTTTCGAACAAGATCCCTAGGTATTTGAAAATTTGTACACGCTCAATAATGGCACCTTCAAACACAAACTCTTGGCATGGGTTAGCAGAATTGAACACCATGACTTTTGTTTTTTTCACGTTCACCATAAGTCCACGTTCAACATAGAAGTGCTGGAGCGTGTCTAACTATTATTGTAATCCCACCTTTGATTCCGACGTCAGGTTTACAAAAAGTAACAGCCATACGTGCAAGTCTACTAGGGCTCGTGCATTACATTTTTTGCTATCCAAGCACCCCTCCAGGGCATCCATATATAGCCCAAACAATAGGGGGCTGAGAAGACAACCTTGTTTCACACCTTGCTGGCACTTGAAGCTGGTGGTGACACCTTCGTTTGGGTGGTTGATGCATACGGTATCCTTAGCATACATCACTTTTAGGCATTGCAAGAAGCGTCCTTCCACCCTAAGGCTAGCCAACACCTACCACATCACTTCATGTGGCATAGTATCGAACGCCTTTTTGAAGTCCACAAAACAACAATAAAGTGGTTTCTTTTTTGCCTTGCTTTATTCTATTAGAGTCCACAATATGAAATTTGGTTCTTGCTAGGCCTTTGTGCCTTGTAGTCCTTGTTCATTACAAACTTAAGCATCATTATGTCGAGGCGCGCGCCTACCGTTAGGACGAAGGCCCACACAACAGTAGGCCGTTGCCACATGGCGGTGATGACCTTGGTGCGTAGCTTCATCTGGCCTTGTAGTAGTTTTGTGTTGAGTTGCTTCACCAACTCCTTCTTGGTCTCACACTCCTTGGCCTCAAAGCCCGTGAGGCGTAGGTTGAACTTACGCTCCTCTTGTTTGGGTGCATCGACCAGGGTTTCCATAGCACGATTGACCACCTAGCGCACGTTCTTGGCCATCACCGTGGTCTACTTGGGTTCCTCTGCAGACATAGCCTTGGTTATAATAGCCATGGTTGCTTCACACTCCATCAACTGGTTGACCGCAAGGTTGTTAGTGGCCGTAAGAGACGCAATGTTTTCGATGGCTGCCTCCATCTTGGACAACCATGCGTCAATAGGTGAGCTGTTAGTCTTGATGCCCATCACTAGCTAGTGTTTGGCTAGGGTTGCCTGGTAGACCGGTAGGGATGCATTGTCTGGGATGTTGAGCTTGGCATTGTTGTAGTGTTGTTTGGCAATGTCCTTCTTCAGCATGAAAATGTCTAACGTTGCAGTGAAAGGACATAGCAGCAATGTGGCATCTAGTGCCATCACAGAGTTGTTCAAACCCTAAACCCTAGCCCATGCAAAATGATTTATAAAAAGGAGAAAAACAAAAAACCAAAAACCAAAAAATGGGGAAACACTTAACTCGTCATTTTTCTTTTCCTGGTTTTTGTCTACTCATTTCTTTTGTTCCATTTGTAGCTTTTTACTTAGGATGTTGATGTTGGTGCTGGCTTCTTTCAATTTTAGCTTACTCTAATCTCATGTGAGGACTTTACAAAGTTTTGAACAACTTGGGATTCTGCAAATCAATGACCTAATCTAGGGAATTCCAAAAAAAATCCTTCAGAGGTATTTTGAAACCCTAATTTCTCAAGGTCTAAGTCTGAAGCAAGACCGATAGCTTCAAGTAATAGTCAATGGTTATGTAGTTGGAGTCTGGGGCACCTCAAAGAAGGACTCCATAAGAAATAAGGAAAAAGGATTTTGTGTCAATGACGACACAGAAAGAAGAAGCATTAAGAAATGCGTCACACCAAAAAAAAAACAACAACCCTAGAAGGAACTTATAACTTGCAACCTTTCATCACAAGTTCTGTTACTTAGTGAGGAATGAACACATGCTCCCACCTTGGAAACTGCAACAATAAACTTAGAAGAAACAAAAAATTAGAAACTTCCCTGAATCAAACTAAATAAGAAGCTTTGCAGCATGCTCCCCGTTGTTGTTTTCCGCTAATTCCTATTTGCCAACAAACGCCACAAGTGCTGCATTGCTACTGCACAATAGTAGCAACGAAGATGTTGTAAGGAACAGAAGTGCAAAAGTAGTCACCAAGATGTAAGCTATCTTCTCATAATCTTTGTCGCAACAAAGCCAACGTCTGCCTTCCGCTGCCACTTCGCTTTTATCGTTAAAAATAGAAAAAATGTATAAGTTCTGATTTTTTTCAAAGTTATGTAAATAAATATTTATATTAATGAATGATTCATCTTGTTAAATAAATATGGTTTTGATAGTTAAATGCATATATTGACTACTTAATCAATGTTTGTTCTTGGCCAATTTTTGCCAATTGAGGGTGCAACAACTTTTTTGATCAAATTAAAAATCTATATATTCACATTTTTACAATAAAACATAATAAGTAACCATAATATTGAAGGATTTAAACAAGTTTCTAACTAAAGTACTTGTTTTTAACCAAATGTGACATTTTTTTTTATGGATGATTACCGTCTTAACAACATCGAAAAAATAAATAAATAAGTGTATTTAATGATATTGGGAAGAATAAAAAATATATAATTTTATAGAAATTGGACATATTTATGTAATGAAAGTAAAATTGTAAAAGATTTAATGAATGCATTTTTGAATTGACATTGGATCATCCTGTTGGTGTTAAGCCCTTACTAGGAAATTTACTTTTTCGTTGTTTTCTATTTGGATTCACATTTGAGTCCCTCAAGGAGTTGGGAGTGTGTCATCCAATGAATAAAGGATCTAATGTGGATGAACAACTTTTATACAAAAATTGTTGGAATGGTAAGTGAGAAATGTAATTTAGTGAATCTAAAACAATGGTTTGATATTTCAACTATATTTTTTTTCATTTCATGCTTGAAAAGATATAGCAAACAAAAATCAAATTACAAATTCTTCTTGCTTGTGTTGGTAATGTTAAAAATTAATCTTGATGTTGTTATTGCATCATGTAATTTGTGAGGGATGTTGGGGACATTCATCAAATTATATTTATGATTTAAAAAATTATATATATATTGTTGAATTGATCTTATTATTATTTTTATTTCTTTGGGTTCTTTTGTGTTTGGTGCAGTGTATTGTTTAACCAATTTATCATTGTAGAAATTAACCATGTGTATTCTTGATCATTCATAATGAATTTTTTTTTTTGTTGCTACTTGTGAATGATTTGTTATAGTATGGGCTAGAAGTTTGGATCCATAGACATAATGATTGGTGCCATGAGTGAATTGGCATATTGTGCTTGAATATTTGTAATTGAGTAAATAATTTTTATTTTTTTCATTAGTGGGAACATTGATTTGTGACATGTATAATCGATAATCTATTATGTTTCACTTAATGGGCACTAGGCAAAATAATCTTCTTCCTCACTATTGGGAATTCGATTTAATTGGCTTCAACGGATGGACAATGAAGTGTAAATGTTGCGTAATTTTGATTTAATTTTTTTTGAAAATATGTGTACATGGGTGTTATCTTTTAGGAATTTTAAAGTTTTTACTTGTAAATTTAAAGGTTCTTAAAACATTTCAAAAAATCATATTCATATAAAAAATGATAATGTATTTGTTAAATTTGGTGGCCACCAATTGAAGTTGACCATTCACCATGTTGAATAAAGTCCTAAATTAATAATTTAGATTTAAATTAATTAATAATTATTGCCATTGTTGGATTGGCATGGTGTAAATAGGGCCAACCCAAGTTGAGGGGTTTAATCATTTTAGATGGATTAGAAATGCATTGTAATTGTCCCATCAAATTGATATGAATCCTTTTGAAAAATCATCATTTTAGAAACATTTGTCAAGCTTTGGTTTTTTGCATAATGTGTTTTATATCCACCACCATTCCCTTTCTCCAATAAACACAATGTGTACATGTTGATGTTATTTTTGGGAATTTTTGGTGACATTTTCATGTTTACTTAACAACAAGCTTATTGAGACATGCATTGAAATGACATTCATGTATAAAATGATCACAAACTTGTTAAATCAAATAGCCACCAAGTGGAATTCATCCCATCCACTAGGTTGTTTAAAGTTTTAAATTAACAATTTAGTCCTAAATTAATTAAATATGTGTTTTTCTTTGTTAAAGTCACATTTTCAAAATTCATACATTTTAAAGGCAAAAACACTTTTGAGCCAAATGTGTTTAAATGGGTTATAATTTTTTTTTTGTCAGTTGAAGTCCTTATACCTTCTAATCATCAATATTAAAAATCCTTCCCAATTTTACAAGGAATGGTGCACATTTGATAGAAAAAAAGGTTGTTTGAAAAAACAAAGATTTTTCATTATCAAGGTTTGAATGTTTTGAACATGCAAAAATATATTTAATTGTGTCAAGCTTTGAGCATGTAAACTTTGCAATTAATGGAAAATATTTTAGAAAAGATTATGACAATCCAAACTATTATGCTTCCCTTTTAATCTTTCAAACATACAAAAATACAATTATAATTAAAGAATGTCAAAACTTCATTTTAGTGACACCTTTGACTATGTTTTTACCTGATTGTGGTTGAAAAGGTGAAAATTTAGACCCCAATTGGGACATGTTATGATCATGACATTGTCATGATGACATGTCATAGGTTTGCCAAACTATTGGGTAAAATCATAATCAAAGGAGCCACCCAAATGGGTGGACACTCCTTAAAACTACATTTTTGTATGTTTGAAAGGTCACAAGGGAAACATAATAATTTAGATTGTCATAAATGTTTTTGGAATATTTTCCATCAATTACAAAGTTTACATGTTCAAAACTTGACACAAATAAAAAATGGTTTTGCATGTTAAAAGCACTAAAACTTCAAGAGTGGACAATCCTTATTTTTTTTCAAACGTCATTTTTTTTCTACCAAATGTGCACTTTTTTTTTTGAAAATTGGAAAGGATTTTAACATTGATGATTAAAAGGGCAAAAGGACTTGAATTGATGAAAATTATTTTTATAACCCATTTAAACACATTTGGTTCCAAAGTGCTTTCGACCTTGAAAATTATGGCTTTTGAAAATGTGGCTTTATCAAAAGTTGTTCATATATTTGTGATAGAGGGCATGAATGCATAATATACATGATATAAAATAATTTTGTAGTCAAAATGTAGTGCTAAATGGGTATCCAAAATACATAATTTTAAGTTATAAACCAATGCATTAATGACATGTGTCATGTGCAATCCTTGGAAAAGGACGTTTACCTTGGCGCTCTTGGCTCCTTTGACTGTGATTTCACCTTATTGGTAATTAATTATAAAAAAATTGCAATGAATGTTTTAAAAAAAACTTTTGAAAACTTTTGGTTTTAGAATCATAGGTCTAATGACAACATTGTTCAATCCAAAAATTACCACATCAAGTATTAATTTCAATTATCTTAACATTTAAATAATTGTTATGTCAACTTGTGATTTCAATCATTTCAATCATCTTTAATCATCTTAATGAAAACAAATTCAATCAAATTTGCATCACAAATGATTCGTTTGTTTTGATTGAAACTTTTGTCATAAAAACCAACATAAAAATCATGTTATGTAATAGTGTTTTCATATTTGCAAATTGCATTTGTAAACTGTAACCTATAGATGCCATATTTCAAAAGGCCTAATTCAAATGTGGATTTGCAACATGGTGATCAAAAGGTGGTCAACATCATTCATCAATAATAGATGGAAAGGTTAGTGAAATTAATCTTGATCTTTCCATTGGAACCTTCCATGAAAATTTATGCATTTGACTTTTTGAATCTTGGGAAGAAGTGAAATCTTATATTGATATGATTATAAAGGGTTAGGAAAGTGTGGATTGTCAAGGTCATTTGAAAAGGATTTCCAAATGGAAGCAAATACAAAAGGTTTGTGTTTTGGCTCATGATGACCATGACATTTTAAAACAAAATATTAAAGACCACAATTTCAAGAGCTTTTTGAAGATCTTCTTGACAATGATGATCATTTTACAAGATTAATAATGGCCAAGTGTGTTGTGCCTTGAAGCTTTGTGTTACTTCAAGATTGTAATTTTTGGTATTTCATACTATGTATTTTCTTGTCAAGTTTTATTAAAAATAAACCTTTTAAAATTTCATGTGATAACATGTTTTTTTTGTAACTTCAAGACACATTGGACACAATAATTATTCTATTTTCACATTTGCCAATATGAAATTTTCATCATAATATTAGATAATGTTGTCTTGAAATTTCCTACATTTAGCCTTTCAACATATTTCTATTGGATTTAAAAAAAATAAAATTCAATGTTTCAAATTTTATTTACTTTCCAAAAAATCTAACCACCACCAAAATAGTACATTCTTGGGTGGTACCACTAAAAACGCCACACCTTGATTTTCTTGGACCCATCAAGCTTTGAAAAATCATAGGAAACATTTAAATAAACATTTTCATAATCTTTTATATTATACATTTATTAGGTTCCGTATTTTTTGGTATCTCAATAATATCAAGAATATTGTGTATTTTGATCTTCCTAATCACTACATTTTGAAAAAGTTTCAAAAACATAATGCTAGTTTTTTCCTTTGAATTTTTTGGTTCAAGAACACAAATTTGAAACATGGTTTGAGAATTTTCTTATGAATCTTTTCCTTAACGTAATTTGGAAATCATTCTATTTCTAGGTTTTTATTAGGTAATTAATTGATTAAATATAATTTAGTTTTGAATTTCCAAAGTTGAGATTGTAATTTTTTAAGGGACCATTTTAATTAAGAATATAAAATTTTTAAAAATTCCAAAATTTCTAATTCCCAAATAAACTTCAAGCCATATATTGTAACATGCAATGAATAAACATGAAAAATAATAATTTGTAATTGTGAATTTTTAAAAAAGAAAGTGCCCAAGAAAATGATTAGTTATTTTTGGTTCCTTAACCATTCTTTGAGATGGTTCCTAGTGGTACCACCCAAGGATGGGTTTGCCCTTTCCTTTTTAAAACCTTATAACAACAACATTTTTTTCCCCCAATAACATCTCAAATCAACATGCAATTTTTTATTACCCCTAACATGCATGTGTTTTCTTTCTTTTAAATAATTCATCAAACAACAAATGGTTCGATTTTAGAATTCCATCTTCAAGTGTTTGCACTATCATAGCTTCTCCAACATGCTTTTTGACAAAATAAGCCCATTGTGCCCAAATTTATCATGTTTTGGCCTTGGGGCGGGCATTTGGTTTACAACTTGATTAGTTTTCCTAACATTTTGATTATTTTTCCTAGTTTTCTCAACAACGTTTCAACCATGACTTGGACTATCACATGCTTCAATTGTAGGTATCCCTTGATGTGTGTGCACACATCCCATTGATCTTATGGGTATCCACCTTTTATGTTGCGTCCATGACATCTAAGAACCCATGATGCAATTTGCGACATTTTTGTTGTCATTGCATGAGATATTGGTTTCCATGTGGAAAGAAAATAACTACATGTGCTTCCTTCAACTACATTCAACTCCTCTTGTTGAGTCGACATTGTGCTCACCAAAGATGGAATTTGCACCATAGTTGATGTTGTCATTGTCAACTCAATGTGAGTGGATTTATTTCCCAATCTTGTGCAATTCAAAAATTTGTTGCCTTCAATGTTGTTCAAACCAAAAAAAGAGTTATCATGACTAACACCCCACTAATCAATGCTTACTCTTAGCAATTGAGATATTTGAATGTTTACACAAATAGGCTGATATGTTTACACAATTGTGCCAATGCCATTTGAAACTTCAAAAGGGATAAGGGCCCTCCTCTTTATGTCTTGGTTACCTCTCTTTATCCAAACATTTCAATTACATTGGAAAGGATACAAATATCCTCCATCTTAAGTCAAACGATAATGATAGGCTTAGCTATTTCTTGACTTTCACCCTTTTAAGACACACCTCCAATCACCACAGCCAACCAATTAGAGGCGGTCAATTCTTGAAATGGAGAGATTTTGACATCTAGTTGGTGCTACTTGACATCCTTTAAATTTTCCCTTTTTTTTTTTCCTATTCCTTTGTGCATTTTCTGAATCTGCAGTGTGTTTATAAATTAAGCGTTGCAGGGTTTTCACAGTAGTTGTAATTTGATGTGAATCAGTTGATGAGCCAAGAAAAGAAATTCGGTTTCCAGATGAAGAGGGACGAACTTGGGTTTTCCAGATAAAAACATCTTCATTTGTGAAAAAATTTCATTTCAGAAGAATTTTTAAATTTTTTTTTGTTGAAGCACTCCGGTGTCGACAACCAATCGGGCCCACATCTCGACGCGAAACGGGGAAGATGGCGTCACGTGTACACCCGCATGCACCCATACTCAACTCCACACATTCGGCAACGTGCAGTTGGGTGATTGTCTCTCTCATGACCAACCCCAGTAACCACTCATCATCATCACTCTGCTCAATCGCTTCAAAACCGTTTCCATTTGTGACTCCTCAAATCGTGCATTAGGTAGGTAGCACGGAGTTAGCATTACTCGCTCCCCAGTCACGATGTTATTATTATAAGTAAGTATTTCGCCCCGCTCGCTCGCTCGCTCGCGAATTTTCATACAGTTTTGTAGCGGGAACAGCCGCGTGCACCATGTGTTTTTCTTATTTCAAACTATCTTGCTCCTGGATCCTGCTTCAGGCTCCAGCTGATTCCTCGCGGCGGTGGCGGCGGCGTGCACATTCCATCTACCCTTGAATAACTATGTAGCTGGTGGAGAGGAAGATCATGGGTTTTAATGGTTCTCACCATCAACGTCCCCTGTGTTGTACCCCCAATAGTTGATCCAACTAGCTCTCAGGCCTAGTACGTATAGCATTGCGCTATTATTATTATTATGCCTTGTGTGCTCCAGTTCGTAATCCGCTTGATCACGGGGAACTTGCAACTTGAGAATGTAGAGGTTTCTTGCATGATTCCTCAATACCCATAACATGACCAGATCAGTTCTCACATTCCTACTTGGCCTTTAGGATCCAGTAGAAGGTGTTGGTAACCGCTTTGAGTGACTACAGTCGATTCTCTAGTGCGTTTTATATCAGCAGCAGCAGCAGCTCCTCTTCTTCGGCTGTCGTAGCAGTTATCAATCTTCTTCTTCTTCTTCGTCTCTGATCATCAGTACAAAGTATACAATACATCGGCCAGGATCTTGCCATGCTTACGGTAGTCTATGGAAGTACAGGAGGAGCTCTTAGCTTCCGCAGCACCTCTAGTAGTGTGCAGTATTTGACGAGTTGTAGCTCCTCTCGAAATTGTATACCCGGTCATGTTGATGCAGCAGCTCACAGACGAATCCTCAGGGCCGAGACGTACCAGTTTCCAGCTGCATCATCATGCAGGAGGAGGTCCTTAATCCAGGTGAGCTGCTGCGAGGACTCGATGATGGGTGCAGGAGGAGGGCTCAAACGGATTCGGGGGACCTTCCACGACGGTGGTTATGTTGGGAGTCGTTCCAGTGACCCAATATCTCGAAGCACTAGTCGCAGCAAGACTAGTTGCACTAGCTGCATCACTACTGCAGTGATGATCGATAGTTGCTTAGATCAAGACCTTGCTGCATCGTCCAAGCAGCAGCTGCAGGTGCGGCGATCACCAGCTGTTGTTGAGAGCCTGCAAGATACTAGCTTTAAGGCGCGCCAGCGGCGTGATATGGTGAGCTTAGATCACGACTCCTGTATGTTCACGGCGTTCGTGGAACACACAGTGGAGGAGATGAGCCAGCGCATGCCTTTGACACCCTACCCCATCAAGGTATAACCATAGCAGATGGACAGCATGACTAGCAGCAGGATCTGCATTGGACCGCTTTGGATATTGAACTCGGTCGACGCTCAAGCGATTGTTATCTTGTCGATATGTTTTTTTGGGGAGTCCTGCAGTTGGGTTGCTCAAGACGCACCATTGTGACCCTTGCTCGCTTGTGGCTTTGTGAAGGATGAGTTCAGGGAGCTTGTGGGCGAGAGGGGGAAGAAGCCAGTCACAACAAGAAGTACAGCATATGAGTCTGACAAGATTCGCCACTTTCGCGCAGCAGTGATCAATGCTGGAGATTTTGTCCAGGTGATTACAGTGCTCTTGAAGCTCCTGATACTCTTCCCATGGCCAGCTTCTTCTCCAGAAATGCTTTTGCAAAACTCTGCGAGACAGGCTTCTTCAGAGACGTCTAGATAAGAGTTTTGCAAAGTTCTTGTCCAACCTGCAAATGTGGTTCCAAGCTCTGTGCAATCATGTGATCCAGAGCTTCTTCAAGTGGTCTTTTGAGTTTCTTCTCTTGTGTATAGTCTCTTTTGTTTCTAAAATTTTGAATCTGTACAGTAGTACCCAGCAGAGGGTGAGCCTGCAAGATCTGATGATGGTTCTTGTCAACCGAATGTGTTCAACTCAGGTGTTGAATCTGGTGATCTTTCCGAGACCAGCTTTCGATTTACCCATATTCTGTGCAGATCTGGTCACCTTCAATCACATGCACATAATTGTCATGTGAGTTATATGCCTCCAGCTCCTTTTTTTGCCTGCATTTCTAGACTGTACACATGTATAATTTGCTGCAACCCCAATGTACATATCCTGTCAACCAATCCTGAATTTACGTGCTGAAAGTCAGACTCTAGACTCCATAGCAAGCTTCAATGTCTACAATCACAATTTAGGGTTTAAGGTTTAGGGTTCAAGAGTAATTGCTCTTAAGCTATGTTTTTAGGGTTGGGTAATCTACAGAAGACTAAGAACCCAACATCTGCACTCTCTAAAGTAAGTACCACCATTTTGAGCTTCGAAAACAGACATGTTTTATAACAGACATGAAATCTTTTAATTCACATGCTGCTATTGCTGCTGCTGCTGCTGCAAGAGTATTTTATGGCTTGTAAGAATTTGTATCCATCCGAAAAGTGCAATGATTTGTCCAGTACTTTTTGCAGAGTGCGCAAACTTCAGCTGATGCACAGGCACTTTGTGCAGAGATTTCAACCCACTGCTTTACAATGCAGAAGAAAGTGCGAGCTACAAGTCAAAGTACATTGACCCTGTGATGCCTCTTGCTAACAAGTACATCTCGGTACATATATAGCCATTTCTCACTTGCAAAGGTTTTTGCTCCTGTGTGATCTTCAGTCATGATATCTGAAGAACTCCTGAAATTTTGCTAATCTAAAATCAGTCTAATCTGTTTTGAGAAAATTCGCACATGAGCAGCTATTGTGGGAACCATATCATGGCAGTGGTATATCGCATTTCAGTCACAAGGATTTCAAAGGATTTGGTGAACGAAATGAGTTACCATAAGTAGATTGATCAATGGGTTCCCTCAACAAATACTAAGTTGTGTGATGGCTTTCTGTCTCCAGTTGCTTCCATGGGGTGGAGAGTTAACAACAGAAGCAATGCAGTTTTTTTCTCCCCTACTCCTGTGGTCAAGACCCAAAAGGGATGATGGGTCATGTGTGGAGGCTACTGTTTTTTCGGCTTTCAAAGACTACTTGCGGGTAATCGCAATGCACAACCTTGCACATGATCCCAGCTTTCCCATATTCAGGATCCTCAGTAGTGTTTTCTAAAGACTTAAGTCTTATATTTGATGACATCAATTGGTGCAGCTCTGTTCTGAACTGCCTGATGTATGTATGTCAGGCATGGTTGGACATTGTGGACACTGCCAAGCCAACTGAACACCCCGAAAAACTTTTGTGCAATCAGGAGGCGCAACATCGTTATATGAGTTGGCGTTCTACCAAGGTATCATAATCTTCAACTGGGAAATGTGCAGAGATGTGACATAGCCACAGAATTGTTTACAGATCTGCCCCTGAACCGAGATTTATTATATAGGTATTTTGAGATACATGGCTGCATAGAAACCCTAAACCCAGAACTCATTCTGGTCAATGGAATTGATGAGGTGCTTTTACACACATGAATTTTTGTGGCAATCTTGTTTTGCAGGATCCAGGGAGGCACCTGCTCACACAGTTCTATGGACAAGGTCTATGTGAGGTAAAGTGTGCATCAAATGCTTTTACCAAATCTGTTTGATCTTAACGTGTTATGGCGTGCTGGGAACAGGCCATTTGTGCCCAGGAAGATGGCTATGAGGAATTTGGGTGAGCCCAATAGCCATTGTGCCAGTTTCACTGCCCATTCAAAATTTGTAATAAGTTCTTTGCCCAAGGCCCACTGAATGGGCGGTGAAACCGACACAATGGCCATTGGGCTCACCCAAATTCCTCGCAGCCATCTCACTGCGCACCAATGGCCTGTACCCAGCATGCCCATAATGGTTTTCGCAATTTTCTCAGTGGGCATGCGGATTTTTGAACATTGATTAGGTCAGGTAGACTCAAGAAGAGCTGTCATTACAGTACCTTGTAAGCAGAGGCAGAAATGAGGCAGAAATGGCCATATGAAAACCATTGTTGAACTGTAATGAAGCCACGGAGGGATTTCAAGAGAAGAATTTTTGACCAATCTGCATGGGAGCATACTACTACAGTATATTAACTAAAGTGAATGCATGGGGGTTGTTCATTCTGTTAGTGTTGTTTCGTGCTTGTGTCAGTGCCATATATGTGTCTGACTTTTGAACTGAGAGAATAGGAGATTCTTTTTTGCCTAAATCATAAGTGGCTTTGCGATTTGTAGGCATACATGGAGCACTTCTTATTTGCAGGTTTGGACAATTTGGGCTCAAAGACATTTCTAGACTACTTCCCACAG
>Ga0209208_10005522_pt1 | contig 17612 bp, 12 predicted proteins | sample S1TSphfallax_3_FD_187694 | JGI IMG/M metagenome (GOLD analysis project Ga0209208, IMG submission 187694) | Host-associated microbial communities from peat moss isolated from Minnesota, USA - S1T2_Fd - Sphagnum fallax MG (SPAdes) (version 2) | ecosystem: Host-associated > Plants > Peat moss >... | reverse complement strand
TTGTTGTTTGCTCCCTGCTGTTAGAGGAGGACACTGGACACCTTATATCCATGAATAGTACCTCCCCTACATAGTACCCGACACAAGGATGGATGGATGGTCAGGAAATTGTTTTCTGTTGGGATTCATTCCCTAGCTAACCATGGTGATTAGCTCAGTTGCTTTTTTTTTACTACCTATCTACTAACAAACCACAAGCTTGTGGTTTGTTAGTAGGTAGGTAGTAAAAACAGCCCTTACCTAAGTATAAACCATCTACATACCTAGTTAGTTACCTACTTTCCTACCTATCTACCTATATATGAGACTTATTTCATACAAAATTGGTTACCAAGGTGAAATCAAATATTAACTCAGTTAAGGTTCATCCACAACTGAGTAATATAGGGTATCCAGTGGATGGTGCACTGGTTGATGGGGTGCTGGTTCACCATGGCCGATAAAATGAGGGTGTTGAGGTTCCTCACCACCATAAGATTCCACGTACCATAGTCTTTTAGTTCGGTTGACAGCATGAAAACCATGAGGCCATATTTTGTTTTTTAGGGTTGTCATATGTGTTGTAACATTTGAAGTCAGAATAATGTGTCTCAGATTAATTAGTTCATGGCTGCCATGACCCTCGCCAACTCTCCATCTGGCCTTTACAATTTATATATGTGCAAGTTGAAGTTTGCCCAAACAATATGGGGGAAAATATGGGTTCTTGGGGAAGACAAGGATTCAAAGAGTAAGGGAAAAAGGGTTTGTTCAACTACCATTTAACTTCATTGAGGAAGCATTGAGGTGATTGCCTTCATCGATCAACTACAACTCAGCTCACTAAGATAGCATTCACCTCACCAAGGTAGCATGGAAGTGGTTGCCTTCACTTTAGTGACGTGACTGCTTGCTTCACCTTCTCCCAAGGGAAAGAACCAAAAAGTCCTCACACCTCAACCCTCCTTTCCCCCAAAAGAAAAATTGCAAGCTCAACAATCTCATTGACTCTTAGAATTTTCTATTCTTCACACTATTTGTGGCCATTCTCTACATGATTCAATGGTAAGGGTTGGGAGTATGGGCATATATTAATGTTGAGTACAAAAAAGTTAAATTATGAAGGGAGTCTCTCACTTATTTCCTTCCTAGGGAGACTCAACATATAGGTAATTGTAGGTAAACCTCCACGGTAAGGGCTTTCCCAAAATAAAGGGCCTAGGACAAGGTGGTACCAAAGTTTGACTCCTCAATTTTGAAAATGTAAACCTTTGGGGAACCAACATCTACGTTGGTACCATGGTGAAAATTAATATCAGCACGTTCTAGGATTTAAGCAAGTTTAGGTTCAAATTTTAAGGTCTTCAAACCGAAAAAAAACAAAGTTTTGTTGGAATCACCATTGGAATTTAAACGAGCAACTGGGCTTTTTCAAATTTGAATTAGAACTTGAATTGAAGGTGTTGTCCCATTTTGGGTAAGGTTTAAGTTTTTTGGGTACATAAATACAACTTTTTTTAAATATATATAATATTGACCCTACATTTTAAACAAGTTACTATATTTGATAAATAGTAGATAATTGATATTGCATAATTCTTATCTTGAATTATGTGCATTACTTGAACAAACTAATATTAATGGTATAGCCACTCAAAGAAACATTTGGGTTGGGTATGGAAATTTGTGATGTCATGTGCAAAAATGCACTACCAAATGATTTTGAAATTGAAACTCTAGACAAAATATTACAAATCAAAACAAAGTAGATCAAAAATTCAAAATTCAAAACTTCCAAATAGGAATTTGTTGCTACCAAATTCAATAAGTTCAATTGGCTTCTATCAAAATATTTCAATAGGCAGTGAAAAATCTTCACAATTTATATTATTTAATTTTTTTGGGTTCAAATTATTATTTTAAAACTTCATAACCAACGTCCTATAGTATTCAACTCAACAAATCTAGTCACAAACATTTTAAAAATCAATAAAAAAATTTACCAAAAACAAAAAATTTGCAAAAATAAAATTGATTTGCAAGATGATAACAAAAAATATATATTACAATTACTTTTGTAAGACCACCTAAAATTTTGAGTTAGCTTGAAATGTTTTAAAATGTTTTGAAATGTTTTTGCTTGAATTGGATCTCCAACATTATACAAATATGGTATTATGTGACCTTTAGTTTGTTCAACACCAATTTTGGGTATAATCTTGTATCATAGTCATGTTTTTCTTCTCATGTTTTCATAATAAAGTTTTGTTTGAACTTACATCTTACACACTTCATGTTCGTATCCATGATTTTTGTGTTTCATTTTTGAACTTAAAACTAGGTTTGCTTTTTCATCATGTTTTGTTCATGTCCTTTGAAAATCTTTGTGTCTTGATTATTTTCATGTTGAAGAAAATTTGAACAAACTTTCATTAAACATATTTATATTGATTTTGTTGTTCATATTGTCATGCTTGTTTAAAAACTATGTATGTGTTAACAAAAGAAGTAATTGTGTCCATAGAAAACATTCTTGTTGCCCTAAAATTGCGTAGCAAGAAAATCAAGCACTTCATAAGTCCATTGCTCGTCTTCAAAATAATTGAATTTGAACATCCTTGGGGTGTGTTTTTACAAAGGAACCACAAACCAACCTACTTGACAAGTTCAATGGGACATGTTCAAAGTTTTAAAATTTTGTCAACCAACCACACTTAATCATTCATTTTCATCCTCATTGTTATCCAAATGGCCCAACCCAAGTTGGATTTTTTCACCATTTGTTACTATGCACGACCCTTATTTGATTCACACCTTTGTTAAAACATTGATATTTGTTTTTTGAATGACTTTGAAACCTTTGTTGATGAATTCAATGTCATCTTTGGAAAGACAAACACAAAAACAAACATCAAACAAATTGAGGTCCCTTTGCCAAGGATCACACCTAAATGTGGTGTACACATCCAATACAAATAGTTGGCTTGTGACATCTCATGGGATGAAACAATATTCATGAACCAATTTTTTAGGTTATGTAATGACATGAAGGACTTGCATTAAATCCTACTACTTTGAATCAAATTATTACACAAATGTTCCAATGTGATAACCAACTTTTTGAACATAGCTTGGAAAAGTATTTGGAGTTGCCCCCCATACATAAGAACTTTGCATCCCCCATGTCAACTCCACCATTAACACCTTCACCAAAAGATGATCCCATGCAAATTGATGAAACATAATTGAAGCCCCACACAAAACATGAGAAGCAATAATGGCATCCAAACAATTTATGTTTGATTGTGGAAAATGAGGTCATGTTGCTTGTGAATGTCAAAAAAAATGTTCCCAACATGTAACACATGCCACTTCTATTACCAAATCACAGTTTGAAAAATTGAAAAACAAAGACATCCAATTTCAATAAGGACCATGAAACTAAAATTTGACACATCTTTTGATGAAAATGTTCCCCACTTATTTTCATATCCAACACCATTTTTTTTAATACCAATCATTGTTAAATGCAACAAATTCATGGTAATCAAAACCCAAAGTTTTTTTATTTGAGTGCATTTGCATGATGCATCAACAAAAAATTAACATGACAAGATAAGTTGGCTTTGGTGAAAAAGCACACACCAATACCAGTTGAAATTATTAATGGATGAAGTTTCTCCTTGAAATTGTCACACATGAAACCAAGGCATTGCAAGTTACTATTGGATCACCCATTAACAGAGTGGTTTTCAATGTCATTTCATCTTCAAAAAAACTTTGTCGTAAATGGATTATTGTGGTTTATTCTATGAATGGATTAACATACAATAAATATTCACTTTGAAACACAAAAACATGAAGCCCCAAAATGTGAAACCTTCACCACAATGTCTAGCAAAAATCATGATCATGTACATTGTGCAACCAAAAACAAACATGAGGATGGGCACATGCAAAACTTCAAGCATAAGGAGGACTTTGGTAATACATGAAGATCCAAATGTTTCAAGTTGTTTGAAAGAACAAGGCTTTCTTGCACGTTATTAAGAAAGGAAATATGTTATTGATTTATGTTTTTCCCAGACTAAATGTTGGGTCACATCAACTTGAAATCCCTTCTCAATACAAAAAGTACAAAGATGTGTTTGGAAAAAAAAAATGTTGACACCTTGCCAAAACAACGATCATATTATTGCACAATTGATTTCAAAAAAGGTGTGCAACCTCCATTTGGACCCATTTACAACTTGTCACAAGATAAATTTGTGGTGTTTCAATAATACATCAATGAAAATCTTGAAAATCTTTATCTAACATTCCAAATCTCCAACTAATGGGTCAAAACTTGTAACTAGGAACCAAAGGGGTTACTTTGGAAAAGGACTACATGTCCTTTTTCCCAAAAAAACTTTTACATGCAAATGAAATTTTGAATGAAATTTTTTGTAACTTGTTTTTAAAAATATTTAAACGTTCCCCAATGCATCTCATTTTTTTTGTTAGTCATTTTTGAATAAATATGATTTTAAAAAATGCATAGATTCCTTACAAATTCAATGTTTCATCTTGAAAAATGATCCAAATTTTAAGTCATCACCAAAAATTAAATTTTCACATTCTTTAGTTTTATTATACTTTAAGCTATAACTTTTCTTCATACATGATGTACATTATAACCCATTTATATGTGGTAAAGGACTCTTGAAGCTTTGAAATTTTGAAACAATCACAACAACACATCTTGGGTTTTATGATTTGACTTTGTGACTATGTCCTAATCAAGAAGGACATATGCAACTAGTCACTCATGAGTTATTAAACCCATGTCGTTTCACCCTTTTAGTTGCAAAGGACATTTAGTCACAAAACCCAATCATTTTATTGACTATAATTTTTTTTAAGGTTTAATATTGAAATTCCATGTCATCGATGACCTTGGTATGATGTGTAAAATGCATGCCATCTCAACTTAGTCATTTTATTTAACTGAATGTTACAAAAGACACTTTGATGGATGGATGACATGTGTCAAAAATCTACAAACACATTATGAATCACTACACATGACCAAAAGTCAACTTAGTTTAGGTCATGTAGCTAACATAACCAAAAGTCAACCTAGCCTAACCTATTTAAACTAAGAACCTAACTTAGCTTACCTAACCAAAAGCCGACTTAACTTAACCTAGCCAAGTTAATTATTTATGTTAAGCAACCTAGGTTACCTAACCTAAGTTAAGTGGTTTAAATTAAAAACAAATGTCGAACTCCTAGCCCAAGAAGTCAAAATTAGGTTACATAACCTAAACCAAGTGGCCTAGGTATCATAGGTTGCAAAAGTGAAAACTTGAACCCCTCACCTTCACTTTGGGGTTCAAGTCTTCATCCATTGCACTACCACATTTTTTTATATTAATTATATTTAACACAAAATTATAAAGCTCAAAATTTTTAGCCTTGAATTAACCTTGGCCACCTTAGGTTGACTTAGTTCAACCTACCCAATACTTACCAACCTAGCCTAGACCTCCCTAGGTTGATTTAAGATGAATTAGTTTGTCAACCTATACTACTTACTAACCTAACCTAAGTTATCCTAAGCATTCTTAGGCTCAAAAAAAACCTAGGATAATTATGTCACATATAGTCGCATTATAGTCGCATTTAGTCACATCTAGTTGCATCATAGTCGCATCTAGTTGCACAAACTTGAGGTGGTTACAAACTTGATAAAATATTGTAATGAGGCTACCTAGGTTGACATGGTGATTATTTTTTTTCAAAAATTCAAGCAATTTATGAATACAATCTATTGAAATATGATTTGTGGATTTACAAATTGTGTCCATGTTTTAAAAATTTGCATATCCAAACTTTGAAATGTATTTTCATATTCATATTTTTTTCAAACAAACTAAGTGAATTTTTTTTCAAAATTGTCAATGATCTATGCATTAAATTTAAAACATTCTTCAAACTTTTAAACAATCTATCAAGAAAACCATGTTTTCAATATAAATTATGAAGTTATATTAAACATGTGCCAACGTCAATTTTTTTCAATCAATTTTTTTTCATTTTCTTTTCATACCTTGCTCAAATAAAATAATTGAATAGGATATTTTGAAGAATTTATGTATTGGATTAAAAAAATCTTTAAATGTGCAAATTTAAAATAATTAAATATTGAATATCAAATTATAAATTTGTAATTAATTAATTAATTAAGTTATTTTACTTTCGAATTTGGATTTAATTCATTAAGATTGCAACTGGGGTGTGTATAAATTGCGACAAAATCTTGGTCGTTTAGACGGGACTCAAATCAAGTCAACACTTTTTGAAAGTTAGAAATTATTTCCAAAAACAATTCTTGCTTTTGGGACCGGATTCAAGTTGCTCAACTAGGACCGAGCTGTGGACTTGGTTGTAATTAAAGATCTTGACCATACAAATGGTGACCAAAATTCAATCAATATTTTTCAAAAAAAATCAACTTTTGGGATCAGATTTAAGTAGCTAAATTATGACCAAAATGTGGATTGGTTGCAACAAAAAATCTTGATTGTTCAAATGGCAACCAAACTCCAATTGACACTTTTTAGTGGTCAAGATTCTATCCAATTTTTTTCTACTAGATTTAGGTTGTTGGACTACTACTAAAGTGTGGACTAATTGTGACCAAAAATCTTGGCCATTTAAATGGCAACCAAAATATAGTTGACATTTGTCCACGGTTAAGATTTTTTTTTAGTTTATTAACTATCACTTTTGGGATTATATTTAGGTCATTGGAGTGCAATCAAGGTGTGGACCAATTGTGACCAAAAATTTTGGTCGTTCAAATGGCAATTGAAATATGGTTGACATTTTTTTATGGTTAATTGTCTTTGGGACTAAATTTAGGTCATTGGATCTATTGGTTTGGAGTTTTTTTTTGGAAACTATAATTGTCAATCACCACTGGGGTGAATTTTTTATCTTCAAATGAAAGGTTACTACTTTGACCTAGGTTGACCCTACGTTGATTTTAAATTGACATGATATTGGGCTACATCAACATCAAAACAAACATGATTGATGTGATGTGACAAGGCCAATGCTAATAATCATGGGTTTAAATGACGTGAATGTTTAACCATGGTAAAAACAAGAAGCAAAATTGTTTAAGGGCATGAATATGAATTTGCAAAATTTTGTCATAAGGTATTAGGGTTTTTTTTTGGATATAGTTTGTTAACATAAGACTTGTAAGCCTTGGGTGCATTCTTTAGATCTTCACACCACGATAATAAGGTTGTGTGGGAACTTCAAGACAAGACTACAACAAGTTTTTCACATTGAGTTTTTGATCATATCAAATTGCACAAACCAAATACAAAAGGTTGACCAATGCATTTAAAGCCAAAATGGTGCATAAACAAGCCATGAATTAACACACATTCATGAAATTCACAACAATCATCACAACCTAGACTTGGGAGGAATCATCATTATATTCCCTTATACTATATTATTAACTCCTAATAGGGATTACATCACAATGGTCATTTTCCCTAAGACTCCCAAAATTGGGATATCACATGTTTCCATTCTTTGAAATGTCACAACTCCCTTGAATGACATCCAAATAAGACAATATGGGTCAAAACTCTATCATGTAAACTTGAAAAACATTTTCCAACTTTGTATCAAGAATTTCAATCATACTTGATTTAACCCCTCAAAATGTCATTTAAATGGTTGGGAGTCACTTTGAATCCTAACATTTCAATTGGCCTAAAATCCTTATTTTGGAAGTGTGACATACCCCGTTTTATTGTAATATATTTTAAAAACTTCTTAATAGATTAAAAAAAGGATTTAATTTAAACCAATCTTTTTGGTCCCTCAAAACTTTATTCAAAGATATGGGACACCCCAAAACTTCCAACTCCAAAAGATGGAATTCAATATGGGAATCTTGGGAATGCCTTGTTTTGACTTAAACATCTTCACTTCTTATTGGAGTATGTTTGCACTTTCTAAACTCACTTTAAATCTTGTTCTCTTGTTCATTCCAATTATACTTGGAAGTAGTCAACTTCTTTTCATCCTAAACATGGCATTTTATTGCCCATCTTAAGAGTTGGTCACACAACTATTTTAATATCGTCATAGGGGATTTCTAGGAAGTTTTGAAGTGGTGTAAATTGGAGGAAATTTATGAATGAGAAGCCCCAAAAAAAAAGCTTGCTATTATTGTGGCCTTAAAGGTCATTTTGTGAAACAATATCACAAGAAAAATAAAAATTAGAATAACAACTTCAAAGGTTATTTATGAATAATTATAGTAGTTTTTCAAAGCTTTTGTGGAAATGAACATATTTGAAAAAAAAAATTAAGGCAATCAAATGTGATGGAAGTGGTGAATATAACTCCAAAAAATTCAATACATTCTATAAGAAAAATGACTTTATAAAGGAAATAACAATTACATATGCAATATAATGGAATGGAATAATTGAAAAGAAGAATTGAACATTTACTGAAAGTGTGCAATGCATGTTGCAACATGTGAAATTAAACCATAGTTTTGGGAAAATGAAGTGATAACTATAGCATATGTTTAGACTCAAATTCCTATCAAAGCAATTTCAAGTATGACATTAAAAGAGGTTTGGTGTGGTAATGAACCTTCCATAAATCGTTGGTGTGTTTTCAGTTGTGTTGTTTTTATTCATGTAGAAAAGGAAACAAGGTCTTAAAGGTGTCAAATGCATATTTATTGGTTATAATGAAAAGAATAAAAGGTAAATATTATGTGATCTTGTAAGTCATCATGTTATCATCAATCATGATGTTAATTTTTATAAATCCTAAAATTCTAATGGGGAATTTAATTGTTTCAATTTTGGATTTTGGATTACAACAAATGGTTTTAAATCATGGAAGATGATGTAGTTTTTCAACAAATGGAAAAAAATCCAATGATGGTTAAAAAGAATCAAAATCCTTCTTATGTTTTTTCCATTAACATTGATGAACCCCATCCTTTTCTAGGCCTTGAATGGTGAAAATTCACTACAATGGATAAATGCCATGAATTTTAAATTTGAACCATTATAAGACAATAAAATACTTTGCTACTTACTTAGAATTCTTCCACCACGTCACAAATTAATGAAGTGAAAATGGATTTTCAAAATCAAGTTAAATGTTTGTGGTTTTGTGCCAAGTTATAAAGCTCATATATTGGCCACAAGGTTTTCACAAGTTGAAGGTATTGAACTCAAATGAGATGTTTTCCATTATTGCATGAATGGAACCATTTTTCTTTCAAGAACTAATATTTGAGCTATATATCCATAGATGAAAGTACTTCTTAAATGTGTGTTAAAATGTGGGTTGGATAATCACATATGTAGGTTGAAACTTGGAGGTATAGTTTGCGAATACAAATACTAAACAAATGCGTGGATATTTGATTTTATTCATTATATGAACTCCGCATCAGATTATGAATGGACTACCAAACTACCAATTATATCATATTAGTTCAATGGTAAATTCAATTTGTGTATTTGATTTTTGTGATAGGGAATGTTTTTCACAAATTGTTGACAAGTGTTTAGGGTAGAGCAATGATTAGCATAATATGTCAAATGAAACCATGTTACTAAACAAGATACCTTCCTTACATTATTTTGAGGGATACATCTTATGCTTGTTCCCCATAAAAAAAAGTTTTGTAAAAGCAATGAAGTAACATTAATCTATAGGTTTTATCTTCAACCCTTAAAAGATGTGTGTCCCTTTATCTTTTATTTTCCCGTGTTCTCTCCTCACTTGTGGGTGGATGAAAGCATGGTAAAATAGACAACAAAAGTAGCATTTTAAATTATTAATTTTTTGACAAAAGTACAAGAAAGTAGATTCAAAATCACTTTAGGGTCCAAGTAGGATAAAAAGATATGTTAGCAACCTTTCTTAAATAATATTGATTCCAAAGGTGACGTGTTTACACAAGATTGGTTGAGCAATGTTAAAATAACTTTTAAAATGTTTTTACAATGTTTTTCAATGTTAGAAAACATTGGTTATGGTTTAAAAGCATGTTAAAAATTACTTTGTATTCATTGGATTACTTTCAAATTTATGTAAATGTTAGTTTGATAGATTTAAATTGGCACATCACAAATACAACATACATTTTCAACATTAATTGAATGTATTATAATTGTAAGCATGTTAGATAAACATTGGTTATGCAAAAATTGATTCTTTTGTACATGTTTGTAGTTCACACCCTTTAAGTAACATTATGAAATCATGATGCCTTCCATTGATAAGTTAAATACAAAATATAGGGAACTTTAAAATAATAAAAGTATTTGACAACTAGTATGTTTGAAAATGTTTGGTCAAGTTATGTTCAAAACTATATTTAAATTAAAATTTTGATATATTATGATTATAAATGTGGAATAATTGAAAGCATATAAATACATTTTAGGGGTAAATCATGTTGGTCACATATTAAAAAATCAATATTTCATTTACATTCATTTATTTGTACAAATTTGGATAGCCTAAAATGTATAAAAGCAATATTGCTTGCATTTTTGAAATTTTCACTTTAAAATGCATATTAAACATGTGGTTATTAACATGATTGTAATATTAAAGTTAAAGAACATATGCATATTGATCATTGAAATAATTGATAATTGTAGGTCAATATATTATAGCTTATTTATGGCTACTTTTCAATTATGTTGCAAGTAGATGGCAAGTAAAATGCAAGGATCAATTGTTATCTATTTTACTATCTTGAGATCTAGGTATAGGTAAATCCCTATTTGACCTATGTTTATAGCCAATGTCATAGGCACATTATATCCTTTTACAACATAGGCCACATTATGTGCCATCTTTGTCCTTTAATCTTCCCAAATTGGTGATATTTTTCATGCAATTGTAATAATTATTCTATAGTACCAACCCAACTTGGTCTTCATGAAATTTTTGGCCATTCAAATAAAACTTAATGAATTGCATAGTTATTCAATGGTTTTAAGCTTAAAAAAGCTTTGGATGATGGGTTGGAATATGGGTTCCAAAAGGGCTTGTCCAAAGCTTTGATCTTTTGCAATAAATATATGTTCATATCTCATTTTTAGCTTTTAATCAAGTCTTGTAATTAGTGCATTATTGTATGATGTAGAAGTTTTACCTTTGATTGTTGACCTTTCAACCTTCAATTTGAGCTTTTTGTCCAAAATAAATTACATGTCCCAAAGATCATCTAGATAGCTTATCACATGGGCTTATATGTTCCCTTGTTTTTTTGTGAAGTGCAAGGAGATAATGTAAAATGTTCATCAAATTTGTATCCCTTTCCATTGTAATTGAAATGTGAGCCCAAAGATGTAATATGCCGAACTTCACCCTAAGCTATAGTAAACATACATATATTGGTATTAATGCATCACCAAATCATTATACATTTATTCATTTTAATTATACTAGGTGGAATCTTGATTAACAAAAGGATTCAAATTATTCATCTAATGAAAGACATTTTACACAATAAATGTCAAATCGTTGTTTAATACTAGGTTTCCCTTTGGTATTTCATTTTCACAATTAAACATATACATGCATACTATTTATATGTAATATATTTGATACTAGAACAACATTAAATATGGCCTTTCTTGGATGTAAGCATTGCTTTTTAAAGACGATTTCACAAACTTTTTGGATTGTCAATTGATAAGTGTGATTGTTTTATCATACTTTTTTTCTAGCTTTATATGTGCAATTATTTGGAGACTTCATGTTTGTGGAGGATTTGGGATAATGGTTCCACCCAAAACCATGTAATTGTACTTCAAACTTCTACACCAACCGCATACCATTGCTTACTTGATGTCAAATAAAATGTACTTTATTGTAACAAATTAATGTCACTTAAAACCTTTTGGCACATGTGTTATAACTTTTTAATAATTTTTTTTTGTCTATATTAAAATATAGAAAATTACATAGGTTTGAGGGCCTAAAAACATGTTTCACAAAGTAGGCTAGGGTAATGTCAAAAAAAAATTTAAGTCAAGTAAAAGAACTCAAACTACTATTGTACCCTAAATGGAGGTTTGTAATGGTCTCCTATTTTTTCTTGTTATTTGTGGAAGAATCAAGTGTAGTATTAGTGTCACTAATGAGGCCACCTAGTAAAATTATCAAACAAGTATAAGTGACTCCATTCATAATCAAAGTATTTGAAAGGATTGTTTAATGGGCAAAGGATTGCATGCACTAGTAGTAATGTGGATTTAATTTGATTAGGAGTTTCAATAACCATTTTGGTGAAACCATCACTAATATACCAGGCCAAAAAATTAGATAATTCACCATTTTTTTAGTGATTAGTGATGGGCTAGTATGGACAAGTGAATTCACTAGCATGTGATCAAATGTGAAATTGACATGTGATAATGTAATTAAATTAAATTTGTATGATTTTTTTTGTTTTTATCATCATTTTATATGATTTTATTTTGATATTTTAAAAATGTATGTATTTTATGTGGTAAACATACAATTGTTGGTATCAAGGTTTAAATTAATGTTGGGTGGTTCTTGAATGGTCACCCACTTTTCAACCTAGTTTCTTAACCCGATTTTCACAATGATAACCAACCTTAAGTTCTCACATGAATGAAAACCAGTCATGAGAACCAAGTTTTTTTTCAATTTATTTTTGGAGAACTAGATAGGTTTTCTCATAAAACCGACATTTGGTTTTTAAAATCATGTGCCAAATTAAGGTTTTGTAAATAACAACCGCCAACTAGGGAGGCAAAGGTGTTATTTGTGGTTAGGGTTAGGGGAACAATTATAAAAAGAGCCTAAGTTCTTTTTTTCCAACTATGTTGTTTGTTTTTTTGCAAGTGTCTTATGTGTTGTATTTTTTTTTTTCGCATTGTTGTTGCTATTCTTTTCATGTTGGCATTTTTATTGCATGGGTGTTGCTATTTTCTTGTTTGTACTACTCTTTTTGCATTGGTGTTTTTCTTGCATTGGTGTTGTTGTTCTCCCGTTGGTGCTATTGTTCTCACATTGGTGTTGTTGCTATTTTTTTTGCGTGGACCTACTAATCTTCTTATGTTGTGTTGTTTTTTTTGTCATGTTGGTGTTGTTGGTCTAATTGTGTTGGTGTTGTTGTTGTTGTTATGTTGGTGCTACTACTCTTGTCGTGTGGTTTTAATGTTCTTCCCACCTTGTGTTGTTCCTCTTGTTGCATTAGTGGTGTTGTTCTTATGGTGTGGTCATGATGTTCATTTCGCGTTATGTTATTATCCTTATCATATTGTGTTATTTCTCTTGTCACATTGTGTTGTTACTTTGGTCATGTTGGTGTTGTTGTTTTTGTTGCATTGGTGTTTTTGCTCTTATCATGTGGTCATGCTATTCTTCCTGCATTATGCTACTTTCTTGTCACGTTGTGTTGTTGTTTTTGTTGTGTTGGTGTTGTTGTTCAAGTGCCTTTTGGCCCAACCTTATGCTATTGTTTTTTTCATGTTGGTGTTGTTGTTTAAGTACCTTTTGGCCCAACCTTATGCTATTTCTTTTTTCATGTTGGTGTTGTTGTTTTTCTAATGTTGGTGTTATTTTTTTGTCCCTAATGTTAGTTTTGGTATTTCCCTCCCTCCTACCCTATGCAAGTCAAGGCTTGGAAACCAAACACCAAATTAATCAATAGTCAACCTTTGAAGTGATTTTTTTTTTTCCCCATTTGGTCTTTTTGTTTTTTTTTTTAAATTTTTTTTTTTTTGTTTTGTCTAATGTTTATATATATAGGATTTTCATGTACTTTCATTTTGCATGATACACACATGATATTTCATTACAAAATTTCATTACAAATTGTATCTTGTTTTGTAAATGTTTAGGAAATATATTTCATCTTGTAAATGCTAGTTTTGGTAGATCATATAATTGTTTAATTTTTTTGCCACTCATCAAAGAACTAAATTTTTATTTCAAATTAAACATGGAACAATCCTTTAAAATTGAAAATACATGTCATATATTCATGAATGAAGTAAGGATGGAAGATTTGAACCTTTGCAAAAACTTGAAGAAAATGCAAGTGTCCAAACATAAGGAAGCAAAAATCCAAAAACTAATGAAGAAAAAATGAAAGAAAATTTGGGAAAGTTACATGCACAAAGATTGTTTTGGAAACCACATAATATAAATGTTTTATGTTGGGAATTTTATTGTGTTAATGATAACACAAAAGTTGATTTAACAACTTTTCAAGTCATGCATTGTATTCTTTGTTTAAAAATTCCAATTTTTTTATTTAAATCCAAAAATCAAGCACGAAGAGGATAAATCAAATATAACACAACTAATGGTATAACTACATTGAAAAAACATGTAAATGTAAACCGTTATATTATTATTATTAAATTGAAGAAGAAGTGAACAATCTTTTGAGGGAAGATGAAAAAAAACCTACAAAGAAGACACCAAATATGTTTAGTAATTCCATATCCAATTGGTTTTCCTACAAAGGAACCTTTCAAGAAAGATGATTTGTTGCAAAATTTTTTTTGGAGGATTTGGGATTTACAATTATCAAAAATCATCTTCCTTTATAGTTTGTGGAAAATATTTGGTTAAACAATTTAGTATGCATTTTGTGTCCAATTTTTTTTTTTTCCAAAAAATCATTTTTTCATGAATCACTACTAAGTTTAGTGAAAAAAAAAAACAATTGTATGTTTTGCTAGCTTTAGCAGAATGTCATTCTACAACTACAAGCTTTGATTTATGGATGTCAATAGGTGGACATGATATCTTTGCATTAGTGATCAAGTTTTTAGGGGTTGATTGGCAGCCAAAGCACATTACCCTTGGCCTTTTTGAACTAATAGATATTAGTGGACAAACTTTGGCCAATAATTTGACAAAATTATTAAACACTTATGAGTTGAAGAGGAAAATGTTGTTTATGTTAAGGATGAGAGAGTTAATATTAACACTATGGCTACAACCCTAAAATCAGCTTTAAGTTGTGATGTATTGGGTTTGGAAGAAAGTTTTCATGGAATTTGTTTTGGTCATGCATTTTCCAAAACATACCAATATGCAAAGGCTTAAAGATACATATCTATCAAAGCTACTCAAGAAAATTTACAAAAATGCATAATTTGGCCAAAAAATTTAGGAAATGGCAGGCAAAAATGGAACAAGAAATGTGTCAATTCAAAACTTCCCCCAAGGAAAGTGAATACTAAAGTGAAGACAAGGTAAATTTTTTATTTTTTCTGAAATGTTTTATGTTTTTTTTTTGAATTCCTACCATACATAGTTTAACATTTTTTTTTGTTTTTGCATAATTACCATTAGAGTTATCCTTTTATAAGAAGCTTTGCAACTTAAATAAACTATTATATTATGTAATATAATATTTTGAAGATGATTGCAAAAGTACCACCTCCATTGACATGGCACATATTTTAGAGTATTGTTGATTCCCATTGGCCTTGTTGTGTTTGCTTGTATTTTGAACTAGTCTAGGGGTCATTAGTTATTAAATGATGCATTAAATTTTGCCATATCCATGAATATAAAATTTAGGAATGGAATTGATTATGCAACCCATGGTAACCTAATGTGAGAAGATGCAAATGTTGTTTTTGACTTATCATGTTTGGTTTCCAACATTAAAAAGGAAGTTGTTGGGGTTTTGGATTATTTTCTTTCCTTCTTAAAAAACAATGAAGAAAATAAATCCCATAATATGTTTTTTTTATGATGGACCCTAGGTTTAAAACCTTTCGTCTTATGCTTAACTTAATTTTGGTGGTGAACAAGGTAAGGCCATTGTTGAAGAATATCATATAAAATCTTTGTTTCCTATGCTTCTTAAGTGTCATTAATATTTACATCCTTTAGCTAAATCCAAAAGGGATAATGTTGATCAAAGGGTTGATAAGGACAATTATCTTTGAAATGATTGCAATTAACACAAGTGGGCTAACAACAAAATTGAACAATAGAGAGCATTTCATTTTCATGTATTATCAAATGGATGTCAAAAACATCAAGTGTCCACTTCAATGGTGGGAAAAACATGAAAATATGTTTCATATTGGTTTTTTTGTTAAAAAAATCTTAAGGATAATTGAATCCCAAATTGAGATGAATAATGTCTTTTCTTTAATTATAATCCTTACTATTCTTAGGAGATGTTTACAATCAAAAAAATATTTTTGTCAACAAAAATTGGCCCAATGATCCTAAGATAGGTTGTAAATCTCGTTATAGCTTGGTAGAATTAATTGAAAATAATTTAAATTTAAAGGAGGAGTTAGACAAGTTTTTAAAAACTTTTGAAAGGGATGAAGTTATGGAGGTACGAATTTTGGATTAAATTTTGGGGGTTGGGGGACCCTAACTATGAATGGACCCAAGTTTTTGCAATAAATATATTTGAAAGGATTGTTGAATTGACTTGAAGTCTAAATTCATCATGGAATTATTACAAAAGATTTGTATTCACCCAAAAAAAACTAGGAAAATGTTTTTATAATTATTTAAAGAAACAAGTATAATATTGGTCTAATGAAATGAATTTTAGTAGTTTGTTAAAACTTGTAATTGTACAAAATTATCAACTTTTAATTTATAGATCTTGTTGGAGAGGTTGAAGGAAAAATAAAAAAGTTCAAATAAAGCGAACAATGAAAACCAAAGAATAATAAGAAAAGAAAGACAAATTGTCAAATTATTTTTGATAAATTGTCTCTTGTTTCTAATGGAAAATGCAAAGCTTTTAGTCTAAAAAAAATATGACGATTCTTAAAAGTGATGATCTTTCAAAAAAGAATACTAAGAAGGAGATGATTAGTTTTACAAAATCTTACTTAAATATTATTAAAATCAATGTCATCCATTTTGAAGGACTACCAAAACTAATTATGACCTTTCAATTGGAGGCAATTCCATCTTCAAGGGTGGATGAGTACCCTTGCCAAAATTATAATGACCCTTTAGAATTGGTCATTGTCCATGAACTCTTACTTTCGGCCTTACAAAATCATTATATGCAATTTTCTAAATCAATAGCCAATCATTATCAAATTTCAACAAAGTTAAAGCTTTCTACCTTAAAAATCACATCAACCACAACATTTGACACACATGCTATAACTTTTTAATGACATTATTTATCCATATTAAGATATCAACAACAAGGGGTTGGAGGTGTTGATTCATGCTTCACAAAATATGCTTGTGTTAAAATTAAGTTAGTCTATATTTTTTTTTCAAGAAATCATAACTAATTCCACAAACTTGTCCAAAAATTAGAATTTCACTTGGAGTTGATTTATGAATCCTCTTGTATTTTACCAAAAATTAAGTTTGAAATAAAATCAATAGTTGTTCTTGCAAATTTTTTAATAGTTGCGAATGTTTTTACCTTATAATTTTGGTTTGAATTGGGAACAAACTTGCAAGTGACAATCGAAGACCGAGATTTTGCTTAGGTTGATATTTAAATCAAATTCATATTTCCATTCTAATTAGCTAGACAATAGCTACATGCCAATGTGGACTTTCGAAGG
>Ga0209208_10005521_pt1 | contig 17614 bp, 11 predicted proteins | sample S1TSphfallax_3_FD_187694 | JGI IMG/M metagenome (GOLD analysis project Ga0209208, IMG submission 187694) | Host-associated microbial communities from peat moss isolated from Minnesota, USA - S1T2_Fd - Sphagnum fallax MG (SPAdes) (version 2) | ecosystem: Host-associated > Plants > Peat moss >... | reverse complement strand
CCCTTAGCTTGCTTGGGGCCTAGGACAAGTGGCCTACTGCCATGAAAAATGATTTTAGACATTTTAATGGTTAGGACAAGGTGGTCTGTGCTCTAGGACATTGAACACCATGGGCCCATGACAAAATGGAATGGACCTTAGGTTACTTGGGGGCTAGGAGCAGGTGGCCCAAAGTTTAGGACACGACAACATGGGGCCTAGGATAGAATGATCCTAGGTTGCCATGGATTGGGATGTGATAACATGGGGTCTAGAATATTATGGCCATGGGTGGCATAGGGCTCAGACCAAATGACCCTTGATTACTTGGGGGCTTGGACATGGTGGCCTAGGGCCCATTGTAGGACATGCTCAGTGTATCAAACATGTCCCAGGAATCCTAACCACAAGAATATTCTACAGCCTACCCCAAGCCTAGGCCAAAATTCATAATGTTACCATGCCTTCATGGATGACTGTTTTGGTGTAAAATATGTTCAGATAAAAAAATAAGCTTGTTCCCATTATGTGTTTCCAAAGACCCCATACCCTCAGTTTAGACCTCAAACCCAGGAAGATCCTCAGAAAAATTCCTTACCTTATACTTACAACCCACTTCAAAACAACAATCCTCTTTGTGCTTTTGAATCTTAAGCCCTCTAGGAAAAATCACTGAAGTGACTACAAAAATGCCCAAATGTGGCCAAACCCTTCTTCAGCCCACCCATGTCTCCATTAGATTGTTGGATTGGATGCTATAGGACATTTCTATTGACCGATTATGGAATACTGTTTGCTTGGCTGATTTGCCAAGTTGACGTTTTCTGTTTGCCATGCGGATGAAACTTCCTGTTAAGGCACCTTATGTTAGTAATAATAACTAGTAACTATGTGTCATCTTCGGTAATCGGTAGACATACTCTAGACTGGGTACATCTCTACACTCATGTGCATGGACTGGGAGTGCATCAAGCTTGAAACATTTGTAATTTGTTAGCAACATACACTTATGAGGAATGGAAACATTCAGGGGGATGATGTGATTGAACTGGGATCCTGAAAATTGAATTCATGAGCCTACAACTGGAGGAGAGTAGAATAGAAGGGAATTTGCAATTTCCTGGCCAGAGTGAACCAGTGCACCATGAAAGATGATAATGGTTGGCCTGGTAGAGAGGAAACACTTTTTCTGTTGGGTTCAAGCGCCCAGCAAATTTTTTGTTGTTTTTACTACCTCCCTCTTTACACCTAAACGTCAGAGGGGTGTAATCTGACTACTTTTCCATGTAAATTTTCAATCTCATGATGTTTAGGGGTTAACAACCCACGAGGTCCTTGAAGCTTGTTAGTTAGGTGTTGAGTGTTGGAAGTTTTTTGAATTGTCTGAAGGTGGGCTTCATTGATGGTGAGGTGACTAACTAGTTGCCAGCATTCGGAAGATGTCAAATAAGCAACAGGTCCTTTATTGCAGGCAGTACAAATTGGACTCTCCAAGATTTGTCTCAAGATCCTCCAATACATTTCACTGCTGCCCATTATTTACTTTTGTGTACTGTTATGCACATTTTGAGCCTCTAAGAGATACTAGGCATCCATTGATCAGGCCAAGGGCAGACAAGGAAAAGAAGAAGCAGTACTGGTAGTACCTGCAATGAGGACGGACCCTTTTGCTTATGTAACGTCTTCCCATTTTGATGTGGCACTCAGCTTCTTGAAGAAGGTAAGCGTTTTGTCCTTTCAGAAGGTATGAAAAAGAAAGGGTAGGAGGTTTATAGGTAGAAGCATTGTGGGAGTTGTCTTTGCAGGTAGTGTGATGTACGTGGACCAGACTGAACCCTCACCTGCCAGTGATCCACTGGATAGCCATTATGGCTCAGTTGTGGATGAACCTCAACTGAGTTAATATCTGGTTTCACATTGGTAACTCATTCTGATGTAGGTCTGATATATAGGCAGCTAGGTAGGAGAAATGGGTGACTAGGTACTAGGTAAAGAAATGGTTTACAGTTTATACATAGGTAAGAGCTGCTTTCACTACCTGCAAGCAGGTTGTTAGTAGGTAAGTAGTGTAAAAAACAACTGGGGTATAACCACCATGACTAGCTAGGGAACTGGAACTCAACAGAAAATTGTTTCCTTATCACTTACAAAATCCATCCTTCTCGGTGCATTGGTGAGTGCTGGTTCACTCTGGCCCATGTGATGTGATGTGGGTAACAAGTAGATAAAAGCTAGGGGAGAGCTTGAAGAGTGGAGCCTTAGCAGTGTGCAGAATTCATTCTGGATGAAAACCAAAGATCAGAGGCATGAGAAAATTAGATCCATTGGAACATCACACATTCCTTGGCATGAACCCTATTATATGCTGCTATGTGGCTTCACAATTGCAATACAAGGGGAACATGGTATATGGGGAGTTGATGTGAATGTATGGGCAAACATTCACATCAACTCATCGTCATGGGAGTTTGATTGAGCACTGCAAGGGGATGGTAACTATGGTGAACCAGCCAGACACCATATGGTGTCTACATGATTGCGAAACACAGATCAACATAAAGGATGCACTCCAGGATGCAATTCATTTTGTAGGTGAAGAATTTTCCCCATGCATATACTCCGATGGACTCCGTTTTTTAGGGGGAATAATCTCAACTATGTACATTTCGATGCACCTCTTTTCTGGAAGAAAATGGGAAGAATTTCATACCATGATGAGGTAGGTGTGGTCATCATGTTTTTCTACATTTCTTTGACAATGAAAGCAGCCATAATTGCCTCCCCCAGAAAAAAAATATCCAAGTTGTGATTGAGTAGTATTCCAAGAAGATGGCAAGGTAAACTACTCTAAGTGTAGTCCAAACATTGACATTGAGTGTTTTTGGCTTTCAATGGCCATGAACATTCATTTTTTGCAACCAAGGATATGATTAGACTCCAAACTGTACCACTTTAGGTAGTTGGCTGTGGAAACAAGTAAATGTACCTCCATGCTCCCAACTTCTTTAGTGATGAGATCCTTATGGGCTGGGTATTGCTTTGATGAAACCAAAATCAACTCTTGGCTTTCCATGTTTTGTCTCCGTAGTTTATTGAATCCTTAAACAGTAGAAACCGTTGAGTTGTCAAATTTCATTTGGTTGCACTTCTCCAATTTCAATTGCTTGCTTGGCTTGAATTTGACCAATGTGAGTTCACAATTATGAGAAGTGCATGGGGAATGAAGTTTTTTTTTGGAGATAAGTTTTACTTGCTAAAACTAAGCTTGACATTATACTAGGTGATTCTCAAGTTGAGTATTTCAAAACCCACCTTTATGCATAACAAATGAGTATTATAAAAAATTTTAAAAAACAAATTTTCTTGATAGCCACATCATTACTACAAAAGTGGAGTTTACTTTAGCAACCCAATTCACTATTGGGCCTTAAAAGTGAACTAGGTCATCATAGGTCATCATTTCCTTGTGCCATTTTACCTCAAAGTGAACATGACCACCACACCCTTGCATCACTTCACCTTGGTGAAACTTGAGTCATTCATGTTCACATTTAATATAAGTGATCCACTAAGGTCAAACCTTTGTATTATTCAAACAATTAATTGAATTTAAAATAAAATATTATAATTTATATATTTATATATTTCATTACAATTGTGTATAAATGTATTAAATGATAGTATGTCAAATACAATTTAATACTCAACATGCAACAACCAATATTTAAAATTATAATTAACTAAAACATAATATAATATTTTTTGGTTGACATAAAATACCAATTATTTTATATTGTAATTTGAAATATCAAAACCAATTTTATTATCAATTAAGATAAATGTTTTTTTACATTTTATTTATCTTTTCCATAAATGTTTTTGGATAAACAAATGTTGGAACTTATCAAATCATACTTTTTATCCAAGAAATAGTTTGTGAATTGTTATTAAACAACAAATGTGTTTTCCTTTCAATGGTTCATGATTTTATAAATAAATAAATAATAATATATAATATAATATAATATAATATAATGTGTGTGTGTGTGTGTATTAACCTTTGAAAAAAATTCAAAAATAAAATTTGATTTGTTTCATTTGAAAAAAAATGATTTTTTTAAAAATTTAAAAGTTTGATTTGTAAAAAACTATCGTGTATTTGTGATATATATCCAAATTTTTATATCTTTTATCACAAAACAAAGTGATAGTTAGGTGGCAAAGACAATGCAACTCCTTTAAGGAGACCAAGGTTCAAACCTTGTTGTAGAAAATCATATATGGACCATATATGTTCCATATTTTGATAAAATTATTAACAACATATAATATTCATTTAAAAATATTTTAAAAATATGATGGAATTCGTTATTGGTGATTTGAGTGGGTGAATTCATTATGTCTGTATCAACTAACCCCCAATCTATATGGGACATAGTGAATTCATCAAATTTCTTGTCTTACAAAATTGGGACAATTTTATTGAAAACCTAATGAAGTTGGCCACACCCTTACTAGTGCATGTATTGTTTAAATAAGCAAACTCGTAATAATAGAGTTTCAAAAATTTCAAAGTCTAGTTATTTGATTATTGTGTAATTTAAGTACTTTAGCAAAGACCTTCTATGGATGCTTATGAAAATGAAAAAAAAAAGATTGACCAACTAACATTGGTCTCCACCTTCATTATTTCTAGTTTAAGTTTCTACCAAAAGCTAATCACCATTTTTTAAATTAAACCTAAAATAACTTGCAAGGACCTTTACTAAATTTAGTCACTTACATATGTTTTAATTCATTGGAAAATAAAGTTATCCTTAAAGTAATCCTTATTTTGGGCTTGACTTTGGTCTTCATTGTAGTCATTCATCTTCCCTTTTGAACTATCTACAAAACCATCAAAGTGAGGAAAAAACCTTGCAATTAAGGATGAACTCCCAAAAGTGATCACCATAGTTTCTTTTTTAATTACACAACAATCTATTTAGGTTATGGTCACATAAATTAGGAGACTACTTACATAAGGGTTAACTAAGTTAGGACCTACCTACCTCTTTGTTTACTTACCTAGTACCTACCTAACTACCTAGGCATTCATTACTTAAAAAGAATACATATGAACCTAACATCCAAAGAAATAGGACTTGGATTATGGTTTGCTAAGTAAAACTCTAAAACATTACAAGGGGGAGGTAATCTTCAAGGATTGCCATGACAAAGGTGGCATTACCTTCCAACACAAATTCAAGAAAATGCAATAAAAACAAAAATAAATTAAGCTTGAAATTCTAGCTATCCATGGAAAGGGCAAGAAGGCAACTACCTTCTAGCCCAAGTAGTTGTACTTTTGATATCAAATAGTTTAACAAACTAATACTTTCCAAAGCTTATTGCCATGCCTAGCTAAGTGGTTGCCTTTCACCAAATAGATTACATTTTTTTCCTAGTATCTTATAACAATTACCTTTTAGCAAGATACAATAATCCAAATAGTAAGTTTTAAATGTAACACAAAGAGGTGGAATAAACTAATATGAAACTATAGTAAATTACATCAAACTACCATAAATGATTAACATTCAATAAGGAAAGTAAGGCAAAAAGAAAAAAAGAATAAAATGAAGACACCAAAAGTTTCCCAACCTTCACACATTTTCTTCCATTACTATTTCTTTCCTCATACAAGATCTCTCTCCCTCTCTTTCATTCCTCCAAGAACTTTCCATACAAGAATGATAAAAATTCATCTTCTGACCCCCTTCTTCCAAAAAACACACAAGGTCAATATTCCACCCACAAAAGTAGGCACCTTATCTTAATCCTTACACAAATCCCTCCTAGTTTATTAGTAAACAATTGCTAATCACACATTTCCAATGGCTAACTAACATAATGGTTTCATCCCTAGGATAAACTAGAAGACAACAAAATAATCTATCACTAATAATTATCTAATTACGAGGAGGCCCATAGGACTAGCTACTTTAGGTATATTTCTACCTTTAACAATGAGTAAATGAGGTGAATTCTTTAGATGTGGTTTTTAACCTCAAAGGTGTTATGTTAAGAAAACGACATTTCAAATATCTTTATATTCATAAAAACTTTAATGATTTCTTTCCTAGGTATTTTTATATTCACCTTGGAAATACATTACTAGTAAATAATATCACTTATAGATTTTTTCACAATCCTCCCTTGAATGCCATATTTTTCGTTCAATCCTTCAAAATTGCAAAAACAAAAACAACTAGTTTACCTAATTGGTAAAATTTTCATGTAATTATAATTGCTAATTACTTTGGAATTAATGTTCTTAGGTTTACGAAGGACAATCCTTTTAGTGCCATGAATAATCTAATCATAGTTGCTATAGGATTCAAAGGGATATTTGAAGAATGCAATAGCAAGTGCGATGCCATTTTTTGTACAAAATCACCACCAAGACATCATGTTTTTGTTTCATGAGTCTTGGGGTTTTTTGGGTGATCGTATGCATTATTTCATCTTAACCTACATGGTGTTAATCTTAAATATTTTTGGTTCATGCAATATATGAACAATGACAATGGGGATGTTTGAAATACTTAGCCCATTTTAAGTATGCTCTCTAAATTTGATCACTTTGGAAAAAACATTTCATCTATTTTTATATTTGTTAGCCAATAAAAAAAAAGAAATTGTAAAAGGTTTATTTTAGAAAATGATATAGTCCATTTTTGGAGATAGTTATCATGAAGTGATGAGATTTTTTATTTTCCATTATGACCTTGAAAAATAGTTAAGGCATTGAAAAAAGGGCTCAATGCTAGCAAAAAATCTTATAACTTAAAAAAAATTATTTCATGTATTTTCTAGTATTGATGTTTATAGTTGGTTTAAACTATTATTCATAGACTACATGACATTGTTTGCAACTTTGAAAATGAGAAAGTGATGTTAGTCATTTAGATTCTTATTTCAATATAACATCAATGCAATTACATATTTGACTATGTACAATTACAAAAGACCTAATAATACTAGGAATTGTTGTAATCCTTAAGGTTTACACTATTTTTAAGGTTTACAAAATAAAGTTTGTAGTCATGAAAAATATTGTGATTTTCCATTAATGATATGTTTACTATTTTGAAAATTTGTATGAAAACTATTGTTGAACCTCTTTTTGGTGTTGTTAATAACTTGGTGGCCACCATGTTCAAATGTTTTGACCTATGTACATTGCGTATTGTTAAATTTACAAGGTCCTCTTTTTGGTGTCATTAACAACTTAATAGCCAATAAGTTCAATTTGTGTTTAAAATATCCAATAAATGTTGCTAACCTATGTAAATTGCATTTTATGTAATTTACAACCTTTTTTTTGGGTTGTTAACAACCTAATGGTCACTAGGTCGTAGTTATAATTGAAATATGCAATGTTTGAACTATTAAAATTCCTTGTTGGTATTTTTGAATTTTTGTAGAGTCCAAAAAGTAATTAAATATGTGTTAACTTGTAAAAGAAAAGAAAAAAATATTTTTCTTAATGTAGGAAGTAATATTTTAAAATAAATAAAAAGTAAAAAAACCAACTTTAGTTTTCCATCATTGATTTTTTCAACATTGGAATCATGTACAAAATTGATTTTTCAATATTAGAATAATTTATTAAATGCTTTCAATATGTTAATAATGACCTAAAAGTTTGTGGTGGAATGAGGAAGGTTTCAATGAAAGATGTTCATTCTTCTTTTTGGAAGATTTTTATTTAGAACAAAAGAATTGGAAAAGACCAAATAGGAATGAGCTAAAACTTGTAGAAATGCATATTTTTGCCCTTGAAAACTAGAGATTCATGTGAAAACTCAATTCATGTCTAAATTTATATTTTTCAAGCAAATCTTGGGGGATCAACACTATGAGAAAATAGGGTGTTTTGTAACTAGGATTGCAACTAGGTTTTTGAGTTGCAAGGACCACTTGTAATTCAAATGTAATTTTACAACATGAGTGTTTTTGGACAAGTTTCAAGAATTATAGTGGACACAATTCATCGTATATGAAATCATATACATATGTAACTTGTGCAACTATGTTGCAATTAGATTATTGCAACTATTGTGTCACTATGTTATAACTCTTATGCAATTACATAAGCAACAATGTGCTAGAGTGGCAATGATGTGTTGAAAAATCATCAATGAACATGTGATTTTTTAAAAATTATTTTCATATTTAATATTTTTATTAGTTTAATTTAAATAATCTAACTTAAGGCCAATAAGATGTTGACACATGACAAATAGGTCAATAGGTAAGTAAGCCTAAGGTTAGTAAGCATTATTACCTACCTTTCCCAAGTTAAATAGGTAAGTAGTTAAGCCTAGGTAGATAGGTAGATAGGCTTAGATTAGGTAGGTAGGTAATTTGGAATTATTTTATTTTATTTTGATTTTAACATGTAGGGCCAAAATTTTTTTTTATTGATTTATTCCAAATGTCATTTAAAAAAAAACTCCAAATGTACTTAACTATATGCTTTAAACTTGAAAGATGTGATAAAAAATATGGGAGGAAAAAAACAATTGCATCTTAGTTGTAACTTATTTGAGACTATTACAAAACAAGCTAGTGAGTAAATGTTTAAGTTTTAAAAAAACTTTAGATCCTAAAACATTGTCCCTTTGCTTTTCAAGTGCAAAAGTTGTTTTTTGACCTTGACTTGGCATACCCATAACCATTTAAATTGCTCAAAAAAGACACAAAATATGGAAGATATGGTTGTCAAAAGTGAGTAGGGTCAATGTTTGGTCACTAGCTTAATTCATATTTTAAAATTCAACACATTCTTCTTCTTCATGGTTTTTTTGTGTTGTTCTTTTACCTCTGGAGCTCAAATGTTTGATGTAAATCTTAACTTGGCACACCCATAACATTTTAAAATCGTTAAAAATAGACAAGAAACAAAAAAAATGAGGTTTATAATTAAATGGTTATTTTTAAAAAAAACACATTATGGCATTTTGAAATGTTTTGTGCTTCTTTTGTGTTGTTCCTTTGCTTTTGGAGCTGAAACAAACAATGTATAGCTTATCTTGGCATTCACATAACGTTACATCACCCAATATAAACAAGAAAGGAGAAATATCCAAAATTGTTTAATCATTGGCCAACAATCACTGATGGGCAATTCTACCTTAACACAATATATCTACTAAAGGTATATTAATTATTATAGTTCATAGTAGTTAATATCTAATAACTAATTATTAATCTATAATCTAAATAATAATGTATAATAATAATAGTAATATTATTAAACATTAACCTAACTATTATTAAGTTTTAGTTATGCTAGGCTAGGTTATGGTAGCCTAACCTATAACAATAATTATTATTATTGTAGCTAATAGTTGGGTAGTTGCATGAAAATCCAATATAATAATTTTAAAATAGTTCGAAAAAATTGTTCATGAGTGTTTCATTTATTCCAATTATATTGTAGTTGTCATATGTGATTCTTGTGTAACTTGTTAACAAAGTCAAATATGGTTGACCAAAACCATGTATACCATGTGTACATTCATCCATATAGCGGTCCATCTTGGGACTAATATGCAACTATAATAGAACTCCACAAATTTTTGACATGGCATTTTATTTTTTTAATTCCTTATATTTCCACAAGATATGCAACATGATTGCAAATTAGTTGTTTTAAAGCTCTAATTGTAGGGTAGTGAAGTTTCCATGAACACAATTTCTTAGAGTGAAAGATGGCATAAACTTGTATTATAGATGGAAAACAATTGTCTTGCAAAACAAAATTCCTATTCCTTAGGCATGGGTTTTGGCACATAAAGTGAATGAAATTTTGACTCCAATGGTCACCCAATGTGTTTTGAATTGGATTTTAAGGATATTGTCCATTCTTTAATGCAATTTATGCTATCATAATGATGTGTTAAATATGATGTATAACACCGATTATGATGCAAATAATGTCATGCATGTATGTGGTTTTAGTTGATTTTAGATTTTGTGTTTAAGGTTTCCTATAGCAAATGTTAAAAAATGAGTTTCCTTGACATTGTGACATTGTGATTTTGTGTTTTTAGTAATGCTAACTTGTCCATTTGGTGTGCTTGAAAGCAAATACGTGCCCAACATTAATTCATACATTGAAAATGTTCACGAGGGATTTGCTATTAGCTAGGTCCTTGGAAATCAATAAGTTTCAAATTATATTTTAGGCTACTAGAAATATTTTGATTATTAGTGTACCATTATCACAAACTTGCCCTTTCCATGTATTTGTGCTTTACAACACTTTAGCAATGTGTTCAAAGTTAAATGTTAAGAAGTGTTGATACAATCATTGATATGATGTTGTAATGACATTATAACACATTGTGATGATTGATCATTATATTACAATGCCATTACAACATCAAATCAATGATTAATCAACATTTCGCTAGCACTTAATTTTGAACATATTGTTGAAGGGTTGTAAACACATATACATGAAAGCAACAAGTCTATGATGATTCATTTTTTCTTCTTTTAATTTTGTGATATAATAATATTGGCAATTTTTTTCAAAAAACAAAAAAGTTCAGTCAAATTTTTTTTAAATGACAAATTTTGTCCAAAACAAAAGCTAAATTTAAGTAGTAGTAATAATAGTTGTGATTTTTGAAGTTGACCAACCAACACCAATATTGCTATGATATTTCATGATGACATTTGACCTTCATTGAAATGGCATGCATATCATATTTGAATATTTTTCTATAGTTCTTGGAGGAAAAAAAATGGAAAAAAAACTACATAGAAGTAGTTGAAAAAAACACTATACTTATTTATTTTCAATATTAATTTTCAAATAAGTACTTAACACATTTCAATATTCAAAGTCATCAATAAAAAAAACCCTAAACACAACAAGCAATAAGTAACCAACACTTGTCTCAACTCTCAATCTGTACATAAAGTAGTTACGTACTAAATATGCCAAATACCAATAGAGGTAGCTTTGGACAACCATATGCAGTAATAAGATATCATAAGAATATTATAACAAAGTTATATCAATATGATCAATTTCTTGATACTATAATCACTATTAGTCTAAATACCAAGGTAGTATCAATATAGCACCACATATTGGTACAAAATCCCAATCCTTTATGGGTTGCTTTTAAACACTATAAATATGATCATTTATGGGTTGTTTTTAAACATTATAAATATCATGTCCTTTGACAAAATCAGGGTGTCAGAGTAAGAAAAATAAAAATTCATTGGTTAAATGTAGCCTCAAAGAGGCCGCACTCAAGAAGATGAAGGCACTTGCCCAGGTGGTGGTTTGCAGTTGCCAGCACGGCTGCACAAAACTTACAGCTCTGTCTAGACTCCATTGTTGCAACAATGAAGTCAACAACTCTGGTGTATTTGGAAATGAAATTTCTCCTTCACAAAGGGTGAGGTGTTTAGAAAACTAGTCTCAGGATGCTGTAATTGGTATCCTCTGCAAGTCACTCATCTCCTCATAAATGATCATAGCCTATAGTGCAACTCTGCACTGAAGCACACATAGAAATAGAAATTGACCCACACATTCAAGGGAACAGGACTTTACAAAAATTAATTCTCCAGCTTTTATTATGAAGCATTGGAGCAATTTGTAATGGAATCAATCAAAATGTCTTTCATCTGATGAATTCCGTCAGGCATCTGTGTGTGGGTTTCTATCATATTGCAGCACATGTCTATGAAATCTGTAGCAAAAAAGTGACTGGGTGAAACCTTGTCTTGTAATTTGTTCATGTACCCCTGGGAAGGGTAATGCTAATGCTAGCTGCTACATTCATGCAAGCTTTGCTTTGCAATCATGCAAACTGCTGCCAAGCTTTTATATGTCAGCAAAAGCATGGTAGTATGTTGAATCAGAGATGATGTAATGAATTGCAGCTACACAAGTGACTATCGTCAGCACTGCTGAAATAACTACAATTGACCAGTGCCATATTAGCCTCCATGTGCTGAAACCCTTCCCCTTCACCTGCAAACTCACATTGCCACAAAAAAGCATTAGCTCAAAGCATCACAACATCTTGATCAGTTCTGGAAAATACAGCTTCCCAAAAACCAAATTTCAAATTGTCAAAAAAATTCCTCAAAAACATGTTCATTGGTTTTCATAAAATGAGGTTCCCAAACACCAAATTTCAACAATGTCACAACAGATTACTCAAAACCTTCTTGATGGGATCTTCCATAAATTCAGCTTCCAAAAACCAAATTTCAACCATGTCACAACAAATATACTCAAAAACATCTCAATGGGAACTTCCGATAAATTTAGCTTCCCAAAACTGAATTTCAACCAAGTCACAACAAAACATCTTGATGAGTTCCCTATATTCAGCTTCTCATAAACCTGACTTTCAACCATGTAACAACAAATGAATGGAAAATATCTGGATGGGTTCCATAATTTCAGCTTCCTACAAAACCCAACTTTCAACCATGTCACAACACATTAATCAAAAACATCTTGATGGGTTCCAGAAATTCAGCTTCCCACAAACCCAACTTTCAATCATGTCACAACAAATTACAGCTGACATTGAGTTACTGCCAGTTCATATAACAGTTCACTGCCCCCACACCATCAAGACTCCCTACATACATAGTCTTAAGTTTGATCGATATCATTATAACCCTGGCAGCTAATTGTCCCAGTAATGAGATTAGTATTCTTGATGACAGTATGATATAAGTTGCAACAGCAAGTCTAGACTTTGGTACAAGTGTTGAGCTGTTGGGATTTAAGAGAAAGAGACTATGGAATTTTTTAGGGGGGCAATATTCCAGGGTGAGATCAAGAGACCTTGAGGTACATGTGGTGGACGATGCCAGACTCGAGGGGGAAGGCAGCCATGGCGCCAGTGAGGGCGATGAAGTCCCCAAAGAAAGGAAGCAAAGCTCCAAGGAATGTGCTGACAGTGATGTAGGTACCTCGGGTGATGAAGCGCACAAGCATACTGTGAAGAGACCATTCGCTCTGATCCTTCCTGGCAAAGTATGTGTCCATGAACTCATACATTGGTGTTGCATAGATCTGTACACACAAGCAAGCAGCAGCAGCAGCAGCAGCCCACTTCTATAAGTTACAGAAAACTCCATCTAGTCCTCTGCAAAGAGACAAGAAGAAGATGTTGTTGTCCTGAGTATGCATTGTATAATAATGTAAGTATGATTCCAATATGTAAAAAAAAAGAAGAGTTTTCTTTGGGGCATCAGTAGTGAGGATCATGTGATCTTACATGGAGAGAGACAATAGCTTGCAAGAAGGCGGCAGCGTTGGCAATGGTGACTAAGGACTTTGGGCCACCAAGGGAGAGCAACAAGTAAGGATTGGCAGCATTCCCATAAGCCCAGTAGCCAACAAAGGTGAGCACTAAGAAGGGGAAAGTCCCAACTGTGAATTGCATTCCAAGAGCCTTATATATGTTCGTAGTTGTTGGCTGTCTTATTGTCGACTGCAATGCAATGCAAAATACCAAAATTTGTGTTAAACCCCGGTAGGCAGGCAGGATCCTGCCATACCCCTAGTTCTTCAACAATAAGCTGATGTTCCCACATTGAACATATAATACTGTTGCCATACACTCTTCCCCAGAAGTCGAAGCAATTGCATCATCCTGAGGACAGTTGAGTGTCAACATACCTGCATCTCAGGGAGAATGCCAGTGTTGTATGCAAATGCAATTGTAGCTAGAGCTCCAATTGCATTGAATGTTCTATCAGCTTTTGTTCCTTTGAGTGAGTAGTCCCTGGGTGCACTTCTTAGACCTGTGTATGTACACTCCCACATTATCCTTGGGTATAAAGCCACTAAGAAGCTGATTTCTCTGGCACTGGGACAAGCAAGGTGGTTGTATCCTCAAGATGTTCAAAGGGAAGTTTTGAGTTCTAGATTGATAATCATACATCAATTCAGTTTGCACTTGGGTTTAGCTGAGAAATGTGAGAAACCCAGCTAGCTGTCTCTACATGAAGCAGGACAGAGAGAGATGTCCAGAGAGACAGAGACAAGGGAGCAAGAATAACATACATACCATCTGAAAAGGCGATAGCTATGGCTATGCAGGTGTAGATAAGAGACAGAAGCAGTGAACAGGTGGAGAAGAATCGCAGGGCATGTAAATTGGGAACCACAAAGGCAAACAAACCAAAACAGATGCCCGCAATCACAATCCAACCAGCCAGCTTAACGCTTGTGTTATCACTGAATGCCCCCCATATTGCCTGCAATTAACGCAAGGTTGACCCCAATTATTACCATCCAGCAACAAATTATAACTCAGTTCAGTAGGAGTGTAGGTACCCCCTAGCTTCCCCCCTCATGATCACAACACCTGATGAGCAACAACAGTCTTTCTTCAGCCTCCTTTCTTCTTCTTCCAAAGCTGAATGCTGACCTGATTGTTTCTTGCATGTTGATCCAAGGCACTAGATCACTCCATCATGCTAACTACCAGAAGATCATCTGTATGGAATGTTCATGGAGGAGGTCCTAAGGTCATCTTTCCATTGGGCTGCTGTGATCACAACAGCTTTTCATTCAAGTTTTTCCAACTAGGTGTGCTCACATTTAATCTCACAGCTCTACTGGTCAAGCATTGACAAATTGCAGGAGCTCTGAGAGCTATGAGCCAAACTGTGACTCACCATGCAGTGAATGACGTTTGTCCCTTCAGAAAAAAAATGAGAACATGTGTTTCCAAAGTTACATATTTTCAACAGACTTGCAGCTCTCCAATGGAAAGCCAATGGCCCTGCAGCAAGAAACAAGGCCCTATGTCATTGGCTTTCCATTGTGCTGCTGTGATCACATCACACTGTGATCAGAGCAGCCCAATGTAAAGAGACCCTAAGGAATGACACCAGAATTCGAAGCAAATCCCAGCAGCAGATGTGATTGAGTTTTCAGAGCTACAGAGGACGTGGAAGGACTTCGATGAAGGAAGGGAAGGGAAGGAAAGGAAGGAAGGAAGGAAACTGGGTACCTTGAGAGCTTCACCAGCGAGAATGATGGTTCCGATGTTTGCAATACTCAAGTTGAAGTACTGCACAAACCAAGTTGCTCTGTACATACCCTTACCATAGATGTGGCCCGCAAGATCACGGTAACGAATGTGGCGCTTGCCGCCAGTCTCGTGAAGACTGCCCAGCAAACAGTTGTTGTAGAAGGAGATGATGCCGCCTCCGATGAGGCAGGTGGAGCCCATTGCCCAACCCAGATACGCCATGATGAGAGCTGGGTAGCCCAGGATGAAGGCATTGTTGACTGCTGCAATGAAATGGAAGCCCACCTCCCACCAAGCATCTGCGCACATGCAGATCAAGATGAACAACACAACACGCACCACAATTGCAAACGGCAAATGATCAGTCTAGAGATATTTACAGACTTCGCGAATTCTACTGCTGATCCTGGACTTGGGTTGTAAGCAAAATTTCTGCTCCAATTCAGATTCCCGCCAAGTACTAATCCCCGAAGCTTTTGGACGCGTGCAAATTCTGGTCCTAGAGTCGCGAATTTCATGAAAGAGCGAGCGCGGGGTGGTGGGTGTAAAAGCAAGTCTAGAGTGATCTCGACCTTGACCGACGCAATGAACCGTCTGTCTGGACACCAGAAGTTGGGATCCCTGAGACTTGTAGGAGCCAGCAGCTTGCAGGTGATGATCCACTGCTGCATCATGATGGCCTGATTCCGGATCCCCCCTCAATTGTCCTGCATCGTGCTGATGATCTGATCCCACGCGGTCGAGCGATGGCATGACCGACTTCTTGGGCGCCCCCAGCTGCAGCTCCGCATTCATCTTTTGGAACCGGCCCGCAAACTGCTCCTCACATGGTAATCCACCTGATCCGTTAAACGTCATTGCTGCAGCAGCTTCAAGACCCGTTTCTCCTCACCACCGGGAAGCAAGCAACGACCCAAAAGAAAACAACCAAAAAAGTGCAACTCCTGCAAGGTCCGACCCACTCCGAAAAATCGATCCTCTGGCAGCAACGACAACTTCCGACTGATCACAAGCTGCAACCACCTCGACCAAGACTGAAAAAAAACCGCAAGATTCAACAAAAACTTGCTCCTCGCGCTTCACCCCCAAACTACGATACGAAACAAACTCGACAGCACAACAGAGCTGCTGATCTCCTTTAAAGGGAGAGCACAAGAGCTAGGGGGCTCTAAGTTAGCGGAGCTCTGCCACAGCCAGCCAGCCAGCCAGCCGGCTCCCAGACTGGGCCCCAGCTGGTTTTTCGTGCTTCCCGAGACTAGAACCGATAACTGCTGCACTCCAGGCAAAGAAAAACCGATCCCAGACGTTACCGGACTGCGGGATCAGCGCACATTACGTGACACTGACCACGAGCGTTACAACAATTTCTCCTAAAAATACTCACACTTGACGACTACAGGAATGATCACTCACTCACTCACAGCAGCAGGATCGCAGCACAACAGTTATGGGCAAACAAGAACAACTGGAGTCTAACCAGCTGCAAGAAGCTCACGCTATAATGACACCACTATCCTGCATCAAATCACATATTTCTGACTGCTCATACCTCCTTTTCTACATTTATACATGTCCACAATTTCGATTGCTCATCTGCTGGAGGAGCCCGCAAGCAGCTGCTGCTGCTCCTGCTGCTCCTCCTCCTCCTACAATCTATTACACGTCAACGTCAGTCAGGAGTCGGCCATGACTAGGACCGCCAAAGCCAAGGCAGCAGGCTAGTATAGCCTGCTGTTGCCCTATGTCAATGGCTTTCCATTAGGTTGTTGTGATCACATCACATACTCTATGTAACTGTGCGGCTGGCTGAGGAGGTGTAGTAACGTATTAGTACTCCAACAACAACGACAGCAGCAGGAGGAGTAGTAGTAGTAGTAGTAGTAGTAGTAATGGTTGTCGTTGTTGTGGTAAAGACATGAATGCAGCGGCGAGTTTTATGTGGCATGGGCGCAACTAAAGTTGTGCAAAGGCTCGCAGTCGCCATGCATCTCTTTCCCTCAGGCGAGCTCGCTCGCTTGTGCCAACGGCGGTGACCGAAGCTGTTAGCGGTGAGCTAGCGGATGGTAGGGTCCAGTGCGCAGAGATGGTGGCTATGGCTATCGCTGCTGAAAGACAGTACGCCAAGTGTGGAGCTACCATCTTCTTCTCAATGTTTTTTTTAAAGGAATTTTTGTTTATAGCCAAAGTGGCGATCATCGACAAAAAGATGGTAAAAAAAAAAGAACAAAAAAAGTGGCGATCATCCCTAGCAATATTTAGCCAATTCTGACTATAAACCGGAAATAAAGTACAAATATTTAATCATCATTTTATATTTCTGGAATACACAATGAAAAACCAAATATTACATCTGGCGATTTTTAACCTTTTTTGTTTTCGCACTTCTGGTGACTGAGAACCTCCAAATTCACTTCTTTTTCGAATTTTTAATCTTTAATTTCGCTTTTTGGCGAGATGTCGTCAGTAAAAGTAACGCTGCAAGTTCTTCTTCCACACCCCCCCCCCCCCCCCCCCCCCCCCCCCCCCCCCCCCCCCCCCCCCCCCCCCCC
>Ga0209208_10005520_pt1 | contig 17614 bp, 17 predicted proteins | sample S1TSphfallax_3_FD_187694 | JGI IMG/M metagenome (GOLD analysis project Ga0209208, IMG submission 187694) | Host-associated microbial communities from peat moss isolated from Minnesota, USA - S1T2_Fd - Sphagnum fallax MG (SPAdes) (version 2) | ecosystem: Host-associated > Plants > Peat moss >... | reverse complement strand
CAAAAGAGAAGATATGTCTTTTATCTTTGTGTGATCTTTCCAACCTAATTTTTCCACTCTTTTTGAAGAAGATATAAAATGCAATTGTATTACTTCACATATGTGTAAACCCTAAAATTTTCCCCCCCAAATTTAGCCTACTTTAGATTAATTACTATACATTTGTGAAAAACTTATTAATTAATTTATGTGTCTCAACCCTAAACCTAATGGTTAAGTTAGTAGGGTATGTAATTAATAGAGTAGCTAGGTTAGTAGGGTAGGTGGTTAGTACAATAGCTAGGTCAGTAGGATAACTAGTTATTAGGGTAGCTGTGTCAGTAGGTTGGTGCAATCCGTATGACGGTAGGAAAGTGAGCAGGGTAGGTATGTGTGAGGTCAGGTCCAGGAAAAACGGCCGAGAACAAAAAAAAGAAAAGAAAAGAAAAGTACAGTGGTCAGCAGCAAAAAGAAATCGACTGTGATGAGCCCCAGCCGGCGCCGAATGAAAAAACGCAACCCATCCGGTGGACAGAACGGCCAACTGGTGCATTGGTGGCTGTTAATTCACTCTGCCCAACTGGAACCCAACAGAAAACTGTTTGCGGACCACTTCCGGTGGGTGCTGGTTCACTGTGGCCAGTGATCACAACTAGGCCTATTAGACAATGGAGTTCTCAGTAAGTCAGGAAAACAGGGCACCAGTACCCTGGTACTGAGTTTGGTCCAAAACCGGGTGAGATTCAAAGAAAAACCTGCAAAAATTTGCATTAGCCTTCAAGGGAGGGGTCAAACTTAGAGATGCACCACTTTTTGTGCCAAACTGAATTTCATCCGGTTTTGACCCATCCTTCCTTTTTCCTGAGCGCTTCCACTGCTGCTAATACGTATATTTTCACTGCTCCTACATGTGCAATTACCTCTCGAACCGTTGTGCATTAAATCCTGATTTTCAGCATTTCATACCCAGATTTAATAAAACTTCCTTACTTTGCGGACCTCACTTAAAGAGAGGATAGGGGATGAAAAGAGGCCCAAAGACAGGGCGAAGAGGGGATTACTTTAAGGAAAACTCTAATGTGGTCTTTTTTTTTAAAGCATTTGTATTCTGTGATCTTGCACAAGCTCAGAGAAGAGTAAGTTACTAGTTACTACCTACAGCCCTCAGTTTTCTCTCATAACACAGTTCTCCTCTGTCCACTCTCCCTGTCCTCGTGCGTACCTTGCTACAAGCCCTAATATTTCGCCGGGTGCGGGGTGCCTCTCACCCGGGAATATCCACGGGTTCAGATGTCACAATGAATAGCGGTAAAATTCGGTGCGTATCGCTGGTATGTAGGTCAATGATGCAAACCGTGTCACCCGAGTTTCTGGCGGGTGGTCTGCCCTCCTCCAACAGTAGAGCCACAACAACAACGCGCGCACTCGGGCGGAGAGTGCACACACAAGCGAATTTCCTTTCTCCTGCGCGACATTGTCGTCTTCTCTCGCTGGCGTCATGGGCCGTCCTCTCCCATCGGAGTTAGTGGATAATGTAAGCATTTTCAAATCACCAACAAAGGCGTGTCGTGTCGCATTAGGTTTTGTATGTTCTTGTGTCACATTGCACCCACTCATTGCACGCTTTGGTGCACGAGATATTGCCGTTTCTGATTTTGAATGCCGATTTGCGGGTTGATGATGTGATGAGGGGGCATGGATTGATGTGCGCATTGCAGTCTTTCAGTCTAATTTTCTTGCCCCTTTTTTTTGGTGAATGCAATTACCATATTAGTTCTGGTGGACATGGGGCATTGGAAATTCCAAACCCTTTCAAGTTGACAAAGAATCGATTCTGTATTAGAGATATTTCCGAAGAATGTGACATGTGGATTGATTTTGAACGTATGCATTGGAGTGTCACATTGCTCTTCTTTTTTTTCAAGCATTGATTTTTCCATTTTGGACATAAATGTCTTATGGTGTGAATTCTCAAACCCTAAGCAATTGGCTGGAATTGTGGCTATTCATTTTCAGGAATGCAACTTCCATGTCGATGTAGGGGATAAGTGCAATGTGTGCAGCACTACTGTTTTGTGCACTACTTAGTGATTTTTAATGTGGGTGTAATATGATCCTTGAGCGCTGGAACTTCCAAATCCATTTCCAAACCATCTTCAGCCAGTTGAAATACTGGTGATTAATTCTAACATAAGCAATGGTGGGTTGATGCTGTGCATGCATTGGATGTGTGCACAGGATGACAAAGAAGTTTTGCTGGGATTGCCAGGGGCATGGGCAGATGAGAACAATGAGCTTGCAGATCACTATACTACCAAGATTGGTGGCTCCCCGGTACTACCTCCTTTCCCCACCCTGTACTCACCATAACCTTGTTCTGTGTCTGGCAATCTCACCATGGTCCAGCTTCACTTGCAAAACAGTAGTTTGAGGTCTTTTTGTTTCATAGTTTTGCAGATGGTGTGATTGAGATACTGGCAATTGCAATTCGCCATCTTCTATATCCAGCAACTGCATTATGGTCCAGTTTGATGTTCAAAGATTAGTTTGATTTTTCAGTTTTCAGGGTTTCATCTTCTGCATAATGTTAAAACAGGCAGTTCATGATGCTGCTCAGGAAGGTAGGCTTTTGTAGCATTGCCCAATACATTGCAGCCTCAACATTATCCAAGTTCACTCTAGGATAACTAGTTCATATTTCTGGGTTTTAGGGTTTCATATTTGTGCATAATTTGGGACCAGCATTATGATTAAAATCATAAGCCAGAACAGGAGAAGGAAATTCTATGCTGTAATGCATTTGGAACTTTGCTAAAATGAAAATGCCCAGTTCAAACCTAGGGTTTTGCTGTGTAAGAAATTTGGAAACACAGAACCCGTGTGATGTGGATTTGATTTGAAAGACAACAGGAAATTCTAGGCTGTTTATGCTATGCCTTGTCATATCTCTGGCAAGACCATGCCAAATGACTCTTGGAAGCATCTACCTTGGGTTTCCAGGTTCATGATTTCTGTAATGTAGACTGCATTGGGACTCTGCTCTGCAAGCCAGCATGAAAGTCACAGGCATTCATGCTGCTTCTGGCTTTTTGTGTGCTTGTAAATGGAACATGAGCCATTGGAGGAATTTTGGTGCCCCTGGTCTACTGGTGTCCTCTAGGGATCAACCTGACAGTTCTCCATGTTTCTGTCTTCTCTTCCCTGGTTCCTTTTATGTTTTGTTGAGCTAACCAGCATCGTGATGGAGTCTTCCCATCACTGCAGGGCTTGTGCCAGAAAGTATCTCAGTTAATGTGTGACATTGACCTCCATCTATGCCAGGAGCTAATGAAGTCAGTGGGGATGAATCGTAGCTGACTATTACCATACACGTAGCCGCTGAAGGCCAGTGACCATGTGTGTGACTGTTGCTTTTGTGCAAATTGCTCCTCAGTTTCTTCTCTGTTTTTAGGGTTGAAATCTCCTCTTTTTCCTGTTCACTGATATGTTGTTGAATCTGTAATGTCTGTAAACTTATTCTCTGTTCTCAATTCTATTCAAGTTTACTTAAATTGGAACTATTGAAATTTTTTAACACTTATGAACATATTTTATCGTGTGCACAATATGGAACTGTTAATTAGGAAAGTTTAGGTGTCCATACTTCTACTGGCCTTTTTCTAAGTTTGGCAACCTTGCCATAATTGTAATTGCTGTTGGAAGAATATTCTGGTTCTTCAGATATCAGAGTATTCCAGTGTGGAATGCCAGTTTTACCACAGCAAAAACATCCAACACCAAGTGAATGATGAAGGCATCTCTGTACAGTACTAGACATCCAGCCCAAGGGTTTTGTGCGTCAGTGATGAGCCAGGACTGCATATTTGTATGCTTAATACTGTGAAAGTTGACCATCATATCTTGTACAGACGTGTATTTTTATCCATTCAGAAGGGAAATGTGGAAAAGCTGACAATACTGAGTACTAGTGCTGTTGTGATAAAAAGATGACAGTGATGTGAACTCTGAGGGTATCTACTGATTTTCATCAAAGAAGGGTGCAGGATTGGCCAGTACCCCTTCAGGACATAAATGCTGACCTTCTGAAGTGCGGGGTTTGTGGCAGCCATCTTGCCCTTGTTGCACAGGTTCTTGCTATGTATTCCTTCCTGCCTTGCTTTCTCTCCTTTCCTGTTTCAATAGATGAGCAGCATGGTGCAGGGTGATGTCAGGGTCATGGCCTCCTTTTGCAACTTTCCACCTCTTGGCAAAAGCATGTTGATAGTGTTCTGAAGCTTCATATGCATTTCTGAGTAGCAGAATGCTTGAATCCCTGTTACCTTGCTCAGAAGTTCAGTCTTTCCTTTTAGCATATGGTTGCAATTTTAACATCATCTTGGAATTAGGCAATAGGACCATCCAACTAAGCATGAGCCTGGACCCATGCTGTACCCAACATAGCTTAAGAGGGATTGAAAGAAAGAAAGAGTGGGAAGGATCATTATTTCTCTGGTGATAGTTTTCTAGTCTCTTTCAAGGTGCACATAGGCTTATTTCTTTTCTACAAAATAGACACACGGTTGCAGATACTCATGAAGCCAATATTTTCTTAGAAGAATTAGCAAATTGAGATGCAGGTATATGCACCCCTTACGCTCTATGGGAGTAAGATTGATGAGCGTGCTCTCTATATTCTGGGGTGTGGATCTCCAAGTTGTGGTACCAACCCTGCAAGGCAAGTTTTGACTGGTGCTGATTGCAGCCTTTGCCTAACTTATGATCTCTATGGAGGCAAAAGCCAGTGTCACAGCCCTTGATGTGGGGTTCTGTTTTTTCTTGTGATTTTGAACAGCTGGCGTACAATCAGATTTCAAAAGGAGGTTGCTCATGATGAAACTTTGTTCATTGATCAGACAGACAGTACAGGGGGGTCCAGTGCCTCAAGTGGCCAACCCAATGGGTTGAGTGATGTGCTGCATCGACACAGGTACCAGACTGATAGGAGAAACTAATTGGATAACCAGGCTGCTACTTGTCCTTCTGACAAGTCAATTGGGCTTTGTCTTTTCTCATACTTCAGCTGGGTGAAATATGCAGGTGGGGTGAGGCTTCAACAAGTGGTCACCAGACACAGCAGCAAACAGAAATTGTTGATTGGTGGGATGAAAATTTATGGGATGGTGGGTATATTGAGGATGGTGATGATGAACCTGGAAATATGACTCTTCAGGATCTCCAGTCTTCACTATTAGAAAGTGGTGATTTTGCATCAGCAGCACCAAGGCACCATGAAGCACATTCAAGTTCACAAGAGGCCACAACCTCAAGTCAGAGAGGCTCTGTAAGCGATATACCAAGTATGAAGCTTGTGAACTTTGTCTTTTGTCTCTTTTCTCAAATGTACATCATGGTCATAATGCTGAACTGCAGAACCTTTTATTGAATCTCTCACAGAATGGTATCTTTAAACTTATATTTGGTTTTCATTCAATGACTGCAGTTCTCCCATGCTTTTATGTTTACACACAAAGTGAGGGATCCACTGTGGATGGTAGTCCTGTGGATGATGATGACTCAGCTGAGTTTGAAGAGACTGAACTAGTGGATGCAATAGAAGACCCTGATAACATTGTAGATGGAGTTGGTGAGCTGTGGGAGGAAGAGGAATATGAACCTGAGCATTCACGTTCAACTGACCAGACATATCTTAATTTCAAGAAGAAACTGGATTTAAGCCCTGAGCAATGTTTCAGGTACTTGCTTGTGTCTGGCCTGTTGAATAAGTTTATTACTAAAATGAAATCCAATTATTGAAGACTTGACCTGCAAGGGCACTGTTACTGTGTACAGGTCTGTCATTGTCTGGGCATGATTTTGGCTTCTTGAAGGATGAAATGTGGCCAGTTGCAAGCGCATCACAATCTAAATGTAGTCAGAATGCAGTTTGCTATGCAGGAGAAGTAGATAGCCACTCCAAGAATTGTGTTTAGATTATTTCATGTGTTGGAGCATGGAAGATAAACTAAATCTGGGCATTCAAACCCTTTACAGATATTGCTTTGGAGGCCCACCCTTGTGGGCAATGGAGGCCCATGATGAGCCAGACAAATGTGGTGCTTGTGGAGGACCCCGTGTATATGAAATGCAGCTCATGCCACCATTGCTCTACTTTTTGCAGCAAGCATCCAAGGACCTACCACCTTCAGCATATGGACCCAGTGAGTGGTCTTGGTTCACTCTGCTGGTCTACTCCTGTGCCCAGGTGCTTGTCTGCTTCCTTGTAACTTCTTGGTTTTTCTGTTTCCAAAATATTTAGGAACTGGTCATTAGATGGAGAGACATCCTAGAGTTTCTTTGAGGACACCCAACACCAGTTCTACTTACCACTCATGTGCAACATATTATAGAGAATGCAGATGCTATAACAGTGCATTACGTTGTTTGTGCTCTTCCAATAGAGCTGTATGCAAGGACCTGGCGACCGTGCAGTGATTCTGGGAGTACAATCAGACTGGAGTGTCACTGTGGAAGCCACAATTCTTCAGGCAGAAGCATCACACTGACACTACTGACCTTTTTTGTCTTCATTATTGGTCAAAAGATTTTGGCCACCATTATTTCATTGTATCCTTCTTGCAACTGTTGAATCATTGATTTAATAAAATCTGTTGGCCAAGCATTCCTTGGCAAATAATTCAAGTTCAGACAACTGAGTTTTTCATTCAGATGGTAATTTGATATCTCAGAAGTACTTACATGATGAAGGCTGTATGCCTCAGGCTTAGATACTTGCTTGTACAGGGACAAGCCAAAATGACATCATCAGAAGCTTATTGCAGCTTGAATGAGGGCACTATTGACTTTATTTACCTGTGTATGTGAGGACTAGCCGACATCACTATTGAGTCTTCTGTTTCTTCCAGTAATGTGACAAACTCAGGAGGCAGATTATGTATATGGTTTGCCCGAAATTTTGGGCAGGTTATTGTTTACTTATCTATGCCCACCACTAGGAGCTGATAAAGTCAGCAGGTAATCATGGCAGCTCATTGCTGTTATTCATGACAGAAGGTAATGGTCTTAACACTTTGTGAGCAACTCTCACAAGATTATTACTCCACTCATTGTATGTTTACCTTAAAAAGTGCCAGGGAGATTTCTCAGCAAATTCATTTATATACATTCAAGTGCAAAAAAAAGTACTGGGGAGGTGCACCATATTATCTTAGACAATATGGCCATCAAAAGCAGAGAAATACCTAAAGGAACAACAGTCAAGCAAACAATTGGTTAAGCCAAGAACTACTATATGAAAGCACTTCACAAACCTAGGGGCAGCCTTAGAAATATACTCAATTTCAGGGGAAAAATCTAAACCAAATAATCTGGATTAACTACATATATCAGACCCTGCTGGGAAATTGAGGCATTTTAAGGTTAGTCAATGGTGGGTTTTTCTAGAGCTCGTAGATCCAAGGTGGTTGTGTAAACATGTGTCCACATAGAAATTGAATTGCTTCAGCCAGAGGAAAGCTTATGTGCCTTTTGTATTTGTGTGTTATATATGTGTGTGAGAATTCAAAGCCAAATTGCTCCAGCCCAGAAGAAGCTCATGAGCCTTGTGTACTGATACAACCAACACGATAATCCTATGCTTGGTGTTGGCATTTAGAAGAGGAAATAATTTTGGGTCAAGGGGAGTGATTCAGCAGGTTGGCAGACAAGTGGGACACCATCAGCTGTCACATGGTACGTTTCTGGGTCTACCTCAATCAACGGCATTGCTGAGTTCAGCTTCATATCCAGCTTGCTAATTTTACGTACGTGTTCAATAGCTTCCACTCTCTTGTCGAGTCCATAACTAGATTTCACCCCTGCCTCCAATGCTGCCTGCCAGACCCATGGCCACACCAAAGAAATGCACAAAAGCTTGATCAATGTCTGGGAACTTATATGTAAATGAATGAAGACAGAAATCTCACTCAAGCTATTTGCAATTAGGGTTGGACAAGGAAACAAAAGCCCTTCCATGGCATCCAAAGGTCAAAGAAGCAATGGATGTGGCAGTGAGAATTCTCATAAACCATTAAGTATAAGGAAGCAAGGGAGGAACTTACCTTGCTGACAAAAGAAATGGAATGAGAGCTGCCTCCCTTGCCTGTCGCCCCAAACATTGGTCTCATAATCACCTGTCCACACATGCTCAACATGTCAGCTTCAGGACACACATAATCTGCTTACTTTGATCATAGGAGCGATCATTTTCTGAATGCTCTACCCGAGTACAGTTTTAAAATGATTTTAAGTATCTACATCTTTTGGCCTGTGCCCCTCATGGTCCAATTGCTAAGCATTTCACATTGAGTTGTATTGCAAGACTGAATGCTCCAGAAACTATGGACCCTTAGATGGTGAGGAAGGTCTAGAGTAGGAAGAGACTTCTATAAAACCCCACATATATCCGACTTTATATCCTGTGACCACATTGCTCCACTAGATTTTGTTGGTTGAAAGCTCATATGCATGGCAGAGAAGAGCACAACATACAGGTTCAGGTGTGGGGATGCTTGCATTAGCATCACCCATCTGTGCCCATGCTATGATACCCCCCTTGATCACCAGTTCTGGTTTTGCCCCAAAAAACCCAGGGTTCCAAAGCACAAGATCTGCTAGCTTGCCAACCTGCCATCACAATCCATTCCACCATTTTGGTCACCCTCTTGAGGACCAAATGCCACCCATTACTATATTGTCACTCAGTTTGTCTTTGTCATCTGTACATATCTTTGAGATTGCAGAGAAAACTCCAGAGCAACAATTGAAAGTAACATGACAATGAGTGCAGTCATCATGCAAAAAATAGCTAGAACAATCTACATACCTCAACAGAGCCAACAAGGTGAGCAAAGCCATGGGTGATAGCTGGATTGATCGTGTACTTAGCAATGAACCGTCGGATGCGCAAATTATCATTATCTGTGTCCCTAACTTCAGGAAGCTGACCTCTCTGCTGTTTCATTTTGTGGGCTGTCTGCCAGGTGCGTGTAATGACCTGGCACATGAAATTCACCCAACACAGGTACATTATGAATAAGCTGCAAAAGCTCAACTGGAATTGCAGTGTCCACTTCTAGTGCAGGAGATTGTCTTCTCTGTTCTTTTCCACAGGGTAATTTCTGTTTCTGCATATAGATGCATGCACAGACTGTGACAATCACCTCCCCAATTCGACCCATTGCTTGAGAGTCGGATGACATCATGCTAATTGCTCCCATATCATGTAAAATGTCCTCTGCAGCTATTGTCTCTCCTCGAATTCGAGATTCAGCAAATTGTACATCCTCCTTCAGGTTCTTGTTGAGGTGATGACACACCATCTGCACATCCATGTTTTCAAAAAAAAAATTATTGTGCTGTTCAAGTGACCAACATGCTGCAGCAGAGAGTTTGGACATTCAACAATGGGATGGGAGGAAGTCAATTGCATGAATCCATTTTGATGTCAGAGGATTCAGATGCTGAAAATGATGCTCACAATAAGGAAGTGCAGCATACCAGCATATCAAGGTGTTCATCAATAGTGTTGACAGTGTAGGGTCGTGTTGGATTCGTAGAAGAAGGCAGTACATTTGGCAAGCCACACACCTTGATGATATCCGGTGCATGGCCTCCACCTGCCCCCTCACTGACAAGTGACAAAGAGGATTGTCAATCAAAGCAAACAGAGCTCATCCTATGAGACCTGCAGATGCCTCCAGCCAGTTCACAGAGACACATTACAACATCCACTGCTCATCCCCATATATACGCATGATTAGAGCAGGATCCTGAAAGATATTATCCTGGAGAAAGCACCGTGGAGGGTGGATACAAACCTGTGATAGGTGTGAATTGCCCGGCCTCCAAATGCTGCAACAGAGTGCTCCACACATCCAGCTTCATTCAATGTATCAGTATGGATTGTCACCTGCATGCAAATGAGCAAGGTTCATTTCCTGATGGCACATGGTGAACAATAACTTTGTGCCTCAGATCTTGTCTCAACACAATATCAATATCTCCATAACAACTATATAGCAAAACAGATTACAACCAGACCTGTACATTCCACCTGTGTGATAATAAACCCCCCTTGGAAACATTTTCAGTTCATCTCCATCCTCATAAAATGTCAAATCAGAACAAAAGGCATAACCAACCTGGACATCAAACTCATCAGCTACATCAAGGCAGTTCTGAATTGCAGCTGGTGTTGTGCCCCAATCTTCATGAAGTTTCAAGCCAATGGCGCCTGCTTTTATGATTTCTGGTAGACCTTCAACACATGATGTATTTCCCTGCATTCATAAGCCAGAGGCACACATTGCATTCATTGGGCCCATGCTGATTAAAGATACACTTGAATGCAAAGATGATCCAGAGCAACTCAGCATACAGGAAAGCGGGCAACTACAGAAGATGCTAGTACTGAGGGAGCCACCTTGCCAGTGAAACCTATGTTGAGAGGCAGATCATCTGTGGCTCGTAGCATGAGGCGCATTTGTTCTGGAGCAGGAGTGCAGGTAGTGGCACAAGTACCTTTGGATGGCCCAGTCCCGCCTCCTACCAAAGATGTCACACCTACACTACCACTGTGTGCACTTTAGTACTTGCAAACAATTAAGGATAAGAGGCCAGCTACTATGGAGCAATTGCTCCAGTAGCAGCATTGACTTCAGTACCCATACAACAACCAGGAACCCAATGATGAAAAACAATTAACTATACATAAAGACTTCAACAACCCAAGACAGGGAATGGAATTTACCACTTGCTATAGCCACATCAGCAAGTTGAGGACATATGAAATGAATATGTGCATCCACACCCCCAGCTGTGAGGATCAGGCCCTCTCCAGATATTGACTCAGTGTTCACCTTGCAGATTGCAACAACAAATTTATGGCTCCCTTACTGTGATGATGCATTGACATTTTGTAGAAAATTTGCCTCACAAAGCAATGTCACTAATGTTGTTTTCTCTACAATACTGCTGAGTAAATGCATTTTTGAAGAGTGGGCAAAACATTCAAGAAAGCAGAGCTTACTCCAAAGACCATGCCATCTGAGACACCATCCATGACTTCTGGATTGCCTGCTTTCCCAATTCCAACTATCAAGCCATCCTTGATGCCAATGTCCGCCTTGTAGATGCCAGTGTAGTCAATTACCAATGCATTGGTAATAACAGTATCCAACGTGTCCTTGGCAAAATAGCCACTTGCTTGCCCCATACCCTCACGGAGGACTTTACCTCCGCCAAACAGACATTCATCACCATACACAGTGAAGTCAGACTCCACTTGTGCATATAAATCAGTGTCTCCCAACCTTATCTTATCACCTACAGTAGGTCCAAACATGTTTGCATAGTGTTCCTTCTCCACTGCACACGTCAATCTCTCATCTTCCCCGGTAATACCTGTCCTGTCCCATCATACCACACCCATTGCTGACTCTCTCATGGTTGATGTACAACGATGGACTGATCCACATTCACTTGGTCTACAACAGTGTATATCAAGAGACTCTTATTTTTCAAATCCCCAATGCATTTATTTGGGCACCCAATAGTTGCCAAAACAATACAATGGGCATATTGGGTGGTGAGACCTGTTGGACATACAATGCATTAAGCTGTTGTGCATGCCCAAACTTCCTGCTGTGAACAGCCTCCATGATCTGAGGAAGGTGGGATGAGTCCACAGGACCTTCTGCCAAGCCATTGCCTCCATGGATAACCTTCCTTCCACCAATACTTACAAGTGACACGCTCTTGGTCTCGCCTGGCTAGAACAACATCAATCAACCCTCAACAATAAGCCAATGCAATGTAAGGTCATTGAATACTGTCTTTTGTGATGTCACACCCACCTGAGTTTGTGTGGAAATACACAGCTTGAACTTGAAATACAACAGAAATCCATAAAAAAATCTCAAGAAAATTACGGAGGGCCATGTACCTCAAAGCGCACTGCTGTACCAGCAATGATGTTCAAGCGCATGCCATAAGATTTCTCACGGTCAAAGATGAGATATGGGTTGGTCTCAATGAAATGGAAGTGACTGCCAACCTGCAAAGAACACAGATCTCAGTTTTCTTCCCGGAAGGCTAGTGAACTCCATTCCACTTGTCTGGAACAATTTTCTTAATGGTTTCTCCAGAGGGACAGGTTTGGAGTTGAAATGCAGAAATTAGGTCCATGCAAACCACTGGTAGCTCAGACAAAAGAATAGAGACCTGGATAGGGCGATCCGCTTGGTTACTGACAGAGAGTATCACAGCTCTCCGACCTGCACTGCATATAATCTTGCCAGGAGCAACAATCATTTGACCAGGCAGTGCTTCTTCCAAAAGTACTGGAAAGGCTGATAATGGTGGCACTGCATAGACAGAGTAGCAAAAAAACCACAAAATTAAGGGAATTAAAAACAAATGACAGTGGCACTTTCATCTTCAGAAACTACAGACCCAAGAGTACCTGTTTGCAAAAGAAACCCTAAGTCAGCTCAGAGATGCACACCTGGAAGAAAAGAGCCATGCAAGGCTAAAGCCAAATCCCCATTTTCCCTTGTGAAAGGATTATGGACAGTTACAAGCTTTGTTCCATCTCTGAAAGTTCCCTCCACCTGCAATGACATATATCAACCTCTCTTTTTCAGGTCATACATGTGCATGCATCCATGAACCCTATTAGAAAAACCCTTTGTTACTGGAAGTACATGGTTTGAACCTTGTTTCACAACGAGCAGTCCTGCTTTCCGGACAGACCCAATGCTCAGAGATGGCAGCAAGAGTGCTATATTACAATATAAAAAATGCTTTGTCAATACCTGCACTGTCTCCACAAGATGTGGTACTGCAGGAAGCACCTGCCGCCTGTACATCCACATACCAAATAGCTCAGCAATAAGTTAATATATGAAATGACCCAATTACAGTTTTGTGCAAGGAATTTGCGAGTGAAAAATCACATAAAATCAACAGAAAATTTTCGCTGATCTTCTGAACACCATTTCTTCTTCAGACACATGAACAACCTATGCAAACATGTATAGTGAATTATAGAGCAAGAATTCTACACTTCTTTGGTCCTGGCTTCAAAAAATATATGATTTTTTCTGCTTGTGGTTGTATCCACCCAGAAGTAAATGCACCAACAAGCGTAGACAAATCAACTCACCTTCCAAGTAGCTGTTTGCCAAGATCCATGAGTTCTGCCACAGACTTCCCATCTCGTATGAATTCCAGGATCTGGACTGACATGGATATCACATGGATAAGATGCTCACTGTGAACAAAATGTAATCAAACTTCTCTCCTCTTTCCACACAAGAGAAAGAGAAGAGATTTTTTTTGCTACAGCCAAAACAAAGGGTTTAAGAAGTTAGGGTGAAACCCCTACCTGCGTTGCTACGAGGGCAACAGCTTCAGGGTGGTTGAGAGGAATTCCCCTGGCAAGTCTTTTCTGTGCAAGCACACCTGCTGCATGAAGGGCAAGCTTGTCGACTTCTCTTGGTGCCAACTTCATTTCTTTGCAATTTCACTGTTCCAGATAGCTTCACATCACAAGCAAACCAGCAACCTAAAACCATTCAATTCATGCATATGCAATGGTAACAACATAGAATTATGTTCCAGGACCAGTGCCTTGTTCAAAGCTTTCATTTCCATGGGAAAAGAACAGAATATCAGATTCAGATCAGCAAGCACAAACCCAAAAACCAAAATCCAAAAATCAAGCCATGCAATTCATGCATTCATGCCCAGCTGAAATAACAACCCATTAACTTCCAAAATCCAATCTTCTTCTCGTAGTCTCAAAGCTTTCATTTCCTTGGAGCAAGCAAAAAAAATTATGCACAGTATTAGAACTTCACAACACAAACAATTAATATTTCAAATCTTAACGAATCTCTCTATTCATGCTTTAGCTGAAAACACCCTTAGGTTCCAGAAACACCCAATTACTCCTCTTGGTGAGAAAGTTTCATTTCTCTCCAGAGAAAATGTATGTTTTATGAAGCTTCTTCACAACACATACATAAGCAAAAAGAAAACCCCAAACAGCTTCATGTCTATCAAAAACATTTTCTCCTATTATGAAGCTTCTTCATACAAACACAAGCAAAAACCTCAAAGCAATCAAGCTATTTTAACACAAAACACATTCATGATCCCAACTCAACAAAAAACACTACAACATGACAAAGTTACAAGGACCCAACTTCCAAAATGCTATAAAATGTCAAAGAAAGGAAGGAAGAAAAGTGAAGCTTACAGCAATATTCTCAAAAGGATTATCCACCAGGAATGATGAAATGAAGAAGAAGAAGAAGAAGAAGAAGAAGAGGAAGAATGTCCTCATTTTGCTACACACTTACTTCTCTCCAACAACCCCACCAAAGATCAAAACCTTTGTCAAAAGATTCGCCTAAAAACAAAGGTTGGAAAGGAGAGGGGGGGGAGGGGGATGGGGACCCCACCATAAACCCCACCTATTTGGCATTCAATACAAGACACTCCTTCCTAGACTAGTGCTCTGCAACAACGGCAGTGATTTTTCAGGAGCCCAAGAGTCAAAAGCAACCACAAGACAATAATACACACACATATTACAAAGGGAGAAGTTGCCAAATTATAGAGAACCAAGTTCCAACCCACCTCTTTAGGAAGCACCTAATGAAAAAAAAGGCAACCATTTTGTTGTTTTGTTAAAGGAATTTGGTAAAAGCTACATAAAGCACTTGGAGAAATTCCCTGAGTACATTTGAAGGGCACCTTAGATCTTTCGATTATATTTCAACTATAAAAGACCATACATTTGAAGGGCATCTTAGATCTTTTGATTATATTTCTTTGGACTATAAAAGACCATGGATAGATTATACGTACTCTTTAAAGAGTGAAAAGTATGCCTAAGACCTTACCCCAACTTCCCATTCTTAAGGAGTAAGTGTACGAAAAAAAAAAAAAAAGGGAGTGACATGTTATCCAAATAAATGTCAGCTCAAGGCTAGAGCTGAGGGATGCTTATTTTGTGAATGCCTTGCTATGAGGTTGTTAGTTGTTACCCTCAACAAAAGCACTAGAAAAAAATTTATTATTTTATGATACCCACCATATCGTGGGAAATTTTTCTAAGAGCAAAAATGCCCATCAAATCAAACATTTCACATTTCAAAATGTCTCACTCTTTGTCAAGGAAAATTTTCACTAGAGAAGGTGCTTTTTCAGATACACTAGAAATTTTCTGGGAGTGCTTTATGAACTAACAACCCTCTCACTCCTAGGCCCCATGACATATGTATTGTTTTTATCCCTTCTATATACTACTTCTCACGTTGTATTGTATTGTATCGAGGGGTAGAGCCCCATGGTTAGGGACAATCTCAAAATGCATGGTCAGAGTCAGTTATTGCCTTTGCCTTATTCCCCTTATATTTGGAATGGCCTCATCCTGGGGATTTACCCCCCAACAAACACACACAAATACATTTGTCAATTTTTTCCATGTGTGCAAAAATGGAGCATTTCTTTGGGTTTTGATGAAAATATTGTGGAATTTTGTAAAGACCTGGATATAAAAAATTTAAGTATAGCAATTACTAAAAATTAGCAATCTTTCCATTTGCTTAGGTGTGAATCATTGTGCGATTTCATTCAGATCTGACTAACATTTTGCGTAGGGTAACAACACCTGAGAAGTGAAATGTTCCTGAAATAAGCATCGGCCTTAGGTTAAGCCAAAGGAGGAAAGCCCTGCTTCAAGGCCATTACCTACCATAAAGCACCTGCCAAAACTAAAAAATTAATTAATTAAAATTATATTGATACTCAGAGGATATTTGTTGGGTACCATGAGAATTTCTTTTTTTGAAACAAAATGCTTGCTGGATTGGGCATTTTGGCTTTTCAAAATGCTTCACCCTTTGTCAAGGAGAGAAATTTTGCTCAATAAGGCACCCTCTAGATACACTAGAAAATTTCTGCTGGGTGCGTTTGCGTAGTTATGGACGATAACACATAATGCAGTAGATTAGTTGTTAGGATGGCACCTTACAATGAGGTTTTGGGGGCAAGGGGGGTTTTTAGTATAGGAGAAGGGTCTGAAAACAGATCCTTCTGGATTTGAGATCATGGCTGGTGGCTGGTAAGCCAGTAGGCCAAGGGAACAGGTCGAAAATAAATGAAGAAGAGTCGTCTGAACATACCTAAAGACTAGGCATGATTTTTTCTTTTTCGCTTCTTTTAACAAACAAAGATTAAAAAACCGAAAAAATGTTGTACATAAGTGAAAGGTAAAAAGGGGAAATTCTAGCTGGTTCGTTACAAGCTTGCAAAGTGCTTCTTCTTATATCCCATCTTACAAACCTATTAAGGAGAATTTGATCATGTTCTCTACACGAGGCACCTTAATGCATGATGTTGCTAAAAAAAAAATTAGGCCCTAGGAAACTTAACTTGTCTAGTGCCTCGTGCTGGCCCCCTCCCCCCCCCTTATTTGACTTGGGGATAACCCTAATTTCATGCCTAGGCAGAAATTTTTCTAGTGTAACTGGAGGGCACATCACCAAGCAGAACTTACTCTCTTGCCTCCTCCACAAAGGGCGAGGTGTTTTGAAAAGTGTAATGGCTAACACTAGAGGACATTGCATTATTTTCATCATTTATTTCATTTCATTGTCTTTGATTTTCCAAAGCTGCAAAACACCATGCAAGTGGCTTTGTAAAGGGGTCCCATTGTCATCTTTTCCTGACTTTACAGATAACTTTTATTGTATGGTGCTAGCTTGCTGAGAATTGTGGTGGATCTTGGTAGGCAAATTCTATTTTTCAGGTTGAATTCAAGAGGAGCGTGCAAGAAGACAAGCCTAAACAAAGGGGGCGTGTCAATTACATTGTGGCCTTGCCATTTACATTAAAAAGTATCTTAGTGCAAATGAAAAATTAAGGAAATTCAAATATTTCACCATGCAAAAATATACTCTTCAAAAAAAATTCCTCCAAAAGAAACTAAAATCTTTCAAGATATTCTAACTCTTATAACTAATCTCAGGTTTTGACACAAGCCAAAATATCATCTTTCAAAAATCCTCATGTAAAAAATAGACCTATTACCTAGGGGTCAAAATCCCTTAAGCTCTATAATGAATCTAAACACAATATCCTTGCCTTTGGGGAGGGTTAGTATTTAGTGTTTTGCATAGCCCAATTCCCCCTACATTTTGGGAATGACACCCACCCCTAGGCTTTGCCTTTGTGAAGCAACACTTACATTCATACCATGATAAAAACCCCAAATTCTTTTTTGGGTTCCTTCTTAACATACATATCTCATTCCCAAAGGGTTTTTGAATCCAAATTTAACATTTCCTTTGTGAGATATTAGCTCTAAAAGGCCTTGGTCAAGAAGATAAAGGTTCTAGTGTGAAGGGCAAACTACAACATATCAAGGCATGTTAAAGACTAATTAGGGCCGATCAAGGTTGGAATAAGGATTTGAATTTTATTTTGGAAAGAAGATTTGAATTCATTTTTTTCCATGCGGTTGTTTTCAGGAATATTAGATAATTGAAATTAGACCATAAAGGAGGAACTTAAGATTTAGAATTCT
>Ga0209208_10005518_pt1 | contig 17616 bp, 16 predicted proteins | sample S1TSphfallax_3_FD_187694 | JGI IMG/M metagenome (GOLD analysis project Ga0209208, IMG submission 187694) | Host-associated microbial communities from peat moss isolated from Minnesota, USA - S1T2_Fd - Sphagnum fallax MG (SPAdes) (version 2) | ecosystem: Host-associated > Plants > Peat moss >... | reverse complement strand
CCCATTCCGCCGAAGACTTCGTTGCTCTTCGGTCACAACGCTACGGCGTTGCTCCCTCATCGCGCCTCGCTTCGACGAAATGTTCGGTGCCGATCCGCGCGACGCCACTTTTTCACAGGCCTGCTAGCGGCGCGCACGTGTCGTCGTGAACGGCGGGCGTGTGGACGACGATTCGTGATTGGCTCTTTCCTATCTCGTGCATCGTGTGCGGACGCGGGCCGCTCGCACTGTGTCGATCGTGCGGGCCGCGAGAACAGGACGCCGAGCAGTTCGTGATCGCCGGAATCGCGGCGCGCTCGGCGGGCGTGTACGCCGGATCGCTACGCGAGGCGATCGTCGCGATGAAACGCGGTGAACGCGCTCAACTGACGGCGCTGGCACCGCTGATCGCTCGCGAGCTCGGAAGTCTCACCGACCCGCTCGTCCCCTTGCCGACGAGCTCGCGGCGGCGCCGGGCGCGCGGCTTCGACCAGGCCGTCCGACTCGCGCATCAGGCCGCCGCGTCCAACGGTCTGGCGGTCTGCGAATTGCTGGAAAAGCGCGGCGGCGCGCAGCACGGCCGCTCGCGCAGCGGGCGGCTGCACGCCCGGGGGCGTTTTCGCATTCGCCGTGGGATCGTCTTGCCGCCGCGCGTCACGCTCATCGACGATGTGTGCACGACGGGCGCCACGCTTGCCGATGCTGCCGACGCGCTGTTCGAGGTCGGCGTTACCGTGGGTGCTGCCGTCTTTCTCGCGCGCACACCGCCGGGCCGGAAACCAAGCCAAAACAGCGCGGGTTGATCCGAGCGTGAAAGCCATCTGGAACGGCACGGTCCTTGCCGAAAGCGACCACACCGAAGTCGTCGAGGGGAACCACTATTTCCCGCCCGAGGCGATCAAACGCGAATTCTTCAAACCATCGGCGACGCACTCGGTGTGTCCGTGGAAAGGGACCGCGAGCTATTACACCGTCGACGTGAACGGAAAGCAGAACGCCGACGCGGCCTGGTACTATCCCGAGCCGAAAGATGCCGCGAAGCAGATCAAAGGCTACATCGCCTTCTGGAAGGGCGTCTCGGTCGCCTGAACGCAGACGCGGTGTATCTCGCGCGCGCGTGCGAGCTCGCGGCGCGCGCGATCGCCGACGCTTCGCCGAATCCGCCCGTCGGTGCCGTTCTCGTGCGCGACGGCGTCACGCTCGGCGAGGGATGGCATCACCGGCGCGGTGAGGCGCACGCCGAGGTCGAAGCGCTCGCGGCGGCGCGTGCGGCAGGCAACGACGTGCACGGCGCGACCGCGTACGTGTCGCTCGAGCCATGCGATCATCACGGCCGCACGCCGCCGTGCACGGGCGCGCTGATCGACGCCGGCATCGCGCGCGTCGTCATCGGCGCCTCCGATCCGAACCCGAAGACCGCGGGCGGCGGGATTGCGCGCTTGCGCGCAGCGCGCCTGTCGGTGGACGTCGTCGATACGCCGGCAGCGTCGGCATTGATCGAACGGTTCGCGTACACGATCTCGCAATCGGCGCTGCCGTTCGTAACGCTCAAGATGGCGATGTCGCTCGACGGGGCGGTCGCCGCGCAGCCCGGCCGCGCCGAATGGCTCACCGGCGAGGCGGCGCGCGCCTTCGTGCGGGACGCACGCGCGCAGCACGATGCCGTTCTCGTCGGTGCCGGAACGATCCGCATCGACGACCCCCAACTCACGGTACGGCCGCACGCCGTGCGGCGCAAGCCGTACGTGCGGATCGTCGCGTGCGAGACCGATCCGATCCCGCGCAGCGCCCGCGTGCTGGCCGCGCCGGAGGATGCGCCCGCCGAGTCGTACGACCGCACCCTCGTCCTCGCGCCGGCCGGCGCGCGCGAGCGATTCGCCGAGCTCGAAGCCGTGGCCGACGTGGTGTATGCGGGCGCTGCGGACTCGCGGCAGCTCGATCTGCGCGCCGCGCTCGAAGCCGTGCGCGGGCGCGGCATCGACACGGTGCTGTGCGAGGGCGGGCCGACGCTCGCCGGGCGGCTCGTCGCCGCCGGCCTCGTGCAACGCGCGGTCTGGCTCGTCGCGCCGCGGTTCTTACAGTCACCCTCCGCCGTCCCGGTGCTGGCCGGCGCCGACCTCTCGACGCTGGGGAACGGGTGGCGGTTCGACCGGGTCGAACGGCTCGGCGACGATCTTCTGCTCTCGGGGCGCATCGATATATGTTCAGCGGTTTAATCGCACACCTGGGCCGCATCGCGGCGATCGACGGCGACCTCGAACACGGCATCACGCTGACGGTTCACGCGCCGGCTGCCATCGCCGACGGCGTCGAGATCAAGGATTCGGTCGCGATCAACGGGGTCTGCCTCACGGTCACGGCGGTGGATGCCGAAACGATGCGCTTCGATGTCGTTCCGGAGACGATCCGGCGAGCCGCCTTCGATCGGCTCGCGCCGGGGATGCCGGCCAACGTCGAACTCTCGCTGCGCCTCGGCGATCGGCTCGGTGGTCATCTCGTCTACGGTCACGTCGACGCGCACGCCGCGATCATCGCAAAAGATCCGGAGGGACAAGGCTTTCGCCTCGCGGTCGAGACGCCGCCCGAGATCGCCGCATACATCGTCGAGAAGGGCTACGTCGCCGTCGACGGCGTCTCGCTCACCGTCGCCTCGACCGCGGCCGGCCGGTTCACGATCGCCCTGATCCCGGAGACCGCAAAGCGCACGACGCTCGGCACGAAGGGCGCCGGCGATCGCGTCACGCTCGAAATCGATCCGGTCGCGCGTTACGCGCACGGCGCGGCCGCGGCGTATGCCAACGGCGGCGTGCGGTCCGACGAGATCGCCTGGGCGTTCGAGATTTGATCGTCGGGCCGACGGTCGTGCAGCGTGTGCGCTGGAGCGACGTCGACAAGATGAATGTCATGTACTACGGCGCGTATCTGCGCCATACGGATGCCGCCGAGTCGGAATTTTTCCGTGCGCTCGGCTTCACGTACGATACGTTGCACGAACAGCACGGAATTTGGCTTGCACGCGTGAACCTCGAAGTGCGCTACCTCGTGCCGGCGCGGCTCGACGACGATCTCGCCACGCACGCCCAACTCACGAAGATCGGCGCATCATCAATCCACCTCACGTTCCCCATCGAACGCCAAGCCGACGTCAAACGGCTAGCCGACGTTCGCCTCGTCCTCGCCGCCCTCGACGCCGCGACCCTCAAAGCAACGCGAATTCCCGAACCCCTCAGGAACGCGCTTCAAGCGCGGTAATCCGCGTCTCGTGATTGTCGAGCCGCGCATCATCCTCGTCGAAGCGGCGCAGCACGCGCTGCTCGAATCGCGCGATATCGTTCCGGACGTCCAGTACACCGGGAGCGATCTCGGCGACGCAACCCTTCCCGGATTAGAAGCGGAAGCCGGCGCGGGCGGAGATTCCCCGTTGCGGCGTGTGCTTCGTGACGGCGTTATTGAGCAAGACGCCGCTGACGAACGGCGCGAGATCGGCCGGCACGGTGATCGAGCCGGTCGGCGCATAGCGCGTCCCGTGCTGCCACTGCGCGTAGTTGTGGATCGACGTTGCGAAGAGCCGCTCGACCTGCGCCGTCGTGCCCTGCGCATCGACGATCAGGTGGTTGCGGAAGGTCTTGGTCACGCTGAAGCCGTTTGCACGGAGGATGGCGGCGACGTTGGAATCGCCGCCCATCCGCGCGGCGCCCGGTGCGAGTTCCACCTGAACCCGCATCGTCGCGGCCGACGAGCGTTCGCCCAAGTCCGGTGCCGAACGCAGGACCGCCGGCCGGGCACGGAGCGAGAAGGCGCGATCGGTGGGGTGGCTCAGCGCGATCGCCACCGATGCGGGGGCGCGGCCGGAATGGCGTGCCGCTGCGGACCGTGCGCGATGTCCGCTAGCCGACGTTGCGCCGCACGCCGACTGCGCGATCGAGATGCCGATCGGCAGACCGAGCCCGGTCGTATTGTCGTAGCCCGTGCCGGCCGAGTAGTACGGCGCCGGAGCGTTTCCATTGTATTGGTTGCTGCCGCTCGTGACGTCGATGAAGTCGGAACTCGCCGCTGCGAAAGCCGTATAAAGCGTCGCGGCGTTGCCGATGCCGCTGCCTTGAGAGAAGCCGCAATATTGATTGATCTCGGCCATCATCGCGGCGAATTCCGGCGCAGACCAGGATGTCCCCACGCCCTCTTGCCAGGAACCGCTTTCGTACACGGCCACGTTGACCGACGGCAACGCGATATCCGGCACGTTGCGATAGGTGCTGCTGCTTGCCGTTCCGGTCACGCCGCTCTGGAACGACGGCAGCGTGAATTCGGTCGAAACGCCGCCCCCGGTCGCGCTCTCCGTCAAGCCGGCGAAGGAGTGGTTCCAGGCCACCGGGTTCGTGAGGCTCGATTCGCTTTCGTTGCCGCCGACACCGACCACGTTCGGATCGCTCGCCGGATAATTGACGCCCGGTGTTTCCGTGGTTGACGTTGCGGGGCATTCGTTTCCGAAGTCGCCCGACGACGCGACGAAGGTGACATCGTCGCTCGCGGCGCCGGTTGCGAAGGTCTGCGCGGTGACGGCCTCGTCGTAGCCGTCCTCGCAGCCGCCGAACGACATGCTCACGACGTTCGCTTTTCCGTCAACGACGGTCTGGTTGGCGGCGTCATTGATGTCTTCGTCGCTGAGTTCGGGAATCTCGTAGATGATGATGTTCGCACCGGGTGCGAGGCCGCCGATCGTTTCTGAATCGAGCGTTGCTTCAAACTGATCGCCGGTGCCGGCGCCGCCATCGATCGCTTCGGAGGTGATCGTCCGCGACGTGGTGGGCGTTTGGAAATAGCTGAAGTAGGTGGTGAGGTCGCTGGTTACGGGCGCCGTATCGATGATGATCGCGACCGTCTCACCCGCGCCGTTGAATCCACTCTGAACCGGGAACGAGAACGCGTTCGCAACGGCTGTCGGTCCCCATGGGCCGCCGCTGCCGTAGGTGCCGGGGCCGGTCAGCATCACCGGCGACGGTGAGGGTGAGGGAACCGGCGATGGCGACGCGGCCGGGTGCGATGGTGATGGTGAGGGTGCCGGCGCGTGCGACGGGGACGGCGAGGGGACCGGCGACGGCGACGGACTTGGCGACGGTGATGGAGAGGGCGCCGGCAGGTGCGACGGCGACGGCGACGGCGCGGGTGAAGGCGACGGCGCGATCGACGGGCTCGCCGACGGTGCTGGTGATGGCGATGCCCCCGGCGTATGCGACGGCGACGGCGACGGCGCCGGTGACCCCGAAGCGGTCGCGGACGGCGCGGACGACGGCGAGGCTGACGGCGATGGCGAAGCGCCCGTCACACCCCCGGGTGGCGTCGAAGCGATCGGCGAGGGCGATCCCGCCGGCGACGGTGATCCGACGGGCGTAGCCGTTGCATAGAACGCGAAAACGTAGACGCTGCCGGGTACCCAGGACAGCGGCGCCGGATTTGCGGCAAAGGTGATCGTCGAGCCGCTGAGCGTTCCGGTCAGATCGGCATCTTGCCATGTGCTGCCGTTGTAGTACGCCGCATAATAGGATTGGGTCGCGGGCGGCGGGCTCGTGAAGGTGAGGGTGAAGGACGGCGACTCGCTCAGCGTGAGCGCCGAACTGACGGCGAAGAGCGCGTAGGCGTAGACCGTCGTCGCCCCGGCGTCATACGGGGCGCGCCGGGCTCCTTGTGCGCCCCGGCCGACGCCGGTGGCCGCGCCGCGCACGATGCTTTGTAAGCTGGGCACGGTCGAGGGCGGCGTTGCGCTCAGCGTGATGGTCGCCGAGCCGCTGCCGCTCGAGGCACCCGGCAAGGTCACCGATCCGCCGACGCCGCTCGCGATGGCGGGAAGCGAAGCCGTCTGAGGCTGCGTCCCGACCGTGACCGTTACGGTCGAGGTCGCGCCCGGCGTGGCGGTTCCGCCCGGTGTGGACGAAGCTGCAGCCGTCGGGACGGGCTGCGGGATGTTTGAGGTCCCGCCGCCACCGCCGCACGCCGCAAGCGCAGCAACGGCAACGACGCATCCCAGTCCGATAAAGCGGTTCCGTCCGTTCATGATCCCCCAGCCTCGTAATCGCGGTGTCGCAATGCGCCGCGAGCGGCCGATTCAAAGCTTGCCGAGGGCCTCCTTGCTTCTCGGCGTTTCTGTGGCGCCGCTCACGCGCACGGGCCGCCCAATCGCTGATTTGACAACTGTTAAGCCGCCTTCGTAGTCTAAGGGGGTGTGGAGAGTTTTGCGGACGATCTGAACGCGGTGATGGCCGCGGCTGGTCTCACGGCGGCGGAGTTGGCTGCGCGCTCGGGGCTCACCGAGGGAGCGATCTCCTACCTGCGCTCGGGCGCCCGCAAGCCGTCGTTCCGGTCGATCCAGGCACTCTCTGCGGCGCTGCCGCCCCTCGCGGCGCGTCTGGATCCCGAACGGAGACGAATGGACAGCATCGAGTCGGCCATCGCCGAAATCAAAGCCGGCAAGATGGTCGTCGTGCTCGACGACGAGGATCGCGAGAACGAAGGCGATCTCGTGATGGCGGCCGATTGCGTGACGCCCGAAGCGATCAACTTCATGCGCAAGGAGGCGGGCGGCCTGATCTGCGTCGCGCTGCTCGGCACGCGGCTCGACCAGTTGCAGATCCCGCCGATGGTCGTCGACAACACGACCCCGCTCGGTACCGCCTTCACCGTTTCGGTGGAAGCGCGCGGACGCGTCACGACGGGTATCTCGGCGCAGGACCGCTCGAACACGATTCGGGCGCTCGTCGATCCGACCACCGGTCCGGCCGATTTCCTGCGGCCCGGACACACCTTTCCGCTCCGCGCGCGCAGCGGCGGCGTGCTCGTGCGCGCCGGTCAAACCGAGGCCTCCGTCGATCTTGCGCGCCTGGCGGGACGCTACCCGGCCGGCGTGATCTGCGAGATCATGGACGACGACGGCACGATGATGCGGCTGCCGCGCTTGCGCGAGTACGCCGCCAAGCACGGGCTCAAACTCATCACGGTCAAGGATCTGATCGCCTATCGGATGCGTCACGAAAAGCTGGTGCACCGCATCGCGGAGTTCGATCTGCCGACGCAGTTCGGCGAGTTTCGCGGCGTCGCGTACGGTTCGGATGTCGACGACACCGCGCACGTCGCGATGGTGATGGGCGAGATCGGCGACGGCAAGAACATCCTCGTGCGCGTGCATAGCGAATGTCTCACCGGCGATGCGCTGTATTCGATGCGTTGCGATTGCGGTCCGCAGCGCGACGCCGCGCTCGCCGCGATCGCGCGTGAAGGCCGCGGCGTCTTTCTCTACCTGCATCAGGAAGGCCGTGGGATCGGCCTGGCCAACAAACTGCGCGCGTACGCGCTGCAAGACGCGGGCGCGGATACGGTCGAGGCGAACCTGCAGCTCGGGCTGCCCGCCGATAAGCGCGATTACGGCTTGGGTTCGCAGATTCTCTTCGACCTCGGCGTGCGCGAGATGCGGCTGCTGACCAACAATCCGACCAAGATCGCGGGTCTGGAAGGCTACGGTCTCACGATCGCGAGCCGCGTCCCGATCCAAATGGATCCGACGCCCTACAACGCGGACTACCTCAACACCAAGCGCGATAAGATGGGGCACCTGTTCGCGGTCCGGCGGACGGTCGCGGCGGAGAACGCATGAAAGTCGAAACGAAACCCGGCACGCTGCCGGAAGCGACGGGCAAGCGGTTCGCGATCGTCGTTGCGCGATTCTATCGGGACCTGGCGGACTGGCTCGAGGACGGCGCGCGGCGCGGCTTACGCGACTGCGGCGTCGCGGATACCGATATCACCGTCGTCGAGGTGCCGGGCTGCTTCGAGATTCCGCTCGCCGCGCGCAAACTGATCGTCGGCGGCGAATACGACGGCGTCGTCGCGCTCGGCGTCGTCATCCGCGGCGATACGCCGCATTTCGACTACGTCGCCGGCGAATGCTCGCGCGGCATCATGACCGTGCAGCTCACGACCGGCGTGCCGATCGGCTTCGGCATCCTCACGACCGAAAACCGCGCCCAAGCCGAAGAGCGTGCCGACCCCGCGCGACTCGACAAAGGCTACGAAGCCGCGATCGCCGCCGCTACCGTCGCCCTCATCGAAGGCGAACCCAAAGAAAAGAACCGCGTCGGCTTTCGCTGAGGGGCGGCTGCTAGTGCCCCGGCGATTTCGCGGGGCCCGGCGAGCTTTTCGGCTCGAAGAGGAGCGTGTAGACGATGTCGGTTGCGACCGGGTCGCACGATTTGATCGCGGTTGCGAACACCGAACCGCGGGCGGCGGTGAGGGCGATCGAATCGAGCGCCGGGTTCGTGCTCTTTTGGATCGTCGCGCTCGTCACGCTGCTGTCGGGCGCCAAGTGAACGGTGACGTCGACGCGGCCCGTCTCGTCGAGCGTGCTCTGCGGCACGGCTTCGAGCAGCGTCCGCGCCGGCGCATCGCCGGACCGGCAATCGCGCGCGTGGTTGAGGACGAGCGCCGGCACCGTTGCCGGCGGCTCGGGTATGGCGGCGAGGCGTGCGGCGAGGTCCGGTCGCAGATGCGCGCTCACCCCGGGCGCCCAGCTTTGGTAGACGGTGCATGGTCCGGGTTCCGGATCGTCCAGCAGATCGACGAACGCGCTGCGCAGCTCGGCATCTTTGGCGAGCCGAAACGTCACCGGGTCGACGTCGCCGGTGAACTGCGGTCCGAGGACGTTGCGATGCTTGAAGATGACGCGGTACGACCCGTTGCTCGTCGCGACCCAGATCGAGCCTGACGCCGTTCCCGCCCCATCGGGCGACCACAGGAACGCCGCATAGTCTTTGCCGTTGGATTGCCCGGTCAGCGAGAGAATCGCGAGCACCCCGAGGTGACACTCGGCCAGCGGCGCAACGGGCACCAGCGACGGCGCCGCCGCCGGCGCCGGTTGCGCCTGTGCGCGCGCCCCCAGCAGTGCAACGGAGACGGTAACGAGCAGCAATGCGCCGCGCAGCGCCGGCATCCACGTGGAGGGTCGGATTCGCTTCATTTCGCGCGGCTTCGGCCGTGCGCTCCGGGAAACCGCTTGGCTCGCGCGGCTTGGTATGCGGTGGTTCCTGCCGACATGCGCCTTGTGAAGCGCGACGTCGATTGGCCGACGCTCGCTTGCACCCGAACCCGAGTCGCCCTATACTCGGCGGACGTCGGCCGTAGCGGGCCGTCGCTGATCCCGCTTTCGGTCATAGGGGAGCGCGCAGGCCTTCGGCCGGCGCCGATAGCATGTGGAAAACAAAATTCTGATCTGTAGGGACTGCGGCAACAGCTTCGATTTCACGGTCCGCGACCAGCAGTTCTACCTGGAAAAAGGCTTCGAGAACGAACCGCAGCGCTGCCGGGATTGCCGCAGCGCCCGCAAGACGCAGCAACCCGCGGGCAGCGGCGGTTTCGGCGGCGGTGCGCGCGAGATGTTCGATGCGACGTGCGCGTCGTGCGGATCGCAGACGACGGTGCCGTTCAAACCGCGCGGCGACCGGCCCGTGTACTGCCGCACCTGTTATACGAGCCAGCAAGCCGTTCGCGCGTAGGCGCACCGCCCGGAGTCGCGATCCCGCTTGCCGAACGTCGGCGAGTGGAATCGGTTTGGGTTGACGGCGACGCCGTCGGATATCTCGATCAGCGTGCGTTGCCGCAGGCGATCAAACGCGAGCGAGCGACAACGGTCGACGAGGTGGTCGCGGCGATTCGGACGCTCGCGGTACGCGGGGCGCCGGCGATCGGCGTCTTCGGAGCCTACGGCATTGCGCTAGCGGCACGGCTGCACGAAGGCGAAGCGTTCGTCGCGGCCGCGCAGCGGATTCGCGAGGCGCGGCCGACGGCGGTCAACCTCGCCTGGGCGGTCGATCGCGTGCTCGCGCGCGCCGACCGCGCGTACGCAGAAGAAGCGAGGCGCATCCACGACGAGCAGCGCGACATCGACGCGCGGATCGGCGCGGCGGCGATCGAACTCTTTCCGGCCCGCGGCAGCATCCTCACGCACTGCAACACCGGCCCGATCGCAACGGCCGGCGCCGGCACGGCGCTGGGCTGCATCATCGCCGCGCACCGGGCCGGCAAACAGCTGCACGTGTTCGCCGACGAAACGCGGCCGCTCTTACAAGGCGCGCGTCTCACGATGTTCGAGCTGCGCGAGGCCGGCGTGCCGGCGACGCTGCTCGTCGACGGTGCGGCCGCGATCACGATGCAACGCAAGAACATCGCGGCCGTGATCGTCGGCGCGGATCGCATCGCGCGCAACGGCGACACGGCGAACAAGATCGGTACGTACGGCGTCGCGATCGCGGCCGCGCATCACGGCATCCCGTTCTACGTTGCGGCCCCGCGTTCGACGTTCGATTTCGCGATCGCCTCGGGCGCCGAGATCCCGATCGAAGAGCGCGCGCCGGACGAAGTTCGTCTGGTGCCGGACGACGACGTCTACAATCCCGCCTTCGACGTGACGCCGGGCCGGCTCGTAACGGCGTTCATCACGGAGTACGGCGTGCTGCGGCCGCCGTACCTCGAATCGGTCCCCGGCCTCGCCGACCGCCCGCGGTTGCTCGCGCCCGAGCTCGCGCACGGGTGAAGTTCTTCGAGTTCATCGAAAAGGCGCCCAAACTCGAGGGCCTGATCGTGATCGAGGGGACGGAGTCGCTGCTCGCGCAGCGCGCGATCGACGCGATCGTGGAACGCACCCTGCCGGCCGACGTCCGCGCGCTCAACCTCGATACGATCGCCGGCCCGCAGACCGAACACGTCGGCCGCGCGATCGCCGACGCCGTCGCGGCGATGCCGTTCCTGGCCGAGCGCCGGGTGGTGGTCGTGCGCGACTGCCAAGCGCTGCGCGCGCAGCCGCGGCGTGACGTATGGGCGGCGGCGGAGGCGATCCCGGCGGGCAACGTGCTCGTGCTCGAAGACCTCTTTCCGCCCGCGAAAAAGACCAAGCCGGAACCGTTCGGCGCGCTGGCCGGGCGCAAGGCGCTGCGGATCGATACGACGCCGAGCGCTGCCGTGCGCGAGCGGTTCGTGCGCGAGACGCTGGACCGCCTCGATGCGCGTGCCGAGCCGCGCGTGATCGCCGAGCTCGCCGCGAGCGACGCCGACCTCGGCGCGATCGCGAACGATCTGGAGAAGTTGGCCCTCGCCGGCGGGACGATCACCTATGCGGCGCTGGCGGCCGAGAGCGTTGCGGTCGAGGATCCCAAGGCCTGGCAGTACGCCGCGGCGCTGGTCGAGGGGCGCACGGCGGACGCGCTAGCGATCGCCTTCGAGCTCTTCGCGGCCGATCCGCGCGGCGCAGCGGTCCCGCTCGCCAGCGCCATTGCGACCGATCTCGGCCTGATCTGGGAGCTGGCGCGGCCGGGTGGCGGGGTGGCGATCGAGCCTCGTCACCGCTGGCGGGTCGGGAAATTGCAGGCGACGGCGCGGCGCATCGGCGCCGCCCGCGCGCGCTACGGCTACGAGGCCGCGGTACGCGGGTTCGAGGCCGTCGTGACCGGCCGGATCGACGATCCGCGCGCGATGATCGAGCTGCTGACGGCCGAAATCGCCGCCCGCGTAACGGCCGGTCGCTAAAGCGACCGAGCAGAGGATTGCCGCTCGCCGATGAGGTAAGGTCGAGCGAGCCGTGGGGCAACGTGTAAGTTGCACCCGCGTTCTCGTTTGTCAAACGCACGGAACTTTGTAAGGAGTTCTCACCTCATGCGTAGTCTTTTCTCACGTGCTATCGCGCTGGGCGTCGTTGCCATGGCGGTTGCGGGATGTGCGGTGTCTAACGGGACAGCACTTCCGCCCACCAGTACGGCCAACAGCGTCGGCGGCGCTCAGGGTAGCATCAACGGTATTTCAAACGGCACCGCAGCCGTTCAGTTCGTCCACGGCTCGCCCGACGCGGGGTCGGTCGACCTGTGTGTCGATGGCCAATTCGCGGTGATCGGCGCGACGTTCAAGACGTTCACGACCTTTTATATCTACGCTGCCGGTGTTCCGCATGAAATCTCCGTGTATTCGCACACGGCGGTCGATCCGAACAACGTCCTCTTGCCGGCGCAAACGACCGACCTGCTGAACGGTTCCTGTTCGAACAACCAGTTCGGCGTCTTGGTCCTGGCCAATGGACACCAAGCCGTTGGATCGTTCACGCCCACGGCCAACGTCCGTAACACGCTCGTCATCGCCGGCACAAACGCGAAGAACACGGTGCAGTTCGTTCTCGCGACCGCCGCCGCGACGATTCCCAGTGCTCTTGCTCCGGCCGCGCTGTTCATCAACGCCTCGCCGGCGAACCCCAAACTCGCGGCCGGCTGGTTCAACGCAACGACGGGTGCCGGCGAGGTCGCCTCGGCGACCACGTTTGCCCTTCCAGCCGTCGCCGCAACCGCGACCGCCGCGGCGCAGCCGACGTTCGGCGCGCTCACCATTCCGACGTACGCCGGTACCGGTGGCGTCGCGTACTACGTTGCCAAGACGTCGTCGACGACGACCCCCCTCGCGTCCGTCTACGCGGGCACACCGCCTGCCGCGGCCGTTCCATCGGCTGCGCAAGCGACCGCGGCGGACACCTCCAATACCGGCAATCTGCTTCCGTTCGTGCCGAAGAACGACTATCTCCTAACGGCGGTCGCCGTCGACCAGGTTTCCGGCGTGCCGCTCGTGATCGGGCATTACGATTCGATCACGCTCGGCTTCTGACCCACCGGGCTAGCAGGAAAACGGGCCGCCTTCGGGCGGCCTCTTTTTTTGCCTGGCGTTCGGCGTCGAGGCACGGGCCCGATACGGCGCGAAGGCGCCGGAGAGCAGGATGAACCACACATCGTACGCATCGCCGTTTTCGTGGCGCTATGCGCGCACCGAGTTGCGCGAACTTTTTTCCGAACGGCAGCGCCGGACGCTTTGGCGTGCGGTGTGGGTCGCGCTTGCCGAATCGCAACTGCAGAGCGGCCTCGTCACCGCGGCGGAACTCGCCGATCTGCGCGCGCATGCCGGTGAGATCGACATCGACGCGGCGCTGGCGATCGAACACGAGATCGGCCACGACCTGATGGCCGAGATCCGCGTCTACGCCCGCCAGGCGACGATCGGCGGCGGGAAGATCCACCTCGGCGCGACGTCGATGGATATCGAAGATACGGTCGAGATCGTGCGCCTGCGCCGGGCGAGCGCGCTCTTGCTCGAGTCGCTCGATGCGCTGCTGACGGCGTTCGCGACGCAGATCGAACGCCACGCGGATCTCGTGTGCATGGGGTACACGCATCTGCAACCGGCCGAACCGACGACCGTCGGGTATCGGCTCGCCGTCTACGCGCAGGACGTGCTGATCGATCGCACGCTCTTGCAGAGCGCGCGCGCCGCGCTCACCGCGAAGGGCGTTCGCGGCGCGGTCGGCACATCGGCATCCTACACCCGGCTGCTCGCCGGCACCGGGCGTAGCCCCGAGGATCAAGAGAACGACGTACTCGCGGCCTTCGACCTCACCGCGCGCGACGTCGCGACGCAGACCTATCCGCGCAAACTCGACTATCTCTTGCTCTCGCACTTCGCCGGCCTCGGCGCGTCGCTCTCGAAGTTCGCCGCCGACGTGCGCGTCTTGAGCTCGCCGGGCTTCGGCGAGATGTTCGAGCCCTTCGGCGCAAAGCAAGTCGGCAGTTCGGCGATGCCGTTCAAACGCAATCCCGTCATGGCCGAGCGGATCGATTCGCTCGCGCGGCTGCTGCCGGCGTATGCCGATGTCGCGTGGCAAAACGCCGCGACCAATTACCTCGAACGAACGCTCGACGACTCGGCGAACCGGCGCACGATCTTGCCCGAGGCGGTGCTGTGTACCGACGAGATCCTCGCGCTCGCGCGCAAGATCGTCGACGGCCTGCGCGTCGACGAACGCCGGATCGCCGAGAACTTGCGCACCTACGGGCCGTTTTCGGGGACCGAGGCGATCCTCATGGAGGCGGCCAAAGCCGGCGCCGATCGGCAAGAGATGCACGAGGCGATCCGCGAGAGTGCGATGAGCGCCTATGCCGCGCTCGGCCGCGGCGAAACGAATCCCCTCGCCCGGCTGCTCGCCGACGACGATCGCATCGCCCGGTTCATCGATCCGGCCGAAGTGCGCGCGCAACTCGATCCCTCGACGCACGTCGGCGATGCGCCCGTGCGCGCGCGGCGGCTCGCCGCGCGCATCCGTGCGACCCTCGCAGAAACCGTATAACATGCAAAAAGGTCACGAAATCACCCGCGGCAAGACGAAGGTCTTGCACGAACTCGTCGGTCAGCCCGACGTGCTGATCGTCTCGCAACTCGATACGATCAGCGCGCGCGACGGCGAACGCACGGACACGATCGAGGGCAAAGGCCGGATCGCGGCCAAAACGACCGCGCGCGTCTTCCGGCTGCTCAATCTGTGCGGTGTTCCGACGCATTATCTGAGCGGCGGCGAAGACGACGACGACAACCAGATGCTCGTGCGGCGCGCACAGATGGTGCCGCTCGAAGTCGTCGTACGCGGCGTCGCCGCCGGATCGCTCGTGAAGCGCAAGCCCGGCATCGCGCGCGGTGCGGTCCTCTCGCCGCGCCTGATCGAATTCTTTCTCAAGGACGACGCCAACCACGACCCGCTCATCGAAGCCGACGCGATCGTCGCGCGCGGCATCGCGACGCCGCAGGAAGTGGCGACGATGACGGAGCTCGCGCGGATCGTCTTCGAGATCCTCGCGCATGCGTGGCGGCGCCGGGATACGCTGCTCGTCGACCTCAAGATCGAGTTCGGCCGGCTCGCGAGCGGCGAGGGCAAAGGATCGCTCGTGGTCGCCGACGTGATCGACAACGACTCGTGGCGTATCTGGCCGCAAGGCCGCGAAGATCTCATGCTCGACAAACAAATCTATCGCAATCTCGAAACGGTCACGGCGGGCGATCTGCTCGCGCTGCGCGACACCTACGAAAAAGTCGCCGAAACGGTGGGCACGTTTCCGCAGATGCGCGCGGGGATGGTGGCGATTCTTGCCGACGGCGCGCAACACGCGGCGCTGACCTCGGAGACCGCCCGCGCGATCGGCCAGTTCGGTCTTGCGAGCGTCCGTCACGTGGTGTCGGTCGAGCGCACGCCGGGGTTTCTCTTGCAACTGCTCGCGCAGATCGAGGTCACCTTTCCGCGACTCGTGCTCGTCGGTATCGGCGAACCGGGCAGCGCGATCTTCGGCGTGCTCGATCACCTCTCGCCGAATCCCGTCGTGCGCGTGTACGCCGGTGCGCCCGCGCTGGAGACGGCGGCGTTCGCCGTCGCGAAGGCGCTCGCGATGGACGATACGGTGGTGTTCGGCCGCGTGCTGCTGCTGCAGACCAACGTGAAGAGCGCGATCTTGCAAGCTGACGCCCACCTCAACGCGACGCCGGTCGGGCCCGCCGTTGGTTGAATCCCGCGTCGAGCCGGCCGATCTCGAACGGCTGCTCGCCGCGCGCGCGAAACTCGGCATCGCGCTCTCGGAGGACGAGCTGCGCAGCATCGTGCACACGCTCGGGCGGCTGCCGTCGGACGTCGAGCTCTACGCCTTCGATGCGCAGTGGAGCGAGCATTGCTCGTACAAATCGAGCCGTCGCCACTTGCGCAAATTGCCGGTCCACGGGCCGACGGTGCTGCAGGGTCCGGCGGAAGATGCGGGTATCGTGCGGCTCGGTAGCTGGGACGGGCACGAGTGGGGGATCGTGATCGCGCACGAGTCGCACAATCATCCCTCGCAGGTCGTGCCCTTCGAGGGCGCAGCGACGGGGATCGGCGGGATCGTTCGCGACGTGCTCTGCATGGGTGCCGAAGTGATCGGCATCGCCGATCCGCTGCGCTTCGGGTCGCTCGACGATCCGCATTGCCGCTACGTCGCGCAGAGCGTGGTCGACGGCATCGCCGCCTACGGCAACGCGATCGGCGTCCCCAACCTCGGTGGCGACGTCTACATCGACGCGTCCTTCGACGACAACGTACTCGTCAACGTCGTCGCGCTCGGCCTCGTGCGCGCCGATCAGATCATTCACTCGAAAGCGCCGCCCGGCTCGGCCGGCTACGACATCGTGCTCGTCGGAAAGGCGACCGATCGCAGCGGCTTCGGCGGCGCGTCGTTCTCGTCGCTGACGCTCGATGAAGCCGACGCCGAGGCCAATAAGGGCGCGGTGCAGGTCCCCGATCCGTTTCTCAAGAGCGTCGTCATGCGCGCGTCGTATCGCGTGTTCGCGGAGTTGCGTGCCCATGGCATCGAGGCGGGCTTCAAGGATCTCGGTGCGGGCGGTCTGTGCGGCTGCAGCGCGGAGCTCGTCGCGGCCGGCGGTTACGGCGCGGAGATCGATCTCGATTTGGCGCCGACGGCGCAACCCGATCTGCCCGCACCCGTCATCGCGATCGGGGAAACGCAAGAGCGGCTGTGCTGGATCGTGCCGCCGTCGTTCACTCCCGCGCTGCTCGCGATCTACAACGAGGAATTCGCCCTGCCCCGCATCGCGCGCGGCGCGTGTGCGGCCGTGATCGGGACCGTGACCGAGGGCGATCGCTACGTCGCGCGACACCGCGGTGCGGTCGTGATGGACGTGCCGCTCGGTTTTCTCACCGAAGGCGTTCGGTACAACCGCCCCTACACGATCGCGCTGCCCGATGCCGAGCCCGTCGAGTCGCTGCTCGCGCGCGTGCGCGCGCTGCCGGAACAATCGGCGGGCGAGCTGCTCTTCGCTGCGCTCGCGCATCGCGATGTCTGCTCGCGTGCGACGATCGTCGAGCGCTTCGATTCGGTCGTGCGCGGAACGACCGCGGTGCCTGCCGGATATGCCGATGCCGGCGTCATCGTTCCGCTGGCAGGCGCGCCGCTCGGCATCGCGCTCAGCGTCGACGGCAACCCGCGCTACGGCGCGATCGATCCGCAACGCGCGGCGGAACTCGCCGTGATCGAATCGGTCCGCAACGTCGCGGCGGTCGGCGCGACGGCGGCGGGCCTCACCGATTGCCTGAACTTCGGCGATCCGACCGATCCGAAGGCGCTCGGCGCGTTCGTCGCCGCGGTCGACGGCCTCGCGTATGCGGGTCGCGAGCTCGGCGTGCCGTACGTCTCGGGGAACGTCAGCCTCTACAATCAATCGAAGTCGGGCCATGCCGTCGCGCCGTCGCCGATCGTCGCGTGCGTCGGGACGATCGCCGACGTCGCGCGTACGACGACGTGCGACTTCAAACGCTCGGGCAGCGCGCTGTTCTTGCTCGGCACGCCGCAGGCCGCGCTCGGCGGCTCGGTCTATGCCGAGCTTGCCGGCCTCGCGACGCCCAACCTCGCCCAGCCCGACTACGCCGCGATCCGGCGCGAGCTCGCACTGCTCGGCGCGCTGCAAGATAGCGGGCTCGTCCTCGCCGTGCACGACATCTCGGACGGCGGCCTGCTCGTCGCGGTCGCGGAGATGGCGTTTGCGGCGTCGCGAGCGGGCGCGCTGCTCGGCGCGCGGATCGTCGATCCCGCCGGTTGGGCGCCCGCGCTGCCGGCCGCCGTCGCGCTCTTCGGTGAATACGGGGGGTTCGTACTCGAAGTCGCCGACGCCACGGCGATCCACGGCCTTGCCGATGCGTACGGCGTCGCGGTGCTGCACATCGGCGAAACGCTCGGCCAGCCCGAGATTGCGATCGAACCCAGCCCG
>Ga0209208_10005517_pt1 | contig 17617 bp, 20 predicted proteins | sample S1TSphfallax_3_FD_187694 | JGI IMG/M metagenome (GOLD analysis project Ga0209208, IMG submission 187694) | Host-associated microbial communities from peat moss isolated from Minnesota, USA - S1T2_Fd - Sphagnum fallax MG (SPAdes) (version 2) | ecosystem: Host-associated > Plants > Peat moss >... | reverse complement strand
AGGTTTGTGATTCTCATTTTTGGACATGAATATATTATGTGTCCCAAAACATTCATCTCCAACACATGATTTCAACAACTTCTTCACATCATGTAATGATTTTGTATGTTTTGCACATTAAAGTTCAATTGAGGTGTTTATTCTAATATTCAACTTGTGTGATCATGTTTTTTGTAGGGTCCTGAGATTCGAACGGGAACACTAAAAGGTGGGCAAGGAATCAAATTAACACGCAATCAAGAACTCACAATAACAACAAATTACGAATATGAAGGTGACGCCACCATGATTGCAATGAGCTACCAAAAACTTGCACAAGATCTAAAGCCTGGAAACATGATTCTATGTTCCGATGGAACCATTTGTCTAACAGTGTTGGAATGCGACATTACTGCTGGTACTGTGAAATGTCGATGTGAAAACTCTGCAAGTTTGGGAGAAAGAAAGAATGTCAACTTGCCAGGTATCATTGTTGATTTGCCCACCTTCACACCACAAGACATTGATGATATTCTCATTTGGGGCATCCCAAATCGGATTGATTTTATTGCCGCTTCCTTTGTGCGCAAAGGTTCAGACGTGGTTGCCATCAAGGAGTTGCTTGGTACTGCATCCAAATCCATCCAAATTATCTCCAAGGTATAATTAAAAAAAGTTTATAATCAATGTTGTTTTGCATTTTGCAAGTAATTGTTGTTAAAGGAACTTGATCTTGCAACATCATTTGATTTTTAATGAATGCTTTCACAATTGCATGAACCATAATGTATTGGAAAAGTTTTTCAAATCTGCATTATAATGTAAGCATTGAGAAATTTTAAACAATCCAAAGGCTAATTGTGGTACCATGTGATAATCTATTCTAACATAAAAAACACAAGGATGTGCATTGATAAGTGATTAAGCTACGAGAGAGCCTTAAAGATGATTATCTCTTTGTTTTTGTTTACATATTTTTAGGTGGAAAATCAGGAAGGCTTGCAAAATTTTGATGACATTTTACGAGAAACAGATGCTATCATGGTAGCAAGGGGAGATTTAGGCATGGAGATACCCACTGAAAAAATATTTCTTGCTCAAAAAATGATGATTTACAAGTGTAATGTAGTTGGGAAACCAGTGGTAACAGCAACACAAATGCTTGAATCAATGATCAAATCACCTCGCCCAACGCGTGCTGAAGCCACCGATGTCGCAAATGCAGTTCTTGATGGGACTGATTGTGTCATGCTTAGTGGGGAAACAGCCAATGGCTTATATCCTGAAATTGCAGTTAAGGTAATGTCACGGATATGTCAAGAAGCTGAGGCATCTCTTGACTATGGATCCATATTTAAAGAGAGAATGAAGAATGTCACTTTGCCCATGAGCCCATTAGAGAGTTTGGCGTCTTCAGCTGTTCGAACAGCTAACAAAGTACGAGCAACTCTAATTGTTGTGCTTACTCGAGGCGGCAGCACTGCTAAATTAGTGTGTAAATATCGTCCTTCAGTTCCTATTCTTTCAGTTGCTGTTCCTGTCATGACCACAGACAACCTTACTTGGCAATGCAGCGAGGAATCTCCTGCTCGTCATAGTCTGATTTGCAGGTACCTACTTCCCATTACACAATTACAAAACATCCGAAATAAAAAAAAAATGGTTTGAATGGAAATAAACATTCAAATCATCACATTTTGTTAGAATTCATTGCTAGTAGTGCATGCATATCAAGGAACGTTGAGGTTTGAAAAATTTGTTAACACATGTTGAAATGTTAAAAAGGAGAAGATTCAAAAGGTTTTTAGGAGAATATAAAACAATCACGTGCATGTGCATGTGAATATGAATGTGCATATGTGTTTTTTTTTCTAGGGGTGTCATACCTTTGCTAGCTGAAGGTTCAGTGAAAGCCACGGATTCAGACACAACCGATGAGACTCTTGCTGCAGCTCTTGAATATGCAGTGAGTCGAAACTTATGTCGGCCAGGTGATGCAGTAGTGGCACTCCATCGCATTGGAGCTGCTTCAATCATCAAAATCATGGAAGTTCGTGACATCTATGGCTAAAATGGTTTGTGTGGGAGGTAGATTTTTTTTGCACCTTTTGATTCTTTAGAAACTTTGAAATTATTATTATTATTGTCTTTTGTATGCTTTCTTTTTGCAAGGAAATTAATGCCTCTTGAAGATGAATGCAAATTATTGTTTTGTGTGTTTTTTTTATCCTTGAATGATTTTGGGCTACCATGTGTAATGGGTTTTGTCATTGTTGCAAGATTCAAAAGCTTGTAGTATCTTCAAACAATAATCATGATTACCAATGCAAGATTATAGCTAGGTCTTCAACTTGCACTTGCAAATTGGTTCCCAATTTGAGCTAAAATGGTATTTCCAAGTCTTTAATTGATGCAATGTGTTTTCCCTTTGTGAAGAGCTAACAAATATCATAACTTTCAATGATGGGCAAAATTTGGGGTGGAAATGTTGAACAATGATGAATTTAATTGCATTAAAAAGCTCATTATAGAATTGAAAGATGAAGATCTATTTAATTAATAGAAACCATGGTGGAGGTTATGCCAAGGTTATGCATCAAGCTAAATTTTTGTAATCAATAAATTAATAGTGCACAATACATATCACAATGTAAAGGCATTTTCAACACATGTATTTTGAATAATTAATTAAATTTAAAGATTCCATGTCAAAAAAAATTCCAAAAAAGAATTTTTATTTTCTTCAACAATATATATATTTTGAAAATTTCCATAATTCTATAAATAATTTAATTAATGTCAAAGTTGTTAAGGTATCATGGTATCCATTATTCATGGTCACCTTGTAAGCACGTCTGTTCAAACATCCAAACCATTGTGAACCTATTAGGAGATCAATTGATTATTCATAATTTCATAAGTTAAAATGAAGTCATTTATTATTCATCATTTATTCTTGGAAATCATTGCTTACAACAACCCATCTTCATTTCACATAACCCAAAAAATGAACTTAGTTTTTTGGGGTCAATCTTGTGATACATTAACCAACATGGTGACCATTCCATAGGAGGATGTAATCAAATAATTTGGCTATAAATGAGACATGCAAATATAAAAAAAAGTATCCTTTTATAATTTTGATTAAAAGTGGGAACCAAATATTAAAATTTGGTGATTCAATATTCTTTTGCAATATGTGGTGATAAAAAACCATGAATATCACTTCATTTTTGTTTTTAATTGTAATTTTTGGTGCCCCCCAAAAAATGATGACTTGCCAAATGAACAATGTTAATGTTTTTTGTTTAGCAATGCTTGATATTTGTGTGGGTGGAAGAATGCCTAGATCCTCTAATGAAAATGAAGGTCCATTGATGATATATTCAATTCATCTAATATAATTTTCTTGCATTTCCTTATTCACTTCATAAAATTGGCTTTTGTTCACAATAAAGTGGATTATTATGGATTTTTTTATTACAATTTACCTTTCTTTATAGAAAAATTTAATAGTGGAACATTAAAGAAATAGGGATAAAAAAAATCACATGTTTCTTATGAGCTCTTCACCCAACCCTATGATCACATGATTTGTTAAAAACTTGTAATTCACCCCCAAGTTCTAGCCTACTTCTAAATAAGACATGGACATCCTAAAAAATCTTTTTTTTTTTCATATCACATGCACAATGCTATCATTTTATGAAGATTTTACCTTCACAACTGTTGGGTGAACCTCACATGCAATCAAATATTTTATTTAAATTCAATAAAAAAAAATTGTATGCTTCAAAAAATTGGAAGCACAAATATCAATGATAATTTGATGAAATTCATAGTTTAAAAAGATACTTTTTAAAAGGATTTTTATGCATGTTATCTTAGAGATATTGTGAAAGGTTTTACAAATTATTGTACATGCAAAGTAATATGCATAAAATCTTTCCCATTCTTGAGGAGTGTAAAAACCATTGTACCCATGTTTCGACTTACATTTGATAAAATTCATTTCATGTTTTATGATGGGTGAACCTTGAAGACGAAGGACATGATCAATAATTAAAAATGATAAAATTAGGTTTTTTAACCAATCAATGTTTTTTCATCATATTTGTCAATGTGTGATCCCATTGACCATTCTATTTGCCTTTTCACATCACATGAAAAAATGCACAAATTTTTTCAACCAATCTATGCCTTTTCATCATATTGGCCTTTTGGTTTTCTTTTAAAGCACAAAAAGTAGACCCAACTTGACAAGTTATTGGCATCTACACAAGTCAAGCTCATTGGTAGAAGGTTGGTAGGAGTTTTACGTGCACACCACTGGCTTTGAACCCACTACCCTTTTGAGGTTCTAGGGTCTAAAATGGGCTATATTGGTAGACCATTACCCATTGGGGTTGTTCACCCTTTCATATCTCAAACCTTCACACCCCTCATTTGGGCCAATGATATTTGAATTCACACTTGAATCAACAAATTTTTAAAAAAAAGTCCACACCTTTGGGGCCTTGAAGAAATTTTCTTGAACACGATATGCCTTAGAGGCTTAAGATAATCCCACTTAGGCCAAAGACACAAAGGTCTACTTCTCATGATGACATAAACAAAATGTTGAGACTTGAAACTTGTGCCAACAACAATTCTAATGTATATATTCAAAGCTATGTCCAATTTTATTGTGTACACATATTATAGATAACTATGAATTGAAGATAAATGATTGTCACCAAGTGGTGTGAAGTAACATGGAGCTCAAGTTATAAGAAGGAAGTGAAGGTTTGTAAATTGTGGGCATGTGCTACAATTAAGGAAAATGTAAATAATTTTTGTTGGTAATATTTTTGAAATTGTTTATGTTTCCTTGAGAAGATGAGAGAGGGATGAAGGGGAAAAGTAAGAGGGAACCATGACCATGGTTACCAAGTGGGCTAACCACTCCTTTTCATGCACCCCTCAATCCCCCATTGTCACTCATAAAACATGCAAGGGTGGTAATGAATTCATTAAAATATCGTGTCCTTAAAATTCTCCAAAGAATGAAAAAGAGGAGTTCAAGCATGCAAGGAGCTATTTAACAAGACATTTCACGAGAGTAATGACATTTGTAATTTCTAAGAGAAGCTAGGAAAAGAAAGAATTAGATAATACGTAAAAACCATGATTTAAAAAACATTTTTATAAGCACATACAATATTATTTACAAAAGGTGAAATGGTCAAAGATATAAAGTTACATTATGTCAACAAAATGTATGAAAGTAAAATGTCAAAACACACTCCCAAAGTATGTCAAGTAGTGTTATCAATCCAAGAAAAAATGTAAAGGCGATTTTTAGGTCTATAGAAAGGTGTCCACATGTTGGTGAAGAGTTAGTTAAGGCCTCCTTTTGCCTTGCTTTTTTGTCTTGTGCATAGCCTCCTTGACTTTCACCCATGCTTCTTGTTATATCTTCCAAATACAAAAGCATAGCATATGTGGCAAAAGTAGTTGCAAACTACCATCATATGAGAAACCAAATTGAATCTCATCCTAATCCTTGATTTAATCGGGAGTTCAATAAGATGAAGATCATTCATGTTTCCCAATCACCTTCTACCCAAGGCATTAATCTCTTGTTCAAACACTTTGGTTGATGTCCAACTTTTTGAAAGAAAATGGAAACTCAGATTACTTGGGTTATATTTAAGCTTGCATAGGACCAAGACAGGCGAGAACAAGAAAAGATAGAACCAAACTAACTAACTATGCTGCAAGCCAGGACCCATTTTGAGTATTGTACATTGTAGTTCTATACAGTGATTATAGGTATTGATAATGCTTTGTATGTTTTGCATAATGGTTTTCATGTTGCGAGTCCCATTACCAGACAGAATGGAGAGTTCTGTGGGGTCTACCAGACCTAACTTGGTCAAGAGCCAAGACCTAGTATCCACAAAGACCATTAGACAAAATCCACAAGAATGTTATGCAAACCCACATGAAAATCCTTACCTAATGGAGCATGCAGGGTACTGGCCATGGTGTCTGTTCCACTGCTCATTCAGAAATTTGGGCTTGCCTACCAGACTTGCCCAAATTCTTCACAGGCACCTTAACCGCTTCATAATAGATGCTTTGTATAGAAGACCATTCCAATGTGAAAAAGTCCTATAGACAAGCCCATTCTGGAAGCTTTGATCTCCTTCCACAGCCATCCATAACAAACTGCCATCACATTATGAATCACAAATGGCAGTTTTACAGAAGTGAAAGAATCAACAACACATCACATGACACCAGTATATCAGCATCCAGTTGAATATTAAGCATATCATAAACTCCTCTGCACAACCCATTGAGTGGTTGCAGTGGTATGGAAGAAGTGCTCTGGGCACACAAAAGGCCTGAATTTTTTGGGCTAAACTACATATGCCAAACATAATGTGTCTTCAGTCCTTACTGATTACAAAGTCAAAACTACGGATTTCTAGAACTCCAATCCTTGTGACCCAACCAGACTGATGTTCTTGGTTGGGAAGTTTTGGACCCAAGCTAACAATATCCAAACCTGATGCATCCTTGGAGGAAGTTAAGGTTCCAAATTTCTGCAACATTCTGTGATCAGTGACATTCAGAACAATAGCAAAATGAACCAAGAGCAGTTTATGATGGATCTGGCTCAAGAAGTGTCAAAGTGGACAATGGTGGGCTTATGCTTGATGCTCGTCATGAGCAGCCCCTGTTGCTGTAGGTGGTATCAAGAAAAGAAAGAAGATAGGAACAAGGGTGCATGCAGCCTGGAGGAAAATGCCCAGAGCCAGATTGTCAAAATTTTCAGAAGAGATGTGCAGGACAGATGCAAGTGAACCACCAGCAAAGGAGCTCAGAGTAGACCCAAAATTATTTACAGACATGAAGAGAGCAAAAAGTGTTCCTTCAATTCCTGGAGGACATAGCTGGCCTGATAGCACCAAGAAGGGCATAAACCTGCACAAATACAAGATGGCATATTGGATTAGAAAAGAGAGCCACAATACTAGAGCATATAACTATGTGCAGTCATCAACAAAGCTTCCAAGGTAACATACTTCATGAGCAGCTAAATACCAGAGGAAGGAAAGGGGGAAGGAACGTACTTGAACTGGCTCACAGCATCCCCCAATGCTGATAAACCAAGCACAAATGCTTTGTTGGGTATGCCTAAATAAGAGTTGAACTCCAATACCAGAATAATGTCAATGAGGGTGAGCACTGTTAAACCCACATGCACCCACCTGTGATCACCAATGGACGCTCTGTTAGTACAACCATGGTTTCCCAGTCAGGTATTCTGGGACATTCCTTGGCTGTTATTCCTAAATCAAATCCTGAGGCTTTTGTCATCTGGCCTCTTAGATTAGAAAGCGATAATTTCATAATCAGCAAACAGAAATTCATATGCATGAATTCACTCATGTGTTTAGAAAGCCAGTAAATTCTGTGAACATCCCGCACTCTTACTGAATGTGTGCAGGTATGGAAAAGAAGAGGATGAAATGTCTTGGAGTGGACTGAATGGTCTCAACAACCCACTTTACTGGGCACATAGAACTACCTGAAGATATCAGGATACAGAAAAGACCAGAGCCAATGAGGGACCCACCAAAAAGTTTTTCGCAATGGCACATGTTTCAAGTAACGGTTGTAGAAGAAAGTGCCACACATAAGTCCTCCCCAACCAACAACACGTGAAGTTCCCAGGAATGAAGAGTTCATGTGCAAGTGGTTTGTTTGATAATAGAACATAACGGTTGACAAGTTTGGGACCACACTTTGCGATATCAGGAACCACAGCATTGGTCTGTGCCATCCCACAAAGTCCAACCAATCGTACACTATTAGTACTTTGCTCACAACCAAGTAGCTATCACAGGTGACTGGAAGGCATGGTTTTTAAGGAGGATAAGCAGAAGTGTGAGAGAGAGTGACATACTGTATGATGTCTGGCTGTTTCACTGCTCTCCACAGTGCTTGAAGTGTGGTTTGAAGATCATGGAATAACCCTCTTTGTGACTGCAAAGGGGCCTCAATACCATCCAAGCTTTTAGGCAATCTGGAAATGACTTCCTGTGGTGATGCAGCCTTACGCTTTCGCAAGCCTTCCACCTGACATTGCAACAATCTATTCCAAATCAGCTAACATAGATGGAAACATCTTCCACATCAATGTGAGTCTGGCCAGATCTATGAATACCAAGATGGCCTTGCACACATCAGTGATAGTCTAGCATACTCAAATACTCTCTAGTTCCATCTGCAAACAATGAATTTGTCATCTCCATCCATTTCAAGCAGATATTGACATTCAGCATTGATACACTTCTCAACATAACAGAGCCCCTAATGAGCAATGCTAACAATGAGCAAAACACAATGACTTGCAAGCTTATCAGGAAATTTCCTGAAAGACATTCATTATACATGACCCAAACCTTGGAAAACTCTGACAATAGTTTGCAAAAGAAACCTCAGATACTTAATGTATGTATAGAGATCTCTGCAGGATCCACAGTGACAACCTCTTGTATGGTACTTTTCTCACTTCGGCTGGAAGCTTTAGCAACTGTTGTCTCCTTCTCCAGGTCATTTTCTCTTATCTGGATCCAATCATCTTCTCTCTCATCATCATCATCTCCCACCTTCCCTTTGCTCTCCAACTCTTTCTCTTGGTCCTCATCTTCTGCAGCAACAGTGACTTTCCTAAGGGTGGGAACTCTCAAAAAGTTGGTAGACTAGTTTTAACCATAGAGAGTACAATCATGTCAGAACACAGCAAAGAGATTGCAGTGCTTGAACTTTGGCATCACAAAATAACATTCAATTTGGTAGCACTAGTTAATGCAAAAGCCTTTACTATGCATGCCATGACAGGTGTTGAAAGTCCCCAATAGGGCAGGTTGTCTACAGACTGGTGATCCACAGAACTGTCGTCATGACATTCTCTTAGTGTTCCTTCCATCCAGCAAAAAAGAAAGTGTCAATACTAGAGCAATGAGCAATCATTTGCTCTAGTGACTACAATAGGTACAGGGGTCCTTACCAACACCATCCCTGACAGTCGTTGTCACATTTGTGGAGACACCATGAGAACTGTTGTCATACTGTTTGTCTGCTGTGGAAGAGTCCCTGGTGATGTTTTGTGCTCCTTCCAACACTTCATTGTTCGCAAGAGCCATCTGATTTGCTGACTTTTCATGGATGAAGATGCAACTCACAAGCTGTAACAAGGGGAAAATGGAAAAAAGAAGGAATATGCCCTTCACCTTCAGGACTGCGAGACACAGTCCACCACTTACACTGCCCAAAATACCACCAAATGCCATAGCCAGCCATGAGAGTGACTGCAAATCTCCTGAATACTCTGCACTATTAAAACCACAATCAAAGCCATATGTCAAATATCCAACCACGATGTTGCCTCAAACTGAAAGACCCATTGTAGACCTGTTCATAAGAACTTTCATGAAATCTTTGTTCATTGAAAGATCAAGATCTTGCAGCAAGAAATGTGCCAACACCAAAGTGAAACTAGAGTAGTGAAACAGAGTTCTTTCTTTTCAAAGGCAAATGAGGAAACCCTCAATCAAGAAATTCAATCGAACTTAGCAACATTCTTGCAGGAGAAACATGATGATGATCTACTGCAAAATACCTTTCTTCACGAGCCTTTTCTGCCACCATTGCATCCACAACCACATCAGCCATAGCAGCACCAAAATTCTGGGAAGTGATGAGCACCATCAAGTAAATGTATGAAGCTCTCAGAGCCTCAAAGTACCCAAGTAAAAACCATGGAACAAAAGATAAAATGCTGGCTATGATTAAATACGGAACTCGTCGCCTCCCTCCTATTGGTACACAATCTGACAATATACTGCATAAAACATGTTGGGCACACAGAGGTTAGATCTTCTTCATCCCTCTTCTTGTCTGTCCACAAGTCTTGCAAAATTCTGTAGAAATGCAACAGGAATGAGAGGACTCTCTGATCAGAGTCCTCAGTTCTAAATAGATCAAATCACATACCCATAGATCGGCTTTATGCTCCATGGAATAAACACCACGGAAATTACGAATTGCGATAGGGAAGGGCTGAGCCGGAGCTCATCTTTCATCTGATATGATATTCCAGTCCATGCAAATGAACGAAAACCCTGAAACAAAGCAAATATTGCAAATCAAACCATCTGCAGTCTCTGCTGCAAACTGACCGAATGATCAATCTTACATGAATCTAACATGATATGATATCCCCTACGCTCCTCAATGCACATTGAGCTGCAAGCTACAACAGAAATGTCTGCAGAGCTCTTTCCTTTGCGGTTGTATGCAGATAAAGACACAAGTTAGGGTTAGTGGAAAAGAAGAAGAAGAAAAAGGCCAGAGCTATGTAGTCAAAGACAAGACGGTACCTGAGTCCAATACACTGAACAAACCAGAAGCAGGAAGGGTGCGCCATAAGAGCTCTTCAGTCTGCGCATCCACTTCATGGTTCTTGTCTCCTCCCTCACACAATGCCAGCACCACCTACAGTTATGCTTCTCTATTCCCTAGCCTCCGCGTCCTGGAATCCTACAAATCCCCAAACCCTAACACACTCAAAAACACACAAAGAACACATAGAATTCCAAATAGCAGCGGAGCAGCAGCAGCAGCAGCAGCTACTGGATGGAGTTTCCCATTCTTCCAGCACTGTCGTCAGAGAATACCTAGTTCCGCAACAAGAGAAAAAACAAAAAGTCGTCGCTCCACATGTGCGTATCCCTCAATAATCCGTCTGCTTCTTCTTCACAAATGGAGCGATCATTCTTCGCGATCTCCCTTCTTCCTACTCAGATTTCCTTCAACCAGCTGCTGCTACTGCTACTGCCAGTACATACACCCAGCAGTCAATTTCATTTCTTTTTCCATACAATCCACACCAGGGACTTACGAGATGCTCATCTTTCGCGATCAAAGCTTGGGCATGGCTGGCATCATGATCATGATCATGCTCATCACATATGCTCTCTATCAGAACCACCAAAAATTGCGCTCAATAAAAATCAAAAGCGAGACACAAAAAAATTAAATTGCTCTTGATGGTGATGGTGCTGGTGCTGCTCCAAATGAATTGATCCGGAGAGATTTTGAAGGGGGGAAAAAAAAACACAAAAGATTTTCGCGAGGAGTCGCGGGGAAGGAGAATCGCAGTTCTGGTCGCGGGAAGTGTGCGACGGTTTGTATCTCTGGACACTTCTTCGTTCTCATTGGGAGTCTCCATGTCACACAACCAGTGATGGTGTGCCGCGTGGCAATTCCGGGTATCAATATTATCCCAGATATCAATTCCTCTTTGTTGGGTACTTATTGGACTTTAATATATCCTTGATGACGTCAACCTACAAGATAGGTGTTAAGACCTACATGTATACCTATAAGATAGGTTTCAGACCTATACATATACCTACAAGATAGGTATTAGACCTATACATGTACCTACAAGATAGGTATTAGACCTTAATATATCATTATTGATTAATAAAATAGGTGTTTTGTTTTGTGATCACACACCTTAACCCTTCCAAATTTGGGTCATGTTTTTGTCCCATAGCTAACCATGATGGTTAGTTAACCATGTACTAACTTCTAACCATCCATATATGTATCTCTACTAACCTATTTTCTTAACTACTTAGTAGCCACTTATATTAACTATGTATGTTATTTACTCACTTATAGAGCTAATAACCTAGCTAGTGTGAGGTGGAAGTAAAAAGGGTTTTTAGGGTTTACAAGCGAGCTGTGTCACATAATCCGGGTTTTCTTACTAGCCATATTTTGTGTGAAGAAAGATGAGTTTCCATGCGGCTTTGACTACAATGGGAAATTGTACTCGTATTTTCTTTACTCTCCTTAAGAAGTTGCACTTTTGGATTGGCTGAAGAGAGGAGGAAAGGAAAGGAAAGGACTCTTCCTTGGAAATTGATACCCGAGAGGTAAGATGTGATGATGATAAAAGAGAAGAGTTGATTCAAAGCTCTCCTCTCAAACTTTTGATCACACAAGTTTGGTATGATCAAAGCAAAGTTTATCAAATCTCTAGTCAACCTTGTGATCACACAAGTTGCACGGGATTTTTTTTAAAAATAATTTATTATACTTGCATTGACCAACGCACCATGCTTAATGGATGATTTATGGATGAAAGGAACTTTTTTCCATTATATCCTTGACTCATAACTAGTTAAGGTGGTTAACTTTTGCACAAACCATACACATGGTAACCACTTACAGTCCCTACGCACTTCATCTTTGGTTCATACTTCCATAAATAAGTAACTACAGTAGTTACCTAAGTAAGGGAAGCGGGTATTGGAAGGTTTAAACTTTATAAGTTAACTTGTCAAAGTGAAAACTTGGTAATTTGATTGCCATAATAGAGTCAAAATGGGTTTCCAATGGATGATGCACTAGTGAGGGAGTGTGATATGATTCTGATTCTAATTCTAATTGTTGAAGTGGAAATCGTTCACAATATCAGGTCATCATCCAATGCAAAAACTATCACATGTGATGATAACTCAAGTATTTGATAGTTTCAAATGTAAGTGTGTTTTCCCATGCTTTTCATGTTTAGGTTCATGTTGTCAAAGCTCTCAGATGCATTAAGTTGTTCAATACCAAACAATACACAAACTCCACATGTTCAAAAGTGAATGAGAAAAAAACCATGTGTGTCAAACCAATTTGTAGGTAACTCAGATTCAGCATGGATTATACCCATGTAAGTATTATTTTCTTGTATACAATTTTGTAGTTTTCCATGAGGATATCCCAATGTCAACTCTTTTAAACTCTTTTCCAAGTTGGTGCATCAAATCTCCTAACAAAAACATCTAATGTCCTTAAAACTTCAAAGAGACATTACTTTGCAATACAAAACGTCGTATTTTTGCCTTTCAAATTGCAATTTCAAATTTCAAAACTCTTTAGAAAACTAGCTGACTACAATATAATATGGTTTTCCCTACAGCAATAGACTAATTTCTGCTTCAGGTGAAACCTTAGGAGGATTTGACATGAACTCTCTGTCCTAAGCCCACAAGAGAATTCTCATTCATGCATTCCCACAAAATGCATGGTATCATTGCCATGGTATTTGAGGTGATCACAAAAATCACCTCAAAAATGGCCCCACTGCAATGTCTGAGAGGTACTGTGACCCTCACAAGTGTCCAGTTTGAAGCTGAACTCACTACAGAGTGGGTCATGTAGGAGGAGGTTGAGCTCAGGAAGTTAGTTGCGGGAATGCCAGTCAACACACCAGCAAAGAACTGACTTGTATTTTGTTTCTTCATGATGTTGTCCATGACACTTGGACACACCACACAGACAAAACTGATGGTCAAATATATGAACAAAGCTGTCTATGTGTGAGTCACGAGCTCCATCTGTGGATAAAAAAAGAGAAGTGAGAAGGCAAGTACCTCAAAAGACCAGGCATTCATTCAGCTGCCCTGAATAATTAACTGGACCAGCCTGGTTGTGGTCCAGGGGCACATGGAAAATGAATACCCTTCCCACTGAAACAAAGAGCACTGTGACTAGCATACAGATTTCATTCTCAAGTCACTGAGGTGCAATTTGACAACCTAGCATAGGCTATGACAATTTAAAAATAACCTCTCACACGCGCCCATATGAGAGGGTCACAAGCACAAGAAATGCTGAAGTTTAACTAGAGTGCACTCTTCAGCCTGAGCTGAGAGTGCACACATTTCCTCCTTTGTAAAGCCACTACACACATTTTCTTCTTGTAGTATGCCAGCAGTCCGTCAATGATGCTCATCATGGCCAGGTTGTCCACCAACTCCAGTAACCTTCAACTGCAACACCAATCATGCCTCCACTGTTATTATCCACATACTTGGTGTTCTCAATCATAAATAACTAAACTGGTTGTCCTCCCTTCAGACCCCAAAATGCTCTCCATCCAGTAACCATCTTCATTTGAGAATTTGAACATGCATGCATTATAAACTAAGATCTAACAATGAATTCAGCATCCACTCTTCTCAAGTGAGTAGGCCAACCAATAGAAAGCAAACCATTGCCAGAGGTGGTATCTTCATAGCAACATAGCCCAAACAAACAACACCTTCTAGAATTGTGTACTCCTTTTAACTAATATGACCAGATGCCAGCCGACCACATAAGGAAACATCCATGCTATTTGCAAAAACACCCTTGCACATATGTAAAATTCTGTTGTCACCTGAAAGACTTGCGAGCAGACTGGGCACTCGTATGGTTTGCCCTTCTCCAGATGGAACCATGTCACATCATGCTCATCCTCTGCATACCATCCAGATCAGTTTCAGGTTGTTTTCCTTAAGCAATAATTCTTCAGAGTGGAACAATGTCATCTCCAGTCTAAAGCATCAGTTGTTTCTGTCAGCAGCCTGTCTCCATGTCAAATCTCCAGGAGTTCTCTTGTATGGACATTGTGTTCATAAACCATTCCCACCAGATTATCCCACTGTAGCTCAAACTTGGCATGTAATATAAGACCAAGATGCTTACCACCAACACCTCCTGAACACCCAACTATCCGTACATCATAGTGTGACTCCACAATTGCAGGTGCATCCTGTACAATGAACGAGCAATGAAAAATGCTACAAAAACAAAGAGATTTCAGGCACAGTAAGTGATGTGCAGTTAGGATTATAATTCCTGGCAATGTTGAAAAGAGAAATCTACAATAGAGATCACAGACACTGTAGAAAATTGTTGGCCTAGATTTGCAACTCAAGAGCTTGACAGACCACCCCCGGAGCCATAAACTCCAACACCTTACATGGGTTCCAAAGGGTCCACGAGGAGGATCCAGATCAAATCGCTTTTTTCCCTGCAATTCATATGCAAAATGTCAGCAAGACCTCCAAAATAAACCAAAAAAGCAAGGCCTGTGTACGTGATAGCAAAATGTGCCAGCAAGTAAAACCAAAAGGTCCTTTACCTCACGCTTTGCTTCCAACTCCTCCCGCTCAGCTCCCGTTGCAATTCCAAATTCATCCAATTGACCTAAGCAATCAGTGCAGGATGACATCAGGTGATCTTGCACTTCCTTCAAGCCTCATTCTTGTTGCCTAAACTGATGGAACAAAATCCTTCAGACCTACACCAGAGATCTCAAACCTTTAAAGAGCCTCCATCCATTTCCAATAGAAAGCATTGCTAGACTGCAGAATGAGAAGGTATCACAGATCATTCCAGAAATCTTCATCTACCATGAGTCACATTTGTCCAGATTACTTGCCCAGGAGAAATGTACAGATTGCTGGAAAACTAAAAGGAACTTTTCTCAAACTCTTTGTGAGGGTAGAGAGTAACGAGGGTCAGTGAAAAGCAAGCAGTGCAACCTGTTTCTAGACTAGGGCTTAAACAGGTACAACAAGAATGCAGCAGGGCTAAACCACTGCATTACAGAATGGACCAAACAGGCACTCCTTCACACTCTAGAAAGCTTGTTAATCAGGGACAGTGGGTTTGTACAGTTGCACAATCAAATGAGCAACAGAATAGGGAAGAATGATCAACACCACCTTCCTAATATACCCTAAATTCTCTTGCGTTCATTGTGTCCGCATTATAACACCTTGTCTTGAATCCAATACTGCAACTGTTGTATACTGGTTTGCCTGAAAACTTGGGCAGATTTCCGTTACACACTCTAAGCACACCCACAATCAGGAGTTGATGAAGTCATGACAGCTCTTCCTTCATTGCTAATCACAATGAAGGTGGTGATGGGTTTGGCACTTTTTTGTGAGTGAGTTTCGCCCACTTGCTCATAAAGTTATTACCACACTCATTCTTGTCATGAGTGTTACAAATTCTGCACTAATATTCTTATTGCAGATTGCAAGCACCCTAGATGACAAACACATGAAGCGGCCCTAAGATTTGTTCAGATCCACATTGGCTGAGATCTAGTACTCTCGTGAGTCCTTCCCTTCAAATGTCTCCATTACTATAAGAGTCTCTACCTATGCGATCCTGCCTTGCTTAGTTCGGAAAAAGATCCTTCTCACAAGGTCGAAGTAGCAGCCTTGTTTAAACAGGACCTTAGCTCTTGCATGGTTTGTGACCAAGACAGATCCGAGAGAATCAAAACTGCGTATTGCATTTCCGCAAGGATGCTGGTGCAAGCAAGCGGCAAATATAACCTACTATGGGACAAGATCGCAAAGAGAAAGATGAAGACAACGCCGCAACAGACGGATCGTCCAAAAGCTTTCCACAGAATAGAGACGGCATGTGAGGCGCTAGGGAGAGGGGGGAGAAAAGGTAACGAACATCATCAATGGTTTGGAAGTGATGGCAGTCGAAGAAGAAGGGGGGGGAAAGAAAATGGAGAGAAACAAACATAGACAGCGAGCTTACCACCTCCGCCGCCGCCACCACCGTGACTCCTCAAAGCTGCCTTGGTTTGGATCCATCGCGTCACGGGAAGAAGAATGGCAGGCCGACAAGCAGACTGGAGAGGAGGTAGTAGTTGTTGTGTGTGCTGTTGCAAAACAGGCGATGATGCACAGGCACGTAGCAGAAGCCTTGCCGCCGCCGTCCCTCGCCACATCGTACCGGTTTTGTTTTCTCCCGTGCAGACGGGATCCTTCCTCCGCAACGAAAGAACCCGACGCTCCTCCCAACCTCAACAATGCGCCAACAACGGACGACTCCCTAGGTTTGCAGACAGACAGACAACGGAGAGAGAGAGAGAGAGAGAGAGGGAGAGAGAGACAGATCAAGCACGCGAGAGGCGGCGGCACGTGGATGAATGGATGCAACGAGATGGAATTGCGAGAAAGAACGACGACGCGAGCGACCGAGCGAGCGCTTGCACACAAACGGAAAACACTGTTCACTCGTCGCAAATTTATCCCGGGTCTCGCGGAAGAAAGAATCGTCGGGAATTGCGGGATGGATTGCGAATTGCTTCTCCGCGTTCGCACAACAAACAGAACAAACGCGATGCCGACTCAGCGAAGAAAGAATGCTAAAAAGAGTGCATTCCTGATGTCTTCTTGTTTGTTGTCTCTTCTTCTCCGCCACATCCGTCCGGGTGTAGTGGGAGGAATCTTTTTCGCTCCTGCCGGGACGGAGCTGCAACGACTACCTTGCTTCTGCAGCAAAGCAAACATAGCAACTGCGATGATTCGAGAACTTGTTGGCGACAGAAAGACAAACGCAGTAGCAGGAGAAAAATGCATGTGTCTTTGAAACCAAACAGAATGCTGCACATAAATCCATTGCAAAAAAATATGCATCAATGCTGCTTCTCGGAGAGAAATACATCTGTCCTTGAAACCAAAGAGAAATGCACACAAACCCAATGCAAAAACAGGTATCATTGCTGCTTCTTGGGGAGAAATACATCTGTCCTTGAAAGTGAAGAGAAGCGCACACAAACTCATTGCAAAAACAGGTTTCAATGCTTGCTTCTTGGGTAGAAATACATGTGTCCTTGAAACCAAATAGAACTGCTCATCACTGCTGCTGCCTATTGGAGAGAGGGAAATGCTCTTCTTTGAAACCTAAGAGGAAATGCACATCACATTACTTG
>Ga0209208_10005516_pt1 | contig 17619 bp, 12 predicted proteins | sample S1TSphfallax_3_FD_187694 | JGI IMG/M metagenome (GOLD analysis project Ga0209208, IMG submission 187694) | Host-associated microbial communities from peat moss isolated from Minnesota, USA - S1T2_Fd - Sphagnum fallax MG (SPAdes) (version 2) | ecosystem: Host-associated > Plants > Peat moss >... | reverse complement strand
CAAAGCTGTTCCTTACCCTATACTACTTAAATTTGAAAAAAAAAATTCATAATCAGACTTTAATGCAGCCACTTCTGTAGTTTTTCTTTTAGGGATTAAGGGCCATAAAAAAAGGGGGGAAAAAAAGCCACATAAATTTACTTAAGACAAATGAAGACTCATGGCTAGCACAACCCTAGATTTAAGCTTTTAGTATATGCCCTAAACTTATCCAAAACACCACATAGGTATCACCAACCCATTTCTTGGGTTAAAAAATTAACTACAGGAATCAATAATTCTATTTCATATTATTATTGGTTAAGAAATCAGAGATCTCCTCAAAGAGCAGGTCCACCACCAGATGTATAATAATAAATAGCCTATACCTACTAATTTGGATGAAGTTCAGGCTTCAAATGGTAACCTGAAACTAGTTACCTAGTAACCTACCTACCCAACTAACCAGAGCCTTTAAATTCATGTGAAAGCAAAGCAAGCCTCTGAGATTTTTCTTACAATCTAGGCTAGCAGCTTTTATTTTCACATTAGAAATTTAGTAAAAATATGTTGTATAGAAATTTTCCCAAAATTTTTCTCACAAAATTTGGTGCTACTGTTGAATAATAATAATAAGAATAATAATGTGATGGAAATTTTGTGGATAATAGGTAATGTAAGACACAGCTTCTGTTTGTTTGTTGGATGTTTGGGTGTTTCATTCATCCCAAACAAAGAAAACACTCAATTTACAACAAACAATTACAACAACAAGAAGATGTGCAAGTTTTACTTACAAAAATCTGTCTCCAGATTTGTTTTTTCCTCATCAATTTCATCTCATTGAATTCAAACAAATCAAAAACAGGAAAGAGATTTGGGTGGGTGGGTGGATGGATGGATGAGTAAGCCAGAAAAATTTGGGCAGGAGATCCAGAAAAAACAATTTGTCAGCACCTAAAATAGCCCTGGCAGGATTCTTCTTCTGTTACTCCAAAATCCCCAAAAATCTGAATTTTGTTGTCACGAAAACACAAAGCAGTTTGATTGTGAGAAGCTTTGCAGCAGAAGATTTAGAGTGGGTAGAAGAAGCAGAAGAAGAAGAAGAAGAAGAGGAAGAAAAATGGCTGCTTGGAGAGCAAGTAGGGCTGTGCAAACTGATGTAATTGCAAGGCTTATTAGAGGGAGTATTCTTCAACCATGCCAGAAGAGTAGTAGAGTCATATCCACTGCCATTAGTACTGAAGCTATTTCTCATGAGAAATCTGCTGATGGGTCTCATACATCTGAGGAGCTTATTCAATGGGAGGATACATTCAGTGCTCACAAGTAAGTCCCCCTACCTACTACTACCCATGATCCTTTGCTTTTACCAACAATTGCTGCTTCAATTGATGGGTGGGTTTCTTTTTGGTTTTGGGTCTTTGATAATCTGGGGTTTTGCTCTTGCAGGATCCATCTGAAGTAAAAAGATAGATCCTTGCATCAAATTGTCATCTCTGACAAAATTGAAAACTATTTTTGTGATATAATTTTCTTTTTGCTCAGGAAAGGGTTTGTTTGTACCAACAAATTTCTATGTGACGATTTCATCTGTAATATCATGGAAGTTGGACTCTTTTTGTTTGCAAAATTTAAGAAGAAACAGCAGTGATGGTAGCTTGCCGTTTGGGATGAAATTCTTGGGCCTTTCAAGAATTCTGGGACACAGTTTTTCAACCAGCAACACTTTTTGCCTGAGAAGATAGTTGAGGGACTGTTTGATGAATTCTGCTTGATTCTCTTCTCACAAATTACAGCACCCATCTTTTTAGTTTACAAGAAGATGCGTGTTGATTTTATGATGAGTCATACACTGACCGACAAAGATTTATGCAATGTTTCTGGGTGAAGATTCCTTTTGCCTATAAGAAGTGGATTTCATTCTTTTCTAAATCATGACCTAATTGGAAGAAGATGGAGGGTAAATTAAATTGTCAGGTTTTGGAGAAAGGTGGCATGTAGGTTTGTAATTTGCAAAATACTGATGAATTTGCTGTGACAATTTTAGCTATGGCAAAGTTCCACATCTCATGGAAGTTTCATTTGTAATGATTTGTCATTTCTGACCTAATGGAGAATAGAGGACAAATTGTCCAATTTCTTTCTTGGTCCACAAGCCCCAAGTGATGGAGAGATTTTGTCAGAGAGCTAGACTCCATGTCGATGAGTTGACATCAATGGGGGAATGAGGTGCAGTTCTGTGCACCTCCTGCATGAGAACTATGGTACATGCTCTTCTTTCCTTTGGGGTTTGCCCTAATTGCACAATTAGGAAAGGGATGAAGACTGTTGGGTTCTGATGCAGACGACATAATTTCAGGTTAACCTTTTGCATAATAATTTTGTTATTGAGGGAGGTGGGATTGTGTGTGTTTTGTTGTTGATATCTTACAGCTATCATCCAGTCCCGGTGGTGTTTTCAAAGGCCAAAGATGCAGAGGTGTGGGATCCAGAAGGCCGCAAGTACTTGGACTTTCTAGCAGCTTATTCTGCTGTGAACCAAGTAAAACTTATTTATTTTTAACCTTCACTCTTTACACTAGGGATAGCAAAGATTTCTCTTCTTTTCAGTTTGTGTAAGTTAGCCACTGAAGTCTTGTATGCTTTTCACAGAGGAGTGGGTACTGGTGATGATGAGAAGGGTTTATTGGATAAAGTGTGATTTTCTTGGTAGTGTGCTCTTAGTACTACGACATTGGCTGTATTTTTGGAGATGGGTGTTTTTAAGCTGTGACCAGCTATGAGGACTGAAAGCGGGCTGCAATGCTCTTAGTTGTGATTTAGTGATTTTTCAGATTTGTGATCATTGTCAAGAGAGAGCTGCAAAATCACACTCCATTAGTTTTAAGATTGCACCAGTGTGAATTCTCTAGTATAAATATGATGGGTTTTAGATTTGAGAACAATTTTTTACTTACCAAACTGTTTGTTTGGTGAACCTTGCAGGGGCATGGGAACCAAAGAATTGTTGATGCGCTAGTGGATCAAGCACAACGCATCACTTTAAGTTCACGTGCATTTCACAATGACAAGTTCCCTATGTTTGCCAGGCTCCTAACCTCCATGTTTGGCTATGACATGATGCTGCCCATGAACACGGGGGCGGAAGGTGTGGAAACAGCGCTCAAGTTGGCTCGCAAGTGGGGTTATGAGAAGAAAGGCATCCCAAAGGACCAGGTATGTAATCATTTTTTTTCTTGGGAAGTTTTTCTTGCAAGAAGAGTCATGAAACACACTGGATTTTTTCTCAATTTCTTTTTGAAAACTCCATAGATAGATATTAAGGGCTATACAGATGCTCCATTTACAACATGTCTTGGTTACAGGTGACAAAAGGGTTTTTTACTGACTAAAGGGTTGAGGGTGGGTGATTGCCAGGCTCTAATAGTGTCATGCTGTGGCTGCTTCCATGGCCGTACCATGGGAGCCATTTCCATGAGCTGTGACAATGAGGCCACACGCGGATTTGGGCCAGCTGTTGGGGGTCATGTGAAGGTTGATTTTGGTGATGCTGATGCCCTTGCAGCTGTGCTTGAAGGTACTGTAGTCTTGCAAACATTGTTGGAACTTGCGTACTTCATTCTAACTTGAGCGTACGAGTCTTGTCTTGGGCTGGATCTCCATCAGTATTATTGTAATGTTAAAATCAGATGCCCAGTACTCTATGAGTGCTCTGTTGGGTTCCATTTTTGAGTCCTCTTTTCCAAGCTGAGAATCAGATCTGGAGGTGCTGATAATTTTTCTGTGATCACAGAGCATGGTGAGAAAGTCGCTGCATTTTTATTTGAGCCAATTCAAGGAGAAGCTGGAGTAAGCTTGTGACCCTACATTTCTGTGTAGGATTATTCCTTTTCATTTCTGTTATGAGGCCAGCTGATGATGAATTGCTTGGGTGTGAGAATCAAAGTTGCCTCATTGAATATATTCTTCATTAGCCATGGCATTTGGGGATTTTGGAAGCAAGGTATACTTAGGAGTGGACAAATGGTTTCCAAATGTGTAAAAAGTCCTGTTTAATCCTTTCTGAGGGTTGGTGGCTTTTGTGCCCTTCTGTCTCCAGGTTATAGTGCCACCAGATGGATATCTGACAGCAGTTCGGAAACTTTGCACAAATCACAATGTGCTGATGATAGCTGATGAGATCCAGACAGGGATTGCACGTACTGGTCGTCTTCTTGCCTGTGATTGGGAGGATATACGACCAGATGTCGTGGTACGTACTAGTCCCAACTCTCTTCAGAACTGCACTTCAATATTGGGAGGAGAGCATCCTCATTTGGTTGAGTTATAACATCATGATAGCACTTGGCCTGTTATGGGAAAGGGTGCTGCTTATGATGTTTCTGGCTAATGCAGATTCTAGGAAAGGCCTTAGGAGGAGGAGTGTTGCCTGTGAGTGCAGTACTCGCAGATAAGGAAATAATGCTCTGCATCAGACCAGGGGAGCATGGCAGGTGTGTGTGCCTTTATCTCTAACTTTTGCAAAAAAAGTTGTAGCCAAAGAGATTTTGAGACCAACAAGGTGGTGGATTTTATGCTTTGAGAAATTTGTAGAAGATTTTGAATGGTGGATCATGACCCTGCAGCACATTTGGAGGGAATCCATTGGCAAGCGCAGTTGCAATTGCTGCACTTGAAGTTGTGACAGAGGACAAACTCTCAGAAAGGTGAGCTCACCCTAAACCATAAGCCCTAAGCCCTAAATTTTAAAAATCTTGCTGGACTGGATTGCTCTTTAAAGCCTTTGATTACACTAATTGCAGAAGGAGCAACAATAGACAATAGGCTCAAGGTAATATGAAAGTTGTGAACTTGTTTAATTGGAGGTGGAAAAACACAGGAGTGTTGTGAACCAGAACTGGATTTACTGGTGCTGGTTTTGATAAATGGGATGATTGGGTGGGTGGGTGGGTGGGTGGGGGGTTTTATGTTGCTGCTCCAGGGCAGAAAAGTTGGGAGAGCAGTTCCGGGCCCAGTTGCAGTCTGTACAGAAGACATATCCAGACTTAGTGAAAGAAGTTCGAGGTCGTGGCCTACTCAATGCAGTGGAGCTTTTCCCTTCAGGTTTGGGCAATGTCTCCACATATGATGTATGTCTTCGTCTGAAGGAACGGGGCATTTTAGCTAAGCCCACACATGACACCATCATCCGGCTTTCTCCTCCATTAACGATCAGGTACTATATTATAGCATTGCTTGTACTAAATTGCCTACTTCCATTGGTTATTGTGGTCACTGCATAACACAGAGTTTGTGGGCTATTCTTTCAAGTAAATTGTTTGGCTCTGTGTGCCATTTCCTGGTGTTGAGCCTTTTATTTTTTGCCCTGAAAAATGGATTCCAAATAGTGACTAGATCTAATCCTGGCCCAGTTGGTTTTATTGTGCAGCCAGCGGCAGTTGGAAGAGGCAGTCAAGGCTCTGAATGATGTATTTGAGTTTGACTTGCCCAACATGAAGCATGATACTGAGGGCTCCACAATTAGGAAAACTCCTCAGGCATGTGATCGCTGTGGGCGCTACAAATACAAGATGCCTGAAACCGATCTCTGAACTTTTGTCAAGTAATGTCTACACTACCCACTTTAGCTTGGATCCTCAGCTGCTGTGTCCAGAATTTATACAGCAACAAAACCATGACAAAACCAGGGATTCACTGAGATTGTGTTCATTGATTGCAGGTTAGCCACATCAGTTACATGAACACTACTGTGAGGACTGCAAAAGACTACAGGTGCTCCCGATGTTTATGAAAGCTGGCTGCTGTACAGAGGTATAGTGACAACAGATGGAGAATAGTAGGCTGATAAAATTTAGCCTGCAGCAGAATGATGTGTTCAGGTATGGCTTTTTCTGCTCAACCAAGTCTGAAGATGGCCAAAGATGAGCTCAAGAGTACTACAGCAGGTAACTGAAAAGGCACAGATGAGGTTGCAGAAACTTTTAAGGAATCCTTTGTTAGCTAGTGTGTGTGCCAGGTATTGGGACTGCAGGAGGGCTGCAGAGTACAAGTGCACTTATGATGTAGTATTGTTTGTGGCTTTGGGAAGTTGTTGTGAGCTTTCTGTTTAGTGTATAAGATCAACAAGGGTAAAGACCCTGTTGTGGGTGATCCTGAAAAACTATTGTAATGCCATAAGGCAGCTCAGAAGATGCTGGTATCACAGATAGTGGTCTGGCAATTCCCACTTGAGTTGATTATTGTGCTTCAATCTTGGGAAATTTCAGACTAAAACATCTCTGAACAATTCTCAAAACAAACTCATTCCTTTTTCCAACCTTCTTTCAATTTGGTCAGACATGTAGGTTGTGCTGGCCTCTTCTCCATGTTGTAGACACATGCTTGCACAGGGGATTGAGACACTAAAATGAAATGAACTGAAGCTTACCTTACAAGCTTGTTTTACCTTGAATTAGGATACTAACTGCTTTGTTTGATGTGGCTATGTCTTTTGTCCGACATTATGACCAAGTGTGTGTTTTGGTTGCTTCTAGAAATGTAAAAGAATCTCAGGACAAAAAACTTTCTATAATTTTTTTGCACAAGATTTTATATTAGCTATTGACACCCACAGGTTGGAGTTGGAGTCAATGGGGAGTAATAATGGTGATGGTTATGAAAGTACCCTTCCAACTTATGAGTTTTTGTCTGCACTTTCATAGATATGTCATGAAGATGATCATATGAATTGTTAACTCACGGTGGCTAGGTAGATTATTCTATTTCTACTGTTGGGTTGCAGATAAAAAGAGAAATTTCAAATCAATATGGCTGTTGGGTCAACAACATCAATGGACATAATCTGGTGTAATCTGTTCGTAGAAACAAAAAGGTTGTGGCATTTGTTCAATATTTTGGTTGTGGAAATAGTAGTACCAATTATGTGCTAATGCCATTGGGTCTTGTTAAATTCTAGTGTGGAAATATACTGATGGTTATTGCAATGCTCATTCTGACTTTGTGTTCTCTGAGATCAAGATATCAGTTATCATGTGTTCTGGTAAGTCAAATCTGCTCATCTTTGGCAAGCCTCCTGAACAAGGGAGAACGCTGTTTCTTCACCCTGAAATTTCTGCCAATATATGAAGCTGAGCTCATGAAAACAATCATAATTATTGCATAATACAATCTGAATAATTTCACTCCTCATATGACAATATAATAGGACATCATGAGAAAACAATAATTTTTAATTTGAACTTAGGCTATAATAGAACAATTTGTGGAGCTGTTTGGCAAGTGTTTGAGCATTGGAGTGGCAAAACTTCGTGAGAAAAAAATTGGTCAGTAGCTTAAATTGCTGGAGTTACAAGTTAGAACTAGTATTGCATATATGTAACAAGCATTAAGCACAAGCAATCTCTACAAGTCCATGAAATTCAAGACAAAAGCTGGAACCACATAAACAATGAATAAAAAACAAATTATGGAATTGACAAATTATGCCAGGGAGTTGAACCTTGTCCCAAGGACACTACACCCAATGGCAACACATGACTTTGACTTGCAAGCCACACATTAGTTTAGTGATATGAAAAAAATCAACTAGATTATGGGAGGGAACTTTACCTAGAACTCAAATTGGTCAACATCGTGGAAACTAAGGATTGCTTTTGGCAAAATTCAACCTAAACTTGAATTGTCACCTTAGACGTCACCCACACAATTGTCACAAGAAATTCTTGGGAGCTAGTCATACTTAATGTCCAAATTTAAAATTAAATTAACTTGTAACACATTGTTAAAATTCCTAAGAGAACCCATACATCAGCAAATGGAAAGCCTAAGAGTGAAGATTAATACTATTAAACCTTGATGCAACTAAGATTAAATACAATTGAACCTTGATGCAACAAGGTAGTTGTAGGTAAGGTGGATCACTTTTAGTGAATAAAGGATTTTTTTGCTAGTGTTTCTAACATTTAATTTTTGGGTATAGGTTTTTTTCCTTTAAGGTGTCATATATTGAGTCCTTGTAACATTTTTGGAATGAAATCAATAAACAAAAATGTTTATATATGAAAGTGCTTGATACCATAATTGTCCATATGCAATTATTTCAAAAGTTCATTTTTTATGTTTGTTGTATATTTGTATGTAATATTACTATGTATGTGTTCAAATTTAAGTTGTCAATGCGAAACCACTTGAAAAAGTGACATAGATTGATGATTTTACTAGATGTCTATTGTATTTCAATAGATTGTAGCTTACAAAAAAGTGCAATGCAACAAAAAAATGATTTACCCTAACTTATATCCAACTAGTAGCAAAAGCTTATATATATATTCATGTTAGAAAATGAGCCAAACATGTTAAACATTTATAGTATGAAAATTAAGGTGTGTGGGGCTTGGGCATGGAATTTTTTCAAGAATTACTCCATAAAACAACTTTTAAGTTTCAAAAACCTAAAGCTTCCCAATTAGAAAACAATAATGAGCCATCAAAATTAAAAGACATCAAGCAAGAAAATTCTTTCTTGTTTTCTCATTAGTCTAAACTATAGTGGCATCATATAAGGAAAGGTATCATATAAACAAACATATAAATCACCAAATCCACATGTTCACAAAGCCAATTCTACAATCTTGTCTTCATGAACATCAAGGCTAAAAAAATCTCTCATCTTCCATACATCCCATAATTTGAACCATGACCAATTCTACCACTTTCATGAATTCATGAAGTTAAGCACGTAATAATGCATTAAAGGAAATCTTTTTCCAAATCTAGACATTGGATTGAGAAATATGGGTTGGTCCATAGCCCATTGAGTATTGGACATCGATATTGATCTCGGAAAAAAGGTATTGTAGGTCCAAATATTCACATAAAATGTTGCTAGGATCCATGCTTGTTGGATTTAAACTTTTTGGGTTGATAATAAAACCTTTTCAAAATAGCCATATGAACATTGAAATTTTGGTTGATATGAAGATTTGGCGAGTATTGCATGGATAAACCATGCCTAGGGCATTCATCACATTTTGGTAAAGAAATTGTTTTTCAAGCTCATCATTTACTTTGGTTGTTGCTTGAAGATATTATTTTTGAACATGAATGATGGTTTGTTGGAAAATAGTGCAAATCATAAACACATAAAATGAGGTATGAAGATGATGATAATTGACGCACCCCCAAAGCTCCTTGATGGACTCAATTGCAAGTCTAAAGATGAAAACATTGGAAGGAGAAGGAATTGGGGTGCGCTCCCTGGTTTGCAACATTTTAAAGGTAGAGGGGCGTGTTGGAACTTCGGGATGAGGACTAAAAAGATTGACAAGCAAGTCAATTACTCACATGAACTTGCACAAACTTGCACAAACTTGCACAAACTAAACAACAAGTTGGTTAGTGCGTAGTTGGAACACCTTTGGTGCATAGATAAATCACGGATAAACACGGATTCATAAGACTCACCACGGCCCAGACTTGGGGGAAGCCATCACCTTCCCCCTATAGTATACTTTGTGCTTAACCATGGGGCTAGTACCCAAATGTCATTTTGTTCTGTGACTCCTGAAATTCCCAACATTGGGATTCCCATAACTTTGGAGGCCCATAACTTTGTGTATAGACCTGTTGCAGCCCTAGCCTTGGGCTCACGACCAAGGCAAAGGTTTATAAGGGTGTGGTCCAAGAGGAGTGTGAGAAAGTGTGAGAATGAAGACTCACACTCCCAAGTGAGCTCCCATTTTGGGAGTTGAAGTCTTGGTGGACTCTCGAACCTTCAAAAAACAATTGCAAAGGTCAAAAAACCTTCATTGAGGAGTTCTTTATATCATTGGAAAGCTATTGAAGTGTAGATGTCTAAAATGGGCTCGCATGACCCATTTGGACATCTGCAACATAAGTTATGGCAAAAAGAAAGGCTAGGAGTTAAATTTGCAGTTTGACCCCCGACCACAAAAAGTCGATGATCGACCCGACTTCCATGCGTGCAGGTGGCATGCAACACGCCGTTGGAAAGCTTTGAACAAGAACTGCAACTTTGTTTTAGATCTTATTCCGATCGGAGGTCTGAGCATGAAGTTATAGCCTCGCAAAGTTGTAAGAGTTGTAACTTTGGTAGTTTTAGGACTCCCACTTGGGAGTCTTAGGACAAAAAACCATTTAGATGTGGACCTCACGGAGAGGTGCAGAATATATTATATGGGGGAAGGTGGTGGCTTCCTCCGAGTCCAGGCCGTGGTGAGTCTTGTGAATTCGAGGTCGCTCGTGGATTGTCCTAGCACCAAAGGTGCCCTAACATTGTACTAACCAACTTGTGGATGGTTGGATGTAGATTCGTGTGAGTGAATAAATTACTTGTCATTCTTTCTAGTCGCATCCTGAAGCTCCAGCATGCCTCTCTACCCCCTTAAAGTGCTAAAAGTTAGGGAGCGTGCCCCGAGCTCTTAACCTTATCACTGTTTTCTACCTTAGACTCATCTTTGAGTCTAGCAAGGAGCTTGGGAGCGTGTCAAGACTTCCAATTGAAGTGAGGTCTCAAGCAAAGTTGTAGCTCTCCTTGAGAGCTTTCTAATGGTATGTGGCATGCCACCTGCACGCAAGGAAGTTGGGGCAATTCTTGACTTTTAGTGATTAGGAGTCAAATTGGCAATTTGACTACCAGCCCTTCTTTTGGCCATAACTTGTGTTTTAATCACCCAAATGGGTCATGCGAGCCCATTTCAGACATATAAGTCCCAAAATCTTTCCAATGATATAAAGAAAATTTCAATCCAATGGGTTTTGACCTTTGCAATCACACTTTGAAAATTCAGAAGTCCATCGGGAGTCCATCAAGAGTCCATCGAGAGTGCATTAGGATTCCAATTCCCAAAGTGGGGCTCACTTGGGAATGTGGAGGTTTATTCCTTCACACTCTCCCACACTCCCGGGAGCATGAAATGCGATTCCTGGGCTTCACTTTTAGCTTGCACCTTTGCAAGCTCTTGCCTTTGTTGCAAGCCTAAGGCTAGGGTTGTGAAAATAATGCATGATGATGTAGGTGCCAATAGTTTAAAAACCCAAGTTTTCCAAACTTATGTTTAGGTCAAGTGCCCATTCATGCATCGTCACATTATATGTCCCGTTCAACAAGTTTTAGTACCCATTCAATGTGTCATTTATGTAAGCAATCTAATGATCATTGCACCAACAATAAAAGTAAATTTGGCACAATTTTATAATATCAACAAAATCACACACAAAACATTGCTAGGATTAAGAGGATTTCATTAGGCCATTCAAACCTTTAACATGGGTATGATATAAGATAGCCTTGACAATACCCCTAAGTTGCAAATAAATTCCAAATTAAGGGCAACTTGTGCAATAATGTTGGCGTTTTGATGTATTTTCAATACTGAGGTGTGATACTTAGATAAAACTCTTTTGAGCCATGATCAACATTGTAATTTAGTGGGTTTTGATGTTCTTTGAAATTTGATGACCCCTTGTTTCCATAACATTGTTAACTGATTCAATAAATTTTAAAGTTCTTTTTGGAGTGTGAAAGAAGTATATGTACAAGCTCTATAACACATTTAAAATCTTTTTTATAATGCTTAGCTTAGAAAAAGTTTGGACTATTAGATTTGTGCAATGGTTCATACAATGTATATTAGTCACAAATGTTGCATTTTGATCTTTCAATTGGATATTGTCACATTTTTTTTGATAAGTTGAAACACACTCACCCCCTTAGTTCCAAATGTTATCAATTTAGGTGCAATTGTTTCCTAAGTCAATAACCAAAAAGCATAATGACATCCACCAAAACTCTCACAAGATTATTAAAAGTGGCCCCATCAATCACCTATTGCAAGGATAACAACAAAACAATTTATTGTCAATCTTCAACCACATATGCAAGTGCATTATTTATTTAAGGAGCCACCCTATGCTATAACAAATCCCTTTTTACAAAATTCATAAATAAAGGTAATGTTGAAATTGTGTGTTATATTTGTGTACGTATTTTTTTAATATATTAATCTACTATTTGGATAAGTTTTATTTAGGAATATGATAAATATAAAAAATATTTAAAAACTTTTCAAAGTCCATAACATTTGCTTGTCATGCTTTGAAAACACAATGAAATATAAGTGTAAACAATTGTTTAAGTAGTGTCTAAGCATAGTGATTTTACATTGTCACAACAATGTCACATGGTGACCAAGGAGGTGTCAACAATTCCTTTTAGCATGAATGAACCCATGCATGAATGGAAGCCAAGGATTGTTGATCATAAGTTGTGACTTCATCACAAAAGAAGGAAATGAACTTAACAATCTCAACCAAAATTTTGGTATTGTTGACAACCAACTTATGCATGTGCAAGATGCCATCTCTTAACCAATTGGGTTTCATCAATGTGTTTTTGGAAAGTTTTTGAAATCAAGGAAATGCATCATCTTGTTCATACTCTTGTAATTAGTTTATTGTCACACAACATATGAAAACAAAGGAAAAATTGGACCAATTTATTCTTCCTCTTTCCAATAGCAACATAATAAAATCAATTAATAACTATATTTTTCAACATTGATTTCAAAAGATATGATTTCTTTATCAATGTGGTGGTTATTCCCATGCCTACTTTAGAAGGACTTGACTTGTACACAATATATTTAATACTAAACCAACATTTTTCCATATTCATACAAGAAACAACAAAGAGAATGCTGAACAACAACAATGAAATGGCTTGTCCAGTGTATTTGGGATGAAGTACCTATTTATAAGCAGATATTGTGAAACTACTTTGGTCTGGTAAATATCAATGTGGGGTGGATATTTGTTTTTGTGCCAAGTATTAACGGGGTATCAAACTGGGTATATGCATATATGTCCACCGGTTCTTACTTTTTCAAATACTTGGAACCCACTCCTACTCGGCATTTTCTAAAAATTAACACCCACCCCCACCTCATAACCGGTGATTTCAATATTTAAAGTATTCATAACTAGACACTACTTATGGCAAGTAACAATGTAGGATGTTTTTGAAAATTCGAATCAATAACCATTTCGTACCCAAATTGTGCTACCTTTAAATTGAAAGAAAAAAGAACTCGTGAAGTTCTTTTAGCTATTACAAATAATTAATGTCATTCTCAGTTGTGATTGGTGCTTCTACATTCAAGTAACACAATGTTCAAGCTTGCAAAACAATAATGTTGTTTTAAATTGTCAGTAGCTTGCCTTGTAAGCTTACAATATTTAAATTTATTTATCAAAGCTTTAAAGACTTGGCTAAGATCTGGCTTTGTAAGACCTTGTTAAAGACTCAACATGTATTTTTAAGGGCATCTTCTAAAAACCCTAGTAAAAAAACATTTTTATACTAGTTTAGGTTTCTGTTAAAAACCACTGAGCCTTATACCTGGTTAATCACATACCCTAACCCTCGCCCTCATCTCACAACTCTCCCTCTTTGGATTTCTAGACCTGGACTTGAGTGAGTCTTTAAATGTTCTAAAAGTAAAAGAACTGGGCCAGACAATTCTTTGAATTTTTTACCAACTATTATAAAAAAAAAAAAACCTGCTCCCCACTGCACATGTTAGCAATGCCATGCAATAATGTGACTACAAGGAAATGATTGTTCTTGGTTGCCCAACCATAATGATTGGTCAAGTGGTGCAATTTAAATCGTCTATCGCTATGTTCAGTTCAGTTTTTCATGTTTATGGGTGGGAATGTGGAAGAAATTAACATGGCACCTTGGATGTGCTACATATTCATAGACACACAAAGGGGCACCTTGGATGTCCTGCATATTCATAGAGCCATAAAGGGGCACCTTGGATTTGCTACATATTCATAAAGGCTCAAAGGGTTACCTTGGATGTGCTAAATATTCATAGAGGCTCAAAGGGCGGCGGTTGCTGGGCATTCTCTAAGTTCACAGTAATATATGTCAACTCTAATTACATAGTCACTTTGATTTATCAATATATAGCTAGCATTGTGGTGTAATTTTCACAAATCATCTGTTACCCATCCAAGTGCATAGGGTTACATCAATACCTCTTTCCATCAATTATGTGTACTTACGTAAGCACCTCAAAACAAGCACATCATACATGACACCGAGTATTCCCAATTAGTATTTCTTCCCAAAATTACAAAGTATTAGAGTTGGATATGGACATAAAACTCCTTATCAAGACAAGCCAAAAAGCTTGCAAATTTTCAAGTTGATGTGCAACAGAAAAAGCTTCATCAATACAATCATCTTCTTAGTAATGTACATGTGGCAAATAGCGACAAGAATCTGTTTCCGTGGTTGTGTTTGCCCTTGAGTTCCCATGTGTTGGTTAGGTAATCGTCCACCTAGCCCTATTGGCATTTCCATCTACAAGTACCTAAATACTAAGCTTTCTTATGAACTTTAAGTGGGAGCCCCTTTTCGAAGACAGGCATGGGATTGTAGGAGATTTTCTCATTTGGGTGAACAAGTGACCACTCATAATCGAGGACCAGGTAGTGCAAGAAAACCATGACTTCGGTTTTCGCAAACTCATTGCCAATACATGTACGTGGTCCACCTCCAAATGGTACAAAAGTGAAAGGTGGCGGTCCTTGCTCAAACCTGGATGGATCAAATTTTGTGGGATTAGGGAAAAAAATTGGCGACATGTGAGAGCTCCAAACCGTCCAAAACATCTGCCACATAGACGAATAGGAAGGTGATCATTAGCTTTTTTCAAAAGACAAAGATGCATTGGCAACTTAGACACCATCATGGAATACCTGGTAAAACATTGAAGTTGAGTGCATGAAATGGAAGGGAGTAATAATCAGCAGCTGTTGAATGGACCTTGAAAACATACCCATACAAGTAGTAGAGAATATATAAGAGAACACATAAAATAAGTCATGTTTTCCTTGTTTTTGGGTTGCTAGTTACAGTGCAAGGTAGGTCTTATATTTGTAAACTTTGAACCCATAAAAACAGCTCCCTCAGAATGGGGAGTTCGTGAAATTACTGCCCCCCAGGCAGTAGCCAAGGGTGGTTATTCTGGCACCTCAAGGGCAGTTATTTCATGAACTGCCCGCTCTGAGGGAGTTAGCCCCTGAATGATTCCTTGTGAACTGCTTGATGAAGCTGCAATGAATCCACAAAATGCATAATGAAGATGGGATGAATTCATAGAATGCTTCATGAAAACACCTCACAAAGAAAGAAAACTCCCTCCTGACTCCTGGGAGGGAAAATTTGCTTTATAAATTCTGCCCCTTCTAGTGTTAGAATAATGGCCAAGGGCTTATGACTAGGGCCTAGCTCCAATTTCTGAAGCCCACACAAATATTACCTGACATCCTTTTGGAATCCTGAATCCTCCATACTCAAATTCTTTGAGGGACTCGCGGAATCCTCCTGGTACAGGGGATTGTAATCGTAAAGTCTCTTGCATCACCCACCATGTATATTTCATTTTTTGTGTGTCTTCCCAATTTAACGGTGCTCCGGCCTTTACTTTTGCTATCTCCTCTTGCTCTGTTAAAAAAAAGCAGACATGTGAGCCATTTGGAAAACACTAATAATGTCCAGATGCTGAAAGAATTGCAAAGGACAATTTTCCTAGACATTCGAAATTACAATTTTCAAAGCATGATGTTCAAAGCTTAAATGCAATTTGTAAAAAAGAAAAACTTGTAGCATGAATTGTGCAAGGTAAAATTTGGTCATGTCATAAATTATTATAATACCTTTGACAACCTCATGCAAACAATGTGGATTTAGAGACAGATACTTCAGGATAGCTGCAAGGGTGATACAGCTGTTGTCATGGCCAGCAAACAAAAACAAAACAATATTGTCCTCAATTTCCTCATCTGTAATCAGGTCCCCTCGATTGTCAGGTCTGTTCAGCAATACTGATAATAGATCATGGTGCCCACAATCTTGGCCTTCTTTGATAGCCTACAAATACTACCAACCATATTAGTACACAAATGGGTAACCAAAAACTGCATGACAGTTTTGCATTAAGGCAACCATAAACCTGTATGAGAATTCATTAAATGGTCTTGTATTGGCTTCCTTGAGAATTCATTAATTTCTGAAATAGCCATATTTAGACAATAGGTTCCAGTGGGTATAGCAAAAATATTGTAAGATTCATTTTTTTTTCTACTTTTCTCTCTTACCTTTGTCAACATGAAAAACTTTTGTTTTACAGACTTGGAAAAGTTTTGATCTTGTACCTTGCGCCTTCGAGATATGATTGTGCCCAATGTCTGCAAAAGGCTTTCTCGAGCAAGCCTAGCCTTGTGGTAACTAGTGCCGGGAAAATCAAGGGGTAATTGCATTATTCCTCCAAGATACAGTTCAATATCATGTGCCATAGAATTGAATTCTGGCCCATCTTTGATACTCAAAAATAGATCGGACACCAAAGAGAATGTGAATTGTTTGAGAGTCTCCACACCCATGACTTCCTCCTTGTTTTCCCAAAACTGATCCAAATGCGATCTCACCGTTTGATCCATTCTGGGCACAAAACTTTTCAACCCATCTGGCCCAAAAAAGGATGCAAAAATACGACGGGCTTTCCTGAATAATAATAATGATGATAATATCACATGAAAACCAATATAAACCCAAGTTAAACCCCTGATCAGTATCCATGAATTTAACCAAGGCCTTCATTTTCAACCAAGGAATTTTTTTCCTGATTTGCACACAAACCTTGATAGCTGGAAATTTTTTCATATAGATTTATAATATTATATCCATGAACTCATCACTGTAGATCATGCAGTAAGCTGCGAGTTCTCAATTTTTGCTTATAAAATTCATGTTTTAGTACTAGAATCCAGTTAAGATATGATATGCATAGGTTTCTAACTAGTGTTGGGTTGGTTTGCTTACTTGTGTTCTTCTCCTGTTTTGATTGCAAGGGCGTGTCGACCAAGAAGTTTGGCCACAGATGGTGGCCATGATTTTTGGACTAGCTTGTTCTCGTTTACAAACAAAAACTTACTACCCTCTGGTGTACCCAAAGAAATGGTCAGACAGAAGAGAAGATGGGTTTTGAATATCTGCATGAGCAACAACAATAACCAAATCCCACTGTAAGACTCCTCAAGAAAGAAGATCACATCCAAATTAATGAGATTTCATACAAATATATTGTGATCAGGTGATCACTTGCAGAAGATGCTGCTCAACAACACCTATGTGCACACAAATGATGATCAAGTCTGAATCAGGACTGAACAATGCAAATGGAGAGGGATGACGGTCAAACAAAAAGCGTCCGTTTCAACTGACTGAAACGACTTGAACATAGGTTTAGCAACTTTCGAGAGAGAGCTGCAAAAAGGGAATATATTGTCATGTCGGTGCAAATGACGAAGTCGTAATGACGAGAACAATGATTAGCGAGAGAGGGAGAGAAAGAGAGAGAGCTGTTGCAACAAAAAGTGTGCTTTTCAATCGGGTGAAACGACTTGACCATGAGTTTAGCAACTTTCGAGACAGAGAGACTAAAAGCTCATATACTGTCATGGGGGTGCAGGAGTCATGAACCTGTCCATATTTGGCAACACGAGTGTTGGTGAACTCTAGTGATCTGTTGGCTCTTGCAGCGC
>Ga0209208_10005515_pt1 | contig 17625 bp, 18 predicted proteins | sample S1TSphfallax_3_FD_187694 | JGI IMG/M metagenome (GOLD analysis project Ga0209208, IMG submission 187694) | Host-associated microbial communities from peat moss isolated from Minnesota, USA - S1T2_Fd - Sphagnum fallax MG (SPAdes) (version 2) | ecosystem: Host-associated > Plants > Peat moss >... | reverse complement strand
TCAACTTTACGCTGCAGCAGCAGGCCGGCCTGACCCGCGGCGTGCGCATCCGCTGCTTCGGCGAAACGCGGCGCGGAGCCTCGGGTTTGGAAATCGTGCATCCCGAATACCGGCGCGCCGACGCGCCCGCCGCCAAGGCGGCCGCAGATCATCTGACACCGATCTACCCGGGTACGGAGGGAGTCACTCAGGGTCGGCTGCGCATGCTCGTGGGCATGGCATTGGACCAGACGGCAGCGCATGACCCGGTGGATTGGCTGCCCGCCAGCATCTTGGCGGATGCCGATCTGCCTGCCTTGCGCGACGCCCTGGTCTATGTGCATCGACCGCCGGCGGATGCTCCGGTGGATGAATTGCTGGCGTGGCGCCATCCCGCCCAGCGGCGGCTCGCCTTCGAAGAACTGCTGGCGCACCAGCTCTCCTTGAAGCTGTTGCGCCAGCGGATCCAAAGCGCGCCGGGCCGACCACTGGCCACCGACGGCAGGCTCAAGTCGCGCCTGCTGGCGGCGCTGCCATTCGAGCTCACCGCCGCGCAGCGACGCGTGCTCCTGGAAATCGAGAGTGATCTCAAGCTGCCCATGCCGATGCTGCGCCTGGTACAAGGCGATGTCGGCTGCGGTAAAACCCTGGTGGCCGCGCTGGCGGCGACGCATGCGTTGCAAGCCAACGGCCAGGTTGCGTTGATGGCACCGACCGAACTGCTCGCGGACCAGCATGCACAAAATTTCCGGCGCTGGTTCGAACCGCTCGATGCTCCCGTGGCATTGCTCACCGGCCGGCAGAGCGGCAAGGCGCGCGCGGCACTGCTCGAGGGGATTCGCGAGGGTCACGCGCCGCTGGTGATCGGCACGCACGCGCTGTTTCAGGACAGCGTAACATTCCATTCGCTCGCCCTGGTCATCGTCGATGAACAACATCGATTCGGCGTGCATCAGCGACTCAAGCTGCGCGAAAAGGGCGACCGCGACGGCGCGTCGCCGCATCAGTTGATCATGACGGCAACGCCCATCCCACGCACCCTGGCGATGACCGCCTACGCCGACCTCGATGTGTCCATCATCGATGAGCTGCCCCCCGGGCGCACCCCGATCAAGACCGTGGTGCTGGTGGATACGCGTCGCGACGAGGTGGTGATGCGCATACGCACGGCCTGTCTGGAAGGCCGGCAAGCCTATTGGGTTTGCCCGCTGATCGACGAGTCGGCGGAGATGCCCTATCAAGCCGCGGAGGAAACGGCGGCGGCGCTGGCTGCCGCGTTGCCCGAACTGGCCGTGGGTCTGGTGCACGGCCGCATGGCGTCAGCGGCGAAGGAATCAACCATGCGGCGCTTCAAGGATGGCGAGCTCAAACTGCTGGTGGCGACGACCGTCATCGAAGTGGGTGTGGACGTCCCGAATGCCACCTTGATGGTGATCGAGAACGCGGAACGCATGGGCTTGGCGCAGCTGCATCAGCTGCGCGGCCGGGTGGGGCGCGGCAGCTTTGCGAGTTCCTGCCTGTTGCTGTATCGACCGCCATTGTCGCCGATGGCACGCGAACGGCTGGCGGTCATGCGTGACACCAACGACGGCTTCGTGGTGGCGCGCCGTGATCTCGAACTGCGCGGGCCGGGAGAACTGATGGGGACCCGCCAGACCGGCCTCGCACAAATGCGCGTCGCCGATCTCAATCGCGACGCCGACCTGCTGCCCTGGGTCCAGACGGCCGCGGAAACATTGCTGCGAGACTGGCCGGCGAATGTGACACCCCTGATACGACGCTGGGTGGGACATGCGGAGCAATATGGCCGGGTGGGATAACTGTGGTGATGACGTCCAATCCCTCGCTGCCCGCAATGGGCCGTGCGTAACGGAGTTTTGACGTGCCGCTGCCACGTTCGGGTGTCGAATTGGGCGAACAGATCGCCGAACGCTGGCGCTGGTTCGCCTATCGGGTGCGCTTTCATCCCTGGACCACCAACGAATTGCCCCGGCTGCTCGCCACGATCGACGACTATGTCCAACTCACGCGGTTGGACAAACCGATCGGCATCTGGCTGCTGCTCTGGCCGACGCTCTGGGCGCTGTGGATCGCGAGCCACGGCAGACCGGACCCGCGATTGTTCATCATCTTCGTTTCAGGCACGGTACTGATGCGTTCGGCCGGCTGCGCGATCAACGATTACGCCGATCGCAGCTTCGACCCCAAGGTGGAGCGCACCAAGGGACGGCCGCTCGCCTCGGGTAGGATCACGACTATCGAGGCGCTGTTGTTGTTCGCCGCGCTCTCGCTCATGGCGCTTTCCCTGGTGCTGCAGCTCAACCGGATGACGCTCCTGTTCGCGCTGGCCGGCGCCGCGTTGGCGGTGACCTATCCGTTCATCAAGCGTTTTTTGTCCGTGCCGCAACTGTATCTTGGCATCACCTTCGGCTGGGGCATTCCGATGGCGTTCGCCGCCGAAGTCGAACGAGTGCCGCGGGTCGGCTGGCTGCTATTGCTCGCCAACATGCTCTGGGTGACGGTCTACGACACGATGTACGCCATGGTCGATCGCAACGACGACGTCGTCATCGGCGTCCGCTCCACCGCGATTTTATTCGGCGATTCGGATCGGCACATCATTGCCGTGCTGCAGGCGCTGACGATTTTTTCCCTGTACTTGGTGGGCGGGATGATGCGCATGAGCGCTTGGTATTACGCGGGGTTGATCGCCGGCGCGATATTCTTCCTGCATCACCTGTGGCTGATCCGGGCACGCGACCGGGCCAATTGCTTCCGCGCTTTCCTCAACAATCATTATTTCGGCTTGTCGGTGTTTCTGGGAATTGCCCTCAACTACCAGTTCGGCTGAGAGGTCAGCGCCGCCGGCCGCGGCGCGGGGGCGCTCCGCGACGCGGCGCGAAGTCGTCGGGCATGGAAAGCTCGTCATCATCCAGCGGTTCGATGTGATGCTGCCCGAGACTTTGTTGCAACTGGCGCACGTCCTGAAAACAGATCACGTCCATTTCGAGCTTGCGCACGATGTTCTTCAGTTCGCGGATATCCTGGTCGAGAAGGCGCTGCACGGCATCGGGCGCGAGCTTGCGTCGCGCGCTCTCGCCCAAGATCACGGCAAAGGGTTCGATCAGTTCCGCCAATTCGTCGCGCAGCTGGCGCGACTGTTCCTCGAGCACGTGCACGTAGTGCCGCAGCCGCTCATCGGCAAGCCCCGCCAGCGCCGCCGCATCGATTTGCTCGATGGCGAGCTGCAATTCCAACAGCCCGAGGAGGTCGCCGGCCTTGTACGCTTGGTTCACCCGTTGCATCAGCTCCGTCTTGCGCTGCTGCTCGACCGGGTCCGTTTCGCGATCCGGATGCAACTCGCTCACCAGTTTACGGTAGGCCTCGCGCACCGCACGGGTACCGCCCTCGGCCGCCTGCTCGCGCTGCGTCGCCCGCTTGCCAGGCTTGCCAGATTTGCGTTTCGACGGTTCGTCCGCCGGCGCCGCGGTGGCGCGCGCTGCGCGAACCTGCTCCTCGATCCAGGTCTCGAACTCTGCCGGCGATTCGCCGCCGGCATAGCTGTCGACGTCGATGTCCAGCTCCTCGTTGGCGGCGGCGCGGAGCAGCTCCATGCGCTCTTGACGCAATTCTTCGAGGCTGACCGCGGCATATTTATCGTGCAAACCCACGACAACCGGGTCCTCACCGCCCTCGAGCAATGAGGCGATCAATTGATTGATGAGGTACAGCGCCTTGTCGCGTTCCCTTTGCCTAAGTTCCTTGCCGTCCATGGCCGCATCGAGCAGGCGCGCCATGGCGATGCGTTGGTCGCGCAGCCGCGCGACCAACGGCTGGTATTGATCGCGAACCTGCTGCTGGTAGAACCGCTCGTACGCCTGCCAGCGCTGCAAGTCACCCCGCTGGCTGCTCAGCTTCTCGATGAGCTGGTTGAAGCGCTTTTGCGTCTTGCTGAGTGGCGCACCCCGCGGCGCAACACCGAGCACTGTAACCAAGTCACGGGCGGTCGCGACCGTCTTGGGGCCGAAAGGGGGGCTTGTTGGCATTGCAGCAATCTTACCCTACGAGCGGGACCACCAGCGGCAAGCGGCGATGTTTAGCCAGGTAGCGAATCCCGACGCCTGCCGCCACCAGCCCCGAGGCGGCGCCGACGGCGAGGGCCCAGCGCGGCCCGAACGTATCGGCCACCCAACCCACCAGCGGCGCCCCCAACGGGGTGCCGCCGAGCGCAATCGCGAGGAAGATGGCCATGACGCGCCCGCGCATCGCGGGGTCGGTGGATAATTGCACGCTGGCATTGGCGGTGGTCGTGAAGGTTTGCGCGGCCAGCCCGATGACGACCAGCGCAACGGCAAAGAGCCCGTAGTCCGGCATCAGGGCGGCCAGCACGAATCCCAGTCCGAAGCACGCGGCACCGACGAACAAGAAGTCGCTGCGCGGTCGGGCACGCCGCGCGGACAGTAAAGCACCGGCGATCGAGCCGATCGCGAGGACGGAGGTCAACAGGCCGTAGCGGGCGGCACCGCCATGGAAGACGTGCACCGTCATTGTCGAGATGAAAATCGGAAAATTGAGCCCGAACGTGCCGATGAGAAACAACATCAGGAAAATCGCCCGCAGATCGGGTCGGCGCCACACATAGCGGAATCCCTCCACCAGGCTGCCGTGCGCGCGCACCGCCTTGCCCTCGATCTTAAGTTCGTCCACTCGCAGCAGCTTGAGCGAGCCCAACACGGCAATGAACGAGGCCGCGTTGATGAGAAACACCCATCCCGAGCCCACCGCGGTGATGAGTCCGCCGGCAATGGCCGGGCCGACCAGCCGAGCCGCGTTGAACGACGTGGAATTGAGCGCCACGGCGTTCGACAGGTCGGCCTCCCCGACCAGTTCCGAGACGAACGTCTGTCGCGCGGGAGCGTCGAAAGCGGCGACACAGCCCAGCAGCAACGCGAATACGAACACATGCCACAACTGTACCGCGCCGCTCACGGTGAGCAGTCCGAGTCCCAGCGCGAGGAGGCCGAGCGCCGCCTGGGTGATCATGAGCAGCTTGCGCCGGTCAAAATGATCGGCCGCATAGCCGGTGAGGGGTAGCAGCAGCAGTTGTGGACCGAACTGCAGCGCCAGCACCACGCCCACGGCCGTCGCGTTGCCATGCGTCAGATGGGTGAGCACCAGCCAGTCCTGCGCGGTGCGCTGCATCCAGGTGCCCACGTTCGAGACGATGGCGCCGGCGGCCCAGATCCGGTAATTGAAAACCTTGAGCGAGCGGAAGGTGCCCGCAGCGTCGATCACGGTTCGACCAAGCGCTGGAGCAGCGCGACGCCGGCCGCGAGTTGTTCGCGCTCCGCCTCAGTCAATCGGGTGCAGATGGCGCGGAACAGCCAGTCCTCGCGCGCCGCGCGCGTGGCCTGGATCATCGCGCGGCAGGGAGCAGTGAGCGACAAAATCGTCTGTCGTCCGTCGCGCGGATCCGGCGCACCGGTCACGAGTTCAGCCTGTTCGAGTGCGGTGATGATCGCGCTCATGGATTGCGAGCGCACGCCTTCAGCACGCGCGAGGGTCGTCACGGTTGCGGGGCCGTCACGCTCCAAACGGCCGAGAACGGCAGTCTGGGACGGTGTCAGATCGCCCGGGCCGACCTGTTCGCGCAGCCGGCGCCGCAGCTTGCCGATCAACTCTCGCAGAGTACCGGCCAACGCCGACGCCCGCGCATCCAGCACCGCATGTGGCTCGTCTTGCATGCGCGTAGCATAGCAAATATGAAGTTTATCTACTAAGGTAGACTTCGGATGTGCCATGTGGCGCACATTGCGGTGCGGCTCATCAAAGGGGTTGCCCCATTTCCATCAGTAGGCCGTGATCGGCCTGCGATCGACCGGCGTCAGCGGCACACCCGCCAGTCCGGCGAACTCAACCGGGATGGAGACGTCCTCGTCGCCGGCATTACGGACGACGGCGAAGTGCAAATGCGGGCCCGACGAAAAGCCGGTATTGCCCGAGTTGGCGATATACTGACCGCGGACCACGCGCGCGCCGATGCGTACGCGGATCGAATCCCAGTGGAGGTGCGCATAAATGGCGATCGTGCCGTCGTCGTGCAGTATCTCGATGACATTCGCCTGGTCGAGCAGCGCCGGGTCCACGGCTCCACGAAACGAGTCGTGGCGCGCGTTGATGACGACCCCGGCGCGGGCCGCATACACCGGCGTGCCATCGGGCAACGCCATGTCCACCGCGTATTCGCTGTCCGCGGTCAGGTGCGTCAATCGGCTCGGATAGGCCTGGGTGACCAGAAAAGTAGAGCCGACACCAAATGGCACACGATACGGACCCGGCGGATCGTGCACGGCAGCCGGTGATCCCAAGCCGATGGTAACGCTGTACTTGAGGAACGCTTTCGCCGTTCCGTCATTGGCGACGACGAGCAGGGCTTTTCGACTCTTCGGTGGCACGACTTCCCGGTAGACGGCACCCCGGGGTATGGCCGCAACGCCGGACTCGACGATGCCGAGTTTGAAGGTCACCACGCACAGACACTCGTTCACGGCGAGCAGTTGGGTGGAACCCGCCGAGTCGAAGCGCTCGACCGCGATTTTCAGATCGCTAGCCTCTTGGTTGAGCTGCACCGGCTCACCGGGTGCATCCAAATTCGCCGGTTGATCGGTGAACACCCACTGGCCGTTGGTATCACGATACTTGTAGGCGGTTTGTGCAGCCAGAGGTGCAGACTGCAACGCACATGCGACGGCAATCAGCCACGCAGTTCTGCAGAAGCTTCGCAGCCCGTGGCGATTCACCGCATGCGTAGTCATCATGATCCCAAGACTAGCGTGACCGCTCCGGCCGCACGACGAGGTTGGTCACATGGCGCGCTTCGTCAACTTGAATTCGCGGTGTTGGTTGACTCCGGCCACGCCCCATCCAATACTGCATCGATGGAAGTACGCAACGATTGGACCTTGGGCGAGGTTGAGGCGCTGTTTGCCCTGCCATTCATGGACCTGATGTTCCAGGCGCAGCAGGTGCATCGCCGGCATCAAGTGCCGAACACGGTGCAAATCAGTACGCTCCTCAGCATCAAAACCGGCGCCTGCCCCGAGGACTGCGCGTACTGTCCGCAAAGCGTTCGCTATGACACCGGACTGGAAGCGGAAGAACTCATGGAAGTCGCCGCGGTGGCCGAGCGCGCCCGCGCGGCCAAGCAGGCGGGCGCCAGTCGCTTTTGCATGGGCGCGGCCTACCGCGCGCCGAAACCGAAAGATTTGCAGAAAGTTACGGCCATGATTCGCGAAGTTAAGGCCCTGGGGCTGGAGACTTGTGCCACCCTGGGCATGTTGACCGGGGCTCAGGCCACGGAGCTCAAGGCGGCCGGTCTCGACTACTACAACCACAACCTCGACACCTCGGCTGCCTACTACGAAAAAATCATTACCACCCGCAGTTATCAAGATCGGCTCGATACGCTGCAGGCGGTGCGCGATGCCGGGATGAGCGTGTGCTGTGGCGGCATCGTCGGCATGGGGGAAGCCGCCGAGGACCGGGCAGCACTGCTGCACACGCTGGCGACGCTCCCGAGCCATCCCGACAGCGTTCCGATCAACCAATTGGTACGCGTCGCCGGAACTCCGCTCGCCGACACCCCGAGCTTGGATCCTTTCGATTTCGTTCGCAGCATCGCGGTAGCACGAATTCTCATGCCGCGGGCGCACGTGCGGCTATCCGCCGGCCGCAGCGACATGAGCGACGAATTGCAGGCGCTGTGCTTCATGGCGGGCGCGAATTCGATCTTTTACGGCGACAAACTCTTGACCACCGGCAATCCCGAGACCGCGCACGATCAACGTCTGTTCGAGCGGTTGAAGATTGCCGCCGAGGCGGCGTGAAGGACGAGTCTTCCGCCTACGCCCTGGATAAATCCTGGGTCAGGCGTTCCTTCGATCGTGCGAGCGCAAGCTACGATGCCGCGGCCGTGCTCGACGCCGATGTACGCAACGTGTTGTTGGAGCGACTCGAGCTCACCCGCTTGACCCCCCGGGTGGTGATCGACGTCGGCGCCGGCACCGGCCACGCGAGCCGCGCGCTTAAACGCCGCTATCCCCGCGCCTTGGTCATCGCCGTGGATTTTTCGTTTAGCATGGTGCGGGCCTCGGGACGGCAACAATCCTGGCTGCGGCGCTTCGGCCAGGTTTGCGCGGCCGCCGAGCGGCTGCCTCTGGCCGACGGCAGCGTCGACCTGATTTTCTGCAACTTCATGCTGCAGTGGACCGATCTCGACGCGGCTTTCGCCGAGTTTCGGCGCGTGCTGGCGCCGCGCGGACTGCTGAGTTTCACCACTCTCGGACCGGACTCGCTGCGTGAGCTGCGCAACGCCTGGGATCAAGTGGACGCACACACGCGGGTGAGTCAGTTCATGGACATGCATGACATCGGCGATGCGCTGGTGCGCGCAGGATTTGCCGCGCCGGTGCTGGATGTGGATCGCTATACCGTGTACTACACCGAGGTCGCGCGACTGGCCGCCGACTTGAAAGCGATTGGCGCACGCAATGCCACCGCCGGGCGGCCGAAAGGCATGACGACGCCGCGTAAATTTGCGGCGATGGGGGCCGCCTACGAGCGATTTCGGGTGGATGAACGTCTGCCGGCGACCTACGAGGTGGTGTTCGGTCAGGCTTGGGCGCCGGCGATGGTCTCGCCCCGGCAGGGCGGTGCAGATACCCACGTGTCATTGGCGGAACTCAAGCGCCAGCTCGCGGCGCGGCGCGAGCCCTGAAGCATGTCACGGTTCGACGGCACACAACGGCTGTTCGTCACCGGAACCGACACCGGCGTCGGCAAGACCCGGATGGCCGCGGCGCTGTGCGCGGCGTTCGTCGCCGGCGGCAAACGCGTCGCCGGAATGAAGCCGGTGGCGTCGGGCTGCGATTCGACGCCGGACGGGTTGCGCAACGCGGACGCGCTGGCGCTCCACGAGACCATGAATGTCCGGGCCACCTATGACGAGGTCAATCCCTATGCGTTTGCGCCGGCGATTGCGCCGCATATCGCGGCCGCAGAGGCGCACCGGACCATCGATTTCGAGCTCCTCGATCGCTGCTACGAGCGTCTGTCCTTGCAGAGCGAGGTCACCATCGTCGAAGGTGCCGGCGGCTGGCTCGCGCCGCTCGACGGCCGGCAAACGTTCGCGGATCTGGCGGCGCGCTGGCGGTTGGACATAATTCTGGTGGTTGGGATGCGTCTCGGCTGTTTGAATCACGCGCTGTTGACGGCCGAATCCATACACCGCCGCGGCCTCAAGCTTGCGGGCTGGGTTGCCAACGGCATCGACCCGGGATTCGAGCGACCCGAAGAGAATCTGAGAACGCTGCGTGACGCGATTGCCGCACCGTGCCTCGGGAGTTTCCCCTACGCCCCAGCGGCCAGAATGGATGAGATCAGCAAAAAATTGGCGGCCGCGATTCGAGAATAGGCGCCGATCGCAGCGCCTTGAGTTATTCTTGCGACAATGGAAAAGCGCATCGAACTCGCGCCCAACTGTTCGCTGACGCCGACGGGGGCCAAGCTTTTTTTCGGCGCCACCTGTTTGTTTTCCCTCGCTTTTGCCATGATTTTCGTGGTTATGGGTTTCTGGCCGGTGCTGCCTTTCTGGGCCCTCGAAATGCTGGTTCTCGGAATGGCGTTGCATTCGAGCATGAAACGGCGCCGCTATACGCAGACGGTCACCATCACGGAGTCATCCATCCGCCTGGTGACCCGGTCCCGACGCGGCGAGGCAAAACAAGAGTTTGCGCGGCATTGGGCGAAGGTTAGACTTCGCAGTCCACGTGCGCGCAGCTATCCGAGCCGGTTGATGATCGAAAGTCGGGGGCGGGCGTTTGAGGTCGGCAGTTTTCTCACCGAGGAGGAACGTTGCCTGCTTGCGAAGCGTTTGCGCAACCTGGTGGGCGGCATGAACGAGTCGCCGCCGCTCGAGATCGAGTGACTGATTGAAATTAGGGGATACGTCGAGATGAGAGTTAACAGGGCGGGCGCCGGCAACCATCGAGATTCACGGCTACTGGCGGCGTGCTGCGCAGTGGCGGGTCTCAGTGGAACCGCGGGTGCCAATACGTCGAACGGCTACAACCTGCCCATCGGTGTCACGGATATGAGCAAGGCCTTGTATGGCCTGCACATGGAAGTCTTCTGGATCTGCGTGGGCATCGCCGTCGTGGTCTTTGGAATCATGATTTATTCGCTGGTGATGTTTCGCCAGTCGAAGGGGGCGATCGCGGATACCACCATGGTGCACAGCACGAAGGTGGAGATTATTTGGACCATCATCCCCGTGCTGATCCTGGTGGTTATGGCGGTTCCGGCGGCCGATATCATCCTCAAGCAGGAGGATACACGCAATTCCGAGCTGTCGATCCGAGTCACCGGGTATCAATGGAAGTGGCAATACCAATACATGAACGCGGCCGAGGGCGTGGATTTTTTCTCCACCCTGAAACAGGATTCGAATTTTGCGCGGCAGCTGGATTCCGGGATCGATCCGAATACGGTCAAGAATTATTTGTTGGACGTCGACAAACCCCTCGTCGTACCGAGCGGTACCAAAGTACGCTTGCTGCTCACCTCGATGGACGTGATCCACGCGTGGTGGGTGCCTGACTTCGGGGCCAAACGTTCCGCGATTCCGGGCTATGTGAACGAACTTTGGTTCAAGGTGGACCCGGGCAAGGAGGGCGTGTATCGCGGTCAGTGCGCGGCACTGTGTGGCCGCGACCATGGCTTCATGCCGGTAGTGGTCGACGTGCGCACACCGGACGACTTCAAGAAGTGGGTCGAGGAACAAAAAGCGGCTCTGAAGCAGGCCGCCACACCGTTGCCCGCGCCGGCGCCGCTGCCGGTGGTTGGGGCCGACGCGTCACCACCGAAAACCGCTCAAGTCCTCAATTAGTCACCGCTTGACGAATTCATAGAGAGAGTACCCACGCATGGCACACGAGCACGCAGCCGACACCGCCCACCACGACGATCATCACGGCGAGCCGGCACAAGGCATCAAACGCTGGTTGTTCGCCACCAACCACAAGGACATCGGCACCATGTATCTGGTGTTCAGCTTGACGATGTTCTTCGTCGGCGGCGCGATGGCGATGATCATCCGGGCGGAACTCTTCAAACCCGGCCTGCAGCTGGTCGATCCGGCATTCTTCAATCAGATGACCACCATGCACGCCCTGGTGATGATTTTCGGCGCGGTCATGCCCGCGTTCGTCGGCCTGGCCAATTGGATGATTCCGCTACAGGTGGGCGCGCCCGACATGGCGCTGCCGCGCATGAATAATTTCAGCTTTTGGATTCTGCCGTTCGCCTTCACCATCCTGCTGTCCACACTGTTCATTCCGGGCGGGGCACCGGCAGGCGGTTGGACCATGTACCCGCCGTTGTTCCTGCAGGGCGGGAACTACGTCGCGATGGCCATATTCGCGGTCCACTTAATGGGTGCTTCATCCATCATGGGCGCCATCAACGTGATCGTCACGATCATGAACATGCGCGCGCCCGGCATGAACCTTTTGAAGATGCCGCTGTTCTGCTGGTCATGGCTCATCACGGCCTACTTGCTGATCGCCGTGATGCCGGTGCTCGCGGGCGCCGTCACCATGCTGTTGACGGACCACTACTTCGGCACCAGTTTTTTCAATGCCGCCGGCGGTGGCGACCCCGTCATGTTCGAGCACGTGTTCTGGTTCTTCGGCCATCCCGAGGTGTACATCATGATTTTGCCGGCGTTCGGCATCATCTCGGAAATTCTGCCGACGTTCTCGCGCAAGCCGTTGTTCGGTGCGACTTCGATGATCTACGCCATCGCCTCGATCGCCTTCCTGTCCTTCATCGTCTGGGGACACCACATGTTCGTCGACGGGATGCCGCTCGCCGCCCAGTTGTTTTTCATGATGTCGACCATGTTGATCGCCGTGCCCACCGGCGTGAAGGTGTTCAACTGGACCGCCACGATGTGGAAGGGATCGTTGTCGTTCGAGCCGCCGATGCTGTTCGCGCTGTCGTTCTTGTTTCTGTTCACCATCGGCGGTTTTTCCGGCGTGATGCTCGCGATCGTGCCGGTCGACTTCCAGTACAACCAGACCTATTTCGTCGTGGCCCACTTTCACTACGTGTTGGTCCCCGGGGCCGTGTTTGCCATCATGGCGGCGGTGTATTACTGGCTGCCGAAATGGACCGGCAACATGTACAGCATGGGTCTTGCCAAGACTCATTTCTGGCTGTCGACGATTTTCGTCAACGTGCTGTTCTTTCCGCAGCATTTTCTGGGTCTGGCGGGCATGCCCCGGCGAATTCCCGACTACGCGGTGCAGTTCTCCGATTGGAACATGGTGTCGTCCATCGGTGGTTTCGGTTTTGGGCTGTCACAAATCCTGTTCCTGGTCGTGATTGTGCAGTGCGCGCGCGGCGGCAAGAAGGCGAGCGCGGAAGTCTGGGATGGGGCCACGCCGACCGGCTTGGAGTGGACCATTCCCTCACCGGCGCCGTATCACAGTTTTGCGGTTGCCCCCGAGATCAAGTGAGCGAAGCCCCCGAGAGCGGCCGGATCCGCAATTTGACGCTCGCACTGGTTTCACTGGCGCTGGCGTTTTATTTCGGCTTCATCGCCATCACGGTCTATCGTAGCCATCATTGATGGATACGGCGGAAAAACGCCGGCGGGCGAATCGCGGCTTGATCTGGGGGTTGGTCGTCATGACCGCCTGCAGCTTTGGCTTCGGCTGGGCGCTGGTGCCTCTATATGACGTGTTCTGCCGGGCGGTCGGGGTCGGCAATGCGGAGGCCAAGGACGGCCGGGCGACCGTCACCGAGGCGGTCGACCCCAATCGCGTAATAACCGTGGAATTCGTGGCCGATCCGGCGTCGGTGGGCAGTTTCGAGTTCCGGCCGGAGACCACCTCCATGCGGGTGCACCCGGGAAAGCTGTACGACACCCAATTCTACGCCAAGAACCTCACCCAGCAGGCGTCGGTGGCGCAGGCGGTACCGAGCATATCGCCCAGCGTCGGCGCGAAATACTTTCATAAAACCGAGTGCTTTTGCTTCAGTCCGCAGCGCTTCGGCATCGGCGAAGGGCGCGACATGCCGGTACGGTTCATCGTCGACCCCGCACTGCCCAGCAATGTGGACAAGCTCACCCTCGCGTATACGTTCTACGACACGACTCAATCCGCAGCACGGGCCGGGTCAAACCGCTAAACTGTTGCGGCAAGGGATTCTTTTCTTAAGTTTTGGGATTTTCAATCATGGCGCAAGCGCACGCACCGGAAGCCGGCAAATACTACGTCCCCGAGAGCAGCCCCTGGCCGATCTACGGCTCGGCCTCGCTGTTCGTGCTGATGGTGGGCGCAGCCTCTACGCTCAACAACTGGCTGCCGGCCTGGTCGCTTATTCCCGGCTTCGTCATGCTGGTGTCGATGTTCATATTCTGGTTCGGCACCGTCATCGGTGAAAACGAGCACGGCATGTACAACATGGCCGTCGATCGTTCGTTCCGCATGGGCATGATGTGGTTCATCTTCTCCGAGGTCATGTTCTTCGCCGCGTTCTTCGGTGCCCTGTTTTATGCCCGTGAACTGGCGGTTCCGTGGCTCTCCGGGCATGGCGTGAAGATCCTGAACAATATTCTTTTGTGGAAGGACTATGGCGGCTCATGGCCGACGAACGGACCCTCGCACTTGGGCCCGAACGCGGACGGCACCTTCGAGACGGTATCGCCGCTCGGTTTACCCGCCATCAACACGGCGATACTCCTCTCCAGCAGCGTCACGGTCACTATCGCGCACCATGCATTGATCGAGGGTCATCGAGGTCGCTTGAAACTGTTCCTCGCGCTCACGTTTCTGCTCGGCTTCACGTTCGTGTTCCTGCAGGCAAAGGAGTACCACGAAGCGTATAGCGATCTTGGGCTACGACTCAGCACGGGGATTTACGGCTCGACGTTCTTCATGCTGACCGGCTTCCACGGGTTTCACGTGACTCTCGGCGCCATCATGCTGACGGTGATTTGGTTTCGCGTCATGAAAGGGCAGCTCACCCCGCAGAGGCATTTCGCTTTCGAAGCCGTGGCCTGGTATTGGCACTTCGTCGACGTGGTGTGGCTCGGTTTGTTCATCTTCGTTTACTGGATCTAACCGCAAGACCGGGACGGTTCCCGCAAGCTTAATGAACGCGCTGCGGTTCGATCCAACCCTGAGAATAGGCGACGAGCAGCAGCACGAACAGAAACACCGACAGGCCGATCCGCCACGCCAATGCCTTGACCATTTTGCCGCTTTGGCCGGGTTTGCTGCTCGACAGGTGGAATAGTGCTTTTCCCAAGCTGATTAAGATCAACAGCAGGATCACTATAACGAGATATTTAAATTCCACGGCAGCCTTGAGTAACCGAAGGGCTGAGTATATACGCCGATGAAATTGGGTTCCCGCATCTTCTCGCCACGTCCGTTCACCACCGCGGTCGCGATCGTGTTGATGGTCGGGCTGGTCTTGCTGGGCCGATGGCAGCTCGAACGGGCGGCCGAGAAGCAGCTTATGTACGATGCCTTCGACAAGGGTACGGACGGAACTCGGGTGATCGATGGAACGACGCCCCCTTTGGCCCGGTATCAACACGTCGAGGCGCGGGGCTCGTACGACTCGTCACGGCAGATCTTGATCGACAACATGAGCGATGCGCATGGCCGCGCCGGCTATTACGTAATTACTCCATTCGCCCTCGCGACCGGCGGTTGGTTGCTCGTCAACCGCGGCTGGATTCCAGTGGGCTTAAGTCGCGCGGCGTTGCCGTCGGTGGCTGTTGGCACGGATGTCAGGCAGATCCGCGGGCGTGCCGATCATCTGCCGACGCCGGGGATCCAGCTGGGCGAGCGGACGCTGCTCAAGCCGCCCTTTCCGGTGGTGGCTAATTTTCCGAGTCGCACCGAAATCGCGCGACTGTTGCCGATGAATTCCTGGTCACCGGCGGCCGAGGTGGTGCTGCTCGATGCCGGAGAAGCCGACGGCTACGTGCGCGAATGGCAGCCGCCGGGCTTTCCGCCGATGCGCAACATAGCCTATGCCGTGCAGTGGTTCGGGCTGGCGCTGGCCTTGGGCGTGATTTACATCGTCACCAACCTTAAGCCTTACCCGAACAAGAAGGCCGCGGTATGAGTCAGCCCGAGGCGCTACGCGACCCGGCACATGACCGGCGGCAACGGCGGATGTTGATTGCTCTGGCGGCGTTTTTTTTCGCGCCTCTCGCGGTGGCCTTTTTCCTCTATTACGGATCGGCCGGCTGGCACCCGGGCAAGCGGGTCAATCACGGTGACTTGGTCAATCCGGCCCGGCCGCTGCCGGAGGTGTCGCTGCCCTTGGCCCATGCGGGGGTCCAACGAGCGGACGAGCAGTTCACCCGCCCCGACTTCCTCGAGAACAAATGGACATTGCTCTACTGGGGGGGCGGCAGCTGTGCCGCCCGTTGCCGCACCGACTTGTACAATATGCGCCAGGTACGCATCGCCTTGAACCGTGACATGGACCGTGTGCAGCGGGTCTTCATTGCGACTGGCGAGTGCTGCGACTGGCCGTATCTCGCGGCGGAGCATCCCGATCTGGTCACGGTTCGCGCGACACCGGAGGCTCTGCGGCTGCTGCGGATTTTCCCGGCCGTGAATGGGATCGACCCGGCGAGGGCGGATCGCATCTATTTGATCGATCCTCTGGGCAACCTCATGATGACGTACGCTCCGGACGCCCAACCGAAGGGCATGCTGCAGGATTTGAAGCGACTGCTCGGCTTGTCGCAGGTAGGTTAACGATGCGACTACTCTGGTTCCGCCGTCTGGCATTCTGCGGTGCCGTGCTGGCGTTTTGCGTGGTGGTGCTGGGCGCCTGGGTACGCCTCACCGATGCCGGTCTCGGCTGCCCGGACTGGCCCGGCTGCTATGGCCATCTCTATCCGCAACCGGGCGGCGAAATCGGCAAGGCGTGGCACGAAATGGTCCATCGCTATGTGGCGGGAACGTTGATCGTCATCATCGCCGCCCTGTTGTCATGGGCGGTGTTGCGGCGCAAGGACCCCGGCCAACCACTGTGGCCGGTCGCGTTGTTGTTCGGCGTCGTCTGCCTCCAGGGTATGTTGGGCGCGCTGACCGTCACGCTCAAGCTCACGCCACTGATCGTCACCGGCCACTTGTTGGGTGGCCTGACCACGTTGGCGCTGTTGTCCTGGCTGGCGATGAGGCCGCAGACATCTGGTCTCGAAAGCGCGCCTCGCGGCTTGCGGCCGTTCGCGCTGCTGGCGAGTGCCGTCTTGTGCGTCCAGCTGTTCCTCGGCGGTTGGACGAGCACGAATTATGCCGCGGTGGCCTGCCCCGATTTTCCGACCTGTCAGCGCTCGTGGTGGCCGAAGATGGATTTCCGCGACGCCTATGCGCTCCGCGGTCCGGGCGTCGATTACGAGGGCGGCGTGCTGGCCAATCCCGCGCGAATGGCGATTCACTTTACGCATCGGCTCGGCGCGCTGGTCGCGGGCTCGGTGTTGCTCGCGCTCGGGATGGTGACCGTGGCTCGCGCCAGGAGCCGCCGCCTGGCCGGGGCGGGTGCCGGCGTGGTGGCGGCCGTGCTGCTGCAGATCACAATCGGCATCGCCACCGTGCACTTTGGCATCCCGCTGCCGTTGGCGACGCTGCACAACGCGGGCGCGGCGCTTTTGGTGGTGAGCATGGCCTGGCTGCTGCGCACGCTGTGGCCGGAACCGTCGCGTGTGACCGTATCTGCATCGGCCGCGCCAGAGGCCGCCGGCCTTAAGCCGGCCGCGCCGAACGGCGTGATACCCTTGCGCCGTGCCATCCGCCCCGACTAACCCCCTGATTGCTGCTATAGGCGCGAGCCGCTGGCGCGATTTCCTGGAACTCACCAAACCGAAGGTGAGCCTGCTGATCGTGTTTACGGCCATCGTCGGGATGGTGCTCGCCTCGCCCGGGATGGTGCCGCTACCGGCGCTCATTTTTGGCACGGTGGGCATCGCCATGGCTTCCGGCTCGGCCGCCGCCTTCAACCACGTGGTCGACCGGCGGATCGACGAGCAGATGGCACGCACGCGCCGCCGGCCGCTGCCCACCGGTCACTTGTTGAAGCGTCAGGCCGTGATTTTTGCAAGTGCCTTAGGGGTGGGGTCGATGCTGGTGCTGTGGCCCACGGTGGGCGGCCTTACCGCGGCACTGACCTTTTGTTCCTTGATCGGCTACGCCATCGTCTACACGATGTGGTTGAAGCGCGCGACACCGCAGAACATCGTCATCGGCGGGGCGGCCGGCGCGGCACCGCCGGTGCTGGGCTGGGCGGCGGTCACTCACACCATCGACCCGCACGCATTGCTGCTGTTCCTCATCATCTTCACCTGGACGCCGCCGCATTTCTGGGCGCTGGCCATCGCTCGACGCGATGACTACGCGAAGGTCGGCATTCCCATGCTGCCCGTGACCCACGGCATTCCCCACACCCGGCTGCAGATCGTGCTCTACACCATCCTCTTGGTGCTGAGCACCCTCCTGCCGGTGCTGACCGGCATGAGCGGACTGATCTATTTGATGGCAGCCATCGGGCTCA
>Ga0209208_10005512_pt1 | contig 17631 bp, 10 predicted proteins | sample S1TSphfallax_3_FD_187694 | JGI IMG/M metagenome (GOLD analysis project Ga0209208, IMG submission 187694) | Host-associated microbial communities from peat moss isolated from Minnesota, USA - S1T2_Fd - Sphagnum fallax MG (SPAdes) (version 2) | ecosystem: Host-associated > Plants > Peat moss >... | reverse complement strand
CCTTTGGCACCAATTCCAGACATGGAATTGGGTTTGCTCCGCCTCATCATCCTGTTGAATCCACTGGGAAGCATATCCCTTGAGCCTCGATGTGATCTAGAACTGCCTGGGTTTTGCATCTGAAAACTCTAGCTAGCGGAAGAAGGGAAAAAAATCCTGCTCATCATTATCATCTAGGACCTCCTGTACATACATGTGGTTGGTGTGTCTGCAATTGCAGGGAAAGTCAGAATAGAAATTCTTTTGTGTTCCATTTGTGTGTCTCAATAGGTTGATTCACTTGCTAGTTTGAACAGTGCAGACTTGATGTAAATTTGCGCGAAGTTGATTGCAACTTCCAAAGCAACCAAAGGGATCAAATTGATCTCCTGAGCCTGGCCTTGAGAGAAGATGTTGTCATACATGTGTTGAGGATCTGCAGGAGCTTGGACTAGTATTGATCAGATTTTCAGCTCTCGTTTTTGTACCCCAGTGTGGCAACCGGTTATTCCCTACCTCACTGATTGAAGCACGATGTTTTCAAAGCCATTTGGATTAATGCGTCTACAGTCAAGATCTTTCATGAGATCATTTATTTCATTTCACAAGCTAGGTAGAGTGTTCTAAGATCAGTGTAGAATTATGTTGCGGCCGCTCTGCAGTTTATTGTTTGTGGAGCTTCTTGAGTTTCTCTTAAATAAAACTTCAAATTGACTATTTGCTGAACTGTTCATGTCTGATATATATTTGCAGCTCAAGTGAATCTCTGAGCTAAAGTCTTTTGAATTCTGTAAGCAGCAAAAGCTGCCTTGTCCTTAAGATTTTCTTCTAGTTTTTCATGGACTTTGGAGATGAACATGAATTTGAGGCTGTAGAAAACAATCTTTGAACTTTTTCCATAGTAACATAGTTCAGCTACTTGAAGCTTGTGTCAAGGTCACAATATAGATGTATTGCAGATTTCTGCACTTTCTAAGGTTCAACAGCTTCCACTTCTTGTCACTACTGCTCCTCTTGTCTTGCAAGTACTGTGCAGCTGCTTGAGATTCCAATGTTGAGGTTTAGCCCATCTTGTTGGGCTTTGTAGTTCAGAGATTCTGCATAGAGCAACCCAGGTACAACAGTGCAATTTCTTAGATTCTGCAACTTTGTGTCTTGTGTTAAATTGTTCTCTCAAGAGATTTAAACTGCATTGAGCAACAGAGATAATGCACCACATTTCTTAAACATCTTGCAATTTTTGTATCTTGAGCTTCAGAGTCAGATTTTAAAGATTCCAGGTATTAAGCAAAACAGAGACAATACACAGCAAGTTTTTAGAGCTTGCAATTTTGTACCTTGAGCTTTGTCCTTTAGAGATTCTGAATTGAGCAATTCAATAGAGATAATACACCACAGTTTTAGAACTTGCAAACTAGCATCCCACACCACCGTATTCATGTTCAAAAGTGGTACTTACTTTGTTCAAATCATGCCATTAAGCTGCTCCTAAAACAATTTGCTCAAGATTATGGCTTTCTGCTGTGATTCCAGCCTTTTACTGGAGCAATGACAGTGTTTCTCATGGCTAATAATTCATCTTTTTTTTGAAACGATACTTGTGTCTTCTCATCCACTTGACCTCATGCATGACACACACATAGTGAGCTTTTTGTCAATGTCATTGACCTCATACATGATTGGTATGTGCATACTTTAGTGAAGTTTTGTGAACAAGATGGACCTCATGCATGATCGGTATGTGCATACTTTAGTGAACTTTTGTGAACAAGATGGATCTCATGCATGATCGGTATGTGCAGACTTTAGTGAAGTTTTGTGAACAAGATGGACCTCATCCATGATCGGTATGTGCAGACTTTAGTGAAGTTTTGTGAACAAGATGGACCTCATCCATGATCGGTATGTGCACAAAATAGTGAACTTTTGTCAATGTCATAGTGACAATGTTTTAGACATACTTGACAATTGCTCGTTAATAAACTTTACGGATGTCATAGTGACCGGACTTTATACATTCGCAGCAATTGCACACTAGTGAATTAATATTGATGCCATGGTGATAATTTTTTATACTTGCACACTGGAGTGAACTTTTATGAAAGTCATAGTGGTAGTGGATTACATACCATGTCAGATTGCGTAAGTGTTGTGCCCAGAAACACTATGAGAGCCATGCAGCTGGTTCTCAAGATGCCTTTTCCTTACAGGTTCATGCTTTAAATGCGCTTGACAAAGTGTCACCACAGACCTAGGAAAGTAGGAAAGGGATGCAAAAATTTCAAAGTTCATAAAATGTGGGGCCATTAACAAAACTCTCATTTTCAACGAAAAGAAAGAGGACTGACTAAAGTATGGGAGAACCTTTCATTGCAATTCCCATATTTATTGCACACCTATTGTTGTATTGTTGGGCACTATTTTTCCCTATATATCCATGTGAAAAAGAGCTTATTGTTGCAGCCTTTCTCTCTCTATATCTTTTTGTCAACAGCATTTGAGTTCTTGTAAGTATGTGAAATTAGTGATTTTCAATGCAAGATGCCAAAATGCGAATACAATTCATTAATCCCCATTCACTTGATCAGTGAATTCATTACATCTCACTAAGCCCAATTCACTACAACTAGTGCATTCACTCAAAATTTCATGAAATCACTTGACATACCAAAACACTTCTTCTTACAACCATATGGTCTTGATGTGCAATAAGAGAGTTTAGTGATAGGGTTTTGCAATGAGGGACACAATCATGGGATCAAATGGAAAATGGGTGAACTCAGACGATATTGGTCGGATGTTGCTCACAGATTTTGACATCTTTAATATCATTTTTGCACATTTGAAAACTGGGTTTTGTGGTCCACAAAAATTTCAGCAAGAAATATTGTTATATCAGGAATACTCCAAACCATGTTCTTAAATGTGTACTAAAAGGGTCAGCTACCCATAATGCAACACATTATGAGATTTTTTTTGGGGAGGGGGATCAATAAAAAGAATTGGTTTCAGTGATGTGCTTTGAACTGAATTTACCTGTTTATTGGAGTTTGCACCATTTGTTTTTAGAAAAAGGGGAATAAAAGACACTGCCCTAAGCACTTTCTGTTGCCTTTCATCTCCATTACACAACTTGCCAAAAACACATCAAAATACTTTGATCAATTTGGCAAGACTGAGATCCGGCTTTTAAAACACCTTCGATGGGAAAATGTACCATCTGTATGACAAAGAATAATGTAAAATTGCGGTCCAGCTTTTTGAACACGTTCTATGGGAAGATGAACCATCGGTATGACAAAGAATAATATAAAATTTATTTGAGAATCTTTGTAAAGTGTTATCACCACATGACATGAAGTACGACTTAGAGCATGGCCACCCATACCCCATATTTGAGTGTTAGTCTCTCATCTTAAACTGTTCAATTTTGCAGGTTTATTGGTGGGGCTACTGGAAGAATTAACACTTCACTGTGTATTTTGGCAAAATTACCATTTCAGTCTGAGTTACTGGGAACAGTCTGACTGTTGGTTAGCACCCAGTTTTAGTATTTTTCTCAAAAATAAAAATCAAAAATATTGTTTCCAGTTTTGGTTATATACATAATTGGAACCAGGATTCAGTTCCAAGTCTGGCTCTTTAAATTTCTAAAAAATATTATTTAAAAAATTTTAATTTTTTTATCATCCAAAAATTTATTCATAAACACATCATAGATTTGAAAAATATACAAAAAAATAAGAAAAAAGAAAAAGGGAGAATTTACAGGACGTCAAGTTATCTCATACAAATTTGGTTTTAGTTAAACGGGTTCCAAAATTCAAATCCAAATTGGGTTTGGTTTTTATGAACTGGAAGTCTAGAATCAGAACCTCCAGTTCCAACTTGCCAAACAGGGTAATAAGTGATAACCCTGCCACTCAGGCCAATTATTATGGCAGGGCCTCTCCGGGATGATTACCAGTCCACATACTTGACAAAATTGGGAAAACAAAACTCTCCCACTTGTGCCAATCTTTATGACCGGCCAACGAAAAGAGGTCATTTTCTTCTCCTGGACCATTTCCTACCTCAATATACAGGTCCTGGACTCTGGACCATGTCCTGCATGAAAATGCAGGTCCAAAGTTCAGGTTGTCAGTATGTATGCAGTGCAAAAAGCAACTGAGCTAACCACCATTTTTAGCTAGGGAACTGCAGCTTACCATCCATTTTTCGTGGTGCGCACCCTGGTGGGTGGCAGGTCTCTAATCCTATGGTAACCAGAATTTTAAGCGGCACAATTTTTCGTGTACTCTGCAGTGTTTTTTTTTTCAATTTTTCTATGTGGCACAACTGACTACTTTTAAGTAGTTCAAGTATGTCAATTTGGCAACTTGCAATTTTTTGGGGTTGATCAATATGCTTATTCGTGCAAGCTTGAAAACTGGTTACAGAGTCAAACCAAGAGTAGTAAAGTCACAGGCAACCACATTGAATTTGTGATATGCAAAACAACAACCAAGTAGGGTCCAAGGTAAAAAAATGGTTACCTAATGGAACTCCATGTAAATAGATTGGCAAACAACTACTATTTGATGGAGAAAAAATGGCAACAAAATGCAAAAATAAGGAGACAAGATGCAAAAATTAGTAGACATCAACTACTTATAGGCTAATGCTTATTGATGTAAAATCTCCCAGGGGGATTGAACCCTGGTCTTGAAGACCTTGCCCATTACAGAGGGAGATTGCTTGCATTAAAAAAAAAAACAAAGATAATATATGAGTGCTTGTTCAAGTTACAAAAAACTGAAATTGTATACAGCTAATTCTAACTAGCATAACACATCTAATTGAAAAAAATCAAATAATACAAACATCACAGTAGAAAACACATGAACATATTGTATAAAAGGTTAGGGTTTAAAGATTTGTTGTTGCAAATGAATTATTCCTCTGCAGCAGTGTGGCAGGATTTGGTGGCATTCCAAGCATTCATTGTTGTAGCAAATGGGAAAGTGTCGAAGGTAAAGAACTTTTGGGCGAACAACTTGAAAACCAAATCCAAATGGGTTGTCAATTTGTTCCTAAGTTTATTCTTCATAAACCCCATATTTGAAAAACATATCTCATCCTCTATGTTGCCCATAACCATGGCCATAAACAATTCAATTAGTTTTAGCCATTCAGATAATCAATGGGAAAGAAGTTGGTTGTTGGACAAGGTGGTCTAATTTTTTGTGCATAAATTGCAATCCATAGGAGGCTTCAAAGTTGCATGGTAGTTGACAAGCATAATAATCTTGAAAAAAGATGATTGTTGCACCAACAATGCTTCATCCGACAAAGGCGAGATATACAATTGTTTTGGGCCAATATGCTTCCCAAAATAGTAGTGTGCTTTCAAAACTGAAAAATTGTGCCAAAATTTTGTGTTCAACTTTAGGTTGCACCCATAGTTGGGAGCAAATCACCCTAGTGGCATTCATGATGTCTTCAGCTGGGAAATGTTCATGTTCTTGAATGAGACCAATAGCAATAGCACTGCATTGTTGTTTCACAGCTTTTACTACATTCAACTAATCGAATTTGGAAACATAACTCAAACAACTTGTTAATGGGTTCTTCTTATGAACCATGTATGGGCGAGAAAAAACTAAAACCCTACATACTCCACACTAGAAGTAGGTTTAGCAATCCAAACCATGTGTAAATGATCATATGTGTGATTTGCAATAGCAAGGAAGGTTTGAAATATCCCATCTCCATAGCCATAACTTATAATTAGATCAACATACATCCTACATAAATCCCCTACACAAGCCTTGACCACATCAATGAAATCACAAATGAAAACATTTCGAGCTTAAACAAACTTTGGAAGAGATTGCATGCATTTAAACAAGGGTAGGATACAAGTTAAACCCAAAAAAATTGCAACGTTGCAAAGAAGGTCCAAATTTGTTTTTGCCAAGGTGTTGGCTACTTGCTCATCCAACATATGCACAATTAGGGACTTAAACTTCACCAAGGTTTGTTTGGCAAGGGACACCATTGGAATCCAATGTGTCTTCATGTTGCATAAAATCTTGAATTTTTTTGCTCCAAGAATTCACCCAACCTAAATCTCTCCAAAGTTTTTTTTAAGGCTTTGTGAATAATAGGTGTAAACAAACTATAACAATTCAATTTTTGCAACCAAGGTCAATCAAGATAATGTTTGAATAGCCAAATTGGTGAGGATGGTTTGTGGATGAGGATGAAGCTTAAGCTTGGAACTTTGAGTTCGAAACTTAAAATTTAATGTGATTTTAATCTACCTACATTGATGAATATGTTCATAGATGAATGATTTCATATGGATGAATGTCATTTTTGCATGGATGGATTTCATTTATGATTTGAGTTAAATAAATAAATCATTGGATGAAATCATCCATGATTGGAAGATAAATAAATTCAAAATTATTTATATTCATCTTAATTTGTTGTCCAAATATTTACATCTCAAATTTGAATGTCATTCAATAATGATAAATAATGAAATTATGATAGTAGGGGAAAATATGATGATGTGACCAAAATGATTTTAAATTTTTGTTTAAAAAATCAGTTTCATGAACAATGTTAAACAATTCAAGAAATATTATCATGGAATGAGTGTCACCCCCACCTTGCCAATTGTTGTCAACAACATTATATATTTACTTTGTGAAAAACTGGGGTGCTTTGAAAATAAAAAAACCCCCATTGTCATCTATGATAGTATGATGTTTGATGAAAGTTAAGTAAAGTGCCTAAAATTGAATTTTAGTTATTTCAAAAACTCATTATCATTAATGACATTATGTAGTTTAAAAAATTTAAAACATTCAAGATCCATTGTTGTCAACAACATTGATTAAATTTGAAAAAAGTCATGGCACCCTTGATGAATAATTGAAAAAAAAACCCCATTGTCGCCAACAACAATTATCAATAGGTTTGAAAAAAATTGTGGCACCTTTAGAAGAGGGGGAGGATAAAACCCATTGTCATCAATGACATTGGGTTAGTTTGCCCAATTTTTTAATTTTTTTTAAAAAACATTATTTAATTGTTTAAAAAAAATAACAATGACCATGGGGTGGATGTTAACATAATAATGGTAATATAGTTAAGACATTTTTAAAATAATGACATTTTATACCATAACCATGAATACATTTATAACAAAATTTACATTTTGTTATTCAACAAATATTATATCATATATAATTAGATTATGTTTCATGAAGCTTTAGTTAATTAAAATTATGGAAAAAATATATATCCATAAAAAATTAATGATAAAATTAAACATTCATCCATAATGAAGATGAATATTTACATTCATCCCCATCTTTGCTTCTAGGTTTATTAGTACAACATTCATTTTGGGGTTAAAATTTTGAGTTTTACTTGCATGTGTATAGGGAAAAAAACATTTTACCATCCCAAGTTCCAACTTTAGGCTCTAGGCTTAGGTTCTAAACTCATGTGGTAATTTGCCTCCCAAATTGGTTTGGTGTGTAGCATAGTGCACACCTAACATAAAAGGTGTGTATTTTTTTTTTCAATTACATACTAACACCAGTTTTTGAACCTTGGAAAGTTGTCACCCCATTTGCCCCAAAACATACCAATTTGGAAGCCAAGTTAGATTTTGAAAGACCACCATAAGTGAGTAGAGAGTCCACAATTACCTTTGTAAAATTGTCAGCACTAGAACCTTTTAGAACTTGTTGCAATTTCAAAAGAATCAGTAGATGTCTCCATCCTTTTGTACATAAAGATGGGTCAAAATCCATGATTGATTGTCTATAATGGTCACTTCATCACAAGAAACAAAAATGAATTGAGCCTTTTGCACTACTAAATGAATAAATCAAAGTACAAAATCATACATGGCTACAACCATGCTCCAACCAGTAGTGTCAATCTAATGTCTTTTGGGGGTTACTCACCACTTTGAGGAAATTAAAAAGCTTCTTGCAACCTTTGAAATCCATCATAGGTCACCTTCAAGTTTAATTAGATCGAAGATCATGATGAAGAGCACGAACTTTCTCTTGCTTTCTATAAGGTCCCCATTCACAATTTGTTGACCCATAAAAGCTTGCCCATGAAAAGCAACATATTATCGCTCATTCTTAACATGTTGATTAGACGAGTTTATGTAATATTGAATTTTTTTGTTGAAGGTGAGGGCGAAGATGAACCATCACTTGGGGAACAAAGAATTTCCGAAGGAGTAGAAGAAGAGAAAAACTTCCAATACTTGAAATTTAGTGGGTGTTTAAGTGGTGGCATTGTTTGTGCAATATGCAACAACCAAATCTAATTCATTATGCCTTCAACCCTAGATCACAAGATGACAAAATTATGACCCCAATCACAAGCACACAAAAAATTTGCAAACAACACAAGTTATAACAAATTTATACACAATTGATACAATTTCTTCACAACAAGAGTGCATATAACAAATTGGAAACTAAAAGCTTCAAGAATTCATACAATAAAATGCACAAGTGTACACCATGAAACACAAGTTTTATATGCAATGTGGGACTAAATCCTTGAAATACTTTCACCTCTTGAAATTGAAACTATTGCAACTTGCAACAAGCTTGAAGGCAATGGCAGCTAGTCCTTGTAACTTCTTTGCATCGATGCTTATCCATTGAAGCTTTGAAGTTAGAGATTCAAGCAAGTTGCAAAACAATTTCAAGTTGGCTTGTTGCTTGAAGATCAAGGCTCAAGCTAACAACAACAAAAAAATCATTAAGCAAAACCAACAATGCCATACATTCACACCAAAGTAGTAATGACAAGTGAGGGCCTTTGAATGTTGTAGTGCAAAGGAGCAATGGCCATAATTTTTGAAAAAAATTGATGTGAGATGATCAACACCATGATCGAATTGTGGCATTCGATGACCATATGATTTCACAAAAGTGACTATAATAAATAATCATGGCTTCAACAAAATTGCTCCCATCAAAAGCTAATGATTGCTAGTGATTTCAACCTAATCCAACGGCCTAATATAACCCTAGGAGGTCTAAGGCCTTTTTCTAATTGAAAATGTTAAATTTTTCCTAAATAAAAAAACACTGGTCTTATGGTGACACAATTTGTTGAAAAGAAAATATTCTGTCACAAATTCCTTTTTTAAAATTTTCTTTTGTCGAATTGCAACAAAACATTGGTCTTTTTAGGGGAAGGGGAAGGTGTCATTAAATGCATGCCTGTAGGCTAACACATTTATGAATTCTTTGGACAAGAATGGCCAATTAAAATGTTATCTACTATAATAAATTTAATGATGAATCAAATCATTAATGTGTGTCTAACCATTAATGTGTGTTTAACCCATGTGTCATGCACCAATATTGTGTTGTTCTTTGTTTTTTAAAAACTTTTAATCTTGGTTTTGACATGAGAACAACGCATAAAATGTTTTAAGTAGGGATGAAACTATTCATTAGGGATGCAATATGGGTTGAAATGTTAAGTGAACATTAAATTTTTTAATTAATTTTGCATTGGGTCCAACAATCATGACCAAATTCCTTTTAACATCTTCATAGGTGTTAAAAGGAGTTTGGTCCTAATTGCAATGCTTGAATTAAATCTTGAAGGATACATTCAAAGGAGGGCTGCAAACACACCTTCCACAATCACAGTAAATGTTAATTTCAACAATTTCATTTTGAATTTTGATGTTTTGTCAAGTATTTTTGGGACTTTGTGGATAATAGCAAAAATGGGGTGACCAAATGAATAAGGTATGAAATAAAGGTTGGATGGGGTGTGATTTTAAGGAAACTTTAATGTAAACTTTATATGGAGGTTTTCTAAATGGGGGTTTGAGCCCAATTCTTTCAATTTCTAAACACTTGGGTTTTGATTCTAGCACATTCTTTCAAATTCAAGAACCTTCAAGTTAGGTTCAAAAGATTGGGTTTGGTTCCATGTACACATTACACACTCTTCAATTCTATTGATTATATGGGTACAAAGTTTTACAACAAATTAAATCAAGTGTCTATGTGGGTACATAGTTTAGCAACTAATTAAAATTAATAATTTCACTATAAAGTTCAACTTATTTATATATTTTTCGGAAAAAATCAATATCTTTCCCTAATGATCCAAACTTTGATAACATATTTGTTCATGATTTTAATTTAAATTATGGTTTTAACAAAAAAATAGTTCTAGTATTCAGTTATTGTTTTGGTTTCAACAAATGGACGCCAATTTAGTGTCAACAATCACAACTAGGATATTTTGATAATAATCACAACATCATTGCCAACATTGTCGTCAATGTCATAATGGATGGAGTTCATCCATGAAGGTTCCCTTTCATCCATTGTACATTCATAATGGAATCAAAAACTTGCCCACGAAAATAAGATATTTCGATATATTTTGAAATATTTTGAATTATTCTAAAATATTTTGAATTTTTGTTTTGGAGCTATGTCCTTAATAGTGTATAAATGCAAATAGTTTTCTTCATGTTATTACAATATGTTCAACATTAGGTTTGGGTTGTTTTTGCACCATAACTATGATTTGTTCTTTTCATGTTTTCACAATAATGTTCCACTTGAACTTATGTTTTGCACACTTTGTATTCTTATATTTGGTTTTTGTGGTTCATGTTTGGATTTAATATTAAACGTGACTTTTTCATGGTTAGTTCATGTTTTTCAAAATTCCTATTGTCTTGATAGTTTTCATGCCCATGACACTTGGGTCCAAGTCACAAAAACCTAAACCTCTAATTTTTTGCCCTACAAACCAAATACTTTCACAACATTAGTGTGTACCTTTAACCATCTAGATACCCAAAAAAGGCACATGATATTTGAAAAATGAGCAATAGGAAACAATTCTATGTGAGGGGAAGGTTTAGCAAGAAGGAGGTAGTTTTGTAAAGGAAGGGAAGGGAGGTAGGTATGTAAGTTTAACATAATCTTTTTTTTGTTATATATATATGTTATTAGTCAAGGTTAGAGTTGTGTTGTTTGCATGATAAATGTTTTTTACCATGATATTAAAATCTCACATTCAACATTACCAAAATCTTCAAGAAAAAAGTTCAATAACATATGTTTTCAACCAATACATGGGTTAATATCCCATTTTTAAGGAAGACCTAGTTTGTATATTTATATGAAGACAAAATTATGAATCAATTTCATAGTCATGGTTTGTAGAACTTGTTTTATTTTCAAGGCTCACATCAACTATATGTGATTTAAAAAAAAATTCAAAATGATTGAAATATTACATGTTATTATTTTTGATATTATATGTACTTTTAGTTTGTCTCAAATAGTCAACATCATACCGTGCATTTATGCTTTTTATTACTTTTTGCAAGAAATGATTAACACAATTTCTCACTTATTAAACAATATGTTATTGACAAGTGGTTGCAAGGTAAGGTGACTCACTTTTTGCCTCACAATCCATTTTTTTGTAGAATCGCATGCATTTACATGCTATTAACATGGCATAAAAACAATAATTTTTCAAATTTGTGACTAAATTTAGATTGTCAACTTGAAAAAAACATTTATAAAAAAAATTACAGCATATATACATCAAATATATAGTAATGGACTTTTGAAATTGAAATATATGGACTGGTTTGTTATTTGTGCTTTTATATACATGCATTTTTGTGTATGAATTTTATTTGGGATATATAATAATAACTCAATATATGATATGTTAAGACAACAAAAACACATGTGCAAAAAAAATCCTAGAAAAAAATTAACTAAAAAATAGTTATGGACTTTTGAATGGTTTGAAATGAGCCATATTTTCATAAGTCCATATCATAATCATTTTGGGTGGATTTCAATTTTTATTTATATAATGTGTACATTAACTTTTTTTTTTAGAATGACTTATTTTCATATGGGTGTTTTTATTCATTAATCACCATGTAATTCCCCACTAAATTAATGATATCAAAATAAACTATCATTTTAACACTACCGTATTGACTTTTAAAGAGTGGAGCATCCACCAAAAATGAGCTACCTTAGAGTGCATACACCCTAATGTATTGTATGATTTTCATTATTTTGACTTCATTTTTAGTATTTAAGGAATGTGCTTGTGAGGTACCTATTTATGATTTCATTTCATTAAAACCTCCTCAAGAAAACATTTCATAAGCCAAAGAGGCATGTTAAAACTTCACAACCTACTTTTTTGCATAAAAGGTTCAATGCTAATCCATGTTTTTATTCATTGTCCACGCATTATAACTTACCTATAGTGATCAAAGTATAAGAGGTTACATCCAACACCTAACTACATCCATTCCAATGAAATTACTTCAAAAACAATAATGGATTGATAACTCTACATTACATTTAGGGTAAAATGTGGTTGCAAGTGTTATATAATGTGTACATTGTGTATGACATTCATAGTTTAATTGTTTCAAATTTATCTAATCCTAAAAAAACTATGTAGGAAATTTATTTGCATTATAAATTTTAGAGATCACCATAAAATTTTAAAAACTAGAAAAAATTTAAATTAAAATAAATAAATATTTGATGTGGGTGAAAACATGGCGAAATGAAATGTTGTTCAAAAAATTAACAGTTTAACTTTAAACATCACAACTTATTCACATTAAACAATTATACATTACCTTGTTCAATACTAACAATGGCCATTAATAAACCCTTGGCCTACCACCCTAGTCATTAGCTTCAATGTTAAATTATAATTATATTGATCTTTCAATATAGTTTGCCATTGCATAATACTATTGTCCAACATTTGAACGAAAGTACGAAATGCCATTTGCTTAGTTAAATCACCAAGTTGATTATGCCTTTTCATCAAGTCCATTTTGCCAAATTGCAAAGTTCACATCCATTTCACCAATTCCAATTTACAAATTGCCAAATCTTCAACTCCACAACACCAAGTTGCCAACCTCATGTCACCAACGCAATGTAGCCAAATGACAAGGTTCATTAGATTGTTTGAAATGAGTTTCAAACAAATCTTGGTTAGGTTTTGGTTTTTTATTGAAATTGTTAAATCCAAGTTTAAAGTTTTTTAATAAAAAGGAAAATCTTTTAGTTTCGAGTTTAGTTCATATTCTCAAAAAATAAAATTGCGAATTCCAAATCCAAGTCAAATTTTCTTGACCAATGTCAATTTTGGGTTTAATAATGGGCCTAATTTTTATAAAACCCTTCAATTCTGGTTTTAGGATGGGTTTGATTCTAATTTGCTAATTAATTGGGTGATGCATCCCAAAGTTCCACAATTTTTTTTGTAATGAACCATTTTGATTGACCCATCACAAAATCTTTTAAACTTGAAACACCCCATAAATATAAGCCTTCCTTTTCAAAATAGTGTTAGTATTTTCCCTATGAGCAAAACCAGAAAATAAAAAGTCAAAATTCTAGTGAATTAAGCATCACAAACCAAAGGGGCCCATTTTTTTTTTGCCTTTTTAAAAGGAAAGAACACCATACTTTATCCCATAAATGCATATATTTTGGAGCATCCCTTGGTTTGTCAAGTGGTATCAAAGGGTAAAAATCTTATTGATTCTTGAATTTGTAATGGAGGGCAAACTCAAGGAACGATCCTTAACTCCCACAAAAAAAAAAGGAGGTGAAAGTTTCAAGATTGGACAAGGAGGAGCTCACAAATTTATGCAAAGTGAAATCAATTTACACAAATTGAAAAAGATGACAATTAGTGCAAAAATGGTGCACATATGAAGTCTTGGATACATAGGCTCATATGATTTGAACTTGTGAAAAGTCATCTATTTTTCTATAATATATTTTGTAAATGGTGAGTAAAACTACATCAAAATGACATGAATTTTTTTACCTTTCAAGTGTGAATCCCAAAAATTTCAAATTTCAAATTATACTATTTTGTGGGCTCATGTAACTTCCTAATATGAATTCAATTCAAGAACTTTTTAAGAAAAAATATTGCCCTTAAAAAAAAGTTTGGACCATATTATTTCATTCATTCAAAAATTATTTCATTCATCAAAATTCATCTAGATTCCATGAATGAATATCCATAGAATGTCACCCGTGAATTATAATGGATGAAATGGATGAAATGGCTGAATGTTAATGGATGAAATTTCAATATGTGAAAACATGGTAAAATAAAAAGAACAAAAGTAATTTGCTCAAATTTTTTTTTTAAATTTGGCAATTTAAAGTAGAAACACAAAAAAAATAATTTAGAACCTTTTAAAATCTCATATGACAACGCAAAATCCTCCATTGAGTTTATGATAAGTTGAATATAGAATTTGAAAATTTTGAACGTATTAAAAATAAATAACAAATACATTTGAAACTAACTAATCAATATGGTGTTCAAACTTATTTTTACATTTAAAGTTGAATATATTTGATTATAATATGAAAAAGTTGAAAGTCTATGACTACATTTTAATGTGCCATTGAGTTGAAATTTAAAAATAAAATAAAAATTCATTTATTCACAATTTATTTTGTAGTGTTTGACATATGCTTGTATTTCAATGAATCCACTTAAACTTTTAACTTAAACATATGTTTACTAAATATAATTGTAACAAAGTCAAAGTACATACTTATATTATTCATTGGAATACATAACATTTTAAGTTCAATATATGAAGGCCTACTTATAGCCACTTTTCATTTATGTTGTAAAAATTTGACCATCTATTTGACCATGCTTACATTTAATATTATAATAAACAAGTTATCCATGTAATATTGCCCAAATCTTTATTTCATTCATGATAGTTCAAAACTTCATTCATAGAATTTCATTTATAAAAATTCTTGACTCAAAAGTTATTAATTTTGTGTACTTCATGCTAGTCTGTCCATTTGAAGGCTGATGCATCTTGTCATCATGGCTACTTAGTGTCATCATATATATAATGTTGTTGTAGTTTGGGGCTAGGGGTAAACTAGTTATTCATGTGATGAGAGAAAACATGTCAGCTAATATGGGTTTTGTTGGCCACAAAACTGGCCACATGATTGAATTAAAATGCCATCTAAATCTCATGAATGATATTTGGATGAATTTTCATGAATGAAATAAAAATTATAATATATATGGATGATTTTGATTTCATCCTAAAATTTCATAAAATTATGTCCATGAAAGTTTAACCATTCATCCATTGAAAATTCACAATTGATATCTTATGGATGTTCATCTATGTAATATGGCCAAACTTTTAATGCATGGAATGAATATATGTCAACAAACTATATTTTGTGCATAAAATCAAATTCAAAATGATATTTCCTATGTACAAACTTTATTTCATCGTAATATATCATGAAACTTTAGTCTAGCAGCTTACACATATTCAAGTCCATGAAATTTCATTTAAAAAAACTATGAATGAAGGTTCATCCATTCATCCATGGATGATATTCCATTCATGGAAGCTAGACAACTTTTTAATGGATGAAGTAAAACTTGAAACGGTATACCATTCAATTTGAAAAAGCATGAATTTCATTAGATTGTTCCATTCATCCACTAAGGAAATAATTCATCTAATAAGTTCATTTCACATCCATCAAATTTCCATGTCATTACATTTGGGTCCATAATTAATACACCAGATGCATCCAATCAATGGATTTAAATTCATCCATTTAAATTAGTTTCATCCATTGCTTGGGGTCATGTTTTCTCCATTAAAAAAAAATTCCATTTGGTCAGTCAATTTCACCCATCAGCCATTTGGAAGATGAGCAGCTTGTAAATTCTAATTCTGCACAGTTTGAAGAGCATTTCAAGCAGTTTAGTGCACTTGGCAAGTTGGCAATGTGAAGTTGGCAACTTGGTGATGTGGGGTTGGCAACTTTGCAAATTGAACTTGGTGAAAAAGCAAAAGTTGACTTGACAATTTGATCGAGCAAATGGTATTCCATACATTAGAATAAAACAACATCCAACATGACCCAATTGTGAGTCCGACATTAATTTCTTCGGAAAATGATAGACTTGATGCTGAAATTTGAAACTAATGCTTCAAGTGTAATGTTTGGAATGGCAATTTTTGTGTATAGTGTGAATGTCAGATGTTACAATCTGAATCTTTGGAGTCAACAACTTCCCTCGCAAGTTATGTAAAAATTGTTTTCAAAGAATCGCTGAAAAGATGTAAGAGATTCGCACAAAGGTGACTTACTGACAAGTGTCGCCTCATGATTGGTGACGGGTCCCAGAAGGGACCCACAAAGCCCATTCATATGTACTATGACCTAGCAACCAAGTCCTGCATCCATCTCATATAAGAGTTATCCATAAACTAACCCTGTCTTCACCCTGTCTTCACCCTGTCTTTGGGCCTCCTTTCACCCCCCTATCCCCTCTTTCAGTGGTATCTGCAAAGTAAGAACATTTTATTAAATCTCAGTATGAAATGCTCCAACGGAGTACGAAATGCTGAAACTCAGCATTTAATGCACAAGGTTCGAGACTAATTATAGTAGTTGTACAGGTAAGAGCAGTGAAAATGTATGTAGGAGCAGTGGAGGCGCTCAGGAAAAAGGAAAGACAGGATGAAACTCAGTTTACCACCAAAAGTGATGGTTTTCTGAGTTTCATTCCCCCCCTTGAATGCTAATGTAGTTTTTTGCAGGTTTTTTTTTCGTCTCACCCTGTGTATGACCAAACTCAGGGTTCTGGTGCTCTGTTCGTCTTACTTTATGGATAACTCTATTGTGTCCATAGAGTGCTAGATGTAGAAAACCGTGTATAGCGCTACACTTTGTAAAACAATGTGCTTGATGTGTGCTAAATTTAACGAATCTTGTTCATATTTTCTTTACTTTGTCAAAACCACACGATTGACCTTCTTGAATGCTACTATTGGTACACTTAAGATTGTGTGGCCTCCTTTTGCAGAGGGTTGTCTTGTCAAAGCTCTCATCAAAAGTGATAGAGTACTTGTTTGTCAATGATCGACATATTTAATTAGTAGAGGATCGAGATGGAGCAGACACGTGAAAATCCAAACCTGCTAAAGTCTATCCCAATCCTCAACTCCTAAAACTTTTGAAGTTGCAGAAGTTGAGGTACTGGATTCAATTGGACAAAACATTATGTCAGTTAACTACCATAATCAGCTTCAACAACACTAATTAAGTATAACACTTACTAGTGTGGCTTGTGCCTTTGGCCCAAGTGTCATCACGTCCTCAACTGATTTTTCCTTCCGAAACCAGGTTTTTGGGAATTTATTTGAATTTCAGTGATAGAAATCACTTAAAAATCAATATCTCCCACATTCTGAATCCAAATCTTTCTAAATAAATTCCATTAAATCTTGCTCATCAAGATCTTTCCCACAACACCAAAGGCACATTCCAACTCCTCCAAAAATTTCAGCTACAATTTAATTTAGTTTTCAGTGAAAAACATATTCAATATTCAAAAACTTTTGCACCAGAAGTCCAAACACCATGGAACCAAACCCATGCACCGCTCCTCATCAAGAGCCTTCCAGAGACACCAAGAACAAGATCTGAAGCATCCCGGGTGTGTGGATCTCGTAATTACAAAAACAAATCAAACTACCTTCCT